>MKWU01000479.1_pt1 | contig 76287 bp, 70 predicted proteins | sample 809101 | NCBI WGS metagenome assembly MKWU01 (sample SAMN05860141, study PRJNA318959) | sponge metagenome | host: Aplysina aerophoba | place: Slovenia: Piran, Adriatic Sea, Gulf of Piran | collected 2013-05-07 | reverse complement strand
CCGCCGCCCCGCCCCGCCGCTTGTGCGCCCGGATCGCACGCGCCAACGCCAGCGCCCCGTCCGCGTCCAGGTTCGAATCCGGCTCGTCCATCACCACCAGAACCGGCGAGCCGTAGAACGCGCGCGCCAGCGCGATGCGCTGACGCTGGCCGCCCGACAGCGCCGCGCCGCCCGCCGACACCTCGAAATCGTAGCCGCCCGGAAGGTTGAGGATCATCTCGTGCCCCCCGGTCCGCTTCGCCGCGGCCACGATGTCCGCGTCCTTCGCCTCCGGGTCCATGCGGGCGATGTTTTCCGCCACCGTCCCGTCGAACAGCACCACCTCCTGCGGCAGGTAGCCGACATGGCTAGCGAGCGCCGCGCCGTACTGGTCGAGCGCCGCCCCGTCGAGACGCACCGAGCCGCCCGCCGGACGCCACACCCCGGCCAGCGCGCGGGCGAGCGTCGACTTGCCGGACGCCGACGGCCCGGCGATCCCCGCCGCCCGGCCGGGCTCCAGCCGGAACGTCGCACCGCGCACCGCCGGGACCCGCGCGCCCGGCGCCAGCACCGTGACCCCCTGCACGTCGAGGATCGCGCGCGGCCGGGGCAGCGCCGTCCGGGACGGCTCCGGCGGGGTCTCCTCCAGCAGCCGCGCCAGCGCGCGCCGCGCCGCGATGACCCGCTGCAAGAGCGGCCATTGCCCCACCGCCTGGTCGATCGGGGCAAGCGCGCGGCCGAGCAGGATCAACGCGGCGATGATCACGCCGAACGTCGCCTGCCCCCGGATCGCAAGCCACGCGCCGAGCCCGAGCATCATCGACTGGAGGAAGAGGCGCAGCGTCCTGGTCGTCACCCCGAAGAAGCCGCTCCGGTCGGATGCCGCCATCGCGCGCTCCAGGATCTCGTCCCTCAGCGCGCCGGATCGCGCCACCACCGCGTCCTGCATGCCGAGACCCCGGACCGTCTCGCTGCCCGCCCGCATCTGTTCCACGAAATGCGCGGACCGCGCCGTCGCCTCGCCGAGCTCGCCTTGCAGGCGACCCGTCCGCGCCTGGTTGGCCAGCGCGATCAGGAGCAGCAGGCAGCCCGAGAGCACCGCCAGGAGACCCAGCGTCCAGTGGAACAGAAACAGCGCGCACAGGAACACCGGCGTCCAGGGCGCGTCGAAGAACGCGAACGGCGCGTTGCCGGAGGCGAAGCGCTGGATCGCGTCCAGATCGCGCAGCCCCGTCGCCGGGCGCGTCCGTTCGGCAGGCGAGACGGCGCGGGTCAGGACCGCCCGCAACACCCGCGCGTCGAGCCGCGCCTGGAAGCGCGCACCCGCGCGGGCCAGCACCCGCCCCCGCGCGTGATCCAGAATGCCCATCATCAGGAACAGGAACGCGGTGATGCCGGCCAGCGTCAGCAGCGTCGCCTGGGAGCGCGAGGTCAGCACCCGGTCGTAGACCTGCAGCATGAAGATCGGCCCCGTCAGCATCAGCAGGTTCACGAACACGCTGAAGAAGCCGACGGAGAGGAACAGGCGGCGGCTTTCCGACAACGCCGCGCGGATCTCGCCGCCGGCGATCATGGGCGGGGTTCCCTCCACCGCCGGAGGACGGCCGGGACGCCTGACGAGGGCTCCGCGCACCGTCCCGGCCTACATCGCGTCGACCGGCGCCGCGTCGGCCGCGGGCTCGTGGAACAGGAAGTCGTCCGCGTCGAGCTTGTCCGCTGTCGTGTCCTCCAGCCGGATCGTGCCCCCGCCGTGGTTGGTGAGGTCGATCACCGCGGTGTTCGGGTAGCCCGCGATCTGCAGATCGTCGAAGCCGGCGATCCCCGCCAGCGCCGACAGGTCGATCCGGTCCTCGCCATCGGTGAAATCCGCCACCGTGTCGGCGCCGCACTCGGCGCCGAAGGCGAACACGTCGGCACCGGCGCCGCCCCTGATCTCGTCGTCGCCCTCGCCGCCGTGGATGAGGTCGTCCGCGGTGCCGCCGTCGAGCTTGTCGTCCCCCTCGCCGCCGAACAGCCGGTCCGTGCCCGCCCCGCCCAGGACGGTGTCGTCGCCCTCCTCGCCGAACAGGTCGTCGGCGCCGTCCTTGCCCTCGATCCGGTCGTTTCCTTCCCCGCCCAGGACGATGTCCCGCCCATCCCCGCCGATGAGGCGGTTGTCGCCGGAATCGCCCAGCGCGAGCGGGTAGTCATGGTCGTGGAGCGATGGCGGCGTTCCGTCGGGCAGGGCGAAGTCCGATGCCGAGAGATCGGCTGCGGCAATGCCCCTGAGCTCGATCGAGCCGTCGAGCGCGGCGTGCGTGATGCACACCCCGCTCCCGTCCTCCTTGTCGACGATGGCGAGCTCGGAGAAGGCGATCGCCCCGGGCAGCATGCGGAGGTCGATCGCGTCCCTGCCGACCTGGAATTCGTATATGACGTCGTCGCCCGCGTCCGCGGAGTAGACGAAGACATCCGCGCCCTCTCCGCCGATCATGATGTCGTCGCCAGCGCCGCCGACAAGAACGTCGTCGCCAAAGCTGCCCCGCAGGGTGTCGTTGCCCTCGCCCCCCCAGAGGTGATCGTTGTCGTGACCGCCGAGGAGGAGGTCGCCGCCGGTGCCCCCGCGCAGGAAGTCGGCGCCTCTGCCGCCGTTGACGATGTCGTTGCCGCTGCCGCCGCGCACGATGTCGGACTCTGCTCCGCCACGCACCACGTCGTCGCCCGAGCCGCCGAGCACCACGTCGCGGCCGCCATTGCCCTGGAACACGTCGCTGTGGCTGCCGCCTTCGATGATGTCGTCGCCATCGAGTCCGTCGGCGGTGTCATGGCCCGAGCCGCCGATCAGGATGTCGTCCTGCGCCGTCGCTTCGTTCGGGTTGGTCATCGCAGCCTCCTGTTGGTTCGCCCCGGCGTGGGTCAAAGGGGAGTTCTCCCCGGCGCCGGGCACGCCGTCACATGCCGTCGACGGACGCCGCATCGACGGACGGCTCGTGGAACACGAAGTCCTCGGCGCCGAGCTCGTTCACGTCCGTGTCCTGAAGCCAGATCCTGCCCCCGCCGCGGTTCGTGAGATCGACCACCGCCGCGGTCCCGAAGGTCCAGAGGTGCAGGTCCTCGAAGCCCGAGAGTCCCCGGTATGCCGAGAGGTCGATCACATCCGCGCCGTCGCCGAAATCGGCGATCCAGTCGGACCCGTGATCGCGGCCGAAGACGAAGCTGTCGGCGCCGGCGCCGCCGGTGAGCCGGTCGTTGCCCTCGCCGCCGACCAGCAGGTCGCCGTAACCGCCTGCGCCGCCCGCGAGTTCGTCGTCGCCCTCGCCGCCGAACAGCCGGTCGGGGCCGTACCCGCCCTGGAGGATGTCGTTGCCTTCCTCGCCGTAGATGGCGTCGGCGGAGTTTCCGCCGTCGAGGCGATCGTCGCCCTCGCCGCCGAAGACGCGGTCCTGTCCGCCCTTGGCGAAGGCGGTGCCGTCGCCCGCGCCGTTGATGTAGAGCACGCTGGCGTCCGACCCGTCATACGTATCGGTGGGGCGGACGATCCAGGCGCCGTCGATGGTGATCCTGGTGGTCTCGCCGTCCGGCATCCTGAAGTCCGACGCCGAGAGCTCCGACGCGGTGCACCCCCTGAGCTCGATGGAGCCGCCGAGGGCCTGGTGGGCGATCCTGACCCCGCACCCGTCCTCCGCGTCGACGATGGTGAGTTCGGAGAACCGGATCTCTTCGGGCAGGAGGCGCAGGTCGATGAAATCCTCCCCCGGCCTGAAGTCGAGGATAACGTCGTCGCCGGCGTTCTCAAGGTAGACGAAGTGATCCTCGCGGGCGCCGCCGCTCAACAGGTCGTCGCCCTCGCCGCCGACAATGACGTCTTCTCCGCCACCGCCTTCGAGGAAGTCGTTGCCTTGGCCGCCGAACAGCCGGTCCCACCCATCGTCGCCCGCGATGCGGTCGTTGCCGGTGTCGCCGTAAAGGAAGTCGTCCTCCGCGCCGCCCCTGAGGTAATCGTCGCCGCTGCCGCCGCGCACGATGTCGCGCCCGTCGCCGCCGTCGACGGTGTCGTCTCCCGACCCGCCGAGGAGGTGATCGCGGCCGCCGCCGCCCGACAGCGCATCGTCGCCGCCCCCGCCTTCGAGGATGTCGTGGTCGACGCCGCCGTTGTAACTGTCGTTGCCGCCGCCGCCGCTGCGGATGACGGACCGATCGGTCAACGGGTCCAGAGTCTTGGCCATCGTGTCCTCCTGTCGGCTACACGCGGTACTCGACTCCTAGGTCGGCTCGGACAGGGGCGGTCGCCAGCATTGTTTTCCAATGGCTCCATAAGCTTGAGCACGAGGCGCGACCGCGCCGGTCCGGGCGGTGGCGTCCCCGCGGAAGACGCCTCGATCCATAAGGCGGGGTTATGGACCCTATCGGGAACAAGTCGTTGCGCAGGCCGGGCGATCGACACCATCTCAAGGGTCGAGGGGTCCGATGCGGCACGGCACGAGGGCCGCGGACAGGGGAGATGCTACCGATGGACCGCGAGCACAGTCCCGGGGGGAACGGCGCGAACCGCGACGACGATCGGCAACCGCCACGTCCCGACATCCTGCAATTCGGCACCCGGGAGGGTGAGACCTTCGAGGGAAGCGCCGGGATCGACCTCATCGACGCGGGCGGCGGCGACGATGTCGTGACCCGCACGGAGGCGCGCGCCAACATCGTTCTCGGCGGCAGCGGCGACGACCTGATCTCCAGCACGGGAACGAGCGACCTGGTCATCGGCGGCGGCGGCGACGACGTGATCCATGCCGACGGAAGCCAGGCGATCGTCTTCGGCGGCACCGGGAACGACACCATAGACGGCTCGAACACGACGGCCATCGACCTGCTGTATGGCGGCGGGGGCGACGACATCATCCGCGGGAAGGCCGGAATCGACATCGTCCGGGGCGGCGAGGGCCAGGACACTCTCTACGGCGGCGACGGCGATGACAGCCTTCGCGGGGATGCCGGTAGCGACGTGATCGAGGGCGGCGGGGGTCGGGACTCCCTCCATGGCGGCGACGGCGACGACGACCTTCGCGGGAACGCCGGCCGCGACGTGATCGCGGGCGGCGACGGCCTGGACATCCTGCGCGGCGGCGACGGCGGCGACTGGATCACCGGCGGCGCCGGCAACGACCGGATGTGGGGCGGCGCCGACCGGGATGTCTTCGTCTTCGGCCCGGCGGACGGCCACGACACGATCCACGACTTCGACACCGCCGGGGACAGGATTTATCTGGACGGGTTCGCGCAGGCGATTTCCTGGGAGCAGCTCGGCACCGCGATTGCCGCGACGGAGGATGGCGCAAGCACGGTCATCGACCTCGCGGGCCGGGGCGGCGGGACGATCGTGCTCGCCGGCGTCGCCGCCTCGTCGCTCACCGCCGGCATGTTCATCCTGCCCGGGGGGAGGGCGGCCGCCGAAGCGGACGGGGGCGGGCCCTACTATGTCGGGGACGACCTCATCGTCGGCCGCGACGGCGGCGATTCGATCGACGGCGCCGACGGTCACGACACCGCGTTCGGCGCGGAGGGCGATGACGATCTCACCGGCGGCGCGGGCCACGACTGGCTGTTCGGCGGCGAAGGCGACGACACGCTCGACGGCGGCGACGGGAACGACCGCCTGATCGGCGGCGAGGGCGCGGACACCCTCGCCGGGGGCGCCGGCGACGACACGCTCACCGGCGGCGCGGGCGCGGACAGCTTTGTCTACCGGGCGGGCCATGGAAACGACAGGATCACGGATTTCACCGACGGCGAGGACGCGATCGCCCTGGACTCCTTCGCTGGAATCGCGGGCTTCGAAGACCTGGCCGTGACGCAGGTCGGGACCGACATGGCGATCGACCTCACCGACCACGGCGGCGGCACCCTCACGCTCGAAAACCTCGCGCTCGACGCGCTCGACCAGACAGATTTCCTGTTCCACCGGCCGCCTCCGGCGGAACCCGTGCAGGACGGGTTGTAGGCCGCGACCGCGGCAGGATTGCGTCCTGCGGCCAGTCGCGCGGATCGCGGGCGGGCCGCGACCTGACGGCCTGGGGGAACGGCTGGGCCGGAGGTGGACGAGCGCCCCGGCTACGCCTGCGGCGGCTCGTGGTCGATCATCCGGCCGACGCCGAACCGGTCGGTCCGGCCCCCGAAAGCCGCGGCCCGGCCGATCGCCGGCCGGGCCGCGCCCTGCAAGCCCTGGACCTTGCCTGCGGGATCAGGCGAGGTCGAAGCGGTCGAGGTTCATGACCTTGCCCCACGCGGCGGCGAAGTCGCGGACGAACTTCTGCCCGGCGTCGCTGCTGCCGTAGACCTCGGCGAGCGCCCTGAGCTCGGAGTTCGAGCCGAAGACGAGGTCGACGCGGCTGGCGGTCCATCTGCGTTCGCCGGTGCCACGATCGCGACCTTCGAACTCCTCGCCGGCGTCGGATGTCGCCGTCCACTCGGTCCCCATGTCGAGCAGGTTCACGAAGAAGTCGTTGGTCAGCGTCCCGGGCCGGTTCGTGAGGACCCCGAGCCCGTTCTGCCCGGCATTGGCGCCGAGAGCGCGCATGCCGCCCATGAGGGCGGTCATCTCGGGAGCGGACAGCTTCAGCATGAACGCCTTTTCCACCAGCAGGTGCTCGGACGAGATCGCGTGGCCGTTCTGCAGGTAGTTGCGGAACCCGTCGGCGGTCGGTTCGAGCACGGCGAAGGACTCGGCATCGGTCATCTCGTCCGTCGCGTCGCTGCGCCCCGGCGCGAACGGAACCTCGACGTCGTGCCCGGCCTTCCGCGCGGCCTCCTCGACGGCCGCGCAGCCGCCCAGCACGATCAGGTCGGCGAGCGAGACCATCTTGCCGTTCGCCTGCGCACCGTTGAACGCGCTCTGGATCCCCTCCAGGGTCGCCAGCACGGCCGACACGCCGGACTGCACGTTGACGTCCCACCCCGCCTGCGGCGCGAGGCGGATACGCGCCCCGTTGGCACCGCCGCGCTTGTCGGTGTCGCGGTAGGTCGAGGCCGACGCCCAGGCGGCCGAGACCAGCTGGGAGACGGAGAGGCCGGATGCGAGGATCCTGCCCTTGAGCGCGGCGATGTCCGCGTCGTCGATCAGCGTATGCGTGACCGCGGGCACCGGGTCCTGGAAGGGCAGCTGCTCTTCGGGAACCCACGGGCCGAGATAGCGCGCGACCGGCCCCATGTCGCGATGCAGCAGCTTGAACCACGCCTTGGCGAAGGCGTCGGCGAGCTGGTCCGGGTTCTCGTAGAACCGCCTGGAAATCTCCTTGTAGGCCGGATCGACGATCAGCGCGAGATCGGTGGTCAGCATCATCGGCGCGTGCCGGGTGGAGGGATCGTGCGCGTCCGGCACGGTGCCCTGCGCCTCGGCGTTCTTCGGGGTCCACTGGTTCGCGCCGGCGGGGCTCTTGGTCAGCTCCCACTCGTATTCGAACAGGTTCTCGAAATAGCCGTTGTCCCAGACGATGGGGTTCTTTGTCCAGGCGCCCTCGAGCCCGCTGCCGATCTGATCGCCGGCCTTGCCGCTGCCATGGCTGCTCGTCCAGCCGAGGCCCTGGTCCACGATGGCGGCGCCCTCGGGTTCGGGACCCTTGTACTTCTCCTCGGCGGCGCCGTGCGCCTTGCCGAAGGTGTGGCCGCCGGCGATCAGCGCGACCGTTTCCTCGTCGTTCATCGCCATGCGGCGGAAGGTCTCGCGGATGTCGCGGGCCGCCGCCATCGGGTCCGGGTTGCCGTTCGGCCCCTCCGGGTTGACGTAGATCAGGCCCATCTGGACGGCGCCGAGCGGAACCGCCAGATCCCGGTCGCCGCTATAGCGCTCGTCGTCGAGCCAGCCCTGCTCCGGACCCCAGTAGATGTCCTCGTCGGCCGCCCAGATGTCCTCGCGGCCGCCGCCGAAGCCGTAGGTCTTGAAGCCCATCGTCTCGAGCGCCCGGTTGCCGGCGAAGATCAGCAGATCGGCCCACGAGATCTTGCGGCCGTATTTCTGCTTGATCGGCCACAGCACCCGGCGCGCCTTGTCGAGATTCACGTTGTCGGGCCAGGAGTTGAGCGGGGCGAAGCGCTGGTCGCCGCAGCCGCCGCCGCCGCGCCCGTCATCGATGCGGTAGGTGCCCGCCGCGTGCCACGTCATGCGGATGAACAGCGGACCGTAGTGACCGTAATCGGCCGGCCACCAGTCCTGCGAGTCGGTCATCACCGCATCGACGTCCTTCGCCAGGGCGTCGAAGTCGAGGCTGTTGAACGCCTCGGCGTAGTTGAAGTCGTCGCCGTTGGGGTCGGCCTGGGGGTGGTTCTGGCGGAGCACCCGCAGGTTCAGCTTGTTGGGCCACCAATGCTGGTTCGCCGTCTCCCCGACCGCCTGGTGGGTGCCGCCCATAACCGGGCACTTGCTCGCGGTGTTCATCTTTCCTCCGATCGTGTTCTGGGAGTTCCCGTTCCGTTGGGCCGGGTTCCGCCGGTCCCGGCTTCGCAAAGCCGCCCCCGGAAGCCGCCCTGAAACATATTTATATGTAGCCGGCGAGGGTTGGTCAACAGGTTGGAATTGTTCTAACGCTCGTTCTCTGGCGTCGGCGGACGCCCGGTCAGTCCGGGCTGCCGCTGACCCGGATGACCAGTTCGACCCGGCTGATCGTCGTGCCGGCGGGCGGGTCGGGCAGCTTGCCGATCCGCACCTCCGCGGCATCGAGGTCTTCGAGGCGGCCGGTGTCCTGGAAATACAGATGGTGGTGATCGGTCGTGTTGGTGTCGAAATAGGACCGGTTCGGATCGACGCTCACCTCGCGCAGCAGGCCGACGGCGGTGAACTGATGCAGCGTGTTGTAGACGGTCGCCAGCGAAACCTTCGCCCCGTTTCCGAGCGCCTCCTCGTGCAGGCTCTCGGCGCTGACATGGCGGTTGGCGCCGCCGAACAGCAGCTTCGCCAGCGCCAGACGCTGGCGCGTCGGCCGCAGACCGTGGCGCTTGAGCATCTCGATCAGCGGCGTGAAGGATCGTTGCATCGCCGAAACTCGTCTGCCTGGCGGGTCATTACACTTCTTTTACAATAGAGACCGGCACAGTTTGGAACAAGTCGAACAAGTTCGCGGCGGCTCAGTCGCCGGTCAGCAGGCGGTCGACCAGCTGCCGGACGGTGGGGACGAAGCCGTTGGAATAGAACGGGTCGTCGCGGAACCGGTAGGCGTTGTGACCGGCGAACATCAGCTCCTCGTCGACCTGGCCGCCATGGGCGATGTCCTGCAGCGTCTTCTGGATGCAGTACGACCGCGGGTCGGCCTTGCGCCCGGTGGTGCCGGCCTCGTTCTGCGACCAGTTGGAGAAGAAGCAGGCCGACAGGCAGCCCATGCAGTTGGCCTGGTCGGTGCGGATCTCGCGCGCCTTCTCCGGCGTGGTGAAGATGATCGTCGAGTCCGGGGTCCGGAGGCCTTCGGTGTAGCCCTGTTTCATCCACTTCACCGCGCAGGCCCTGTCGTTCTCGGCCACGTAGATGCGCCGCGCGCGGGGCCCGACCAGGAGTTCGCAGGCGAGCGCTCCGATCGGCTCGCTGGCGAAGCTGACCTGGCGCTCCGAGCGTTCCCTGAGCTCGTCGAGGAAGGAGTTGAACACCGCCGAGGAATAGAACCCGGTCGGGCTGAACTTGTTGAGCGAGACGTCGCCTTCCCTGAGTTCGAGCAGCCGGCGCTTCCATTGCGGAGAGATCGGGCTCTCCCGGGTCAGCAGGGGGCGGGTGCCGAACTGGAAGGCGACCGGGCCGATCTCCGGGTTGTCGAACCAGTCGCCCCATTCGCGCAGATACCAGACCCCGCCGGCCATGAAGATCGGGGTCTCGTCGAGCCCCATCTGCGCCATGGTCTGGCGCAGCTCGCTGACCCGCGGGAACGGCTCCTGCGGCTCGTGCGGATCCTCGCTGTTGGACAGCCCGTTATGCCCCCCGGCCCGCCACGGGTCCTCGTAGACCACGCCGCCCAGCCACTGCGAGAACTTGTGGTAGGCGCGCTTCCAGAGCGCCCGGAAGGCCCTGGCAGACGACACGATCGGATAGTAGTAGACCTTGTGCTCGGCGGCGATCTCGGCGATCCGGTAGGGCATGCCGGCGCCGCAGGTGACGCCGTGGATCAGCCCCCTGGCGCCGGTCAGCACGCCGCGCAGCACCCGCTCGGCGCCGGCCATCTCCCACAGCACGTTCATGTGGATGCGGCCCTGGCCGCCGGCCATTTCGTGGGCGATGCGCGCCTGGGAGATGCCGCCCTGGATGGCGTAGGCGAGCAGCTCCTCGTGCCGTTCGCGCCGCGTGCGCCCGCCATAGCGCACCGGGATCAGCGCGCCGTTGGCATCGAAGGCGTCGGCGTTGACGCCGGAGAACGTGCCGACCCCGCCGGCCGAGGCCCAGGCGCCGCAGCTCTCGCCATTGGAGACGGCGATGCCCTTGCCGCCCTCGACGAGAGGCGGAACCTCCTTGCCGGAGATCATCACGGGCTTGAGGTCTCTCAGCTGCAGCCTCCTCGGGACCCGGAAGCGATGCGCATGGCGCCGCGCACCCGTCGACTCAAGCCAATATATGAACGGAATCCCAGACGGCCAGCAGAAACCGCGCCGGGCCGGCTACCGGCGGGCGCGGATTCCGCTGCGGGATCGGGCGCGGGAGAGGCGACGGCGGGCCCGCTCAGGCGCCGCCGGGCGCCGCCTCCCTGGGCTGGGCGCGCTGGTCGGAGATGTCCTCGCCGGTCTCCTGGTCGACGACCTTCATCGACAGCCGCACCTTGCCGCGGTCGTCGATGCCCAGCACCTTGACCTTCACCTCGTCGCCCTCGTTGACCACGTCGGTCACCTTGCCGACGCGGCGCGGCGCGAGCTCGCTGATATGGACCAGGCCGTCGCGCGCGCCGAGGAAGTTCACGAAGGCGCCGAAATCGACCACCTTGACCACCTTGCCGCCATAGATCACGCCGACCTCGGGCTCGGCGACGATGCCGCGGATCCATTCGATCGCCTTGTCGGCGGCCCCGGAATCGACCGCCGCGACCTTGATCGTGCCGTCGTCCTCGATATCGATCTTGGCGCCGGTCACCTCGCAGATCTCGCGAATCACCTTGCCGCCGGTGCCGATGACCTCGCGGATCTTGTCGCGCGGGATGGCAAAGGCGGTGATCCGGGGCGCGTGCTCGCTGATCCCCTCGCGCGCGCTCGACAGCGCCCGGTCCATGTTGTCGAGGATGTGGAGCCGGCCGTCGCGCGCCTGCTCCAGCGCGGTCCGCATGATCTCCTCGGTGATCCCGGTGATCTTGATGTCCATCTGCAGGGCGGTGACCCCGTCGCGGGTGCCGGCGACCTTGAAGTCCATGTCACCCAGATGGTCCTCGTCGCCGAGAATGTCGGACAACACGGCGAAGCGCTCGCCCTCCTTGATCAGCCCCATGGCGATGCCGGCGACCGGCGCCTTGATCGGCACGCCTGCGTCCATCATCGCCAGCGCCGCGCCGCAGACGGTGGCCATTGACGACGAGCCGTTCGACTCGGTGATCTCGGAGACCACGCGGACGGTGTAGGGGAAGTCGTCCTTGGACGGCATCATCGCCCGCACGGCGCGCCAGGCGAGCTTGCCGTGGCCGATCTCGCGCCGCCCGGGGGAGCGCAGGAAGCTCGCCTCGCCCACCGAATAGGGCGGGAAGTTGTAGTGCAGCATGAAATGCTCGCGGTACTCGCCCGCGAGGGCGTCGACGATCTGCTCGTCCTGGCCGGTGCCGAGCGTCGCCACCACCAGGGCCTGGGTCTCGCCACGGGTGAACAGGGCGCTGCCGTGCAGCCTGGGCAGGATGCCGACCTCGGCCTCGATCGGCCTGACGGTCCTCGTGTCCCGCCCGTCGATGCGTTCGCCGGTATCCAGGATGGCGTTGCGGACGATGTCCTTCTCGACCGTCTTGAGGGCGCCGGCGACGCCATCGGCCGGGTGGGTCTCGGCGAGCGCCTCGAGCGCGGCGGCCTTGGCCTGGGCGATCTTCTCGACCCGCGACTGCTTGATCCGCTCGGCATAGGCCTCGCGCAGCGGGGCCTCGGCGAGCGCGCGCACCTGCTCCTCGATCCCGGCCTGCGCCGGGTCGGCCGGATCGAGGTCCCAGGGCTCCTTGGCGCAGTCCTCGGCGAGCGAGATGATCGCCTCGATCACCGGACGGCTCTCCCGCTGGGCGAACATCACCGCGCCCAGCATCTCCTCCTCGGACAGCGACTGCGCTTCCGATTCGACCATCAGCACCGCGTCCGCGGTGCCGGCGACCACCATGTCGAGGGTCGAGTCCTCGAGCTCGTCGATGCGCGGGTTGAGCGCATACTCGCCGGCGACATAGCCGACCCGGGCGCCGAAGATCGGCCCGAGAAACGGTATCCCGGAGATGGTCAGCGCGGCCGAGCTCCCGATCAGGGCCGGGATGTCGGGGTCGTTCTCGAGATCGTGGCTGAGAACCGTGCAGATAACCTGCGTCTCGTTGCGGAAGCCGCTGGCGAAGAGCGGGCGGATCGGCCGGTCGATCAGCCGCGAGGTCAGGGTTTCCTTCTCCGACGGGCGGCCTTCGCGCTTGAAGAAGCCGCCCGGGATGCGTCCGGCCGCGAAGGCCTTTTCCTGGTAGTTGACCGTGAGAGGAAAGAAATCGATTCCTGCGCGGGGCTGGTTCTCCGCCACCGCGGTGCAGAGCACGGTGGTCTCGCCATAGGTCACGAGCACCGCGCCGTCCGCCTGTCGGGCGAGCCGGCCGGTCTCGATGACCAGCGGGCGGCCGCCCCAGGTCAGTTCTTTCCGGTGTATCGTAAACATTCTTCCATCCTTCCAAACGGCGCGCCGCCCTGTGCGCCGCGCCATGCGTACGTGGTGAATTCGGTATCGATCGGCAGTCCGGCGGCGGTCGTCGCGCGCTCCGCGCCCGACCGGCCCCGAACGCTCAGCGGCGCAGCCCCAGGCGCCCGATCAGCGTGGTGTAGCGGGACTGGTCCCTGCGCTTGAGATAGTCGAGCAGGCGGCGCCGCTGTCCCACCATCATCAGCAGGCCGCGGCGCGAGTGGTAGTCCTTCTTGTGTTCCTTGAGGTGTTCGGTGAGGTTGAGGATCCGTTCAGACAGGATCGCGACCTGTACCTCGGGCGAGCCCGTATCGGCCGGGTCGGAGCCGTATTCGGTGACCAGCTCGGCCGTGCGAGCAGACGTGATCGACATCGTGGACTCCAGGTTACGGGTTGATCACGCGCGTCGGGCGGATCGCTCCGTCCTCCACGCGCGCGAGCGCAACCACCCCACCCTCGCCCATCGCGACCACCGTGTCACCCTCGGCAACACGTTCGGCCACGACGGCGCACCGCTCGCGAGCGGTTATGCGGACGGGTTGGCCGTGCCTCAGCAGGGCAGCCTGCGAGGCCGATACGGGCACGGCCGGGATGTCGTCCAGCGCGGCCTCGATCGGCAACAGGTAATCCTGCGCGGGCGCACTATGCACCAGCGTCTCCAGTCGATCCAGCGGAATCGAGTCCGCCTCGGCGAAGCGCCCGACCGCGAGGCGTCGGATCTCCTCGGCATGGCCGACGGTGCCGAGCGCGAGCGCGAGGTCGCGCGCGAGGCTGCGCACATAGGTGCCCTTGCCGCAGCGCATCTCGAAGACCGCGCGGTCGGCGTCGGGCATGTCGAGCAGAGCCAGCGCCACCACTGTGACCACGCGTTCCGGCAGGTCGAAATCGACCGCCGCGCGGGCGAGGTCGTAGGAGCGCCGCCCGTCCAGCTTGAGGGCGGAGTAGCGCGGCGGGCGCTGGACGATGTCGCCGGTGAAACGATCGAGCAGAGCCAGCACCTCCGCCTCGGCGGGGCGCGCGTCGCTGGTCCCGGTCACCGCGCCCTCGGAGTCGTCGGTGTCGCGGCTCTCGCCCCAGCGCAGGACGAACCGGTAGGTCTTGTCGCCGGCCATCGCCCAGGCCGACGTCTTGGTCGCCTCGCCGAGCGCGACCGGCAGGACTCCGGTCGCCAGCGGGTCCAGCGTGCCGCCATGGCCGGCCTTGGCCGCGCCGGTGATGCGGCGGACCCGGGCGACGGCATGGGCCGACGACATGCCCCTCGGCTTGTCGATCGCGATCCAGCCGTGGATCGGCCGGCCCCGGCGTTTACGCGCCATCTCCGTCCACCCCGTCGGCGCTGCCGCGGGCCCGATCCAGCAGCGCCTCGATCCGTCCCGCCCGGTCGAAGCGGGTATCGGCGACGAATCTGAGATCGGGCAGGAACTTGAGAGAGACCATCGGCGCGAGCAGGCGCCGGAGCGCCGGCTCGATCCGGTTGAGCGCCGCCACCGCCGCCTCCCTCTCGGTCTCGCCGGCGGCGAGCGGAAGGACATAGGCGGTGGCCACCCTGAGATCCGGGCTCATCGCCACCTCGGCGATGGTGAGCGACATGCCGGCAAGCTCGGGATCGCGGATCGCGCCGCGCTCGAACAGGCGGCAGAGGGCGTGGCGTACGGTTTCGCCCACCCTGAGCTGTCGTTGCGATGGACCGCGCGCCGAATGTCTCCGCCGTGCCATGGGTCCCGTCCCCCGCGGGGCGGCGCCCGGAGCCGGTGCTAGAGCGTCCGGGCGACCTCCTCGACGTCGAAGCACTCGATGACGTCGCGTTCCTTGAGATCCTGGTAGTTCTCGAACGCCATGCCGCATTCGAACCCTTCGCGGACCTCGCGAACCTCGTCCTTGAACCGCCTGAGGCTCGACAGCGAGCCTTCATGGACCACCACGTTGTCGCGCAGCAGACGCACCCGCGAGCCCCGCCGCACGAGGCCTTCGGAAACCCTGCAGCCGGCAACCCGGCCCTGCCTGGAGATGTTGAACACCTGGAGAATCTCGGCATTGCCGAGGAAGTGCTCGCGCGCGAGCGGCGCCAGCATGCCGGTCAGCTCCGCCTTGATGACGTCGAGCACGTCGTAAATCACCGAGTAGTAGCGGATCTCGACTCCATCCTGGGCGGCGAGCTGGCGCGCCTGGGGTCCGGCGCGGACGTTGAACCCGATGATCACGGCGTCGGACGCCGAGGCGAGCGTCACGTCGGATTCGTTGATCCCGCCGACACCGGCATGGAGCACGCGCACCCCGACCTCGTCGGTCGAGAATCCTTCCGCATTGGCCTGGATCGCCTCGACCGAGCCCTGCACGTCCGCCTTGATGACCAGCGCGAACTCCTTCCTCTGCTCGCGTCCGATATTGGAAAACATCTGTTCGACGGAGCCCCGCGCGGCCCTCGCGGCGCGCGCGTCGCGCTCGCGGCGGACGCGGAATTCGGTGATCTCGCGGGCCCGCATTTCGTTCTCGACCACCGAGAACTCGTCGCCCGCCGCCGGCGTCCCGTTGAGGCCGAGAATCTCCACCGGCACCGACGGGCCGGCCGACGCGGCCTGCTCGCCGCTGTCATCGACGATTGCGCGCACGCGGCCCCATTCGCTGCCGGCGACCACGATGTCCCCGGTCCTCAGCGTGCCGCGCTGGATCAGCAGCGTGGCCACCGAGCCGCGGCCCCGATCGAGCTTGGATTCGATCACCACGCCATCGGCGGAACGGTCGGGGTTCGCCTTGAACTCGAGAACCTCGGCCTGGAGAACGACGGTCTCCAGCAGCTTGTCGAGATTGGTGCCCTCGACCGCCGACACTTCGACCGAGAGCACGTCGCCGCCGAACGCCTCGTCGACCAGCTCGTGCTGCAACAGGTCGTTGCGCACCCGCGTGGGATCGGCGTCGGGCCGGTCGATCTTGTTGATCGCGACGATGATCGGCACCTCGGCGGCTCTCGCGTGGTCGATGGCCTCGACGGTCTGCGGCATCACCCCGTCATCGGCGGCAACCACCAGGATCACGATATCGGTGACATTGGCGCCGCGGGCGCGCATCGCGGTGAACGCGGCATGGCCCGGGGTGTCGATGAAGGTGATCTTCTGATCGCCGCCGGGGAGGGTCACCTGATAGGCGCCGATATGCTGCGTGATGCCGCCGGCCTCTCCGGCGGCCACATCGGACTTGCGCAGGGCATCGAGCAGCGAGGTCTTGCCGTGATCGACGTGACCCATCACCGTGACCACCGGCGGTCGCGGCACCAGCTCGGTGTCGGTGTCGTCCTCGCCCCTGATGCCGATCTCGACATCGGCGTCGCTGACGCGCTTCACCTTGTGGCCGTACTCGCCGACCACCAGCTCGGCCGTGTCGGCGTCCAGAGACTGGTTGATGGTTGCCATGATTCCCATGTTCATCAGTGTCTTGATGACGTCCGGAGCGCGCTGCGCCATGCGGCTCGCCAAATCCTGCACGGTGATGGTCTCGGGCACGACGACGTCGCGGACGACCTTGGCGATCGGCTCGTCGGACCGCCGCTGCGCGCGCTTCTCGCGTTCGCGGAGCCGGCGCAGCGACGCCAGGCTGCGCTGGCGCTCCTCGTCGTCGAGCGCCTGGGCGATGGTCAGACGACCGGCGCGGCGGCGCGGCTCTCCCCGCTTGGGGGCAAGCCGCCGCGTGTCCTGTCGACCGGATTTGCGTCCGCGCGGCCGTTCGGCCTCGCCCTCTTCGGCCTGCGTCTCGCCCGCCTTGGCGGCCGGACGGGCGGGCGGCGCGGGCTCCGGCTTCGCCTGAGGGGTCGCCTCGGCCGGAGCCGCGGCTTTCGCCGTGGCCGCCTGCTCCGCCTCGAGGGCGCGCGCCTCGGCCTCGGCGCGCTCGCGCGCTGCCTGTTCCTCTTCCCTGTGCCGGCGCTCTTCCTCGGCGGCCCTTTCGAGCGCCCTGCGCGCCTCTTCCGCGGCCTGCCGCTCGGTCTCCGCCTGCTTCAGCCCGACGAGCGCGCGGGCGCGCGCGGCCTTCTCGTGTTCGGTCAGCTCGCGCGGCTGGCCGCGCTGCCCTTCCTCGACGGGCGCAACCACGGCGGCGGCCGCCTCGAGCTGGGAAACCGCCTCCGCCGTCGCCGCCATCAGCTCGTCCGGGGCAGCCTTGACCTCGGTCATTCCGCCGTCGGCGGATTGAGCGAATGTCCGCTTGCGGCGCACCTCGACCGCGACGGCCTTGGTGCGGCCGTGCGAGAAGCTCTGGCGGACCTGTCCGGCGTCGACCGTCTTCTTCAGTTCCAGCCGGCCGGGCCGTGACAGGCTGAGCCTCTTCTTCGCCGGTTCGGTCTCTTTCTGCTCGTTCATATCGTTCAACTCTTCTGCGCCGTGCGAAATCCAGCCAGCCTTCCGGCTTCCGTCCAGACCCGTCCGGCGAGACGACCCTGGCCCAGCACCGCGTAAGTCACCGCGTCGCGGCCGAACGCGCCGCCGAGCTCCGACGAGAGCAGCACATCGACCACGCGGTCACGCACACGCGCCAGCGGCAAACGGCTCCGCTGGCGCATGGACCCGTCCGCGGCCACCAGGAGAAGCGCCGCTCCTCCCCGTTGCAGCGCGCGCCGCACCGCCTCGAAACCGGTCAGCGCGCTGCCGGCGCGCCGCGCGAGCCCGATAAGGTCGATACAGCGCGCCGCCAGCAATCGCTCGACCCGGTCGGCCAGCGCATCCGGCACCGTCACGTCGCGGCGGGCGGCCCCGGCCAAGGGATCCGTCGCCGCCGCGCGCTCGACTATATCCCGGCGCGATTGGAGCCACAATCCGCGTCCCGGCAATCGGCCCGCGATATCGGGCACGATCTCGCGATCCGGGCCGACCACGAAGCGCAGCATCCGCTCGCGCGGCTGGCACTCGCGGCTCACCAGGCAACGCCTCGCGTTGCCGGCGGGTTCTGACGGGTAGCGTTCCACGGTCAAGATGCCGTCTCCGCCGCGCCGGGTTCAGATCGCCGGATCCGGTGCGGGCGCCTCGGCACCGGTTTCCTCGGCCGCGCCCTCCCCGGCGCCGGGGTCCCCGCCATCGTCGTCATCGAACCAGTGGGCGCGGGCCGCCATGATGAGCCGGTTGGCCTCTTCCTCGCTCAGCGCAAAGTCGCGCAGCACCCCTTCCTCCCCGTCGATCACCTCGTCGGTCGACAGATCGGCGAAATCGTCGCGCGACGTCACGCCGGCCTCGCCCAGGGTGACCGCCATCGCCGGGCTCAGCCCGGGGACCGCGGCGAGATCGTCGGAGACGCCCAGCTCGCGCCGGCGCCCGGTGAGGCGGGCCTCCTCCTCGGCGAGATGCTGCCTGGCGCGGTCGCGCAGCTCGTCGGCGAGCTCCTGGTCGAAACCCTCGATCGAAAGCAGGTCGGTCATCGGCACGAAAGCCACCTCCTCGACGGTGGAGAAGCCCTCGGTGACCATCAGATGGGCGAGCACGTCGTCGATGTCGAGCGCGTCCATGAACATCTGCGACCGGGTGCGGAACTCCTCCTGGCGGCGCTCCGACTCCTCGTCCTCGGTGAGGATCGCGATCTCCCACTGGGTGAGATGCGAGGCCAGACGGACATTCTGGCCGCGACGTCCGATGGCGAGGCTGAGCTGATCGTCGGGCACCACGACCTCGATGCGGCGCTGGTCCTCGTCGAGCACGACCTTGGCGACCTCGGCGGGCGCCAGCGCGTTGACGATGAAGGTCGCGGGATCGGGGTTCCACTGGATGATGTCGATCTTCTCGCCCTGCAGCTCGCCGACCACCGCCTGGACGCGGCTGCCCCGCATGCCGACGCAGGCGCCCACCGGGTCGATGCTGGAATCGTTCGACAGCACCGCGATCTTGGCGCGGCTGCCGGGGTCGCGCGCGACCGCGCGGATCTCGATGATCTTGTCGTAGACCTCGGGCACCTCCTGGGCGAACAGCATGGCCATGAACTCGGGCCTGGTGCGTGTCAGGAAGATCTGCGGGCCGCGCGGCTCGGACCGCACGTCGTAGATATAGGCGCGCACCCGGTCGCCGGCGCGAAACGACTCCCGCGGGATCATTTCGTCGCGCCGCAGCACCGCCTCGGCGCGGCCCAGATCGACCGTCAGATTGCCGAACTCGACGCGCTTGACGATGCCGTTGACCACTTCGTTGGCGCGGTCCTTGTATTCCTCGTATTGCTGCTGGCGCTCGGCGTCGCGCACCCGCTGGACGATGACCTGCTTGGCGGTCTGCGCGGCGATGCGGCTGAAATCGATGGGCGGCAGCGGATCGACCAGATAATCGCCGATCGCGGCGCCCGGCTTCCGCCGACGCGCCTGTTCGAGCGTGAGCTGGGTCACCTCGTTCTCCACCTCCTCGACCACTTCGAGGATGCGCGCCAGCTTGATGTCGCCGCTCTTGCGATCGATATAGGCGCGCACGTCGTGCTCCTGCCCGTATTTCGACCTAGCGGCTTTCTGGATGGCCTGTTCCATCGCCTCCAGCACCTCGTCGCGCTCGATCGACTTCTCGCGCGCGACGGCGTCGGCGACCTGCAGGAGTTCGAGCCGGTCGGTCCCGGCGGCCGGTATGGCGTCCAAGTCCATGGTGACTACCTACCCCGTCCTTTCATTGCCTCGGCGATCGACGCGTCGGTCGGCATCAGCTTGCCCCGCAGCACCTCGCCGAAGGGGATGATGTGCTCGACATGGCCGTCGGCGACCACCACGTCGGGGCCGCGCCGGCCGACCAGGCGGCCGCGGAAACGCTTGCGCCCCTCGAGCGGCCGGCGCGTCTCGATGCGGACCTCGCAGCCGGCGAACCGTTCGTAGTCCTCGGCCCTGACCAGCGGCCGGTCGAGACCGGGCGAGGAGACCTCCAGCGTGTAGGACCCGGCGATCGGGTCCTCGACATCGAGCAGCGCGGAGACCAGGCGGGAGATCCCGGCGCAATCGTCGACGCTCATCTCGCGGCGGTCCCTGCGCTCGGCCATGATCTGCAATGTCGGCGTCGACGTGCCGGTCAGGCGGACCCGAACGAGATCGTAGCCCAGCCCCTCGATGGGCGGCCCCACGATCCTTTCGACCTCGCCGATCGCTTCCAACGCGATGCAAACCTTCCGCATGGCGGCAACGACAAAAAAAAGCGGGCGACGAGCCCACTTTCTTTTTGTGCCGCGCAATTTTTCCAGCCGTGGTGAAGATACGGGCTCGCGCGCCGGTTTTCAAGGGGGTCTTGACGCGCGGGGGCGTCGTCGATAGCGCAGATAGAAACAGCTCCGGCCCTGTTCGCACGCCTTGCGCTCATAGCGCGTGGCCGGCCAGTCGGAGGTCCGGCGGCGCCAGTCGGACGGCGCCCTGGCGGTCCAGGCGAAGCGTTCCGAGCGCCACAGATGGGCGAGGATCCAGACCAGGTAGCCCCTGTCGTCGGTTGCCACGCGGAGCTCCGCATCGTCCCGCATGACCGCGGCGAGACGTTCGAGCACGGGGGCGGAGACGAACCTCCGCTTGTGATGGCGGCTCTTCGGCCAGGGATCGGGGAACAGCACGAAGACCCGGGCCAGCGAACCGTCGGCGAGGCGGTCGATGAGCAGCCTGGCGTCGTCGCGCCAGATCCGGATGTTGTCGAGCCCGGCTTCGCGGAGACCGCGTACCATGCGCACCACGCCGGTCACGTAAGGCTCGCAGCCGATCAGCCCGACATCGCGGTTGGCCGCCGCCTGGGCCAGCAAATGCTCGCCGGCGCCGAAACCGACCTCCAGCCAGACCTCGCGCACCGGGCGGCCGAACAGCGCCGCCGGCTCGATCGGACGCGATGACGGGCCGAGCGCGATTTCGAGCCCCGGCACGACATCGTCGAGCAGGGCCTGCTGGCCATCGCGCAGCTTTCGGCCGCGCCGCCGCCCGTAGAGGATGCGCCGCGCGTCTGCCACCCTAGGTCAGGGCGCTCCTGAGGTCCTCGACGAGATCGAGCTTCTCCCAGGCGAAGCCGCCATCGGGCTCGGGGTCGCGCCCGAAATGGCCATAGGCCGCGGTGCGGGCGTAGATCGGCCGCAGCAGCTGGAGCCGGTCGCGGATGCCCCGCGGCGACAAATCCACGACCTCCTGGATCGCGCCCGAGACCCTTTCCTCCTCGACCGTCGCCGTCCCTTCCGTGTCGACATAGACCGATAGCGGCCTGGCGACGCCGATGGCATAGGAAACCTGGATGGTGCAGCGCGACGCAAGCCCCGCCGCGACCACGTTCTTCGCCACGTAGCGCGCGGCGTAGGCGGCGGAACGGTCGACCTTGCTGGGGTCCTTGCCGGAGAACGCACCGCCGCCATGCGGCGCGGCGCCGCCATAGGTGTCGACGACGATCTTGCGGCCGGTGAGCCCGCAATCGCCGTCCGGCCCGCCGATCACGAAGCGGCCCGTCGGATTGACGTAGAACTCGTCCTCCGGACACATCCAGCCGTCCGGCAATACCTCGAGGACATGCGGGCGGACGAGCTCGCGGACCGCGTCCTGGTCGAGGCCGGGGTCGTGCTGCGTAGACACCACGACCGAGGTCGCCCGGACCGGGCGCCCGTCCCGGTAAAGCAGCGAGATCTGGCTCTTCGAGTCCGGGCCGAAGCCGTCCACCCCGCCGGCGTGCCTGGCCTCGGCGATCGATCGCAGGATGGCGTGCGCGTAATGGATGGGCGCGGGCATCAGCGTCGGGGTCTCGTCGCAGGCGAAGCCGAACATGATGCCCTGGTCGCCGGCGCCCTGGTCCTTGTTGCCGGAGGCGTCGACGCCGCGGGCGATATCGGTCGACTGGGCGTGCAGATAGACCGCCACTTCGGCCTTCCGCCAGTGGAACCCGTCCTGCTCGTAGCCGATATCGCGTACCGCCTCGCGCGCCACGCCTTCCATGTCCTGCGGGTCGACCGGGCCGCGAACCTCGCCGGCGATGACGATCCGGTTGGTGGTGGTCAGCGTTTCACAGGCCACGCGGGAGTCCGAGTCGGCGGACAGATACGCATCGACCACGGCATCCGAGATCCGGTCGCTGACCTTGTCGGGATGCCCCTCGGACACCGATTCGCTGGTGAACACAAAATCCTGTTTCCGCACCCGCCTGCCCCCTCGCCCTGTTGCGTCGCCCGGCTGGCACCGTTGTCGCAGGGGCAGCCACGCGCCGTCAACCGGACGGTCGCGGACGGCTAGCTATCCAGCGAGGTGTCGTCTTCGCTCTCGATCCGGGCGACCGCCTTGACGAGCTCGAAAATCCGTCTTCGAACGCGCGCGTCGGAGATGCGGTAATACGCGCGGACCAGTTCCAGGGTCTCGCGCTTGGCGAGCGGGTCGTGCTCGAACGGGTCCGCCGACTCGCCGAGGCCGGGCCGCATGACCCCCTGCGCGTCCCGCAGGACCTCGTCCGGCATCTCGTCGTAGAAAAACGAGATGGGAACGTCGAGCACGCGGCCGATCTGGAACAGGCGGCTGGCGCTGATGCGGTTGGCGCCGCGTTCGTATTTCTGCACCTGCTGGAAGGTGAGGCCGAGCGCCTCGCCCAGCTTCTCCTGGCTGAGCCCCAGCAACGTGCGTCTCATGCGCACCCTGCTGCCGACATGCACGTCGATCGAATTCGACCGGCCGCGGCGCCCCCGCGCCGGAGGCGCCGTGGCGCCCCGTGGAAAATCCGCCATTTTTGAAATCCGATTATTGCCACTGAGCGTCCGCAACTACGCGAACCTATGGACAACGACATATTCCCTGCAATGTTTGGAAACTACACTTGGATCGTCACTTTTCCGCCGGAAGGCTACCCAAAAAAATCATGCAGCCAGCGCGGGGAACGAAAGGATCTATACTAAAATTGCAAGCACGAGTCCATGTGGAGCATGGAGAATAATCGCAGCGCCGCCGCAACCCGAACGCGCAGGCTAGGAGCGGCGGGGCGGTGCCGATCGCCTGAAGGTCGCGAGGCCCGCCGCGGCAAGGGCGATGACCGCCAAAAGCGGCGCATGGCCGAATCGCGCGAACGGGGTGGGCTCGGACAGCGCTTTGGGCAGCGCGACCCGGAGCACGGCGCGTTTCCCGAGACCGAGCCGCTCGACCACCCGGCCATAGGGATCGATCGCCGCCGAGATGCCCGAGTTCGCCGCCCGCACGACCGGCAGCCCTTCCTCGACGGCCCGCATGCGCGCCGCGGCGAAGTGCTGGTAGGGGCCGGCGCTGTCGCCGAACCAGCCGTCATTGGTGAGGTTGAGCAGCCATTCGGGCCGTCTGTCCGAATCGACCACCCGGCCGGGAAAGATCATCTCGTAGCAGATCAACGGGCTGAAGGGCGGCAACCCGGGGACGGCGAGGGTGCGGCGTCCCGGGCCGCGGCTGAAGTCGATGCGCCCGCCGGTGATCTGGGTAAAGGAGAGGATCGAGCGCAGCGGCACGTATTCGCCGAACGGGACCAGCCGCGCCTTGTCATAGACCGCGACGCGGCGCGCCGCGCCGTCGAGCGCGACCAGGCTGTTCCAGGTCCGAGCCGGCCGCTCGCCGCGCGGGCCGGCGCGCAGCGTGCCGGCGATCACCAGACCGCCCGGGGGCAGCGCCCGGGCGACCGCCTCGGCGGCGCCGGGCGCCCGGGAGAGCGCGAACCCGATCGCGGTCTCCGGCCACACGAAATGGGTCGTGCCGCGCTCCGCCTCGGCCCGGGTCATCGCGAGGTGGGTGGCGAAATGGCGCCGCCTGAAGGCCGCCCGGACCTTCTCGTGCTGGGGCAGGTTGGGCTGGACGATGCCGATCCTGACCCCGGGGTGGAGGTCGGCCCGCGCCCGCTCGAGGCGCATGCTCCCCGCCCCCCACGCCAGGGCGAGCGCGAGCGGCACCCCGAGCGCCACGGCGAGCGCTTCCCGTCGGCCGGCCGCAAGCAGCGCGGGCGAAGCGGCGAGAGCGACCGTCATCAGGCCGAGGCCGTACACCCCGACCGCCGCGGCCGGCTGGATCATCGCCGGGATATCGGTCCAGACCGAGCCCACCGGGTTCCACGGAAAGCCGGTGAAAGCCACGCCGCGCAGCATCTCCATCCCGGTCCAGGCGACGGCGAGCGCCGCGACGCGCGGCCAGCCGGGCCGCATCCAGCCGGCGAAGGCGCAGGCGAGCGCGGGATAGACCGCGAGATAGGCCGCCACACCGACCAGCGTCGGCGGGATCAGCCAGGCGAAGCGATCCGCCTCGACCAGCAAGGAGTTGGAGATCCAGTAGGTGCCGGCCATGAAATGGCCGAGGCCGAACCACCAGCCGACGGCGAACGCCGCCCGCCGGGTGGCGGTCCCGTCGATCTGCCAGACCAGCGCGGGAAGCGCGACGAACAGCGTCGGCCACCACCCGACCGGGGGAAGCGCGAGCACGGAGGCGAGGCCGAACAGCCAGGCCGCCAGCCAGCGCCGCCAGCCGGTCAGCGAAGCCAGCGCCGCCGCCGGGCGGGCGAGGCGGCGCGGGCGCCGGGGCCCGGTCTTCGTCAAGCGCCCGACGCGGGCGGCGGGCATACCCGGAGCCGCTTGATGCGCCGCGGATCCGCGTCGAGAACCTCGAACTCCGCACCCGAGGGGTGACGGATCACCTCGCCGCGCGAGGGGACGCGCCCGGCCAGGGTGAACACCAGCCCGCCGAGGGTATCGATATCGGCCTGCGGCTCGGCGAGCGTCAGCACCGCGCCGATCCGGGACTCGAACTCCGCGATCGCCACCCTTGCATCGGCTTCGATGGATCCGTCCGTCCGGTCGGCCATCATCGGCGCGATTTCGGGATCGTGCTCGTCCTGGATCTCGCCGACGATCTCCTCGACGAGGTCCTCGATGGTGACCAGCCCGTCGGTGCCGCCGAACTCGTCGACCACCAGCGCCATGTGGGTGCGGCTGACGCGCATCTGGAGCAGCAATTCGAGGATCGGCATCGACGGCGCGACGAACAGGATGCGGCGCTGGATCTTGGCGATGGTGAAGGTCTCGGCGCTGCCGCGCCAGGCCACGACGTCCTTGACGTGCACCATGCCCACGGCGTCGTCGAGGGTCTCGCGGAATACCGGCATCCGGGAATGGGCCGAGCGGCTCATCAGCGACACCAGCTCGTCGAGCGGGGTGCCGATCTCCACGCCGACGATGTCGGCGCGCGGCACCATCACGTCATTGGCGGCGAGGTCGCGAAGCTGGAGGACGTTGCGCAGGAAGACCATTTCCTCGCCCGCCTCGCTGTTGGCGGTGTTCTCCTGCTCGATCAGCTCCTCGATCGTATCGCGGAGGGACTCGCCGCCGTTTCGCTGGCCGAACAGACGCTTCAGCCAGGGCCGAAGCCCGCGGTTCTGTGTCGGCCGGTCCGGATTGGCCCCGTTTCCACGGGGCTTCCTAGGTTCGGAGGGATCGGTCATCGTTTCACGGAGAGGCGGCGTCGCTGCCATAGGGATCGCCAACGCCGAGCCGCCTCAATATCTCCACCTCCATCGCTTCCATGCGCCTTGCGTCGTCGTCGGTCTCGTGATCATAGCCCAGCAGATGCAACAGGCCGTGCACCACCAGATGCTGCAGGTGGTCGGCGAGCGGCTTGTCGTCGCGCGCGGCATCCCGGGCGCTGGTCTCGTAGGCGACGACGATGTCGCCCAGCATCACCGGAGGGTCCCCCGGGCGGTGGCTGCCGCCCGGCTCTTCCCCGCTGGCGAAGGACAGCACGTCGGTCGGCCGGTCGAGACCCCGGTAGCGCGCATTGAGCCGGGCGGCTTCCGCGTCGTCGGCGAGCGCGATGCCGATCTCCGCGGGGCCGCCGCCGCCGGGGGAAGCGGCCCGCCACGCCTCGTCGACCGCCCGCCGGCACAGCGCCGGCGCGTCGTCGAGGGCCTCGGCCCAGCCCTGGCATCGGATCTGTATCCCCGTCTGCGCGTTCAACGGACCCTAGCCGTCCTCCTCGAAGACGGCTCCCGCGCCCGGTTCGTCGTATGCCTGCACGATGCGCACCACCAGACCGTGGCGGACGACATCGGAATCGTCGAACTCGACGACCCTGACGTCCTTGATGCCTCTGACCGTGTCCACGGCGTGGGCAAGCCCCGACGTCACGCCGGGCGGGAGGTCGACCTGGCTGAGATCGCCGGTGACCACCATGCGCGCGTTCTCGCCGAGCCGGGTAAGGAACATCTTCATCTGCACCCGGGTGGTGTTCTGCGCCTCGTCGAGGATGACGAAGGCGTTGGACAGCGTGCGGCCGCGCATGAACGCCAGCGGCGCGATTTCGATCTGTCCGGCATTCAGCCGCTTCGTCACCTGGTCGTAATGCATCATGTCGTAGAGCGCGTCGTAGAGCGGCCGCAGATAGGGATCGATCTTCTCGCGCATGTCGCCGGGAAGAAAGCCGAGCCGCTCGCCCGCCTCGACCGCCGGGCGGGACAGGATGATCCGGTCGACCGCCCCGCTGTTCAGCATGGCGACGGCTTCGGCCACCGCGAGATAGGTCTTGCCGGTGCCGGCGGGTCCGATTCCGAAGACCAGCTCGGCCTCGCGCAGCGCGTTCATGTAGCGCTGCTGGCCGGCGGAGCGGGGCGTGACATGGCGCCGCGGCGTATGCACCACCGGCGCCTCCGCCGTCTCGGCGGCGCCGTTCGCGGCATCCTCGGCGAGGCGGATCGCGGCGTCGACCTCGGCCTGGTCCACGCCGAGGCCCTTTTCCAGCCGCCCGTAGAGCGCGGCAAGCGCATCGCGCGCGACGCCCGCCTGTCCCGCGGGACCCTTGATGGCGACCGTGTTGCCCCGCGAGGACAGCGAGACCGCGAGCCGTTGCTCCACCCTGGCGAGGTTGCGGTCGAACTCGCCATAGAGCATGGGCAAGAGCGCGTTGTCGTCGAAACTGATGTGCACGTCTTCGGGTTGGGCCGCCAGGCGGATTTCGGAACGGTCAGCGGTCAATTGGGTCGCCCGTTCTCTGCCGCTTCATGGGCGCAGCCGGGAGAAGGCTGCGGCGGGCGGTCGATCGACGCGCCCGCGAGCGAGTTCGCGTGCGCCTCGGTGATCGTGACATCGCGTATCTCGCCCAGCAGAGACGGCGGATCTTCGCAGCACAGGTGAACCGCCTGCATCGCCGGCGTCCGGCCGGCGACCTGGCCGGGTTTGCGCCCGCGCCGATCGAACAGCACCGGGACCACGCGGCCGACGGTCGCCCGGTTGAACTCGTCCTGCTGGGCGGTGAGCAGGTCCTGCAGCCGCGCCAGCCGGTCCGCCTTGCGCGCCTCGTCGATCTGGCCTTCGGCCGTCGCCGCCGGCGTTCCCGGTCGCGGGCTGTACTTGAACGAATAGGCCTGGGCGTAGCCGACCGCGCGCACCAGGGCGATCGTGGCCTCGAAATCGGCTTCGTCCTCGCCCGGATGGCCGACGATGAAATCGGACGACAGGGCGATGTCGGGCCGCGCCGCGCGCAAGCGGTCGACCAGACCGAGATAGTCCCCGGCGGTATGGCGGCGCCCCATCGCCGCGAGCACCCTGTCCGACCCGGACTGGACCGGCAGATGGAGATAGGGCATCAGCGTCGGCACCTCGCCATGCGCGGCGATCAGATCCGCGTCCATGTCGCGCGGATGCGAGGTCGTGTAGCGGATCCGCGCGAGCTCCGGGATTTCGGCGAGCGCCCGGATCAGCCGGCCGAGCCCCCATTCCGCGCCGCCGCCGGGGCCGGCGCCGTGATAGGCGTTGACGTTCTGCCCGAGCAGGGTGATCTCGCGCGCGCCGCCTTCGAGCAGGCGTCGCGCCTCGGCCTTGACGGCGTCCACCGGGCGCGAGTACTCGGCGCCCCTGGTGTAGGGGACGACGCAGAACGAGCAAAACTTGTCGCAGCCCTCCTGGATGGTCAGGAAGGCCGACGGCCCCTGGCTCGCCGCCTCCTCGGGCAGGCGGTCGAATTTCGATTCGAGAGGGAAGTCGATGTCGAGCAGGCCCCGCTCGCCGGCCCGCGCGCGGCGCACCAGCTCGGGCAGGCGGTGATAGGTCTGCGGCCCGACCACCACGTCGACCCATGGCGCGCGGCGCATGATCTCGGCGCCTTCGGCCTGGGCGACGCAACCGGCCACCACGATCACCGGGGCGCCGCCCGCCCTGCTTCGCGGGCGCAGCCTGCCGAGGTCGGAGTAGAGCTTCTCGGCCGCCTTCTCGCGGATGTGACAGGTGTTCAGGACCGCCACATCGGCGGCGTCCGCGCGATCGGTCCGGACATAGCCGTCCGCCGCCATGACATCGGCCATCCGACCGGCGTCATAGACGTTCATCTGGCATCCGTAGCTTTTGATGAAGAGCCGCCTTGCCAAGGACGCAATCCCGGTTCCGCGCCGCGCCGCGCCGCGGGAATTCGAAGCTAGCACGGGGCGCCGGCGAGTCAAGAAACCGGGATCGCCACGGCGCCGTCCGGATCGTCGCCGCGCCCGGCATTCGCGGCCGAGACCCCGGCGGCGACGACCGACTGGCAATGCTCGGAAAGCGCCTTCCGGGTGGCGAAGGCCTCGTGGCTCACCACCGGGTGGAACAGCACTTCGACCGTGATCCTCCCGAGCCCGAGCAGGGCGAAGGCATGCGCCCCCATCGACATGTCGCCGTACCAGGCGACGAACGGTTTCAGGCTGCGCCCGAGCGGCATGCCGTCGAGCCCGGTATAGGCGACCGACACCGGCTGGATGGTCACCGCCACGTCGTCGCCGTCCGCCCGGGCGGCGGCGAAGAGCGCGCTCTTGAAGGGTTTTACGCGCAACCCGTCCGACGTCGTGCCCTCGGCGAACAGCACCAGGTTGCCGCGTTGCTCGAGCCGGCTGCGGATGGTCTCCCGCTGGGTGTGGGCGGCGCGCCCCCGACGCTCGACGAACACCGTGCGCTGAAGCCGCGCCAGCGTGCCGAAGAGCGGCCAGGAGGCGACCTCGGCCTTGGCGATGAAGGAGCCCGGGATCACCGAGGCGAGCACCACGATATCGATATAGGAGGCGTGATTGGCGATGAAGAGGGTGGGCCGCGCGGTCGAGCGCGTACCGCGGGTCTTCACGTCGAAGCCGAAAATCCGGCAGCACAGGGCGTGATAGAAGACGGGCAGGCTGACGGCGAGGCGCCATCCCAGGGCCAGGGCCAGCGCCTGGAGCGGCATCAGCGGCAGGGTGACGGCGAGATAGGCGACAATCTTCGCGAGGGCGCGGAGCGGGGAGACCATGCCGGCCACGGATCACCGCCGTTCGCGCTCGTAGTGGCGGACATATTTTTCGGTCACCAGATCGGTCTTGACGATGATCGACACGTCGATGGTGTTGAACTGGTGGTCGACCACCGCCCCGTCGCCGACAAAGCCGCCGAGCCGGAGATACCCCTTGATCAGCGGCGGCATCGCGGCGAGCGCCGCGCGCGGATCGATCGCCTTGCGCGGCAGCATCCTCATGTCGACGAAGCGGTCCTCGATCGCCCGCGGGCGCAGGGCGGGCGGCGCGAGATGGTAGTAGTAGAGATAGGAAAGTTGCAGGTCGACCGCCTCGGGATCGGTGCCCGGCAGGCTCGCGCAGCCGAACATTACGGCGATGTCGTGGTGGAACACATAGGCCGCGATCGCCCGCCAGAGAAGCTGCATGGTGGGCCGGTTGCGGTAGTCCCGCTCGACGCAGGACCGGCCGAGTTCGAGCACTTCGTCGGGATAATCCTCGAAATGCCCGATCCGGAACTCGGCGGCGGAGTAGAAGCCGCCATGCGCCCGCGCCTGGCAGCGGCGCAGCAGGCGATAGGTCCCGACCACCCCGCCCGGCAGGTCGCGCCGGGCCGGATCGATCACCAGCAGGTGGTCGCACACGGCGTCGAACGCATCCGCATCGCGCCTCAGCGCGGCGGTCTCGGCGGACGGCGTGGCCTTCATTTCCTCGTAGAACACGCGGTAGCGAAGCGCCTGCGCCGCCTCGACATCGTCCCGCGACGACGCCAGCCGCGCCTCCAGACCGCCCTGCGCCAGGGAGAGGAAACCGTCCCCGGGCGTCGCCTCGTTGTCCGGACGGGCTAGCGGCTCGGCCTTGCCCGCCGTTTCGATATGCCGCATGCGCGGTCCGGCTCCGATCTTGTCGGGGTCGGGCTAGTTGCTCTTCTGCCCGCTGCCCGCGGGGACGCCATAGAGTTCGAGACGCTCTCCGACCAGGTCGTATCCCAGGTCGCGGGCGATCTGCCGCTTGAGCTGCTCAAGCTCCTCGTTCTCGAACTCGATCACTTCACCGGTTTCGAGATTGATCAGATGGTGGTGGTGATGGCGCCCTTCAACCTCCTCGTAGCGGGAGCGCCCATCGCCGAAGTCGAGCCGCTCGAGGATGTCCTCCGCCTCGAACAGGCGTACCGTGCGGTAGACCGTGGCGATGCTGACCCGGGGGTCGATCTCGACCACCCGCCGGTGCACCTCCTCGACATCCGGGTGATCATTCGCATCGGAAAGCACGCGGGCGATGGCGCGCCGCTGCTCGGTCATCTTCATGCCCTTGTCACGGCAGAGTTGTTCTATCCGCGATTGCATGCTGCGCTCCGCCACCTGAGGGAAGAGTAGGGCGTTCGGGTGGCATAGTCAAAGTCGATGTCGGGCCGCGCCGGGGGGATGCGCGGGGTCTCCGCGGAGATGATATAGTGGCTGGCGACGCGGCGGTGACGCGGCTATGGATCACTTTCTCGACATTACGGCGGATGTCTGCCCGATGACCTTCGTGCGGACACGCCTGCTCATCGAGCGCATGGCGGCGGGCGACACCGCGACGATCGTCCTGCGCGGCGTCGAGCCGATCGAGAACGTGCCTGCATCGGTCACCGAGCTCGGCCACCGGGTGATCGCGATGCTCCCGCTCGCCGGGGATCCGGCGCGGGCCCGCCTGGAGCGGGAGCGGGGGACACGCGACGGCGACATGGTCCTCAGGATCGCGAAGACATAGCCCGCCTTGCGTCCGGCGCGCTCTCGGCGGCCGGCGGAGCGGCGCGGCGACGGGCGGGGAGGACCGGCTCGCATCGCATCGTCAGCGCGTCCATCGCGCCGCCGCCGGTGAGGGCGTAGTAGTCCTCGCGCCGGCCGACGATCCTCAGCCCGCGGCTTTCGTAGAGCCGCCTCGCGGCGCTGTTGAACTCGCCCACCTCGAGGAAGAAACGCCGAGCCCGCAACGTCGCCGCCCGCGCGATCGCCGCATCGAGAAGTGCCGCGCCCAGCCCCTGCCTGCGCTGGAGGGGTGCGACGCCGAGCGAGAGGAGCTCGCATTCGTCGACGACGATCCGGCCGAGCGCGAATGCCGCGACCGGCGTGGCGTCGGCCGGCCGCGCGACAAGACCGAAGGCGCCCGCCGTGCCGAGCACGCGCCGGATCATGTCGCCCGACCAGGACTCTTCGAAGCAGGCGCCGTGGAGGGCGGCCACGCAGTCGATGTCGTGCGCGGCCATCGCCCGGATGGAGGTTTCGCTCACGGCCTGAGCCGCCCGCCGCCCGGCGGCTTGATCGCGTCGGGGGGGCGGAGATAGAGCGGCCGTGGCGGCCGCAATTCCCGGGCGGGCGTCGAGCGCCAGCGTTCGACCGCGATCTCGGCGACTACCGCTGCGTCGGCGATGCCCTCGGCCACCAGGCCCCTGCAATCGATACCCCGCGCCTCCAGCAGGGGCAGCACGGACGACGCCGCATCCCCCGCGAGAAGCAGCGGCCCCGCGCCGAGCGAGGAGACGAGTGGTTCTGGCATCATCGCAAGCGGCCCGGTTAGCGCTGCGCCGTCGGGCGCAAAGCGCTGAGCGTATAAATCGGCTCGCCGGGTATCAAGGACGACGAGGCAGTCGGCCCCGTCCCCGGTCGCGGCGCGCAGCGCGGCGCGGGCGATCGCCTCGAACGCGGTGACGCCGATCGCCGGCCGCGACAGCGCCAGCGCGAGACCGCGGGCGGCGGCGATCCCGGTGCGCAGCCCGGTGAACGAACCCGGGCCCACGGTGACGGCGAAGCAGCCGATTTCGCGATAGCCGGCGCCCGCCTCCGCGAGCACCTCGCCCACCATCGGCATCAGCGCCTCGGCGTGACCGCGCGCCATCCGGGCGGACCGGGCGGCGCGGATCCCGCCTCCCCCGACAAGCGCCACCGAACAGGCCGCGCCGGAGCTGTCGATCGCCAGCAGCGGGGGGGCGGGTATCGGCCGCCGGGGTGGATCGGCGGCTGGCGTCTCGGACTGCAACGCTCGGTCCGTCATGGCGTCGGAATTGTCTCGGGTTCGATCTCTTCCTATGGTGGCGTGCCCGAAATCGCAAGGTGGGCGGCATGTCGCTCGTGGAGATCGCGCCGGAAGACTTCGACGTCGCGCTCGACATCGCCTATGCGACGGCGCGGAACTTCACCGGCCGCCCGGTCTATGCGCGCCCGGCATGCTATCTCCACAGCGACGCCGCCCTGGCGCTCCGCCGGGCGGTGCGCCTGGCGCGCGGCATCGGTCTCGGCATCTGCATCTTCGACGCCTTCCGCCCGACCGAAGCCCAGCAGGTGTTGTGGGAACACACGCCCGATCCGGAATTCCTCGCCGATCCGCGAAACGGCTCGCCGCATTCCCGCGGCGTGGCCGTCGACCTGACCCTGCTCGACGGCGACGGCGCTCCGCTCGACATGGGGACGGCGTTCGACGCCTTCACGCCGCTGTCCCACCACGGCAGCACGGGCGTCGGCGCCGAGGCCCAGCGCAACCGCCTGGTGCTGCTCGGCCTGATGACCGCCGCGGGCTGGGACTTCTATCGCAGCGAGTGGTGGCACTATCAGCTCTTCGATGCCCGGTCCTACCCGCTGCGCGGGGACGGCGATCTGCCCGAACCGATGATGTGAGACCGTTTGCCGCTGGATGTCGGGCTTGCCGCAGGGCCTCAAAGCGCGCAACCTCCGCCAGGTGAGGGCTCGGATGACACGCTTTGCGACGGCAGGGTGCGGGTGCCGGCTGTTGCGACGGACGATGTGCTGCGCGCTCGCGGGGCTGGCCGTTCTGACGGGCTGGGGCGGCTCGACGGGCGCCGCCGCCGAGTCCTCCGCCGTGGTCCTCATGTATCAGAGATTCGGCGACCCCGGCGCGCCGTCCACGGCGATCCGCATCGATCAGTTCGAGGCCCATCTGAAGGTGATCGCGGAACGGGGCCTCAACGTGATGGCGCTGCCCGAAATCCTGGCGGCGCTCAAGGCCGGGCGGGGCCTGCCCGACCGCACGGTAGCACTTACCGTCGACGGCGCGTTTCTGTCCTTCTACACCGAGGCCTGGCCGAGGCTGCGGCAAGCGGAGCTGCCGGTCACTCTGTTCGTCTCCACCGATGCGATCGACGAGGGTCGAGAGCACTACATGAGCTGGCAGCAGATCCGCGAGGTGGTGCGCGGCGGGGCGACCGTCGGCAACCAGACGGCGTCGCACAACCAGATGCCGACGCTCGGGCGCGAGAACAACGACCGCGACGTCAAGCGGGCGTCGCGCCGTCTGGAGGAGGAGCTCGGCACCAGACCGGAGCTCTTCGCCTACCCCTACGGCGCGATGTCGTTCGCGGTGCGGAAGGTGGTGCAGGAGAACGGATTCACGGCCGCGTTCGGGCACCATTCGGGCGTGATCCATCCCGGTTCGCGCTTCCATTTCCTGCCGCGGTTTCCGATGAACGAGTTGCATGGCGACGCCGGGCGCTTCCGTCTCGCCGCGGATGCGCTGCCCCTGGAGGTAACCGACATCACCCCGGCGGACAGCCTCGTGGGGCAGGGCCGCAATCCGCCCAATATGGGCTTCACCGTGACCGGCCGCGCGCTGGCCTATATCGACCTGCTCACATGCTACGCTTCGGGTCAGGGAAAGGTGCGCATGGAGCGCATCGGGCCGGCGCGGGTGGAGCTTCGGTTCAACCGGGCGTTCCCGCCCGGGCGGCCGCGCCTCAACTGCACCATGCCGGCCAGGCAGGGCCGCTGGCGCTGGTTCGGCACGCAGTTCCTGGTACCGGGCTAGTTGGCCAGACGCTGCCTGCCGGTGGGCGGGCCGCCGGCGAATTGCGGCCGGCCGGATTCGAGCTCGAGGCGGTCGAGGTCGGCGAGCGCGTTGGTGCGGATGATCGCGCGCACGGTCCGGACATAGGCTCCCCGGCGCGCCGAATAGGCTTCCAGACCGCCGGCCAGCGCGGTCGCATCTAGCAGACGGCCGGCCCCGCGCATCTCGCTTCGCCGCGCCCGGAACGCCGCATAGGCGGGGTGGGTGTTGAGGTTGGACACGTAGGACGCCACGGCGGCCAGCAGCTGGCTGAAACGGCGGACGCGGAACCTGTCTCCGGGCGGCATGCGCCGGGGCACCATACCGTGGGCGCTCCTGTAGGTCCGCTGGCCGAACAGCGCATTGCCGCGCCGGACGAACCGCGAGGTGCCCCACCCGGTCTCCTCCGCCGCCTGGGCGACGGCGAGGGAAGGCGGCACGATGTCGACCCGGGACAGCAACTCCGCGAATTCGCCCGGCTTGACCTTGTAGGCGGCGAAGACCTGCCACAGCCAGCGCTCCTGGCCGACCGGCAGGAATCCGTCCCGGACCTGCGCCGCCCGAAGGCGTTCGATGCGCCTCCTGTCGCGCAGGATCGCTTCGTTGGTGGTCAGGATCAACGGCAGCGCGATCCGGATGAACAGCGCCTTGCGCCGCTGCGTCTCGTGCATCCGGGACAACCCGTCGGGCATGCGGCGCACCAGGAGGCGCGGCACCACGCCGCGCTCGCGCACCCGGTCGAGACGGTAGTCGAGACGGGCAAACAACGCCTCGAGCGCTTCCACGGTCCTGCCGGGCGCGGGGCGGCCAAGATCGAAGTGGCGCCAACGTCCGACCGGGGAGCCTTCAAGGAATGAGAGCCGGAAACCGCCGTCGCCGACCCGCGCGGTCTCGGTCTCCGCGACCGCAACCGCTGGTACCAGAGCGACCGACAGCCCGACGACCCATCCATTACGGATGGTTCGCCAACCTCGCGATCCAATCAACCCTTTTTCCGCTGGAAGCCGGCGGGCATACACGACCCCCCGGTCCAGTCTCCCTTTTTCGTTGAACTGTTTCCTCGCCGCGCAGATTGGGGCGAACGGCGCGCTAGTTCAAGAGCCTTGTGGATAACATTTTTGTTACGTCAGAGCGTCGAGCTGCTCGTGGCTCAGCGTGCCGGGCACCACGGTGATGGGTATGGGAAATTTGCCCGACAGCCTGCCGGCGATCGACGAGACCAGCGGTCCGGGGCCCTTCTTGTGGGTGCCGGCGCCGAGCACCAGGATGGAGATCGCCGGCTCCTCCTCGATGAGCTGGACGATCGCGTCCCGGGGCGCGCCCTCGCGGACGTGGAGGATCGGCGTGCGGCCGGTGATGGCGACGACCTCCGCGGCGTGTTCCTGCAGCACCTGCTCGGCCTCTTCGCGACCCTCCTCGCGCATTTTTTCCGCCACCGACATCCAGTGCTGAAAGTCGCCCGGCTCGATGACGTAGAGCAGCGCCACCCGGCCGCCCGAGCGCTTGGCCCGGAGCGCGGCGAAGCGCAGCGCGACATGCACTTCTTCGCTGGAATCGACGACGCAGAGGAAGACCCGCTCTCGCTGGGGCGGGGTTTCCGGCGTCGGCTCGGGGGAACCGCCGCCCGGGGCCGGGCCTTCGGTCATGGTCGATCAACTCCGGAAGACGACGCCGGCCAGCCATCCCGCGGCGACCGCGACGACGATCGCGACCACGCCGTACAGGATCGACTGTCGATGCGCGAAATTGAAGACGCTCGCTCCCAACCCGTGCTTCCTCACGATCAGCGTGGTCTCCTGGCGCGCAAGCAGCTTACCACGGTCGAACAGGTAGACGTTCACCCGGTAGGGGCCGGTCGGCACGGTGGCCGGGAAGACGGCGGTGGTGCGAAACAGCCGCTCGCCCTGCACCGCGACGCCGCCCGGGTGGTAGCCGAACAGGCCCTGGCGGGTCTTGTTGCGGATCAGCCCGTCGCGAAAGGGCGCTCTCTTGGCCGCAGGAAGCCGGGTGTTGGCCGCGAGGTCGAGCGTGCCCGCGGCGATCCGGTTGGCGGCCAGGATCTCGGGCGGCGCGATCTGCTCGAGCGGCCGGGTCGAGGCGACATGGTAATAGGCCGGCACGCGGCGGAAGACTGCGGACTCGCCGTTGACCCAGACCCCGGCGACGCGCTCGCGCCGCCGCACCACCGCGTCGCGGTTCGGACCCAGCAGGACGACCACCACGTCGCCCGGCCCGTCCTTGACGCCGAACAGCAGGAGTTCGGTGCCGGTGAACCCGGTGGTGATCGCGACCTCGTCGCTGGACAAATCCACCACCAGCCTGTCGGCGGCCAGGGCGGGTGCGGGCGGCGCGGCCCACAGCAACAGGGCGAAGAGCGCCGCGGTCGGCCGGGCCGCCGTCATTCCCTGCCTCCCGGCACGCCGAGCGCGAACAGATCGTCGGGCGTCGCGACCAGCCCGTAGGCGACCCGGAGGCAGACCGCGAGCACGATCAGCCCGAGCAGGATCCTGAGCTGCTCGCCGCGCAGCCGGGACGAGAACCGGGCGCCGATCTGCGCGCCGATCACCCCGCCGATCAGCAGGAACAAGGCGAGGACGATGTCGACCGTCTGGTTGTTGATCGCCTGCAGCAGGGTGACGTTGGCGGTGACGAACACGATCTGGAAGAGCGATGTCCCCACCACGATGGCGGTCGGCATGCCGAGCAGGTAGATCATCGCCGGCACCATCACGAACCCGCCGCCCACGCCCATGATGGCGGCCAGCACGCCAACGAACAGGCCGATGAAGAACGGCAGCAGTGCGCTGATATAGAGCTTGGAGGCGCGGAACCGCATCTTGAGCGGCAATCCGTGCACCCAGTAATGCTGGTGCAGCTTGCGCCGGGGCGCCGCAGGGTTGCGCTGGCGCTGCCAGGCGCGGACGCTCTCGAACACCATCAGCGCGCCGATGATCCCGAGAAACACCACATAGGCCACCGAGATCACGAAATCGATCTGGCCGATGCCGCGCAGAGCGGTGAACAGCCAGACGCCGAGGCTCGACCCGACGAAGCCGCCGGCGAGCAGCACCAGCCCCATCCGGACGTCGACATTGCGCCGCCGCCAGTGGGCGAGCGCGCCGGACACCGAGGCGGCGACGACCTGGTTGGCCTCGGTCGCCACCGCCACCGCGGGCGAAATGCCGATAAAGATCAGCAGCGGCGTCATCAGGAACCCGCCGCCGACCCCGAACAGCCCGGACAGGAACCCGACGCCGCCGCCGAGGCCGAGAAGCACCAGGACGTTGACCGAGACTTCGGCGATCGGCAGGTAGATTTGCATCGGGCGTCAGCCTGCCCGGCTCACCGGGCGGCGAGGCCGACGATCTCGTGGACCTCGTCGATCACCGGGTCGGCGATTGCCGCGGCGCGCTCCGCGCCCGCGGCGAGCACCGAGTCGACATAGCCGGGATCGGCCATCAGCCGCCTGAGCTCGGCCGCGACGGGCGACAGCACGGCGACGGCGAGCTCGCTCAGCGCGGGCTTGAAATCGGCGAAGCCCCGCCCGCCGAACTCCGCCAGCACATCGTCCGCCGACCGGTCGGCGAGAGCGGCGAAAATCCCCACCAGATTCGCCGCCTCGGCGCGCCCGGCGAGCCCGTCCGGCGAGTCGGGCAGGGGCTCGGGATCGGTCCGCGCGCGGCGGATCTTGTGCGCGATCGCGTCCGCGTCGTCGGTCAGGTTGATGCGCGAGGCCTCCGAGCCCTCCGACTTGCTCATCTTCGCCGCGCCGTCGCGCAGGCTCATCACGCGGGTCGCCTCGCCGAAGATGAGCGGCTCGATGAGCGGGAAGAACTCGATGCCGAAATCGTGGTTGAACTTCTGCGCGATGTCCCGGGTGAGTTCCAGATGCTGCTTCTGGTCCTCGCCGACCGGCACGTGGGTCGCCTTGTAGGCGAGGATGTCGGCGGCCATCAGGCTGGGATAGACGTAGAGCCCGACACTGGCGTTCTCGCGCTGCTTGCCCGCCTTTTCCTTGAACTGCGTCATCCGGTTGAGCCAGCCCAGCCGGGCGACGCAGTTGAAGATCCAGGCCAGCCTGGCATGGGCTGCGACCCGGCTCTGGTTGAAGATGACGCTGCGCCCGGGATCGATGCCGGCGGCCAGGAAGGTCGCGGCGCATTCGCGGGTGTTGCGCGCCAGCTCGGCCGGGTCCTGCCAGACCGTGATCGCGTGCAAATCGACCACACAGTAGACGCATTCGAATTCGTCCTGCAGACGGACGAAGTTGCGGATTGCGCCGAGATAGTTGCCGGAGTGCAGGTTGCCGGCTGGCTGGACGCCGGAAAAGATTCGCTTCACGGCCGGAACTCCGGACCTTCGTGCGGCGGGGAAGGGCGGGTTATCCTCCCATCGCCCGGAGGGGTCAAGCCCTCCGCCGGGCGAGAGTCCGGCGGATCTCCGCCATGTCCACCGCGCCGAGCGCAAACGCCGCGGCGCCGTAGACCAGCTTGCCGGCGGTAATAACGAGGACGAGCGCCAACACCCTTTCCAGCTCGCCGCCGCCGAACATCGGCGCGAGCAGCTCGACCCCGGCGAGCAGCACCGCGGCCATGAGAACGGTGGCGACCGCGATGCGCGGCAGCCGCCGCCGCAGCCGGGCGTCGATCCCGAGCTGGCCGCGCCGGCGAAGGACGAAAGCGAGCAGCGCGGCGTTGAGCCAGGAGGCGGCCGAGGTCGCGAGCGCGAGGCCGACATGCTGGAGCGGAACCAGCAGGGCGGCGCTCAAGGCGATATTGGCGGCCACCGATATGCCGGCGATCTTCACCGGGGTCACCACATCCTCGCGGGCGAAGAACGCGGGCGCCAGCACCTTGACCAGGACGAAGGCGGGCAGCCCGACGGCGAAGGCGGCGAGCGCCGAAGCGGTCGCCGCGGTCGAGCCGGCATCGAACGCGCCGCGCTCGAAAAGCACGGCGACGACCGGCCCGGCCATCGTCAGCAGCGCCGCCGCCGCGGGCAGCGTCAGCAGCAGGGAATATTCCAGCGCCCGGTTGAAGCTCGCCCGCCCGCCCGCCTCGTCGCCCTCGCGGATCTGGCGCGACAGCAGCGGCAGCAGCGCCGTGCCCACCGCGATCCCGATGACGCCGAGCGGGAGCTGATAGACCCGGTCGGCATAGTAGAGATAGGACACCGCGCCGGTCGGCAGGAGCGAGGCGAGGACCACCCCGATCACCAGGTTTATCTGCTGCACCCCGGCGCCGACGGCGCCGGGCAGGATCTTGGCCATCAGCCGCCTCACCGGCGGCGACAGGCGCGGGCGCGGCAGGCGGAAGACCACGCCGGCGCGCCGGCACGCCTCGATCATCCACAGGAACTGCACGACGCCGGCCGCGAACACGCCCCAGGCGAGCGCGTGGCCGGGCGTCTCCAGCCTCGGCGCGAGCCCGACCAGGCACAGGATCAGGCTGAGATTGAGCAGGATGGGCGCCGCCGCGGCCGCGGCGAACCGGTCGAGCGCGTTGAGCACCCCGCCGAGCTGGGAGACCAGCGAGATGAACAGGAGATAGGGAAAGGCGATCCGGGCGAGCTCGACGGCGAGATCGAATTTTTCGGGATCGGCGGCGAAGCCGGGCGCGAAGAGATACATCGCCCACGGCATCGCCAGCTGCATCGCGGTGCAGAAGACCAGCAGGATCGCGATCAGCAGCGACAGCACGCGCTCGCTGAAGCGCCTGGCCGCATCGGCGCCGTCTTCGGTCAGGATACGGGTGAAGAGCGGGATGAAGGCGGCCGCGAACGCGCCCTCGGCGAAGAGTCTGCGGAAGAAATTGGGCAGCTTGAACGCGACGAAGAACGCGTCCGCCACCGGCCCCGCGCCGAGCAGCCCGGCGATCAGGATGTCGCGCGCGAAGCCGAGAACGCGGCTGGCCAAAGTGTAGCCGCCGACGGTGGCGATCGCGCTCAGCAGTCTCATGCGCCGTCCGGGCGGCCCGCGCGCAGGCGGCGCAGGATCAGCGCCCGGCCGGCGCGGCCGCCTCTTGCCCGGCCGGGCCGGCCGCCTCCCCGGCGACGGCAGCGATGGAGGAGAGCGCTCCGAGCAGCGCCTCGCGGATCCGTTCGATCTTGGCCTCGTGCGTGACCTTCAGCCCGAAAATGTCCTTGACGTAGAACACGTCGACCGCGGACTCGCCGTAAGTCGCGATCTGGGCGCTGCCGATCTGGACGTCCTCGCCGCTCAGGGCGCGCGTCAGGGCGTAGAGCAGGCCGGGGCGGTCGCGGCCGTTGACCTCGACCACGGTATGGGTCGCGCTCGCGGTATTGTCGATGATCACCCGCGGCTCGACCGTGAACACGCTGTCGCGCTTCCCCCCCTGCTTGCGGATCATGTCCGCGAGCTCGCGCATCGGCCGCATCCGGCCGGTGACCGCCTGTTCGACATGGGTCTCCAGCCGCGCCAGCCGTTCGCGGCTCTCGATCGGCTCGTCACGGCCGTCCTGGACCCAGAAGGTGTCGAGCGCCATGCCGTCGGTCATGGTGAAGATCTTGGCGTCGACGATATTGGCGCCGGAAACCGCGATGGCGCCGGCGATATGGGAAAACAGCCCGGGATGGTCGGGCGCATAGACCGTCACCTCGGTCGCATGACGGTAGCGGTCGATCCGGGTGTCGATGCAAAGCGCGGTTTCCGCGCGCCGCGCCGCGCGCACCAGGCGGGCGTGGCGGACCAGGGCGTCGGCCGGATGCGACAGCCAATAGGCGGGGTAGCCGCTCTCCAGATGGGTCTCGATCTCGCCGGCCTGGAAATCGTCGAGCGCGGCCGCAAGGCCCTCCTTGACCCGTTCGATCCGGTGGCCGCGCCCGGCCGCGGCCATCCCGCCGGTGATCGCCTCCTCGGCGGCGTAGTAGAGGTCGCGCAGCAGCGCCGCCTTCCAGGCGGTCCACACGCCGGGTCCGACCGCGCGGATGTCGGCGACCGTCAGCACCAGCAGCAGGCGCAGACGCTCCAGCGACCGCACCGTCTCGACGAAGTCGCTGACCGTCTTGGGATCGTTGACGTCGCGCCGGAACGCGGTGTTGCTCATCGCCAGATGCTGGCGCACCAGCCAGGCGACGGTCTCGGTCTCCTCCGGCGTCAGCCCGACCCGCGGGCAGAGCCGGAGCGCGACCTGTTCGCCGATTTCGGAATGATCGCCGCCGCGCCCCTTGGCGATGTCGTGCAGCAGGACGGCCATGTAGAGCGCGCGGCGCGACTGCACGGTCTTCACCACCTCGGTGGCGATCGGCATCTCGTCCGCGAAGGCGCCGTCCTCGATGCCGCGCAGGATGCCGATCGCCATGATCGTGTGCTCGTCGACCGTGAAGACGTGGTACATGTCGTGCTGCATCTGGGCCACGACCCGGCCGAAATCGGGGATGAAACGCCCGAACACCCCCGCCTCGTTGAGCTGCCTCAAGGTCCGTTCCGGGTCCTTGGGGGAGGTCAGCATGTCGAGGAACAACCGGTTCGCCTCCGCGTCCTCGCGCAGCCCGTCTACCAGCCGCAGGTTGCGCGTGATCGCACGCAGCACCCGCGGGTGGATGTCGATCGCGCGATCCTGCGAGGCGTGGAACAGCCGCAGGATATCGACCGGACGGTCGGCGAACTTGGCGCCGGAGGCGAGCGCGAGCCGGCCGCTCTCGATCGCCAGGCCCTGGGGGGCGCGCTGCAGCAGGCCGAGCCTCGGCAAGGCGAAACGGGTGCGCCTGGACTGCTCGATTTCGAGCGCGGCGCAGAAGATTCCGGTCAGGTCGCCGACCTCCTTCACCGTCAGGTAGTAGTGCTTCATGAAGCGTTCGACGCCGCGCGCGCCGGCGTGGTCCTTGTAGCCGAGCAGGGCGCCGAGCTCGGGCTGCCGGTCGAAGGCGAGCCGGTCGTCGCCGCGGCCCGAGAGGTAGTGGAGGCGGCAGCGGACGGTGGACAGGAACCGCTGCGCCTTGTGGAAGCGGGCGGCCTCGCTGGCGCGCAGAACCCCGTGTTCGACCAGGTCCGCCATTTCGCGCACCGGGTACAGGAACTTGGCGATCCAGAACAGCGTATGCAGGTCGCGCAACCCGCCCTTGCCGTCCTTCACATTGGGCTCGAGCACGTAGCGCGAGCCGCCCATGCGCCGGTGGCGTTCGTCGCGCTCGGCGAGCTTGGCCTCCACGAAGCCGCGTTCGGAGCCCTTGACCACGTCTTCGCGGAATTTCTTGCGCAGCCGGTCGAACAGCCGCCTCTCGCCCCATACGTAACGCGCCTCGAGGATGGAGGTGCGGATCGTCAGATCCTTGCGCGAAAGCCGCACGCAGTCCTCGACGGTCCGCGTCGCGTGGCCGACCTTCAGCCCGAGGTCCCACAGCATGTAGAGCACGTATTCGATCACCTGCTCGTTGCGCGGGGCGCTCTTGAAGGGCGGTACGAACAACAGGTCGATGTCGGAGAAGGGAGCGAGCTCGCCGCGCCCGTAGCCGCCCACGGCGATCACGCAGAGATGCTCGCCCGCGGTCGGGTTGGCGGCGCGGTAGACCCGGTTGGCGGCGAGGTCGTAGATGACCCGGATGAGCTGGTCGATCAGGAAGGACCGCTCGCGCTCGGCCTGCGGGCCGCCGCCGGGCGCGGCCTCGAACCGCCGGCGGATCTCCGCCTCGCCGTCCGCCATCGCGCGCTTGAGAATCCCGAGCGCGGCGCGGCGCGGCGTGCCCGCGGCCTGCCCGCCGTCGAGCAGCAGGTCGAGCTCGGCGTTGAGCGCGCCGCGATCGATGATCGCCCGTTGCCGCGAAATCCGTGCCATCGGCCGACTATAGCGCGTTCGCCGCCGCGGCGTATCGTGGGACGGGCGAGCCGGCTCAGAGCAGCGCGCGGATGCGGTACAGCAGGTCGAGGGCCTGGCGCGGCGTGACCTCGTCCGGATTGACGGCGGCGAGCGCCTCCTCGACCGGCGAGGGTGCGGCGGGCGGCGGCGGCAAGGCGGCCGAGAACAGCGGCAGGTCGTCGGCGAGTCGGGCGAGCGCGCCCGACTGCTCGCCCTTCTCCAGCGTCTCCAGCACCGCCTCGGCCCGCGCCAGCGCGCCGTCGGGCAGCCCGGCCAACCGCGCCACGTGGACGCCGTAGGACCGGTTGGCGGCACCCGTCATCACCTCGTGCAGGAAGACGATTTCGCCCTGCCACTCCTTGACCCGCATGGTCACGCATCTGACCGCGTCGAGGCGGGTCTTGAGCGCCGTCAGCTCGTGGAAATGGGTCGCGAACAGCGCGCGCGCCCGGTTGACCTCGTGCAAATGCTCCAGCGTCGCCCAGGCGATGGAAAGCCCGTCGAAGGTTGCCGTGCCCCGGCCGATCTCGTCGAGGATGACCAGCGCGCGCGGGCCCGCCTGGTTGAGGATCGCCGCCGTCTCGACCATCTCGACCATGAAGGTCGAGCGGCCGCGGGCGAGGTCGTCGGCGGCGCCGACACGGGAGAACAGGCGGTCGACGACACCGATCCGCGCCGTCTCGGCGGGCACGAAGGAGCCGATCTGGGCGAGGATGGCGAGCAGGGCGTTCTGGCGCAGGAAGGTCGACTTGCCCGCCATGTTGGGCCCGGTCACCAGCCACAGCCGCTGCCCGGGTCCGAGGTCGCAGTCATTGGCGATGAAGGCGGCCCCGGCATCGCGTTCCAGAAACGCCTCGACCACCGGGTGGCGCGCGCCGGTCACCGCGAAATCGAGGCTGTCGTCGACCGCCGGGCGGACATAGCGGCGCTCCACCGCGAGCTCGGCGAGCGCCGCGGTCACGTCGGTCTCTGCGAGCGCCGTCGCGGTTCGGGCGATCGCCTCGCCGTTCGCCGTCACCCGGGCGACCAGCGCCTCGAAGATCTCGAGCTCGCGCGCCAGCGCCCTGTCGGACGCCGTGGCGAGCTTCTCCTCGAGCTCGGCGAGCGCGACGGTGGTGTAGCGGCGCGCGCTGGCCAGGGTCTGGCGGTGGATGAAGTCGTCATGGCCGGCGATCGCGGCTTCATGGGTCGGCGTCACCTCGACGAAATAGCCGAGCACGTTGTTGTGGCGGATCTTGAGAGACGCGATACCGGTCGCCTCGGCATAGCGCTTCTGGAGTTCGGCGATCAGCCGCCGGCTGCCGTCACGGAGCGCGCGAAGCTCGTCGAGCGCCGCGTCGTGGCCGGGCGCGACGAAGCCGCCGTCGCGGGCGAGCAGCGCCGGTTCGGGGCCGAGCGCCTCCCCGAGCGCGGCCACGGTCGCGGCGTGACCGGTCAGCGCGGCGGCCGCATCGTCGATCTCGCCGGGGGCCGCTTCCGGGCCGCCCCGCAGCAGCGCGGACAGGCTTTCGGCCCGCGACAGCGCTTCGCCCACCGCGGCGAGATCGCGCGGTCCTCCCCGGCCAAGCGCCAGCCGGGTCATCGCCCGCTGGAGGTCGGGACAGGCGGCGAGGATTTCGCGGCAGCCAGCGCGCAGCGCGGCGTCCGCCGCGAAATGCTGGACCGCGTCGAGGCGGCGCTCTATCGCCGCGCAATCGGTCAAGGGCGCGCCGAGGCGCTCGGCGAGCGCGCGGGCGCCGGCGCCGGTGACGGTCAGGTCGATCACCGCGAGCAGCGAGCCCGCGCGTTCTCCCGAGAGAGACCGCACGATCTCGAGATTGCGCCGCGTGGCGGCGTCGATCTCCATCGCCGTGCCGGGCCCGAGCCGCCGCGGCGGCTCGATGCGCGGCAGCCTGCCCTGCTGGGTCAGCGCGACATAGTCGAGCACGGCCCCAGAGGCGGCGATCTCGGCGCGCGAGAAGGCGCCGAAGGCATCCAGCGAACGAACCCCGTAATGGGCTTCGAGCCGGCGTCGGCCGGAAACGCTGTCGAAGCGCGCGCCGGGCAGCGGCGTGGCCAGGCCGTCCCAGCCCTCCAGGGCAATGTCGATTTCCGGCTGCGCCGCCAGCCGCTCCGAGAGGATGAGCTCGCCCGGATCGACGCGCGCCATCGCCTCGGCCACCATGCCCGGATCGAGCGGCTGGGCCTGGAAGGCGCCGGTCGAGATGTCGATCCAGGCGAACCCCAGAAGCCCCTCGGCCTCGGCGAGGGCGGCGAGGTAGTTGTGGCGCCGCGCCTCGAGCAGGGAGTCCTCGGTCAGGGTGCCGGGCGTGACCACCCGCACCACCTCGCGGGCGACCAGGGACTTGGCGCCGCGCTTGCGCGCCGCCGCCGGCTCTTCGGTCTGTTCGCAGACCGCCACCCGGAAGCCCTTGCGGATCAGCCGCTCCAGATAGGTCTCGGCGGCATGGACCGGCACGCCGCACATCGGCACGTCGGCGCCCCGGTGCCGGCCGCGCCGGGTCAGCGTGATGTCGAGCGCCCTGGCGGCGGCGACCGCGTCGTCGAAGAACAGCTCGTAGAAATCGCCCATGCGGTAGAACAGCAGGCAGCCCGGGTGGGCCTCCTTGACGGCGAGATACTGCGCCATCATCGGCGTCGCGGCGGCGTCCCGCGCGCTTCCCTTGCCGCCGGCACCCCCGCCGGTCGAACGCGCATCGCTGTCTTCGCGCCGCCCGGCCGCCTTGGTCATGGACATTCGGCACCCTATCATGCCGCGCGCGACGCCAGCCAGACGGCGGCTTGGCGGCGACCGCGCGAGCCGCTAGCCTCTGTGCCGGGTTGCAGTGAAGGGCCGGACCGGCCGCGTGACGATATGGACAGCGATCCGGTACCGAAGCGAGCGCTCTTCTGGGCGATCGCGGTTCTCGCCGGCCCGTTCGCCGGCGTCCTGCTGGTGCTCGTGCTGGCCGGCGAGCTCGCACTCGGCTGGGCGGCGGCGGGCGCGGTCGCCGCGGCGGCGGCGCTGTGGCTGCCGGTCAGGCGCCATCTATCGGATTTGTCGCGGGTCGCCGGGCGGTTGAACCGGCTCGACGCCGGCAGCGCGCCGGAGCGCCTGCATCTGGAATCGCCCCTGGTCTCGCGCCGGCTGGCATCGGCATTCGCCGATTCGACGGCGGCGCTGCACCAGCGGCTCGGCGATCTGGCGACGCGCAGCGCGTCGGCCGACACCGTGCTCGACAGCCTGCCCGAGCCGGTGATCGCGATCGACGGCGAACGGCGCATCGTGCGCGCATCGCGAAGCACGACGGCGCTGCTCGGGGTCGATCCGGCCGGCGCCGACCTGGTCGCCGCGCTCCGCGATCCCGGGGTTCTCGAGGCGGCGGAACGGGTGATCGCCAGCGGCGCGCCGGAGGAGATCGACTTCCACCTCGCGGGATCCGACCTCGAGCTGGCCGCCCGCATCGCCGCGCTGCCCGAGCCGGCGCCCGACGGGACCCTCGCCCTGATCGCGGTCACCGACGTCACCGCGATCCGGCGCCACGGCCGCACGCGGGCGGATTTCGTCGCCAATGCGAGCCATGAGCTCAGGACCCCGCTCTCGGTGCTGCTCGGCTGCATCGAGACGCTGCGCGGTCCGGCCCGGGAGGACCAGGCGGCGTTCGACCGGTTCCTCGAAATGATGGGCACCCAGACCGAGCGGATGAGCCGGCTGGTGAACGACCTCCTGTCGCTGTCGAAGATCGAGCTCAACGAGCATTTTCCGCCGTCCGCCACGGTATCGCTGTCCTCGGTGATCCCCGCGGTGGTGGACTCCCTGCAATTCGCCGCCGAATCGCGCCGAATCGCGGTGTCGATCGACAGCGATATCGCCGAGCCGGGGGTGATCGGCGAGCGCGACGAGCTGACCCAGCTGTTCCAGAACCTGATCGACAATGCGATCAAGTACGGCGCGGAGGGCTCGTCGGTCCGCATCGCCATCGGCGGCGCCACGCTGGACGGGCCGGGCGACGGGGCGCGGGAGACGGATTCCGTCCGGATCGCCGTCAGCGACCAGGGGGAGGGCATACCGGCGGAGCATCTGCGGCGCCTCACCGAGCGGTTCTACCGGGTCGACACGGCGCGTTCGCGCGAGATGGGCGGCACCGGGCTGGGGCTGGCGATCGTCAAGCACATCGTCAACCGGCACCGCGGCGAGCTCGCCATCGAGAGCGAGCTCGGGGTCGGCAGCGTGTTCACGGTGAGCCTGCCCCGCGCATTGCCGGAATCCGATGCGCCCGCGCCGACGGACGGCGCCGACGCTGTCATCAAAACGTAACAATAATTTCATAACGAGGTCTTCCGGAACGGGTAACACCGTTGGCGTCCGGGGTGGACAGGGCCGGTCGCGACAGGCCGGACGAAACGTTGCGCTGCCTCGGCACCCACAAATCCGAGACAGAGATATCATGAACAGGCACACCATGCTCGCCGCCGCCGCGGTGGCCTCCATCGCGGTGGCGACGGCCGCCCAGGCACGCGATCAGATCCGCATCGTCGGATCGTCGACGGTCTTCCCGTTCTCGACCGCGGTCGCCGAACAGTTCGGCAAGTCGACCAGGTTCAAGACGCCGGTGGTCGAGAGCACCGGCTCGGGCGGCGGCCTCAAGCTTTTCTGCGCCGGAATCGGCGTCCAGCACCCAGACGTCACCAATGCCTCGCGCCGGATCAAGAAGTCCGAGGTCGACCGTTGCACCAGGAACGGCGTCAAGGCGATCACCGAGGTGAAGATCGGCTATGACGGCATCGTGCTGGCCAACTCGAGGAAGGCCGGGCCGACCCGGATCACCCTGAAGCAGCTCTACCTCGCGCTCGCCAAGTCGGTACCGGCCGACGACAGGGGCGAGACGCTGAAGGACAACCCGTACAGGATGTGGAGCGACATCGACCCGTCGCTTCCCGGGCGCAAGATCGAGGTCCTCGGACCGCCGCCCACCTCCGGCACGCGGGACGCTTTCGTCGAGCTGGCCATGGAAGGGGGCTGCAAGCAGTTCCCGGCAATCAAGGCGATGAAGAAGACGGACAAGAAGCGCTACAAGGCGATCTGCCACGGCATCCGCGAGGACGGCGCCTTCGTGGAAGCCGGCGAGAACGACGTGCTGATCATCCAGAAGCTCGTCGCCAACCCGAAGGCTTTCGGCATTTTCGGCTTCAGCTTCCTCGATTCGAACGCCGACCGGATCCAGGGCACGGTGGTCAACGGCGTCGCGCCCGAGTTCGAGACCATCTCGAGCGGCGACTACCCGGTGTCGCGCTCGATGTATTTTTACGTCAAGCAGGCGCATGTCGGCGTCATTCCGGGCATCAAGGACTATGTGGCCGAGTTCACCGCCGAGCGGGCGTGGGGGCCGGAGGGCTATCTCGTCGACAAGGGCCTGATCCCGCTGTCCGACGAGGACCGCAAGAAGACCATGAAGGCCGCGATGAGCGGCGCGAAACTCTCCATGTAGTGTTGTATCCGCCGGGCGGGGCGCGGCACCGCCCGGCGGTTTTCCTTTTGGGATAAACGCGGGCACGCGAAGGCAACCGATCCGATCATGTCTCCGCTATCGCTGATCGTCGCTCTGCTCGCGCTGTCTGTTTTCGCCTATTACTTCGGCCGCCGCCGGGCCTTCGCGATGGCCGGCGGACGAAGCCGGTCCCTTCACTCCCGGCCGGGCTATTACGGCGCCTATGTGGCGCTCTGGTGCGCCCTGCCGGCGCTCGGCGTCTTCGCGCTCTGGCTGCTCGCCCAGCCCGGCGTGATCGAGAGCATCGTGGTGTCCGCCCTGCCGGAGGCGGTGCGCGGCCTCGGCCCCGACCGGATGTCGCTCCTGCTGAACGACATCCGCAACGTCGCCGACGGCACCTTCCCGGCAAGCGCCGCGGCGCCGCATGTGGCGGAGGCGGCGGCGCGTCTCAACCGCCTGGACGCGACCGGCAAGGGCGCGCTCGCGGCGCTCGCGCTGACGCTCGCGCTCGCCGGTCTCGTCTTCGCGCGGAGCCGCGTCGCGCCGGCGCTCCGGGCGCGCAACCAGGTCGAGCGGACGATCGACATCCTGCTGATCGCGTGTTCGTCGATCGCCATCCTGACCACCATCGGCATCGTGCTTTCGCTGGTCTTCGAATCGATCCGGTTCTTCGGCAAGATTCCCTTTTTCGATTTCGTGCTCGGCATCGAATGGAGCCCGCAGACCGCGCTGCGCGACGATCAGGTCGGCTCGACCGGCGTGTTCGGGGCGATCCCGCTCTTCGCGGGTACCATGCTGATCACCCTGATCGCCATGCTGATCGCGGTGCCGGTGGGCCTGCTCTCGGCGATCTACCTGTCGGACTACGCCGACCTCAGGGTGCGCGGCGCGGTCAAGCCGGTGGTCGAGATCCTGGCCGGCATCCCGACCGTGGTTTACGGATTCTTCGCCGCGCTGACCGTCGCGCCGCTGTTCCGCGGTCTCGGCGAATCTGTCGGGCTCGACGTGGCCTCGGAGAGCGCCCTGGCCGCCGGGACGGTGATGGGGATCATGATCATCCCGTTCATCTCCTCGCTGTCCGACGACGTGATGAACGCCGTGCCCCAGTCGCTGCGCAACGGCTCGCTGGCGATGGGCGCCACCAAGTCGGAGACCATCAGGCGGGTCATCCTGCCGGCCGCCCTGCCGGGTATTTTCGCGGCCTGCCTGCTCGCGGTCAGCCGGGCGATCGGCGAGACCATGATCGTGGTGATGGCGGCGGGGCTCGCCGCCAACCTGACCGCCAACCCGTTCGAGGCGGTGACCACGGTGACCGTCCAGATCGTCACCCTGCTGATCGGCGACCAGGAGTTCGACAGCGCCAAGACCCTGGCGGCGTTCGCGCTCGGCCTGGTGCTGTTCGTCATCACACTGGCGATGAACGTCGTCGCCCTGCACGTGGTGCGCAAGTACAGGGAGCAATATGACTGACGCGGCTCACGTCCCGGGCGGGGGACCGCATGACCCGGCGCTGAAGCGGCCGACCCTCGACGAGCGCCGGCTGCGCCGCCGCTATGCCGCGGAGCGCCGGTTCAAGGCCTATGGCGTCGCGGCGATCGCGATCGCCATGGTCGCGCTGGTCTGGCTCCTGTTCAGCATCGTCGCGCAGGGCTATCAGGCGTTCGTCCACACCCATATCAAGCTCGACGTGTTCTTCGACGCCGAGCTGCTCCACCCGTCGGGCAGGAACACGCCCGAGTCGCTCGCCGGGGCCAATTACGGGGCGGTCTACAAGAAGGCGCTGCGCGACCGGTTCGGCGATGTGAAGAAGCGGCGCGACCGGCGCTCGCTCTACGCCCTGCTCAGCCAGGGCGCGGAGGACGATCTGCGTGACATGGTGCTGGCCGACCCCTCGATCGTCGACACCGGCCAGGCGGTCTGGCTGACCGCCTCGGACCATGTCGACATGCTGGTCAAGGGCAAGATCGAGCGCGACCGCCCGGAACGGGAACGCCCGATCAAGGACCGGCAGCTCGCCTGGATCGACGCTCTCATGGCCGACGACCGGGTGGAGACCAGGTTCAACACCCGGTTCTTCTCGTCCGGCGCCTCGCGCGAGCCGGAGCTGGCGGGGGTCTGGGGCGCCATCATGGGCTCGATCTTCACCATGATGGTTACGCTGCTGCTGTCCTTCCCGGTCGGCGTCGGGGCGGCGGTCTATCTCGAGGAGTTCGCGCCCAGGAACCGCTGGACCGACCTGATCGAGGTCAACATCAACAACCTCGCGGCGGTGCCGTCGATCGTCTTCGGGCTGCTCGGGCTGGCGGTGATCCTCAACTTCTTCGGGGTGCCGCGCTCGGCGCCGCTCGCCGGCGGCATGGTGCTGGCGCTGATGACCCTGCCGACGATCATCATCGCCACCCGCGCCGCGCTGAAGGCGGTGCCGCCCTCGATCCGCGAGGCGGCGCTGGGCATCGGCGCATCGAAGCTCCAGGTGATCACCCACCACGTGCTGCCGCTGGCGCTGCCCGGCATCCTCACCGGCACCATCATCGGCATGGCCCAGGCGCTCGGCGAGACCGCGCCGCTGCTGATGATCGGCATGGTGGCCTTCATCGTCGACATACCGACCGACCCGCTGAGCCCGGCCACCGTGCTGCCGGTGCAGATCTATCTGTGGAGCGACATGCCGGAGCGGAGCTTCGTGGAGAAGACCAGCGCCGCGATCATGATCCTGCTCGCTTTCCTGGTGGTCATGAACGCGGTCGCGATCTATCTGAGGCGCAGGTTCGAAAGGCGGTGGTAGCCCGCAGACGGGCCCCGCCGGACGGAGGGAAACTGTGGACGAAGCGACAGCGACAGCGGCCCGGATCGAGGATCCAAGCGGGGGTGGAGGCGTCGAGCCCGAGCGCCGCAACCTGCCGGCGACCAAGATCGAGGCGACGGGGGTGGGCGTCTTCTACGGCGAGAAGGAGGCGCTCAGGAACGTCGACATCGACATCCCGGAACACCAGGTGACGGCGCTGATCGGCCCGTCGGGCTGCGGCAAGTCGACCTTTCTGCGCTGCCTCAACCGGATGAACGACGTCATCGAGGGCTGCCGCGTGGTCGGCCGGATGACGCTTGACGGCGAGGACATCTACGACCCGTCTCTCGACGTGGTGCTGCTGCGCGCGCGCGTCGGCATGGTGTTCCAGAAGCCCAACCCGTTCCCCAAGTCGATCTACGACAACGTCGCCTACGGCCCGCGCATCCACGGCACCGCCGGGAACCGCGCCGAGCTCGACGACATCGTACATTCGAGCCTCGACCGCGCCGGGCTGCTGGAAGAGGTCAAGGACCGCATCGACGAGCCCGGAACCGGCCTCTCCGGCGGCCAGCAGCAGAGGCTTTGCATCGCCCGCGCGATCGCCATCAGCCCGGAGGTGATCCTGATGGACGAGCCGTGCTCGGCGCTCGACCCGATCGCCACCGCCCGGATCGAGGAGCTGATCGACGAGCTGCGGCAAAACTTCACCATCGTCATCGTCACCCATTCGATGCAGCAGGCCGCGCGGGTTTCGCAGAAGACCGCCTTCTTCCATCTCGGCAACCTGGTGGAGGTGGGCAGCACCGAGCAGATCTTCACCAACCCCAGCGACGAACGCACGCAGGGTTACATTACCGGGCGCTTCGGCTAGCGGCGCAGCCGGCCGGCGGTTGGAGGAACGGGCATGGAAGCCGAACACATTGTCAGCTCCTATGACGAGGAGCTGCGCGAGTTGAACGACATGATCGCGCGGATGGGCGGCCTCACCGAGTCGCAGATCGCCCGCGCCATCGAGGCGCTGGTCGACCGCAACCCCGACCTCGCGGAATCCGTCGTCGTCGACGACGAGCGGGTGGACGACCTCAACTACGAGATCGACGAGAAGGCGACGGTGCTGATCGCGCTGCGCCAGCCGATGGGGCTCGACCTGCGCAACATCGTTTCCGCCCTCAAGATCGCCGCGGACCTCGAACGCATCGCCGACTACGGCGCGAACATCGCGCGGCGGTCGCTCGCGCTTTCCGAGGTGGCGCCGGTGCGCCCGATGCACGCGATTCCGCGGATGAGCCAGCAGGTCCAGCAGATGATCAAGGAGGTGCTGGACGCCTATATCGAGCGCAACGTCGACAAGGCGATGGCGGTCTGGGCCTCGGACCGCGAGGTCGACGACATGTACACCAGCCTGTTCCGCGAGCTGCTGACCTACATGATGGAGGATCCGCGGAGCATCACCCCCTGCACCCACCTCCTGTTCATCGCCAAGCATATCGAGCGCATCGGCGACCACGTGACCAATATCGCCGAGATCATCCATTACCTGGTGGAGGGCACGCGCATGCGCGGGGCGCGGCCGCGCGGCAGCACCGCCGATCACGAGGTCGGAAGCGATGCGGGCTGAGGCGCGCCGGCGCCGCCAACGCGAAGAACGGAGCGCGATGAGACCGGTCATCCTGCTGGTCGATGACGAGGCGGACCTGGTAACGCTGCTGCGCTACAACCTGGAACGCGCCGGGCTCGACGTGGTCACCGCCCCCGACGGCGAGGAGGCGTTGTCGGTCCTCGCCGAACAGCGGGTCGATCTGGTGCTGCTCGACTGGATGATGCCGCATATGAGCGGCATCGAAATCTGCCGCCAGCTCCGACGCAAGCCGGCCACCCGCAACGTCCCGATCATCATCCTCACCGCGCGCGCCGAGGAGGCGGATCGCATCCGCGGGCTCGACACCGGCGCGGACGATTATATCTCGAAGCCCTTCTCGACCGACGAGCTGCTTGCCCGGATCCGCGCGGTGCTGCGCCGGGTGCGTCCGGCTCTGGCGGCGGAACGCCTCGCCTTCGGCGACATCGAGATGGACCTCGCCGCGCACCGGGTGACGCGCGACGGCCGCGGCGTCAGGCTCGGCCCGACCGAGTTCCGCCTGCTGCGCCACCTGATGGAGCACCCCGGCCGCGTGTTCTCGCGCGATCAGCTGATCGACGCCGTCTGGGGGCACGACATCTATGTCGACACGCGGACCGTCGACGTCCACATCCGCCGGCTGCGCAAGGCGCTCAACGATGGCGGCCGATCGGATGTCATCCGCACCGTCCGGTCGGCCGGTTACGGGCTCGAAGCCTCCCCCGACTGACCGGGCGGCGGCGGCGCGCGCCGGGCGACGACCAGCAGCAGGGCCAGCCCGGGCAGCGCCGCGATTGCGGTCAGCACGAAGAACGCCGCCCAGTCCCCGTCCATGCGGTCCACCGCCCAGCCGGAGACGGCGCCGAGCTGGATGCGCGCGAAATTCCCGATCGAGGCGAGCAGCGCATACTGGGTGGCGGTGAAGTCCCGGTTGCAGAGACCCGACAGGAACGCGACGAACGCGATGGTCGCGAGCCCGCCCGTGAGGCTGTCGAGGAAGACCGCCGCCGCCAGCAACCCCTGATCCTTGCCCGTCCAGGCGAGCCACGCGAACAGGAGATTGGTCGAGGCCATCGCGATGCCGCCGGCGAACAGCGCGGTGACGACGCGCACCCGCGCACAGAGCACGCCGCCCAGAACCACCCCGGTCAGCGTCCCCGCCAGGCCGAAGGTCTTGGCGTAGTTGGCGATCTCGACCTTGGTGAAGGCGAGGTCGACATAGAACACGCCGGCCATGCGCCCGAGCATCGCCTCGCCGAACTTGTAGAAGACGATGAAGGCGATGACCGCCACCGCGATCCGGCCGAGGCGGCGGAAGAACTCGGCGAAGGGGGCCGCGACCGCATGGCCGAGCCACGCGCCGATCCGCCGGGCCGGCGGGGCGGCGGCGCCGGCCGCCGGTTCGGCGGCGAGCAGGGGAACCGCGACCAGCAGCGCGATCGCGCCGGCGGCGGCGAGATAGGCGGCCTGCCACGAGAAGGCGTCGGCGAGATAGAGCGCCCCCGCGCCGGAGGCGAAGGCGCCGAGGTGCCAGCCCAGCACGGCCATCGCGGCGCCCGCGCCGTAGGTTTCGGATTCGAGGATCTCGACCCGGTAGGCGTCGATCGCGACATCCTGGGTGGCCGACAGGAAGGCGACCGCAAGCGCCGCCGCGGCGAGCGCCAGCGGCCGCTCGGCGGGGTCGGCGAGCGCCATCGCGGCGATCGCCAGGCAGAGCAGCAGCTGCGCCGCCACGATCCACGACCTGCGGCGGCCGAGACCGCGCAGCAGCGGGAGCCGTGCGTGGTCGAGCACCGGCGCCCACAGGAAATTGATCGCATAGGGCGTAGCCACCGCTCCGAACAGGCCGATCGTGGTGCGGCTCAGCCCCTCCTCGCGCAGCCAGATCGACAGCGTCGCGAACACCAGAGACGTCGGCAGCCCGCTGGCCACCCCGAGGGCGAAGACGACCGCGAAGCGACGGTCGCGATAGACCGCGAGCGCGGCCCTGGCCTCGGTGAGCAGAGCGCCGCCGGTCACCGGTCAGCCGGCGCCGCGCGCGGCGCGCCGGCGCGCATGCGGGTCGAGCAGCGCCTTGCGCAGGCGGATGCTCTTCGGCGTCACCTCGACCAGCTCGTCCGCGGCGACGTAGGAGATCGCCTCCTCCAGCCGCAGCCGGCGCGCCGGCGTCAGCCGGGTCGCGTCGTCCTTGCCGGCGGCGCGGATATTGGTCAGCTGCTTGGTCTTCAGCGGGTTGACTTCGAGATCGTTGCCGCGGCTGTGCTCGCCGACGATCATCCCGCGATAGACCCGCTCGCCGGGTTCGACGAACAAGACGCCGCGCTCCTCGAGATTGTGCAGCGCGTATTCCACCGCCTCCCCGTCGCCGGTCGAGATCAGCACGCCGCGCCGCCGGTCTTCCAGCGGCCCGCGATGCGGCCCGTAGCCGTGGAAGACGCGGCTCATCACCCCGGTGCCGCGGGTGTCGTTCATCAGCTCGCCGAGAAAGCCGATCAGCCCGCGCGACGGCGCGATGAAGCCGATCCGCGTCTTGCCGCCGCCCGACGGACGCATGTCGGTCATCTCGCCGCGCCGGCGGCCCAGCGCCTCGACGACCACGCCGACATGGGCGTCGTCGACGTCGACGATCACCTCCTCGAGCGGCTCCAGCCGGGCGCCGGTCGCGGGGTCGGCGCGGTAGAGCACGCGCGGCCGCGAGACCGACAGCTCGAAGCCTTCGCGCCGCAAGGTCTCGATCAGGACGCCGAGCTGCAGCTCGCCGCGGCCGCGCACCTCGACGCCGTCCTCGTCCTCGACGGTGCTCAGGTCGATGGCGACGTTGCTCTCGGCCTCGCGGAACAGGCGGTCGCGCAGCAGGCGCGAGGTCACCTTGTCGCCGTCATTGCCGGCCAGCGGCGAATCGTTGATCGTGAAGCGCATCGCCAGCGTCGGCGGGTCGACCGGCGATGCGGCGAGCGCGACCGGGCGCTCCGCCGCGGCGACGGTATCGGCGACGGTTGCCGTCTTGAGCCCGGCGATCGCCACGATGTCGCCGGCCGAGACCTGCCGCGCGGGCACGCGGGCGAGCCCGTTGAAGGTCAGCAGCTTGGTCATGCGCGATTGTTCGACCGTCTCGCCGTCGCGGTTCAGCACCGTCACCGGCATGTTGACCTCCGCCGTGCCGCGCGCGATGCGCCCGGTCAGCACCCGGCCAAGATGGGCGTCGTATTCGAGGATGCTGGCGAGCATGGCGAAGGCGCCGCCCGGGTCGGGAGGCGGCGGCGCGACCTCGTTCAGTATGGCGTCGAACAGCGGCTCCATCCCGGCCCTCGGCGCATCGAGCTCGCGCGCCGCCCAGCCCTCCCTGGCGGAGGCGTAGAGGATCGGGAAATCGAGCTGCCGCTCGTCGGCGCCGAGCGCGGCGAACAGGTCGAACACCGCGTCGACGACCGCATGCGGCCGGCCGTCGCGGCGGTCCACCTTGTTGATCACCACGATCGGCGCGAGCCCGCGCCCGAGCGCCTTGGCGAGAACGAACTTGGTCTGCGGCATGGGGCCTTCGGCGGCGTCGACCAGCAGCAGCGCGCCGTCCACCATCGACAGGATGCGCTCGACCTCGCCGCCGAAATCGGCGTGGCCCGGGGTGTCGACGATGTTGATCTTGGTTCCGCGCCAGACCACGGCGGTGCATTTGGCGAGGATGGTGATGCCGCGCTCGCGCTCCTGGTCGTTGGAGTCGAGCGCGCGTTCGGCGATGCGCTGGTTGGCGCGTATTGCGCCCGCGGCCCGGAACATCGAGTCGACGAGCGTCGTCTTGCCATGATCGACATGCGCGATCAGGGCGATGTTGCGGAGCTCCATGGCGGGTCCGGATATTCGCCGCTGCTCAGGCAGCGGGCAGCAGATCGGCGAGCCGCGCCCGGGGACGGGCGCCGTAATGGCCGATGACTTCGGCCGCGGCGATGGCGCCGATGTTGCCGCAACGCTCGGGCCCGTAGCCGCGGGCCAGTCCGAACAGCACGCCCGCGGCGTAGAGATCGCCGGCGCCCGTGGTGTCGAGGACAAGCGGGACCGGCGCCGCGGCGACCTGCGAGATCCTGCCTTCGACGACGATGGACGAGCCGGCGGCCCCTCGGGTGAGCGCCGCGAAGGCGCAGTCGGCGCCCGCCAGCCGGCAGGCCTCGTCGAAGCTCTCGACCTCGTAGAGCGACGCGATCTCCGCCTCGTTGGCGAACAGGATATCGATATGGCCGCGCACCAGATGGCGGAACGCGCCGCGGTGGCGCTCGACGCAGAACGGATCGGAGAGCGACAGCGCGACCTTGCGGCCGGCGGCGTGGGCGAGCTCGGCGGCGCGCGCGAACGCCGCCTTCGCCAGTTCCTCGTCGAACAGGTACCCCTCCAGATAGGTGATCGCGGCATTGCCGATCAGCTCCGGGTCCACGTCGTCGGGGCCGAAGGCGGTCGAGACGCCGAGAAAGGTCAGCATCGTGCGCTCCGCATCGGGCGTGACGAAGACCAGGCAGCGCGCGGTCTCGGGACCGGCGGGCGCGGGCGGTGAGCGGAATTCCACGCCGATCGCCCCGATGTCGGCGCGGAACGCCTCGCCCAACCGGTCGCCGCCGACCTTGCCGAGAAAGGCGCCTTTGCCGCCCAGCGAGGCGAGCCCGGCGATGGTGTTCGCAGCGGAGCCGCCGGAAACCTCCAGCCCGTCCTCGACATAGCGTTGCAGGCCGGAGGCCCGGTCGGCGTCGATCAGCGTCGTCGCGCCCTTGCGCAGGTCGAGCTCGGCGAGCGTGGCGTCGTCGGTCTGAACCACGACATCGACGATCGCGTTGCCGAGTCCGACGGCGTCGAACGGCGCGGGGTCGGCGGTCATGGATACCTCTCGGGATGGGGGCGGTCGCGGCTCTGGCGCCGCGCCAGTATACTGGCGGCGTCGGGTCGGGCGAACCCGCGAGTGCGCTTACGCCGTTCGAGTGCCGCCGATGCCGAGGAACCTGCTGCTCGCCGTTCGACAGGCCTTCGATCCGGCCTTCCGCGCGGTCGCCATCAAGACCGCCGCGGTCTCGGCGGCGTTGTTCGCCGCGCTGATTCTCGCCATGGGCTGGGCGCTTCACGCCATCGAGCTGGTGGGCATCGGCTGGCTCGACTGGGCGATCAAGGCGCTCGCCGGGGCGGGCGCGGTGGTGCTCGGCCTCATGCTTTTCCCGCTGCTTGCCACCATGGCGGTCGGCCTCTTCCTCGAGGAGATCGCCGATGCGGTCGATGCCTGGCACTATCCGGACAAGCCGGAGGCGCCGGGGCAGTCGATCCTGTCGTCCACGGTCTCCACGGCGAAACTCGTCCTGGTCGCCCTGGCGCTCAACGTTCTGGTCCTGCCGCTGTATCTCTTGCCGGGACTGAATGTCTTTGTTTTCTACGGGTTGAACGGTTACTTGTTGGGCCGCGAATATTTCGAGTTGGTCGCGCTGCGCCGACTGGAACCGGGCACGACGCGGCGCGTGTACAGGAGATCCCGGTGGCGGATCTTCGTCGGGGGGATTCTGATCACGCTTCTACTGAGCATCCCGGTCGTCAATTGGTTGATGCCCATGATCGCGACAGCGTTTATGGTACACGAGTTCGACGCCTTGGAGCGGCGGCATGCGGGGACATGACGCCGCGGTCCAGCCCGGGTCGGAGGCAGAGGGAATGAGCACGTCGTCGGACGCCGGCCAGGGGGTATTGGATATGTTCGGTCGCAGAAAGAACGATACCGAAGAGCCCAAGTCCAGGGAGAAAGAGGGGTCCGGCGAGATGTCTGAGCAAGAGGAAACGGGCGCCGAGACATCGCTCGACGTCCCGTCCAGGGAGCCCGCCCGGGCGGCCTCGCCGACGCCGGCGGCCGTCGTCCCGGCCCGGCCCGCGCGCCGCGTCAGCACCCCCGCGGCGGAGCCCACTCGACGCATCACGCCAGGCGCCGACAGCGAGGGCAAGTGTCTCCTGGTGGGCCGCAGCATCTCGCTCAACGGCCAGATCCAGTCCTGCGAAAAGCTGATCGTCGAGGGCTCCGTGGAGACCCGGATGGAGGGCTGCCGCGAGCTCGAGGTCGCCCGCACCGGCGTGTTCAAGGGCGACGCGGATGTCGAGACGGCCGAAATCAGCGGCACCGTCGAAGGGTCGCTGATCGCCCGCGAGACCCTGATCGTGCGCGCCTCGGGGCGGATTCTGGGCACGGTCTCCTACGGCCAGCTGGAAGTGGAGCGCGGAGGCACCATCGTCGGCGAAGTGCACCCCTGTTCGGAAGACGATTCGCGTGAGGCGACCCCCGTCCTCGCGGCCGAGTCGCCGGTCGGCTAGACCATTCTCGCCGCCTGTCGAGTAGCGTTGGCGGTCGCCGTCCTGGCGGGTGTCGCCGGCTGTCGCATCGACAACCCGCTGGTTCTGCGGCACACCGCGCCTCCGCCCCCTCAGGAGCAGCCGCTGCCCGTCCTGTCGGCGGGCGGGGGAGAGCCCGCGGGGACGGCCGAGACCGCGCCGGCCGCGCCGCCGCCGCCCGAACCCGAGCCCGAGCGGACGGCGTCGCTCGACATCGATCCCGACAGCCTGATCGGCCTCGACCGGGCGGAGGTCAGGGCGCTGCTGGGCCCGCCGTCGTTCATCCGCCGTGAAAAGCCCACGGAGCTCTGGCGCTACCGCCACGGGAGCTGCGCGCTCGCCCTGTTCCTCTATGCCGAGAGGCCGGGCGGCGAAGAGATTTTCCGGGTCCGCCACATCGAATCCTGGGCGCCGGGCGGCGAGCAGGCCCCGCCGCGGGAGTGCCTCAACGCCCTCGCCCGGCACGCCCGTGAGCAACCGACGGGCTGACCGTCAGACGGTCTTGGCCCGGTAGCGGCAGAGATCGGCGACGACGCAGGCCGGGCAGTCCGGCCGCCGCGCCTTGCAGATGTAGCGCCCGTGCAGGATCAGCCAGTGATGGGCGTGCTGCTTCCAGCGCGCCGGCGTGCGCCGCACCAGGGCGTCCTCGACCGCGCGGACGTCCTTGCCCGGGGCGAGCGCGGTCCTGTTGCTGACCCGGAAGACGTGGGTGTCGACCGCGATGGTGGGCTCGCCGAAGGCGATGTTGAGGACCACGCTGGCGGTCTTCCGTCCCACCCCGGGCAGGCTTTCGAGCGCGTCCCGGTCGCGCGGAACCTCGCCGCCGAAATCGGCGGCCAGCGCCTCGGACAGCGCGATCACGTTCTTCGCCTTGTTGCGGTAGAGCCCGATGGTGCGGATGTGGTCCCGGAGCCTCGCCTCGCCCAGCGCGACCATCTTCGCCGGCGTATCGGCGACGGCGAACAGGGGCCCCGTCGCCTTGTTGACCCCGACATCGGTCGCCTGCGCCGACAGCACGACGGCGACCAGCAGGGTGAACTCGTTGCGGTATTCGAGCTCGCCCCTGGGCGCCGGCATGGTCTCCGCGAGGCGGCGGTAGAACGCGTCGACATCGGCGAGCGGCATGGGTCGCGGCATCGCGGGAGATTAGCCCGGATTGGCCGGCGGAGGGGAGGCGCCTATGATCCTCCGATGGCCCCCGAGACCGCGCCGATATTCCAGGCCACCCTGGAGCCGCATCGCAGCCTGAGCCCGAGAGGGTTCGTCGTCCTGATGACCGCGATCGCCGCGGTGTCGTTCGGCGCCGGGCTCGCCTTCGCGCTGATCGGCGCCTGGCCGGTGCTGGGGTTCTTCGGGCTCGACGTGTTGCTGATCTACGTCGCGTTCAAGGCGAACTACCGCAGCGGCCGCATGCACGAGACCCTGCTGCTGACCGAGAGCGCGCTGGTCGTCGAGCGGATCGGACCGGGGCGCCGCCGCCAGTCCTGGCGCTTCCAGCCCTACTGGCTGCGGGTCGAGATGGACGATCCGCCCGAGCACGCGAGCCAGCTCGTCCTGACCTCGCATGGCCGGAGCCTGGCGGTCGGCGGGTTCCTCGCGCCGGAAGAACGGCTCGAGCTGGCGCGCGCCCTGACCGCCGCCCTCGACCGCCTCAAGCGTCCGCCCGCGGGCGCCCGGGCGGCGCAAGATACGGGTGGCCCGGCCAGCTAGGCGTTTCTATCGTCGGCATGCACAGGCAGGCGACGAGGACGGGGCCGATGGACGGGGACGCGACCTACGCGAGGATCGAGCGGGCGATCCGCTATATCGAGGACCACAGGCTTCGCCAGCCGCGGCTGGAGGAGGTCGCGGCGGGGGTCGGCATGAGCCCCTTCCACCTGCAGCGCCTGTTCACCGCCTGGGCGGGGGTTAGCCCGAAGCTCTTCCTCCGCTATGTCACCCTCGACCATGCGCGCGAGGCGCTGATGGATGCGCGCTCGGTGCTGGATGCCGCGCTCGATGTCGGGCTGTCCGGCCCGGGCCGGCTGCACGATCTGTGCGTCACGCTGGAGGCCGCGACGCCGGGCGAGATCGGCGCCGGCGGGCGGGGTCTCGAAATCCGCCATGGGCGCCATGACGGCGCGTTCGGACGGTTCCTGGTGGCGATGACGGAGCGCGGGGTGTGCAGTATCGCCTTCGAGCGGGAGGGCGAGGATCCTCTGGCGGCGCTCGCCGCCGCCTGGCCCCATGCCCGGCTCGTCGAGGACGCGGCACGGACCTGGCGTTGCGCCGGAGAGGCGCTGGCCCGGGGCGGCGGAGCCGGCGCCTCCCCGATCCGCCTGTGGGCGCGCGGCACCAATTTCCAGATCAAGGTCTGGGAAGCGCTGCTGCGGGTGCCGCCGGGGCGGCTGGTGGGCTATGGCGACATCGCGCGGGCGATCGGCAGGCCGGGGGCCGCCCGCGCGGTAGGGCGGGCGGTCGGCGCCAACCCGATCGCCGTCCTGATCCCCTGCCACCGCGCGATCCGGGCGTCCGGTCGGTTCGAGACCGGCTACCGCTGGGGCAGCGCGCGCAAGCGGGCGCTGATCGCGTGGGAGGCCGGCCGCCGGCACGCCTCCGCCCCGGATGCGGCCGCGTGACGGGTCACAGGCCGAGCACGTCCGCCATGCCGTAGAGGCCGGGCTCCTGATCGGCGGCCCAGCGCGCGGCGTGCACCGCGCCGCGCGAGAAGATCCGCCGCGAGGACGCCTTGTGGGCGAGTTCCAGCCGTTCGCCCTCGACCGCGAACACCACCGAGTGGTCGCCCACCACGTCGCCGCCGCGCAGCACCGCGAAGCCGATATCGCCCTGCCCGCGGGCGCCGGTATGCCCCTCGCGCGTCATCCGGGAGACCGCGTCGAGCGCGACCCCGCGGCCCTCCGCGGCGGCGCGGCCGAGGCCGATCGCCGTGCCCGACGGCGCATCGACCTTGTGCTTGTGGTGCATCTCGACGATCTCGATGTCGAAGCGGTCGTCGAGGATGCCGGCGACCTGGCGGGTGAGCGCGAACAGGATGTTGACCGCGAGGCTCATATTGGGCGCGATCACGATGGGAGCGCCCTGCGCGGCCTCGCCGATGGCGCGCTCCTGCGCCGCATCGAGGCCGGTCGTGCCGATGACATGCGGCGTGCCGGCCTCTCCCGCCATCGCCGCGTGCCGGGTCGTCGCATCGGGCAGCGAGAACTCGATCGCCACCCGGGCGCGCTCGAAGACCCGGGCGGGGTCGTCGCCGATCGGGATGCCGAGCGCGCCGACGCCGGCGCGCGAGCCCGCGTCCTCGCCGATCGCCGGATGGCCGGCGACATCCGCCGCGGCGACCAGCGCGCAGCCTTCGGTATCGAATATTTCATGGACGACCGCGGCCCCCATCCGGCCGGCCGCGCCGATCACGCCGATTTCCAGCTCCGCCATCACCCCACCCGAACGATTGGTGCAACGCGACCATCATAGCCGATCGAGGGCGCCGCCGGATCGCCCGGCATGCGCAGCTCGTCAGGTCTTGCGGAAGCTTTCGAGCGTGACCACGCTTCCGGCATCGGGGCCGGCGTCGTTTCCCTCCCCGCCGCCGCCGTCCGGCGCGGCGCCCGCCGCCGCCTCCGGCTGGGGACCGAAGCGCAGACCGAAATTGACCGCGGGGTCCATGAAGGCGGTCACCGCGTCATAGGGCACGGCGAGGCGTTCGGACCTGCCGCCGAAGGAAAGCGTGACCGAGAACCCGTCATCGCCCGCCTCCAGCCCCCAGAACTGGTGCTGGAGCACGATGGTCATCTCGTCCGGGTAGCGCGCGCGCAGATGATCGGGGATCGCCACGCCGTCATGCCCGGTCAGGAAGGAAATGAAGTAGTGGTGGTTGCCGGGCAGGCCCTGCTCCTCGGCGCGGGCGAGCGCGTCGCGCACCACCTGCCGCAGCGCGCGCTCCACGATCTCCTGATACGGGACGAGGGACTCTTGGGTGTCCGACATCACCCTGACCTGACAGCGCGGGAGGGTTCGAGAGTGGGGGGCTTCTGTTGCCCGGCGCCCCCCGAACCGCGCTTGCCCAGCCAGGCTAGGCAGCGAGTGCCAAATCGTTGTCGTTGGCATCTATCGAATCGGCCCGATAACGGCGGTACCATGCCGGGCGAAAAGCAAGTCTTTACACGCGCGTCGATCCTGTTTCGCCCCCATGAAGCCCGCGCCGAGGCGGCGGGAAAGAGGTTTGGTGGAGGCGCCGGGTACTGCCCCCGGGTCCGCTTCGCTTATTGCACGAGCCGTTTATCGCCATAGCCGGCTGACCGGCATTGACAATATAGGGCGGTTCGCGGCCAATTCAAGGCGGATGCGGGGTCGGGATACGGGGGGTGGAATGCGGCAATATCTCGATCTGATGCGCCATGTCCGCGACCGTGGCGCGGTGCGCGGCGACCGCACCGGCACCGGGACCCTGGGCGTCTTCGGCTACCAGATGCGCTTCGACCTGGCGGACGGATTCCCCCTGCTCACCACCAAGCGGCTGCACCGCCCCTCGATCGTCCACGAACTCCTCTGGTTCCTCGCGGGCGACACCAATATCGGCTACCTCAACCGCAACGGGGTCACGATCTGGGACGCGTGGGCGGACGCCGACGGCGAGCTCGGGCCGGTCTATGGGCGGCAATGGCGGTCCTGGCCGAAGCCGGACGGCGCGACGGTGGACCAGATCGCCCGGGTGGTCGACGAGATCCGGAGCGACCCCGACTCGCGCCGGCTGGTGGTGAGCGCGTGGAATGTCGGCGAACTCGACGCCATGGCGCTGCCGCCCTGCCACTGCCTGTTCCAGTTCCACGTCGCCGGCGGCAGGCTTTCCTGCCAGCTCTACCAGCGCAGCGCCGACATATTTCTGGGCGTTCCCTTCAACATCGCGAGCTACGCGCTGCTGACCCATCTCGTCGCCCATGTCTGCGACCTCGAGCCGGGCGAGTTCGTCCACACTTTGGGCGACGCCCATCTCTATCTCGATCACCTCGACCCGGCCGACGAGCAGCTCTCGCGCATGCCCGGCGCGCTGCCCCGGCTCCGCCTGAATCCCGACCGGCGAGACCTGTTCGCCTTCACCGGCGAGGACATCGCGATCGAGGACTACCACCCGCAGGCGCATATCCGGGCGCGGGTCGCGGTGTAGCGCGCGGCCGCCCCGCCGGGGGGGCGGGCATGCGGCTCCTGCGCGAGATGGGCATCCGGGGTGCCATCGGCCTGCTCTGGGCCGCGGCGCTGGCGGGCGCGGTTCTGGTTCTGGCGATCGCGGCGCTGGTCTGGCCGGAGGCGCTGGCGGCCGGCGGGGCCGGCCTGCCGGTGGGCATCGTCTGGGCCGCGCTGGCGGTGCTCGCCGCGGTCATGGCCGGGCTGTGGGCGCTGACCGACCGGGTGATCCTCGCCCGGCTTCACGACCGCCGCGGCCTGCCCGCCCGGCCCGAGTTCCACGGCGGGCGCGGTTTCGAGCAACCGTTCCACGGCGACGAGCTCGACGGGCGCAAGCTGGCGGCGCTGCGCTACGTGGTGTTCGATACCGAGACCACCGGGCTCAGGCCGTCGGAGGGCGACGAGATCATCTCGATCGCGGCTGTGCGCTGCCGCGACGGCGCGGTCGAGGAGGCGGATGCGTTCTCCCGGCTGGTCAACCCGGTCCGGCCGATCCCGCGCGCCTCGATCCGCTTCCACGGGATCACCGACGACATGGTGGCGGGCGAGCCGCCCATCGGCGAGGTCCTGCCGGCGTTCCGCGCCTATGTCGGCGACGCCGTGCTGGTCGCGCACAACGCCGATTTCGACATGACGTTTCTCCGCCTCAAGGAGGCCGGGACGGGGATCGAATTCGCCAATGTCGTGCTGGACACGCTGCTGATCTCGGTCTTTCTCGACCCGCTGTCGCGGAACCACTCGCTCGATTCGATCGCCGAGCGGCTCGGCGTCGCGGTCGAAGGCCGCCATACCGCGCTCGGCGACTCGATCGCCACCGCCCGGGTGTTCTGCAAGATGCTGCCCAGGCTCGAAGCGCGCGGCATCGCCACGCTGGGCCAGGTGCTCCAGGCCTCGGCGCGGATCCGCCGCCGGCGCGGTCTGGACCTGAAATACTGAACTCCGGCTCAGATCGCCTCGCCGCCGAACTCGACCGCCATGCGCTTGCGCAGGCGCTCGACGGCGCGCAGCGCCTCGCGCAGTTCGCGCTTCCGCCGCGGGGTGAGCGCGGCGGGGTCGATGAAGTTGGAGACCGCCGCGCCGGCGCTGAAATCGACCAGCTGGCGGCCGAGCAGCAGGCGGCAGATGGTCTGCCTGGCGGCGTTGAGATCGTCGTGCTCGGCGTCGCTCAGGACGCCGGCCGCGTGGCAGGCGGCGAGGCGTTCGCGCGTGCCGGTCTCCGCCACCCCGTCGCGCAGCGCGAACAGCCGCGCCGCGGCGACCAGCGGCAGGGTGCCGTGCATCTTCAGGTTCACCTGGCCGCGACGGGCGGGATCGGAGCGCTCGGTGGCGAAGCGCCCGAACCAGGCGAGCGCGGTGCCGTGGTCCCGGCTGGTGGCATGGAGCTCGCGCAGGAACGCTTCGTTGCCGGCGGTCCGCCGGGTGACGTGCTCCCTCAGCGCTGCGGCAAGCCGGGCATCGCCCCAGCCCAGGCGGAAGTCGAAGAAGATGTCGAAGTCGAGCAGCGGGTCGATGCGCGCCCGGCGGCACCACGTGTCGACCTGCTCCCGCCACCCGGCGAGCGTCTTGCGCCATTGCGGGTTGGTCGCCATCACCCCGCCGTCGCAATAGGGCAGCCCGACCGCGTCGAGGTCGCGCGACAGGCGTTCGGCGAGCGCGGCGAACCAGCCGTCTTCCCGCTCGGCGAGCGCATCGGCGCCGTCCTCGATGACGAAGCCGTAATCCTGGTCGGGGGTCAGGAAGTTCTCGTGGCGCCCGCCGGAACCCATGATGATCATCGCGAACGGCGCCGGCGGGGCGCCCAGCCCCTCGCCCGCCATCGCCGCGAGGTTGCGCTCCAGCAGGCGGGCATAGATGTCGTTGTTGACGTGGCTCAGCGTCGCCTGGATGTCGCCGACGGCGACATTGGCGGCGAACAGGGTATCGGCGACCCGGACCTGGGCGGCCTTGATCTCGCGCAGCCCGTCGTCGCTGTCGTCGCGGGTCAGGTCGTCGATCATGACCGCCATGTCGCGCGCCGCGCGGCCCATCGCGTCGTGCAGGTCGAGCATGCCGGCGAGCCGTCCTTCGCCGTCGATCACCGGCATGTGGCGGTGGCCGAGCCGGCGCATCCGGGCGATGGCGATGAACAGGTGCTCGTCCTCGCGGATGCAGCGCACCGGGACGGACATCAGGTCGCGCACCGGCTGTTCGGGCGGGGCGGCGAAGGTCGCGCGGCGCACGATGTCGCGCTCGGTGACGATCCCGGCCGGCCTTCCGTCGCCGTCGACCGCGACGACGGCGGACGCCTTCTCCGTCGCCATGCGGCCGACGACCTCGCGCAGCGGCGCGTCGGGCCGCACCGCGACCGCCGGGCGGCTTGCGTGCTCCCGGGCGGTCAGGAAGAAGATCTCGGTCGGCTGTGTCATCGCGCTTCCGATACTGCCCCGGACCACAACACGCCCGCTTGATCCAGGTCAATGTGACGGCCGGGCGCGGCGGCGAGGATCGAGCGGCGGATCCACGAGGGAGGGGAGCGAGGCGATGAGAGCGAAGGACATCATGACCAGCCGCGTCGTGACGGTCGGGCCGGACGAGCCGGTCGCGGCGATCGCGCAGAAGCTCACCGACCACCACATCAGCGCGGTCCCCGTGGTCGAGGAGGACGGCGCGCTGCTCGGCATCGTGAGCGAGGGGGATCTGTTGCGCCGCCCGGAGATCGGCACCCAGAAATCCTCCGGTTCGTGGTGGCTCAATTTGTGGCGCGATCCGTCCGACCTCGCCGAGGACTTCACCAAGGCGCATGGCAAGACGGCGCGCGACGTGATGACCGCTCCGGTCATCTCGCTCGGCCCCGAGGCGTCGCTGTCGGAGGTCGCGGAGACGCTGGAACGCAACCACATCAAGCGGGTGCCGATCGTCGACGACGGCAGGGTGGTCGGGCTGATCAGCCGCGCCAACATCATCCGCCAGATCGCTTCGGCGGGAACCGTGTCGATGGAGAGCGACGCGGACGACGAGGCGATCCGCCGGGCGGTCGACAGGGCGCTGTCGGAACAGCCCTGGGCGAGCTACGGCACCACCAGCGTGACGGTGAAGCAGGGCACGGTCGAGTTCTGGGGGGTGGTCGGCTCGGAATCCGAGCGCGCCGCCTCCAGGGTGCTGGCCGAGGAGATCGCCGGCGTCCAGGGGGTGGTCGACCACCGCGCGCTGCGCTCGAATGTCAGGACGATGGCGCCATAGCTTGATCGGGCGGGCGCGAACGGGCTTGATCGCGCCTCCACCGGAGGGAGGCGCGGAACCATGGCGGCCGATATCGACATCTACAACCCCGACGCGCTCGGCGCGCCGCTGGGCCAGTACACCCATGTGACGCGGGTCAGGGCCTCGGAGTTCCTGTTCATCGCCGGCATGCTGTCGGCCGACCCGCAAGGCAACATCGTCGGCGAGCGCGATTTCGACGCGCAATGCGTCCAGGTCTTCGCCAATATCGGCGCGGCGCTCGATTCGGCGGGGGCGGGCTGGGGCAACGTCGTCCAGTTCACCACCTACATGGTGCATTCGCAGTGGATTCCGGAGTTCATGAGCTTCCGGCTGCGCGAATTCCCCAAGATGTTCCCGGACGGCAAATACCCGCCGAACACGCTGCTGCTGGTCGACCGGCTGGTGCAGGAGCCGTTCCTGATCGAGGTCCAGACGATCGCCGCGGTGTGAGCCCGCCTACAGCGGCACCACGAGCAGGGTGTCGACGGTGCGCGAGTCGCAGACCGCGACGCGCTCGGAGAGTTCGAGGGCGCCGTCCCGCTCGACGATGCGGTCGAGATAGCGGCCGCAGGCGAACACCGACATGGCGCCGGACTGCATGGTGCGGACGACGATGAAGTTGGTCCGCGCGGCGTGGACCCCGTCCTCGCTCCCGACGATCTCCGCCGCGCCCAGCGTGTGGCAGTAGCTGTGCGGCTCGAAGATGTTGGCGGTCCGCATCGCCCGCACCCGGTCGCGCATCATCGCCGCGCCCTGGCAATGGACGATGGCGAGCGGCAGCGCGGCCTCGTGGTTCTCCCTTGTGACGATGCGGTAGAGCCCGTCATCGGCGAAGAAGCCGGGCCAGTCCTCCAGCCGGTCGTCGTCGATGGCATGCGCATAGGCCGTGTTGAGCCGCCCGATGCGCGCGGCCAGCGCGTCCGCCGCCCCGGTCACAGCGCCATGCAGTCCCGCCAGGCGCGCCAGAAGCCGCGCACCGCGGCCTCGGTGACGCGCGATGCGCCGGCCGGCTCGATGGCGGTGCCGCCCATCCGCATGAAGCTCCGCTCGTCGGGCGCGCTCCTGGTCGCGGTATCGATGAAGCCGCCGATACAGCCGTCCTCCATCGAGACATAGCCCGCCGGGCCGACCAGGTTGTTGACCTTGAGCCTGAGGGCCTCGAGCGGCTCGTCGTCGTCCTCGAAGCCGAGCACGGTCCACCTGAGCTCGCATTCCTCCGGCCCCCGGGGCACCAGCTGGCGGACCGCGAGCGCGTTCAGGATCTGCTGCACCACCAGGGTGGGAAAGATCGTCTGGATCGAGTTGGTGATCCGGTCGCCGAGCTCGAGCCGGTGCTCCATCAGCGAGGGGTCTTCGAGCGCGTATTGCTCTTTCAGCGAGCGCACCGCCTCGGCGCCGTCACGCTCGCTGCCGTCGGCCGCGCGCTCGGTGAAGCTCAGATGGTGCCAGCCGTTGTCGCTGAGGACGATGCCCCCGCCCATGGTGAAGCGGACGATGCCGAAGGTGTTGTGGAAGACGTGCAGCAGGGTCGCGTGGTAGCTGTCCTTGGTGTTTTCGGCATAGAGCTTCCAGTTGTTGGGCAGCAGCTGGCTGTGATAGCCCAGCACCCGGACCGGCTTGACCAGCACCCGGTCGAGCGCCGCCAGCATGGCCGGCCCGATATAGGTCTCGAGATCCGCGACGTCTTCGGAGAAGGTGGCGAACACCAGCCCGCTCCGCGACGCGGTCCGCAGCCGGCGCAGCCCGTGCGCTTCGGGCTCGAACCCCGCCTCCATGCCGCCCTCGCCGCGCACCCCGCGGCCGAACGCCACGCCGGTCAGCCTGCCCGCGAGGTCGTAGGTCCAGTTGTGATAGACGCAGGTGAACTCGCTCACCCTGCCGCGCGGCTTGTAGCAGAGCAGCGCGCCCTTGTGGGCGCAGCGGTTGACCAGCGCGTTGATGCCGCCCCCGGCGTCGCGCACCGCGATGATCGGGGCGTCGCCGATGAAGCACGTCTTGTAGTCGCCGGGCTCGGGGATCTCGGCTTCTAGGCAGAGAAAATTCCAGGTGGGCCCGCGGAAGATCCGCTCCTGCTCGCGGGCATGGATGCCGGGGTCGCTGTAGACCCGGTAGGGCACCCGCGACACGTCGTCGTCGGGCCAGAGAGGGGCTGTGCTCATCCCGCACAGAGGATAGGCGATCCGGAGCGGCGTGTCATACTCGTGGCGCACAGGGCGGGAGACCGGGTCATGGAGAAGGAAATCGGCAGGAGCCGCAGCATCGCCGTCGCCGGCAAGACGCTGGAGGCCCATTTCGCGGTCCACCGCAGCGGCACGGGGCCGGGCCTGCTGCTGCTCGCCGACGAGGCGGGGCTGGATGCCGGGATCAGGGCGCGCGCCGGGCTGTTCGGCGAGGAGGGCTACGCGGTGCTGGCCGTCGCCGGCCTGTCGGAGGCGGGCGAGGTCCGCGCGGCGGCGGATGCGCTGCGCGCGATGCCCGAGCAGGCGGGCGGGATCGGGGTGCTCGGCCACGGCGCGGGCGGGGCGCTCGCCTGCCGGGCGGCGTCCGCCTTCGACGCGGCGGTCGCGTTCGATCCGGTCGGGCTCGCCGAGGCCTCGGAGATCGGCGCCGCGTGCCCCGCGCTGCTCGTCTTCGGCACCCGGGACAGCGCGGAGGCCGAGCAAGCGGCGGGGCGCATCGAGCGCGGCCTCGACCGGAGCGACGGCAGCGCCGTCCTCCGCTACCCCTCGGCCGCGCCCGGTTTCGCGATCCCGCACCGGGCGGGTTTCGACAAGCGCTCCGACAGCCTCGCCCACAGCCGGGCGCTCGGGCTGCTGCGCCGCGCGCTCGGCCCGCATTACGACCTCGTCGCGCTGTTCGAGGCGCATGTCCGGCACGAGTTCGAGACCCGCGACGTCGACGCCACCATGGCGACGATGATCGACGAGCCCTATGTCAACCACGTGCCCACGCTCGCGGGCGGGGTCGGCCACGACATGCTGAAGCGGTTCTACAAGTACCATTTCGTGGACCAGAACTCGCGCGAACGCTCCAGCACCCCGGTCTCGGAGACCGTGGGCCCCGACCGCATCGTGCTGGAGACCGTGGTCCGCTTCCGCCACGACCGGGTGCTCGACCGCTACTTCCCCTGCATCGCGCCGACCGGAAAAATGGTGGAGATCCCGACGCTGCTGCTGGTCAGGTTCCGCGGCGACCGCGTGTGCCACGAGCACATCTACTGGGACCAGGCCTCGGCGCTCAGCCAGATCGGCGCGCTGGATGCGGATGGCCTCCCCATCGCCGGCGCCGAGGCGGCCGCCAAGGTGCTCGACGAGACCCGCCCGTCCAACATCTTCATGCAGGACGCCTGGGCGGAGAGCGAAGGCAAGCCGATTTGAGCCGCCGCCGGACTCTGCTAGGCTTTCCGCCTCGATGAACGAAGACCCGCCCGCATCGGGCCGGGAAGAGGGAGATACTCGATGACAGCACGCAGACTCATCGCCGCCGTGCTCGCGGCGGGCGTGGTAGGGGGCGCGGCGGCGACCGCCGAGGCCCAGCTCAAGCGGATCACCATCGGCAGCAACCCCGCGGGATCGACCTACTTCCTGCTCGCGGGCGGCTTCGCCAAGCACTTCCAGCAGGACCTCAAGATCCGCTCGACCGCCCAGCCGCATGCCGGCTCGTCGGTCTATCTGCCGCTGATGGACAAGGGCGAGATCGTGATGGGGCTCAATTCGAGCCTGGATTCGGGTCTGGCGGTCGCCGGCAAGGGCCGCTTCAAGAACAAGATCCGCAACGTGCGCATGCTGGCCCGCGTGTGGATTCTTCCCTACGCCTACATGGTCAAGGAAAGTTCCGGCATCAAGACGCTCGAAGACCTGCGCGGCAAGAAGGTCACCGTCAAGGTCAAGACCAATGTCTCGCTGGAGCAGACCAACCGGACGGTGCTGGCGACCGCGGGGCTGACCGAAAAGGACATCATTCCCATCGATTCGGGCGGGGTGGTCAACGGCATCAACATGGTCGTCGAGAACCGCGCCGCGGCGACGACGGTCGCGCTCGCCATGCCGGCGATGCGCAAGACCCATGCGACGGTGCCGGGCGGGCTCCGCGTCCTCGGCCTCGGCAAGCTGGCGAACGACGAGATGCTCGCCAAGGGCATCGCCGGGCTCTATTCGATGAAGGTCAAGCCGAGCAAGCGTTTCCCCTTCGTGCGCGAGCCGATCACCATCGGGGCGTTCGATTCCTATCTCAACGCCTCGGCGGCGAAGGTGGGCGATGAGGACGCGTACCGGCTCGCCAAGTCGCTGCACAGCAACTGGAAGAAGCTGCAGAAGGACTACGGGCCGCTGCGGGGGACGCCGCAGGACGGGCTGGCCCCGGCCAGCACCTCGATGCCCTACCACCCTGGCGCGATCAAGTACTACAAGGAGGCGGGGCTGTGGACGGCCGCGCACGATGCGGGCCAGGCCAAGGTCCTGAGCATGGTTAAGTAGTCCGACGCCGCGGCCGAGGCGGGGCGATGCGGGGTTTCGGCGGCCCGCTGCGCGGGTTCGGCGGCCCGATGCAGCAGCTGACGACGCTGCTGCTGCGCGCCTGCCTCGGCGCGGTGCCGATCGTCGGGATCCTCTGGATCTTCGCGGTCGCCGACCGTTTCGGCTTCGCCTTCACCTTCCAGCAGGTGATCGGCGTCGTCCTCGGGCTGTCGATCGCCGCGGCCTATCTCAAATACCCCTACGGCTCCCGGGCCGGGGCGCTCGAGATCGCACTTGCCGTCGTCTCCTTCGCCGCCTGGTTCTGGATGTCGTGGAACTTCGAGGACTGGATCGTCGGCATGGCGGATCGGACTCTCGACAAGTGGGTGCCGGGCGTGGTCGCCGTCCTTGTCATGATGGAGGCGCTCCGCAAGGCCTGCGGCAAGGTGATCACCACCCTGGTCTGGGTGATGATCGCCTACGCCTATTTCGGCGACGCGCTGCCCGGCGCGCTGGAGGCCGAGGTCTTCCCGCCGACCAAGACGGTGCTCTACCTCTACGCCGACAACAACGGCATTCCGGGGCTGGTGCTGCGCGTCGTCACCGAGCTCGTGCTCGCCTTCATCATCCTCGGCAAGCTGCTCGAGGTCTCCGGCGCGACGCGGTTCTTCACCGACCTCGCGATGGGGCTGATGGGCCACCGCCGGGGCGGGCCGGCCAAGGTCGCCGTCGTCGCCTCCAGCGCCTTCGGCACCATTTCGGGCTCGGCGGTCGGCAACATCATGTCGACCGGGATCGTCACCATCCCGATGATGAAGCGCACCGGGTTCGAGCCGCGCTACGCCGCCGGGATCGAGGCGGTGGCCTCCAATGGCGGGCAGATCGCGCCGCCGGTGATGGGCGCGACCGCCTTCATCATCGCCGAGTTCCTCGAAGTCGCCTATATCGACGTGGTCATCGCGGCCGCGGTCCCGGCGGCGCTCTACTACCTGGTGCTGTTCCTCCAGGTCGATGCCATCGCCGCCCGGTTCGGCCTGAGCGGCCTGCCCAAATCGGAGCTGCCGCGGGTCTTCTCGGTTCTGCTGTCGGGCTGGGTGTTCCTGCTGCCGCTGGGCGTGCTGCTCTATTTCCTGTTCGGGCTCGGCTACAATCCGGGGCTCTCGGCGATGTACGCCGCCGCCTCGCTGCTGCTCCTCTACATCCTGAAGAGCCGGCGCCTGCCGAGCCGCGCGGAATGGAGCGATTTCATCTTCGGCTCGGGCGAGAACCTGCTGCCGCTGATACTGATCGCCGGCGGGGCGGGGGTGGTGATGGGGGTGCTCAACTCGACCGGGCTCGCCTTCCAGCTCTCGATCATCCTCGCCGAGCTCGGCCAGAGCGCCGGGATCTTCTGGATGCTGGTGGTGACCGCCCTGGTCTCCATCGTCCTCGGCATGGGTATGCCGACGGCGGCGGTCTACATCATCCTCGCCACGGTGATAGCGCCCGCCCTGGTCGAGATCGGGTTGAAGCCGATGGCGGCGCATCTGTTCCTGTTCTATTTCGGGCTCTTGAGCATGCTGACCCCGCCGGTCGCGGTGGCCAGCATGGTGGCGGCGGGGATCGCGGGCTCCGACATGTGGCGCACCGGGCTGGTCGGCATGCAGCTCGCCGCCGCCGCCTATCTGCTACCCTTCCTGTGGGCGTTCAACCCGGCGCTGGTGATGGAGGGAAGCTGGGTCGCGGTGGTCTATGTCAGCCTGACCGCGCTCGCCGCAGGCTTCCTGATCGCCGAGGCGGTGATCACCTGGGGCGACGGCGGGCTCGCCAGGATCGGCCTCGCCCTGTTCTACTTCGCCGCGGCGATCGCGGTCGGCGGGTCGACGATCTGGCTCGGCGCCGAATCCCCGCTGACCCTGCTGGCTGCGGCGGCGGGCGGCGGCGTCGCGTTCGCCGCGCGACGAAACGCGGCAATGCGGCTGAAGGCGCGCGCGCTGTAGCCGTCTCCGGCGGGCGTGAAAATAGTACCGTTTCGGGACAATGTTTCACGTGAAACAATGGTCAGCATTGCTGACCTATTCCGAAAAGGAAAAATAACGCTTGACACGGGACGGGTTTCAGCCGAGACCGACAATTGATTGAAATCCCGGTCTGAACTGTCTTAAGTCTCTGAATCTTCACAAAAGTTGGTCGCGCCTGTTAACGGCGTGCCGGAGGCACAAGTCGTAATCCGCGAGCTCAGTTCCCGCTGGAGATCATCATTTGGAATCTCGGGTGGAGGGTGCCCGAGTGCGAGTTCGCGCCGGTCCGCCGATGATCCCTGTTTAGCATCGATCCCTTCGACGATCCGTTGCCGGACCAGGTTGAGCGCCTGTCGGATCCAGTCGCCGGCAGCGAGCTGGGTCAGCGTGGTGCGGGCGATGCCTCGCAGGGGCTCGATCACCGGGTTCTTGACGTCGGCGTTCATGGCGTCAGTCGTGCCGGGATCTGCGCGGGCACCAAGTATGTCAGGAAACCGGCATCGGCACAGGCTTCTTCGAAATTTAGCTCATTTGGGCTATACAAAACTCCGTTTATCTCACTAAAAGGGTTTTATCTCTTGCCAATGGGCTTAATATGCCTTATATATCCTTTTATACAAGTGATTTGGCCTTCATAAGGCAGAAAAGGGAAAAAATCATGGATGCAATTCTTAACCCCGAAGTCGCAACGGCTATCCGAGCTCTGTACCAACAGAATCCCCACGCGACCCGCCTGTTCGACTGGACTGCTTCTCTCGAACGCGACGCCGACGAAACCACCGTCGAGCGATTCATGCGGAAGCTTGAGATCACGCGCGGTGAGGCAATCAGCCTGGCGCGCGAACTTGAAGAAGCGGGCTGCGGCGAATTCATCGTCGGAAGAAAGGGCTGGTCATCGCGCTTCAGCTGGGCGTACAGCCGCGTGAGCCTCGGCCAGGTCGCCTCTGGCGAAGCCGAGGAGCTTGAGAAAGCCTCCGATCCCATTTCCGAGGAGGACGAGGCAGCCTCGGAACCCCAGGAAGGCAGCGAACGACATCTGACCATACACGAGGCCAAGATCCGGCTGGCCCAATCCCTAGGCGTGGAGCCAAGCCAGATCTCCATCGAGATTCGTGCTTAGGCTGATCTATTCATCGTAGGCCGATTTTATCGGTTGATTTCGAGCGCCCAAGGTTTTCTGTACGGCGCCTTTGGGGCGCCGGGATCTGAGGTCTTGGAAGTCCAGGTTGGGGGTTCAACGGGCTCGGGTTCCTGGGGCACGGCGCCCCGGCGGTCAGGGTCCCGAGGCGGCGAGCCGCCCCGCCAACATGCGGAACAGGGCGGCATCGGGGCAGGCCGAGGCGAAGTGGATGCGGACGCGCGCGGCCTTCTCGACCACGCGGGCGCCGCCCCGGATCGAGTCCGGGGCAGGTTCTTGAGCAGTTTATGGCGGAGGGTTGCGAACTCGGCCCAGTGGAGCGGCATCCTGCGCGGCAGGGCATCGCGGAGCGCGAGCATCAGCCAGTAGGCGGCGGTGTGGAGGATCAGCCGGAACTGGTTGGCGGTCGGGCTCTGGCAGGAGGTGCGGTCGGAGGCGAGCTGGACCTTGTGCTGCTTGATGAGGGTCTCGGCCTGGCCGCGGGCGCAGTAGATCCCTTCGTAGAGATGGCGGGGCTCGCTGGTGAGCGAAGTGACTATGTAGCGCGCGTCGAAGCCGCGCGGCGTCGCCTCGAGCCGGGCGACGATGCGGCGTTCGCGGTCCCACGAGCCGGCGGCGTAATCGAAGCTGGCGAAGCCGCGCATCTGCTCCGTGCCGGCCTCGGCGCGGCGCACCTTGAGATCGTCGGCGACATCGTAGGCGAGGCGGTGCAGAACGGCATTGCCCGCCAGGCCGAAGATGTAGTCGACGCCGTTTTCCTCGCACCACGCCATGGCCTCGGTTCGGCCGTAGTGGCTGTCTCCGCGGAAGGTCAGCCGGGTGCGCGGCCAGTGTCGGCGGATGCGGCGCACCGCGTGCTTCAGCAGGGTGCGGACCTCGGAACCCGACGGCGTCTTGCCGGGGCGCAGGAGCACCGCTACCGGCTTGCCGCTCTCGACATGGTAGACATGCGCCGGCAGGGAGCACCGCGTGTCGTAGAAGGCGTTGAACAGCGAGAGCTGCTGATGCCCGTGCACCGCGTCGCAGGTGTCGTCGATTTCGAGCATGATCGCCGGCAGTGTGTGGACCACCCGCTCCGGGTCGCGTCACTCCCGGATGCAGCCGGCCAGCGCCTCGGCCAGCCCGAGCCGGCGCTCCGCCGCGCGCAGCAGGACCAGGCCGCCGTCGGACGAGATCGAACCGCCCGCGAAATCGGCGGTCACCTTCTTGCGGCTTACGGCTGGAAGATCGAACGGGAGAATCATATCTTCGGTCATGGTGGCGTGGCGCTTTCGTTGCTTCGGTGGAAAGACGCTGGGAAACGAATTTCTACCTGATGTCAACGAGTTACGCCACGTCCGCCACCACGCCCTCACACCCTGATGTAGAGTCGAGGACTGGCGCGCCAGCGTTAGGGTCCGGTGGCTTGTCCGGCGCTTTCGCGCCGGGCCTCAGTCCGGCTCCCATGGCCGCGTTTCCAGTCCCCGCTCATCAAACCGGACGTGCGGAT
>MKWU01000478.1_pt1 | contig 76480 bp, 70 predicted proteins | sample 809101 | NCBI WGS metagenome assembly MKWU01 (sample SAMN05860141, study PRJNA318959) | sponge metagenome | host: Aplysina aerophoba | place: Slovenia: Piran, Adriatic Sea, Gulf of Piran | collected 2013-05-07 | reverse complement strand
TCCGGTTTGATGAGCGGGGACTGGAAACGTGGCCATGGGAGCCGGACTGAGGCCCGGAGCGAAAGCGACGGACAAGCCACCGGACCCTAATGCTGGCGCGCCAGTCCTCGACTCTACCCGAGCACCGCAAGGCAAGCCGCTGGTACGGCAAAGGCAACGAAGCCCTCGGCCTCCACGGCCCCGTCAAACCCAAACGTTTCGAGGAGATCCTCTCCGGATGCATCCCCGGAACCTCCACCCGCCTGGGGCCCTGCACGACGGCAAGCACGAGCACCGGCCTGGTCTCGACATCACCTTCTCGGCACCGAAGTCCGTCTCGCTGGAAGCCCTGGTTCACACGGCGCCGAAGGCATCCGCCCGGATCATCCGAGCCCACGACGAGGCGGTGACGGCCACGCTCGTCTTCATCGTGAGGGAGCTGCTGGAGACCCGTGGCTGGGACCCTGCCACACCGGAGGCCGACTACATGGCCCGCACCGTGCTGAGCCGAGACGCGCTCGGCAGACTGATGGCAAACGTGGCGGCCGGCATCACCTATCCGAATTTCAAGAATGCGGCCCGGGGCGACGCCTACCACGGCCACCTGATACGCGTATGGCACGATGCGGTAAGCCGCCTTCAAGATCGTCGTTCGGACTGATCCCTGCTGGCCACCACATGACGATCGCCATGCCGCAATCCAGTTCGGGCAGTCGTGCGCTGCAATTGACACCGGCCCGAGGCGACTGACAGGGAATCCTGTCCGGGTCCATTGACATGCTCCGAGAGTCGTCGTGCCGGGAGATCCGGGGCCGCACGACAAGGAGAGCGCCTTCGGTCCTCCGGTCGGATCGACACCAGCACCACGCAACATCACGATTTCCGTTCCGCGATGCGCGTGGAGTCCGACCGCTTGATGCCCATGCCGTCCGTGGACAAGCGGGAAGCCAAGGTCATGAGCCTTCACCCGTAAGGTTCCAACCCCCGACAGGGCGTCAAGCGCCATCGCGGAAAGGGACACCAGCGCGGCTCTCGCCTTTTGGCACGACCGGTCAGTCGGGACGGGAGAGTCCCAGACGCTCGTGCCACTCGGCCAGTGATTCCTTCGGGTAGCCGTCGAATCGCAGGTCCTTCGGCCCGATGTTGGCCCTAACCCAGGAAGGCTTGTCCGCGAGCATCAAGTGGGTGCGTTCGGGAGGGACGGGGAGCTCGGTGTCGATGGCGGAGGCAAGGGGATGCACGAGGTCCGGCCAGCGCGGGTCCCACAACCACAACGATGTGCCGCAAAGAGCGCAGAAGCTCCGGTCTGCCGGACTCCGTCCTCGCGCATCACCGCGTGGTAGACGCTGCGATGTTCGTCTCCCTCAACCTCCAGGCTCTCGTAGTGAGCGCCGAGGTTGATCGCATAGCCACCGCCCCCGCCGGTCTTTCGACAGATGTTGCAGTAGCACAGGTTGAAGGGATAGGGGTGGGCGGAACGGACGCGGAATCGGATGGCGCCGCAGTGGCACGAACCTTCGAGCAGCATGACAGGGTCCTTCGCTTTGGCTCCTCGTCACTGTCCGGCATCCGGAAGGGTCGAGGCAAGCCGGACAACGGGAACAAGTGATCCGTCCGGTTTGACGGGAACTGAGTTTGTTCGGGATATGGGCTTCGTGCGCGAGTGGGTCGGCACCCTGCTCGAGGCCACCGTTCGGTCGCTGTCGTGGGTGTGGATGCAGGACTCGGTCCGTCTCGCAAGCGGAACTTTGGAACCTTGTTGAGCGAAGTGGTGTCCCTGCCTTTGTGAAATTTGGTCTTGGCTCTCCAGGTCCGACGAGGTCGAACGCCGCTGCCGTCAGGTGGCCTGACGTAGCCGCTCGCCACGGCGCTCCTTCAGGTGAACCACGTTGAGATAGTGGCGGGCCTCCAGCCAGTCCTCGTGGATCTAGACCGCCAGCGCACCGCACGATGCGGCACCTCAGCTACGCAGGCTTGGACATGTAGATGTCAGGCATTCCGGTTCCGTTGGCGTCGGGCATGACACCGGTAACGACGTAACCGAGTCGGCGATAGAAGAGAAACGGGTGACCGCTGCCCAGATCGTGAAGTTGAGCAATGTGGCGTGGAACATCGTCGTAGAGATGAACCCCGGCGATCGACGTTTGTCCGCCCGTGTCATCGGTCCCGAGCGTCAGGGTCAGGGCGCCACGGCGGCGCGCCTCATCTTCGAAGGCGGCAACGAGTGTTCGACCGATGCCGGAACGGCGGCGATCCCGTCGGACGACAACGGGGTGCAGTTCCCAGACGCGCCCTTCGTACTCAGGCAGGCCGCCTACCCATCCGAGCAAGCAGGGACCGTCCAGCGCGGCAATGGCAAAGCCCTCTCGGATCACGCGCTCCACTGCCAGGGTTGCCGACTCGATGCTGGACCATCCGCGAGGATGGTCGAATCCGTCGACGAGCAACACTGTCGCCTGGTGGCGAATAGTCTCGGGTTGCGCGTTGAGATCGGCCAATCTTGCGTCCATCTTTCACTCCCGGCCCGGTCTGAAGGCACGCAGTCAAACGGTCATCGGTCAGTGCCGGATCGTAGTGCCGATCCCCCTCACCGACCAGGCGGCCGACGATGGCGCAGACCTGCAGAAGGGTTCCGACTCATGGGCGTTTCGAGACAATCTGGATGTCCCGACTGACAGCACCCACCTTTTCTTGGTAGCCGGACACCGGGACGTGCAACCCGAACCTCAGCGTCCTCGACACCAAGTTTGTGCTCCGAACATCTCTCCGCAACCTTCTGTCGCCGGCGATACCGGCTCGGCAGAACTGTCGCCTGGACGATCCCGGCGTTCGGACCAGGCTTCGAAGCACGCGTCAGGCACGGACACCTCCTGCACCAGCCTTCGGCGTCCTGTCGACGCATATGACACACCAGTTCGATCATGCCCTGACAGGGTCTGACCGGTGCTGCACGCGTTGTGCGGATTCTGTCGGACGGCACGAAGTGTGATAGGGTGTTCTGATCATTCACTGCGGGGAGGAAGTGAGATGGACCAGAGCCGTCTGTTCGATCTTGTTCGCGCGTCCAGGACCGACAGGCGCGCCTTCAACCGTCATCTGGCCTCCCTTGGCCTTCTTCCGGCCGTGGTACCCCTTGTGCCCGGGCCTGCGCACAGCGCCGGAGAGATGACGTACTTCACATGGGCTGGCTACGAGATACCGGAATTGCATCCGGCCTACGTCGAAAAGTACGGAGGGTCGCCGGAAGTCGCGTTCTTCGCCGACGAGGAGGAAGCTCTCCTCAAGCTTCGCAGCGAATTCCCGGTGGATGTCGTGCATCCCTGCAACACGGTGGTTCAGCGCTGGTACGATGCCGGCGTCATCAGGCCGCTCGATCCTTCCCGGATGACCCACTGGGACAATCTGATTCCGGCACTTCGGGATGTGCCGGGATCGACTGTCGACGGCGAGCCCATCTTTGTCGCCAACGACTGGGGCAGCCATTCGATCGCCTATCGCACCGATTTCGTGGATCCGGCTTATGCGGAAGAAAAGTCCTGGTGGATCCTTCTCGACGAGACCTACGCGGGACGCCTGAGCATGTGGGACTCGGTCGATGCCGCGGTTGCCTTCGCCGCCGTCATTCTGGGAATCCGCGATACGGTCAACGTGACCGACGAGCAGATCGAACAGATGAAGGAGGTGCTGCTTCGCCAGAAGAAGCTGCTTCGAAACTACTGGAGCGTCGAGACTGAATGCGAGACGATGATGGCGTCAGGCGAGGTTGTCGCAGCCTACTTCTGGAGCGGACCCGTCTATCGCATGCAACAGGACGGTATACCGGTCGAATACCTGCTGGACCCGAAGGGCGGCCTGATTTCATGGGCCTGCGGCCTCGTGATGTCGGCCACCGGCCAGGGTGACGAGCAGGCCGCCTACGACTTCATCAACGCATGGAATTCGCCGGAAGCCGGCAAATTCCTCATCGAGGTCTACGGTTACGGGCATGCCAACCGCCTGACCTACGACATCGTCGACCCGGCCGTGCTCGCTTCCATGGGTCTTGAGGGTGACGTGAGCGAGTTTCTCGCGAAAGCGACGCCGTGGCAGTCGTGGCCGCCCAATGTTCTGGATCGTTATGTTCGCATGTACGACGACGTTCAACTGGCCGAATGACTGGGAGGAGAACATCATGACGAGTGCAAGTGTTGCCGAAGCCCTGATCGAGGAGAATTCGATCAACCTGCTCGATCGGGACCTGTCAGGACTCGAACTCGAACCCTGGCCGGCGTTTCCCGAAGAGGACGTGCTGGGCGGAAATCCAGGTGGCCACCGGGGGTGTGTCCTCTACCGGGACCCGACGCGACTCTACAGCATCGGCGTGTGGTGCTGCCCCCGGGCGCGTTTTCGGACCGTCTATGGCGGAACCGAATTTGCTCACGTCATCACCGGCTCCGCCACGGTGACCGACGTTCGTACCGGCGAGGAGAGAACGTTCGAAACCGGCGATCATTTCTTCGTTCACATGGGCACCGAAGTGATCTGGAACGTCCACGAGGAGTTCCGCAAGGTCTATTCGATGTACGAGATCAGCTGGGACGAAGAGCGCTTCTACTGAGAGCCCCTGGCGTCCCGGAGGTGCTTTCTCGGACTGACCGACCGTCAGGAGAGTGCGCCTGGACTCCGGTTGCGACCGTCTCCGACGACAGAGGGAACGAACGCGCCTTCGATGGCGGATGACCAGAACGATCTGGCGGGCCGATCCCGTGCCCCGGCAGGGCGCTCGCAGCAGTGCGGACGGGTTTCATCGGGTGTGCCCGCCTTTCACTCAATGAACGCAGCGGGTCGTCGACTGGCGTAACCTTGTGTCCCTATGGATAGGGGCCGAGCTCGTCCAGGGTCGTGCGGATGGGGGAGTCGGGGAAGAAGGCGTGCCAGGCGAAGGCGAAGTCGACCGCGTAGACAACGTCGACCGGGCCGGACTGCGTCATGCGTTGCACGGTGACATTGCCGACATCGAAACCGGACGCGATTTCGCGGGTGTCGAGCGCCGATGCCTGGCCGGGCTCCCAGGTGATGACGAGGTCGTCGTCGACGATCTGCCCCTCCTGGCGGAGGAGTTCGAGGGACCATGCCGTGTCGTCCACGCGCACCACCCGTGCCAGCGGTGCGATGCCTGGCGGAAGGTCGCCCCGGTAGAAATCGAAGGGCTTCTTCCTGCTGTCGTAGCCGGCATAGGGCGTGGACCCGTAGGGCCGCCGGGTGTCGTCGCCTGGAACCAGCACCGTGCCTTCGGGGTGGCGTCGGCGGAAGCGGTCGAAGGATTCAAGCCTTGAGGGCCAGGCCTTGAGCTTGGCTCCGGTCATCGCGCCGACGATGGCCCGGCCGGTGAACTGCTGCCACCAGCTTTCGGTCTGGCGGTCGTACATGACAAGGTCGGAGTGGCGCAGCTTTCCGGTGACGCCAAAGTCCAGCACGATGCCGTCAATCGCCCCTTCGAACACGACCCCCGTGTTGCAGAGCGGACAGTAGGTCACCACCAGAGGGGTGCCGTTGATGACGTCGTTGACGATTTCGTGCCAGACCAGGATGCGCAGGGGATAGGCCCGCGCTTCGCCGTCGACCGTGACGGAGATCACCGGTTCGACGCCGGGAAGACCGTCATGTCCGGCAACGGGAACGGTGCGGGGATCATCGATGGCCGGAATGCCGTCCCTTGGCGGTCCGCCGGAGAGGATGTCTGCGAGATCGACCGAGTGCCTGGAGAAGTCCGTGTTCGGCCACTCGTGGCGCCACAACTCCTCGCTGGCGGGTGCCAAAGGCGCCTGCGCGAGGACGAACACGGCTGCGAGCATCAGGGTGCGGGCCCAAAGTTGCCGGCGAGGGCGCGATCCGCCTTCAGCCTGGAACACGGCCCCCTTCCCGGAAATCATGTTGTCCCTCCATCCGGCCTGGACGGTGCAGCGCTGAACCCGGCGACGGGTGAGAATGGCTCGGTGCTCACGGTCGATGAGACCGCCGCCGCCCGATCATTCGCATCGAGGTCGGCCATCAGAGATCAAACCACCATGCGGCCCCCAAGACCGCGGCCGTCTGCATAGAGGAGGCAGCCGTCCTTTCGCTGTCCGGGCAAGGTCGCCGGGCGAATCGTATAATGCACCCGGCGACCTTGTCGGCTCACATGCCGAGCGTGACTTCCTCCCAGAGCTTCACGTACTTGTCGTCGAACTCTTTCGGTATCGGCTTCAGGAAGTTGCCGATCTCCAGGAACTTGTTGGGATCGGGCAAACCGACTTCCACAAGACGCTCTTGCGGGACCAGATCGAAAGCCTTGGCGTTGCCGTGACCATAGCCGTACTCACTGATCAGGTAGGCCCCGGCCTCGGGCGACATCATGGCGTCGAGGAAGTCATAGACACGCTCGTCGCTGGCAACCCGGAGTTCCGGAGCGGTGAGAACGAGGCCGCAGACCCAGGTGCGTGCGCCTTCCTTGGGGGTCATGAATTTCACCTCAAGACCCTCGTCTCTCATCGGCTTGACAAGACTGTTCCAGGCGTAGGTCGCAACAATCTCGCCGGCAGCCATGGCCTGGCCAGCCTCCGTCTGGCTGTCCCAGTAGAATCGAAGCAACTTGCGCTGCTTCACGAGGAGCTTCCGGATCTCCTCGAGCTGCGCGTCGGTCAGCGTTTCGAGATTCTCGTAGCCGAGTATCATGGCAGGGACCTGTACGCCCGGGTATGGCGCGTTGTAGGTCGCGAGTTTGCCCTCGTAGCGCTCGTCGAACAGCAGGCTCCAGGATTCCTCCTCGATTTCGACAACATCGGTGCGGTAGAGGATCGACGAATTGCCCCATTCAAACGGAATGAACAGGTTTTCGCCTTCAGCGGTGAGGGTTTCGTCGATGTTCGCGAATACCTCGAAGTAGTCCTCCCAGTGCTTCAGCCGGTCGGTGTCGATTGGCGCGAGGAGTCCGGCTTCGAACCACGGGGTGACGTTATCCGAACAGGGATGGGAAACGTCGGCGTGGTAGCCCGCACGGAGTTTCTGCATGGCTTCATTCACACTGGCGAAGTACCCGATGTCCGGCGAAACGCCGTGCTTGTCGATGTAGCTCTGATGGAGCTCCGGCAGCTCGTAGCCCGCCCAGGTCAGGTAGTGCGCCTCCGCTTCCTGGGCCGAGGCGCTGCGTGCCACCAGCGGCATGGTCGCGACGCCCAGCCCTAGCGAGGCGAGTGTCCGGCTGAACTCACGCCGTCCCATACGGCCCGACAGCAACATGTCGACAGGATCTCTTGTGATCATCACTTCCTCCCCATCGTTTTCTATTTTTTGAATTCTTCCAAACTTTAGCACCGTGGCCGGACGACGGCCAGGGGATTTCTCACGATGGTGACGTTGGTCGACAGCTTCTGAACTTGTTTCCCCGGAGTTTGTCTTGGGTCTGACTTTGGTTGCCCTGGCGAGGTCGTCGAGGTGCACGATCGGCGCCGTGGATCCTGCATCATGAGATACTGCCGAGGTCTTGTCGTTCGGAGGTTGCGGTGCGTCTTGCGAAGGCGCACGAGCGCTGTACCCCACCGCGTCCGAGCGCTCGATGTGGGTCGCACACGTACCCGTCAACTGGACGAAGGTACGGTCGGCAACCTTGTCATCCGGGACACCCGCGGCCTCTTCCACCGCGTCAGGCCCCGCGGCGCCGATCGTTGTCGGACACGTCAGAACCGCGTCTGCGGCGCAGCCCGGCGAGTGGGGACGCAGTCCCGCGGAGTCTCTTCTTGCGACGGCAGAATTGCGGTACCGTGCGGCGATGTCGTCGGAACCCTTCATGGATGAGATCGGCGATCTGATCGACCTCGAACGCTACCCGCTCGAGCGGACCGACAGCCAGGAATGGCTGGCGCTGGTCGAACGGTGCCGCGCGGCGCACCGGGAGGACGGTTGCGTCAACCTCCCCGGTTTCGTGAGGGCCGATGCGCTTGCCGACTTCGCCAGGGAAGCTTCGGTGCTCATCGAACGGCACGGCTACCGGAAATCCCACCTGCGGACGGCGCTGTTCAACCAGGGCGATCCGTCGAAACCCTCCGGCCACCCGGCAAACCACCTCTTTCGCGAGAAATCGCTCCAGATCGCCAACGACCAGATTGGCGATACCCTGATCCGCCGCATCTACGAGTGGCAGCCACTGACCGATTTCGTCGCTGGCGTCGAAGGCTGCGAACGGCTCTACCGCATGGCCGACGAGTTCCAGGCGCTGAACCTCATCGCGCACGAGACAGGCAACGGCCTGCCCTGGCACTTCGACGTCAACAATTTCACCGTCACGCTGCTGCTCCAGGCGAGCGAAGCAGGCGGCGAGTTCGTCTTCGTGCCCGGGATGCGATGCGGACGGGATGTCGACTTCGTCCGCATGGAACAACTCTTCGAAGGCGACGGGTCCTTCGTTCACACGACGCATCGATCGAGTGGCACACTCACCCTGTTCCGCGGCCGCAACGCGCTCCATGCGGTCACGCCCGTCGAAGGACACACCTCCCGGATCACCGCCGTTCTCACCTACGACGAGAAGCCCGATTGCGTTGCGAGCGAACGGGGGAACGCGTTCGTCTACGGCCCGCGGGTCGAGGCGATCTACAGGGAACGAAGGGAACGCGCACGAATTCCGTGAACCGGCACCGTGCCCGGTACTTCTCAACCGCAGGAACAGCCGGTGTCCAGGATCCCGCGCAGGCGACGCGCTTCATTTCGATCGTGGCATCCATCGTGAGGGTCGTGACGACACCGAACCTGACGATCCGGGAGAACGAATCGTGTGCCCTTGCCAGGGGTTTCTTGAGATCGCCCATGGCCTCTTCGTTCTCGGCCAACCTCTCCGTCCGGTCCGAACCGCTTCCGAATGAGACAGGCTTTCGGTATTCTCGCCTCGAGTCCCATGGCCTTCATCCCGCCACGTCGTTCAGACGCCGAGTTCGGTGTGCCTGCAGACGATCCGGGTTGTCTTGACAAGAGCGCGCACCGCGAATTCGGGCCGTTCCACGATCGGCCCATCGTTGCTGCTCAACAGGCCAGGGTCCGGGTCGGGCAGAGGCCCTCGAGCGTGAAGGCCGGTATGCCGAAACCGTCATCGGTCCAGGTCTTCCGGCTGTTCAGTTCCGCTCCGCCCACATGGCAGCATCCGGTGAACAGGACCCCCTCGGGAAAACGTGCGGGATCGAAGCGGCTGAATGCATCCACGAGAATGTCAGGATGGAAACTCGCCGACAGCAGCGCCTTCGCGCGCCATGCATGTCAGGAGGGCGGTTCTGCGCCGGTGCGCTCGACGATCAGGCGATAGTGTTCGGTTCGCCGGTGGGCCGCGAAATTGAAGATCGTGTTCCGGTAGTACCGCCCCGCATCGAGATCGCAGTCATGGGTGATGAGTTCATCTGTGAGGGTGCGGCACATGGCGACGATCTCGCCGGAAGGCGCGATGATGGCACTCTGTCCGATCATGTCGAATCCCTCTTCGTGTCCGGCCTTGGCAACGCCGACGACCCAGGTCGCGTTCTGGTAGGCCCCCGATTGCATCACGAGATGGTTGTGGAACGGCTCGAGGGCGTTGACCTCGAACGGGTCCCCGTCCAGACCCACCGGTGAGTTGTAGCCCAACAGGATCATCTCCACGCCCTGCAGTCCCATGACCCTGTAGGTCTCCGGCCAGCGCCGGTCGTTGCAGATGCACATGCCGATGATACCGCCGAATGCGCGGTACACGGGAAAGCCCAGGTTCCCGACCTCGAAGTAGCGCTTCTCGAGATGTTGGCCAGGATCGCCGGACAGTGGATCGACCGTTCCCGGCAGGTGAACCTTGCGGTACTTCCCGACGATCCTGCCTGCCTTGTCGACGAGGATTGACGTGTTGTAGTGGTGAGTCGCTTCCCGTTCGCGCGCGAGTTCCGCGTAGCCGAGGTAGAAACCGATGCCAAGGTGCCTTCCCTCGTCGAACAGTCGTTTCGTTTCGGGTCCCGGCATTTCACGTTCGAACCAGTCATCGAGTTCGCCCGGATCCTCGATCAGCCAGCGCGGGAAGAATGTCGTGAGGGCGAGTTCGGGGAAGACGACAAGGTCGCAGCCCGCGGAGTGGGCCTGGCGCATGAGCGCAATCAACCGGTCGACAACCCCGCTGCGGCTTTCCTTGCGTGCAATGGGGCCCATCTGTGCGGCACCCACCCTGACGATGCGGGTCATGACGGGTTTCCCACCGCCGGGTTCAGATCCGGACGGTCACAGGCAAGGAAACCGCCTCGGCCATGTTCCGCGAGAACCTCGCCTTCGTCCACGATGACCTCGCCGCGCGAGATCACCTTGACGGGCCATCCCTCGACCTCGAAGCCCTCGTAGGGGGTGTAGTCGAGATTCTCATGAAGCATGTCCGTGGAAATGGTGACCCGTTTCTCCGGATCCCAGATCGTGATGTCGGCATCGGATCCCACGGCTATCGTGCCCTTGCGCGGGTAGAGACCGTAGATCCTGGCTGCGTTGGTGGCGGTGATCGCAACGAACGTGTTGATGTCGATCCGGCCTTTCCCGACACCCTCGGAAAACACCAGGGGCAGTCTGGCCTCGATCCCGGGGACACCGGGCGGAACATGCCGGAAATGGGGTGTCGGACCGTTGGCCTTCTTGCCTGTCGTGCCTTCGAACTTGAAGGAACAGTGATCCGACGACAGTACCTGGAAGACACCGCCGGCGATCCCCCGCCACAGCTGCTTCTGGTTCTCCGTATCCCGCGGTGGCGGAGCGCAGAGGTACTTTGCTCCCTCCCAGCCGGACCGGGCGATATGGTCGCCGGTCAGGAAGAGGTACTGCGGGCATGTCTCGCCGTAGACCATGAGCCCGCGTTCCTGCGCCCAGCGGATCTGCTCCATGGCCTGAGCCGCCGAGACGTGAACAAGCAGAACAGGTACACCGACAATTTCGCCGAGCGTAATGGCACGGTGCGTGGCCTCCCGTTCCACAGCCTGCGGTGCCATGAGCGGGTAGTTTTCCAGGGATGTGGCGCCCGTGGCCTCCATTCTTGCCGCCAGGTGATGGATGCAGTGGTCGTTTTCGGCGTGAATCATGACCATGGCGCCGTGCGCCTTCGCCGCTTCCAGCGTGCTGAGGATCTCTGTGTCATTGAGAGCCATGCCGTCATAGGTCATGTAGACCTTGTAGGACGTATAACCATCCTCGATGAGCGCCGGCACTTCCTGGCCGAGCAGCCGGCTGTTGGGATCGATGAGGATGATGTGGAACGCGTAGTCGATGACAGCCCGCCCTTCGGCCTTTGCATGATACTCCCGAACCGATGACCGCAGGCTGCGACCTCTCTCCTGCTGAACGAAGGGTACGATCGTGGTGGTTCCGCCGCATGCGGCCGCGATGGTATCCGTGCCGAAATCTCCCGAACTCGCGACACCATGGAAGGGCGGTTCGTCGACATGCACATGGCTGTCGATGCCGCCGGGCAGCACCAGCTTGCCGCCGGCATCGATGATGCGTTCAGCGTCACCGAGATGGTCCGCCAACGCCACGATACGGCCGTTCCTGACACCGATGTCGCACTCCGTTCGGTCCGCTGCGGTGACGACGGTACCGTGCCTGATCACGAGTTCGAATTGCGCCATGTCATCCCCCTGTTGTCATACTGTTCCCCTGAATTCGTCACCACGGCACGAAGACCTGACGCGCGGGGCACATCAGCTTCACGTTCCCCCTTTCAGCCCGGACTGCGCCTGAATTCCGGTGACGGCGCGATGGGAAGGCAGGGCAGTCAGGCGATGTGCGGGTCACCGCCTTGCCGGGAAATCGATTTGCCGTGACCCATGACTCTCGCTGCGCGCCGCGGCGATCATTCAGACGATCGATCGCGCTGCTGGAGATTCGAAGCCGTTACGAGAAGCCTGCCGCCTTGATCCACGGTCAATCATGCGCCGACCCTCCGACAACTCTCCCCCGGAGGACCGTGGCATCGGGTGTTGCCGAACCAGATGATGTCTTCGACCGTGCGGGCGACGCCGGGGCGACAGTCCTCGGTGCGAAGGAAGCGATGGCCTCGTCGATGGTGCCTCGAAGAAGGTCGACGATGGTGTCGAGTTCGTCCGTGGTCGCGTTGTAGGGGGGAGCGATGATGATCTGGTCGCCGCGGATGCCGTCCACGTTGCCGCCGGTCGGATAGACGATGAGGCCGTTGTCGAATCCCGTCCGCATGATCCTCTGGAACATGCGGGCGTCGGGGCTGAACGGTTCCGCCGTTTCCCGGTCCTCGACAATCTCGACGCCCTGGAAGAATCCCCGGCCGCGGATGTCCCCGACATGGGGATGCTGGCCGAGGCTTTCCTCGAGACGCGCCCGCAGCAGTTCGCCGTTGGCAGCGACCCTCGCCACCAGATCGTCGCGCTCGATGATTCTCTGTACGGCAACGGCGGCGGCGCAGCAGGTGGTGTGGGCGGTGAAGGTGTGGCCGGTGATCGGCAGCCCGTCCACGGCGTAGATGGGTTCGGCGACCTGTCTGGAGAAGACGGCGGCGCCCAGGGGGAGGTAGCCGCCGCTCAGCCCCTTGGCGATGGACATGATGTCGGGTTCGACGCCATCGTGTTCCAGCGCCCGCCAGGTGCCGCAGCGACCGACTCCACACATCACCTCGTCGGCAATCATCAGCACCCCGGTCCTGTCACAGATCTCGCGGATGCGGCGCGCGTACCCGTCGGGGGCGGGAACGGCGCCCCCGGCGGCGCCCACGACCGGTTCGAAGATGAAGGCGGCGACGTTCTCAGCTCCCAGCCGGGCGATCTCGTTCTCGAGTTCTGCGGCGCAGTGCTCGGCAACATCCCCGGCAGCGACGCCGGCCGGCGGCCTGTAGGCGTTCACCGGCGAAAGACGGCTCGTTTCGATGAGCGAGCCCCGGTAGGGACGCTGGCGCTGGTGGAACCCCGAGACGGAGAGCGCTCCGAGGGTGTTGCCATGCCATGAACGTTCGCGGCTGATGAAGCGGACCCTCGAGGTCTCGCCCCGGGCCTGGTGGTACTGCAACGCCAGCTTGAGGCAACTCTCGACAGCCTCCGAACCGCCGGTGGTGAAGATGACGTGACCGAGGTCGCCTCCCGCCCGGCGGGTGATGATCTCCGTCAGTTCCTCCGCGGCGTCACTGCGAAAGTGGAAGCGATAGCCGAAGGCAATGTCGTCGAGCTGCTTCTTGATCGCGTCATTGACCTCGCGGTTGCCGTGGCCAATGCTGAAGGCAGCCGGTCCGCCCGATGCATCGATGTAGCGTTTGCCGTCGCTGTCCCAGACGTGAATACCCCGCCCGGAGGCAATCCTGGGGAGCGTCGAGAGGGGGTCGATGATCATGTCGGGCCGTCCACTGGCTGCACCGCCGTCGATACAGCGCACGGGCACCGCGTTCAAGCGCGTCGCCGGATCATGAGGGGTGATGGTCGGAGTGGGAGGATTTGAACCTCCGGCCCCTGCCTCCCGAAGACAGTGCTCTACCAGGCTGAGCTACACTCCGCCGACATGGGTTATCCGCAGCGCCGGCCTTATACCGGCTGCCTTGTCAGCCCGCAACCGCGGCGCCGTTCCTCAGCGCATCGGTGGCCGGCCGGTCGATGACGCCGTCGCTGTCGACGACCACACCATAGGACTGGCGCGCTGCCTCGATGCTGACCAGACCGTCCCTGACGTCACGGGCGACCTCCGGAAGAGGACGCCGGAAGGGATCGCCCCAGCCGCCACCGCCGGGCGAAAGGGCGTGGTAGGTACAGGGACCGTAGGCATGACTGCCATAGGCGGCAGGAAGGTGCTGACAGCCGTCGCGTTCCGTGACCTCCATGGCGCCGCCGGCCCCCTCATTGCCCCCGGCAGCGCCGTGGCCGCTGGGCCGTCCGAGGCCCTCGCTGCGGAAATGGAAGGTCGAGGAATCCTCCACGTCCACGAGGTAATCCACCCCGCAACCACCCCTCCAGGTGCCGGGCCCGCCGCCATCACGGCGCAGCTCGTGCCTGATGTAGCGGACGGGGTAGAGCTGCTCGTAGTCCTCGAGGTTGGGAATGGTGAGACCGCCCAGGGAAATCAGGTGACCGATCTGCTCGAAACCGTCGCGACCCTCGACGGCGCCACTGCCGGGCATGGCATGCCAGTGATACATGATGAAACCGCGGTCCCGGGCCTGATCGTGTCCGGCCGCGATCGGGTGAACGCTCCGCCCCCAGCCGGCACAGGCGAGATCCGGTCTCGCCTCGCCAAGGGCGCGCCAGATGGCGTGGACGATGTGGTGGGCGATGAAGACCGTGTTCATGGTCATCGGCGCCGGTGGCCGGGGATTGACGATCGATCCTTCGGGCATCACCAGGTGAACCGAACGGAAGGTGCCCTCGTTTCGTGGCAGGTCCACGGGAAAGAAGGATCCCAGAGCCATGTAGGTCGCCGACATGGTGTTGGCGACCGAACTGTTCTTGAAGCCCCGGATTTGTGGTCCGCAACCCGAGAAATCGACCGTGATGCGGTCGCCACGAACGATCAGCGCCACCTCGATTTCGGTCCGCTTCTCTTCGAAACAGTCGTTGTCCGTCGCGTCTCCACCGCACCAGGTGCCATCCGGCAAACTGTCGATGCACGTGCGCAACATCCGGTCACCGTGGTCGAGGATCCCCTCGAAGCAGGCGACGGCGTCATCGCGTCCGGCGTCCCGGACCAGGGCCTGGAGGCGTTCCATGCCGATCCGGGTCGAGCCCAGCATGGCGCGCAGGTCGCCGTCGAGCAGGTCCGGGGTGCGCGAGTTGAGGAGCAGCAGATTCCAGACATCCTGGCGTGTCACACCCGCCTCGACGAGTTTCAGGGGCGGTATGCGCAACCCCTCATGGAAGATCTCCGTCGCCAGGGGATTGTAGGTTCCGGCGGCGCCGCCACCGATGTCCGACTGGTGCGCCCGGTTGCAGGCGAAGGCGATGTGTTCTCCTTCATGAAAGACCGGCCGCGCGATGACCCAGTCCGGCAGGTGGTTGCCTCCGGCGACATAGGGGTCATTCAGCAAGAACACGTCCTCGTCGCCGATGGCATCGCGGAAAGCCTCGATCAGGGTTCTCAGCGCCAGCCCGCCGCCGCCTGTGTGGATGGGGATGCCGTCGGCCTGGCTGATGAGGACACCGTCGGCATTGCCCAGAAAGCACGAGAAATCGTGACTCTGGCTGAAGATCGGGCTGCGCGCCGTGCGTGTCATGACCCGGCCCATCTGGCGGGAGATGTGGTCGAGGCGGTTCTGTACGAGAGTCAGTCGAACCGGGTCGGGGGCAGGCATCACGGCTCCAGTGAGATCAGGTAGTTTCCGAATCGGTCGATAGTGACATGGTCCCGGGGACCTGCGTGAATCGTCGTGGTCGCTTCCTCGATGAGAAGCGGCCCGTCGAGCGTTATCCCCGGCGCCAGCGAATCGGCCCGATAGACCGGAGTATCAAGGACACCCCGGACGGAATCGGCGAAGACAGGCCGGCGCGTGATGGGGTCCGGCCGGGTTCCCTGCCTTCGGTCGTCGGCGACAACAATGCGCGGCACCACACCGTGTCCGGTGACATGCAGCGAGGTGATTTCCAGGGTGCCCCCGGGCTGGATATGGCCGTACATCCGCTGGTGCGCTTCCTCGAAAGCGGCCCGCAGTTCATCCCTTTCGAAGCGGGGCGCGTGAATCCTCACCGACCATTGCTGACCCTGGTACCTGAGGTTCATGGAGCGCGTGACCGCGATGTGGTCCGGGGCAAAGCCTTCCTCGGCGAGAACGCTGGCGGCCTCGTCCTCGAGGCCGGTGTAGGTGCGGGCGACGTCAGCTTCCTCGATGCGATCGAGTTCGCCGAAGAGGACGCGCAGAAAGTCGTGCCGAACATCGGTGTTGAGCATGCCAAGGGCACAAAGCGCGCCTGCCTGGCGCGGGACGTAGACGGTGCGGCAACCGATGAGGCGTGCGATTGCCGCGCCATGCATCGGTCCGGCGCCACCGCCGGCCACCAGGATCGATGCGGCCGGATCGTAACCCCGTTCGATGCTGATCCGTTCCACCGCATGGAGGAGGTTCTGCTCAAGGAGGGTGACGACACCGGCGGCGGCGTCCCGGGTCGTGATTGCCAGCGGCTCGGCCACATCCCGTGACAGCGCCACGGCGGCGCGCTCCGGAACGAGGGTGATCTCGCCCTCCGCAAAGGCCTCGGCACTCAGGCGCCCGAGCACCACGAGGGCGTCGGTAACGGTGGGCCGGGTGCCTCCCAGGCCATAACAGGCGGGTCCAGGGTAGGCCCCGGCGCCCTGTGGTCCCAGCCTGATCATCCCGCCGGCATCCACGGACGCGATGGTTCCGCCCCCGGCACCCACCGTGTGGACGTCGACCGCGGGGACCGCGACGTGGTACCCGGCGATCATCAGGTCGTCGGTGAGCGCCACCTCGCCGGCGTGCATCATGGCCACATCACAGCTCGTGCCGCCGATTTCCATGGAGATGAGGTGATCGTGGCCGGTCTGCCCGGCCACGAGATCGAGGGCTCCGACGCACGCGGCCGGTCCGGAGAGCAGAAGGCTGACCGGACGTTCACGCATCTGGGCAACGGACGCCGCACCGCCGTTGCTCTGGACCAGGTGGAGAGGACGGCTGAAGCCGCCCTGTTGAAGTGTCCTGTCGAGGCGCACGAGATGGGGAACGACTTTCGGCGCAAGGGCGGCGTTGATGACCGTTGTCGAACTGCGTTCGTACTCGCCGATGATGGGCGCGACCTCGGAGGAGAGACTGACGGCATCGGCGCCGAACGTCTCCTGCAGGATCCCGGCCGCTTCACGTTCGTGGCATGGCTCCATGTAACTGTTGAGAAAGCACACGGCCACGGCTTCCACACTTTCGGCCTTCATGAAGAGCGCTGCCTCCCGGACCGCCTCACGGTCAAGGTCAGCCACGACCCTGCCGTCGCGATCGATGCGTTCGGGAATGCCGATGCGCAGGTAGCGCGGAACCAGGACCGGCGCGAAGGGAGTGCGGTGGTCCCACATGTCCTCGCGCACACCGCGCCGGATGACCAGGGTGTCGCGAAACCCGTTGGTGACAAGGAGGCCGACGCGGGCGCCGGAGTGTTCCAGCATGGTGTTGGTGGCGATGGTCGATCCGTGCACGAACATGTCGCAGCGCGCGAGCACACATCCGGAATCGATGCCAAGGCGTCCGGCGACGAGGTCAAGGGCCCGCATGACTCCCTTCGAGACATCACCTGGTGTCGACAGGGTCTTGGCAATCAGCAGTGCGCCAATGCCGTCCTGCAGCACGAGATCGGTGAACGTTCCTCCGACATCGACAGCAATGCGGTACGTGTCAGTGGAGCCCTTGCCGTGCGCCGTTCCCTCCATGCGTCGTTGCCTGGCGACGGCGCCCGTCGGATCAGAACTTCCGGTCGATGCAGAACCCGACGAGATCCAGCAGTGCATCGCGATAGGCGTTCCCGGCAAGGTCCTCGAGGGCCTCGCGCGCCAACACGGCATGGCGCTGCGCCTCTTCCAGGGTGGCCTGCAGGGTATTGTGGCGGGCGAGAAGGGTCATCGCGTGCTCGAGGTCGCCGTCGCGCTGGTTCACCTGGGCGAACGTGCGCTCCCAGAACCGCCGTTCGGCCGGTGTGCCGCGCTCGAATGCCAGCAGGACCGGCATGGTGATCTTTCCCTCGCGGAAGTCGTCGCCGATCGTCTTGCCAAGGTCATTCTGCAGTGCCGAGTAGTCGAGAACGTCGTCGACGAGCTGAAAGGCGGTACCAAGGGACAGACCATAATCACGCATGGCCTGGCGCCCGCTTCCGTCCTCGCCGGCAACCACGGCGCCGATCTCGCTTGCCGTGGCAAAGAGCGTTGCCGTCTTTGCCTGGAGCACTTCCATGCAGGCATCAGGCGAGACGGAGAGGTCGTTGGCAATGGCGAGCTGCCTGATTTCACCCTCGGCGATGACAGCCGAGGCCTCCGTGAGAATGCCAAGGATCTCCAGGGAACCATCACTGACCATCAGCCGGAAGGCACGGCTCAGCAGGAAGTCGCCGACAAGGACGGGAGGCTTGTTGCCCCACAGGGCATTGGCCGTTGCCGCGCCGCGTCTCAGCGTGCTGCCGTCGACCACGTCATCGTGCAGCAGTGTCGCGGTGTGAATGAACTCGATGCAGGCTGCAAGGCTGATGTGGCGGGTGCCGTGGTAACCGAACATCCGGGCCACCAGCAGGGTGAGCGTGGGGCGGATACGCTTGCCTCCCGACGAGACGATGTGCCCGGCGATCTTCGGGATCATCTCCACGGGATTGTCGAGGAGTCCGACAATGACGTGATCGACGGCCGCGAGATCGTCGGCAACCAGACGTCTCAGGTCTTCAATGGAATACCCGGCGTGTTCGGGATGGGGGCGTGCGACGGACAATGGACGCTCCGGACTGCGGCACGATCGCCGGATGCGGTCCGCCGATGAATGAATCCTATCAGCAAGGGGGGCCATGATAAAGGCGCACGTGTCATCGCCGGTCGCGACACGCTATGGTCAACCGTCATGGCAGGAGACCGGCATCCATGAAGGAAATTCTGCGGACCAACGACGTGGTAACGCTCTCCTGGGCCAGCGCCGTCCTCAAGGATGCGGACGTTGCCCACCATGTGTTCGATCAGCACACCAGCGCCCTGCAGGGCAGCATTCTTGCCATCGAGAAGCGCCTGCTGGTGGGCGACAGCGATGAAGACTTCGCCCGTGACCTTCTGCGTGACGCCGGGATCGATGTCCGGGGAGGCTGAAGCCGCCGAGACACTGTTGGGCGGCAGGATTCGCATTGCCGGCCAGGAGCATGGGCTGAAGACGACCACCGACACCGTCATGCTGGCGGCTGCGGTCGTGGCGCGGAACAAGGCCCGCGTGCTGGATGCCGGATGTGGCGCCGGCGGCGCGATGCTGTGCCTCGCCAGGCGCCTGCCGTCGACGCACATCACCGGGCTGGAGCGCGACCCCGCCCTCGTCAATCTGGCGAGACGCAACATCGCGCTGAACGATCTTGCGGCGCGTGTCACCGTTCGCGAAGGGGATGTTGCAGATCCGCTCCAGCACGGTGAACGATTCGATGTCGTCATGACCAATCCGCCCCATCTCGATCTTCGCCAGGCCAGGGCGCCGCAGGATCCGCGCCGTGCTGGCGCCATGGTCGAGACGATGCCGCTGGAGGACTGGATTGGCCATTGCCTGAAACGTCTAGCCTACAAGGGGGCCATCATTCTCGTGCACCGGGCAGAGAGACTGGGCGACATCCTTGGCATCCTGGCACGGCGGACAGGAGCCATCGACATCATGCCGCTGTTGCCCCGTGACGACGTGACACCGGCGAAACGAGTCCTGGTGCGTGCCACCAGGGGGTCAGCGCGGCCGCTCAGGCTCCTGCCGGGGCTGGTGCTGCATGGAGCGGACGGGCGATACACGCCGCAGGCACGGCATGTTCTCGAGGATGGGGCCGGCCTGGAGTGGTGCTGACCCCTGAATGCAACAGGGACCGGGAGTAGCCTCCCGGTCCCTGCCGATCCGGTGTCTCAATGAGTCGGGGCGGTCAGATTCCGGCCTTGACCTCCTCGAACATGATCTGGATCTGGTCTTCCGGTGTCATCGCAATCTGGAAGATGCCGGTCGACAGCAGTTCTTCCGGATCCTTCGAGAGGCCGCGCTCGGCAAGCTGGTCTTCCGACACCCCGTCGTAGGCCTTCGCGTTGGCATGACCGTATCCATAGGACACGATCTCGAAGATGCCCGCTTCGGGCGAGAGGTAGGAGTCGATGACGTCGTGCGCCTTGATGATCATTTCGTCACCGTGCCCGTCGTTCATCGTGCTGCGCGAGAGGCCGCACACCCAGGTCATCGCCCCTTCCTTGGGTTTCATGAAATCAACGGGCAGTCCCTGGCCGCGCAGTGCGGTTATCGAACTGTTCCAGGTTGCGGCCGCGACAAGTTCGCCCGATGCGAGGGACTGCTCGACGTCCGTCATGCTGTTCGAGTAGTAGCGCAGCAGGGGCAACTGCTCGCGAAGCAGGTTGGCGACGGTCTCCATGTCGGCAGGATCCGTGAGATCGTATGGATTCTCGAGCAGGGCGTAGATCCCGGCGACGGCGACACCGTCGATCAGGCTGTCGATCATTGACAGACGGCCGGCGTACTTCGGATCCCAGAGAATGCCCCAGGAGTGGTTCTCCTCGTCGACATACTCCGGCGCCAGGTCGGTGCGGAATGTGACTGATGTCTGGCCCCAGTCCATCGGGACAAAGATGCGCTTGCCGTCGATGACAGCATCATCGACGTTCTTCAGCGACGGCAGGATGTCATCCCAGTTGCTGAGCAGGCTGGTATCAATGTTGCCCAGGAGCCCGGCGTCATACCACTGGCGCAGCTTGTAGGTGCAGGGCGCCATGACGTCGGGTGAAAAGCCGGCCCGCATCTTGGCGAAGGCCTCTTCCTCGTCACCCCAGAAGGTAAAGTTCGTGGCGCAGCCGTACTTGTCGATGTACTGCTGGTGGAAGTGGACCTCGTCGTAGCCGGACCATGTGAAGGTCAGCGGCGTATCGCTGTCTCCGCAACTCTGCGCCGGAACCTCGTCCTGCGCCGATGAGGCCAGAGGCACCATGACGGTGGAGATGCCGAAGGCTCCAAGAATGGCATTCATCTGGCGGCGGTCGTACTTGCCGCTGCGGATGCCGTCGGTGATCCGGTTGATGTCCAACCGGGTCGGATCAAGGTGTGTCATGGATAATGACCTCCCATTCAAGATTTTGTGGGGCACACAAGTCAGTGATTGGCCCATGTTCCATGATCGCCCCCGCCCTTTCAAGAAAAGATGCACGCCCCCGGTTGGCCTAGCTGCCCCGCAATCGCGCCTGGAGGCCTTCCTCGAGTTTGTGGAGGAAGGCGCTGGTGGTGAGCCATGGCTGGTCCGGATCGATCAGGAGAGCGAGATCCTTCGTCATGTGACCCTGTTCGACGGTGGCAACGCAGACGTCCTCCAGAATCTCGGCAAACCCGGTGACATCCGGTGTCCCGTCGAACTCGCCTCTTGACTTGAGGCCGCGCGTCCAGGCGAAGATCGAGGCGATGGGGTTGGTCGAGGTCTCCCGGCCCTGCTGGTGCTGGCGGAAGTGCCGCGTCACCGTGCCGTGGGCCGCCTCGGCTTCCACCGCCGAGCCGTCGGGCGTCATCAGCACCGATGTCATCAATCCCAGGGAGCCGAAACCCTGGGCGACGGTGTCCGATTGCACGTCGCCATCGTAGTTCTTGCAGGCCCATACGAAACCGCCCTCCCACTTCAGGGCCGCGGCCACCATGTCGTCGATGAGACGGTGTTCATAGACGATGCCCCGGGCAGCAAACCTCTCCGCGAATTCCTTGTCGAAGACCTCCTGGAAGAGGTCCTTGAAGCGCCCGTCATAGGCCTTGAGTATGGTGTTCTTGGTGGACAGGTAGACGGGCCAGCCGAGGCTGAGGCCATAATTCATGCAGGCCCTCGCAAAGCCGCGGATCGACTCGTCGAGATTGTACATGGCAAGGGCCACGCCGCCTGCCGGGAAATCGTGGACTGTTCTTTCTATGGCCTCGCTGCCGTCGGCGGGGGTGAACGTGACGGTGAGCGTACCGGCTCCCGGCACCACGAAATCCGTCGCCCGGTACTGATCGCCGAAGGCGTGGCGGCCGATGACGATGGGCCTGGTCCAGCCGGGGACGAGGCGGGGGACGTTGGAACAGATGATGGGCTGACGGAAGACCGTGCCGCCGAGGATGTTGCGGATCGTGCCATTGGGCGACAGCCACATCTTCTTCAGCCCGAATTCCCTGACCCGCGCCTCGTCGGGCGTGATGGTGGCGCACTTGACGCCGACACCGTGCCGCTTGATGGCCTGGGCAGCCTCCACGGTGATGCGGTCGTCCGTCGCATCGCGTGATTCGATGCCCAGGTCATGGTAAAGAAGTTCGACATCAAGCCAGGGAAGGATCAGCCGGTCCCTGATGAACCCCCAGATGATGCGGGTCATCTCGTCGCCGTCGAGTTCGACCACCGGGTTCTCTACCGGAATTCTTGCCATGGCCTTTGTCTCCGCCCCATGCTGCGGCGCAACATAGAGATTTCGCGTGACCGGACAACCGGAATGAGCGGCCTCGCACATTCGGCCGGTCGATGGTAGTCTTGCCGTCACCGCGCGCCCGGTTTGTCCGTGACATCTGTCTTGAGGAACGCATCCCTGCCGCCACCGTCCGCTTCCTCTCCCGAGGAGGGAAGCACTCTTGATCGCCCGGGAATTCCGACATGAAGAAACTCAGCGCCGTGATCGTCGTGCTGGCCGTTCTGGCCCTTGCCCTGTGGCTTGTGCTGCGCGACGACCGTGGACCCGGCGACACCGTCACCACCGAACCCGTTGATGCCGGCTCGGAGACGACCGACACCACGATCTCCGACATGGATGCCGCAACGGTGGAGGATGGCGCCGCCGTTGCCGTGAGCGAGGATGATGCCGCGGTCGCCGAGGACGATGAGATGGTGACCGCCACCGACGTCTCGACCGTGGAAGACGGCACCGCCGCCGCCACGGTGAGCGAGGATGACGCCGCGGTCACCGACGACGATGAGATGATGGCCGACACGGACGTCTCGACCGTGGAGGACGACACCGCCGCCGCCACGGTGAGCGACGATGACGCTCGGCTCGCCGCCCCCACGGACGTCTCGACGGTGGAAGCCGGCGCCGCCGCCGCCACGGTGAGCGAGGATGACGTCACCGACGACGATGAGATGATGGCCGCGACGGACGTCTCGACCGTGGAAGATGGCACCACCGCCGCCACGGTGAGCGAGGATGACGCCGCGGTCAGCGACGATGATGAGATGATGGCCGCCACGGACGTCTCGACCGTGGAGGACGGCACCGCCGCCACCACGGTGAGCGAGGATGACGCCGCGGTCACAGATGACGATGAGATGATGGCTGCGACGGACGTCTCGACCGTGGAAGATGGCACCGCCACCGCCACGGTGAGCGAGGATGACGCCGCGGTCGCCGAGGACGATGAGATGATGGCCGCCACGGACGTCTCGACCGTGGAAGACGGCACCGCCGCCGCCACGGTGAGCGAGGATGACGCCACCGTCACCGATGACGATGAGATGATGGCCGATGCGGACGCCGCACCCCTGGAGGACGGCACCACCGTTGCCGTGAGCGAGGATGACGCCGCGGTCACCGACGGCGATGAGATGGTGGCCGCCACGGACGTCTCGACCGTGGAAGACGGCACCGCCGCCACCACGGAGAGCGAGGATGACGCCACCGTCACCGATGACGGTGAGATGATGGCCGATGCGGACGCCGCACCCCTGGAGGACGGCACCACCGTTGCCGTGAGCGAGGATGACGCCGCGGTCACCGACGGCGATGAGATGACGGCCGCCACGGACGTCTCGACCGTGGAAGACGGCACCGCCGCCACCACAGTGAGCGAGGATGACGCCACCGTCACGGATGACGTTGACGTGGTCACGGAAGAGGATGTCGAGGCCGGTCCGGACTTCGATGTTGTGAGGGTCGAGACCACCGGAGATGCAGTGATGGCAGGCTCGGGGGAGCCCGGCGCGACCATTGTCGTGACGTCGGGCGATGACGTGGTCGGCGAGACCGTGGCCGACGCCGCCGGTGACTGGGTGATCGTTACCGAGGAACCCCTGGATTCCGGAGCCCATGAGTTGAAGCTCAGTTCCGTGAACGGAGAGGGCGAGACCACGCATTCCGACACGATTGTCGTGGTTTCGGTGCCGCAGGAACCGACGGGTGACGAGGCCGACGATGTCCTGACCGTGATGATGGATGATGAGGATGGCGGCGGTGTCGAGGTCATCCAGGGAGGAGAGGAAGGGATCGGTATCTCCGGCGGTGGCGACCTGGCTCTCGACAGCCTCAGCTATGACGAGGAAGGCAATGTTTCGATGGGTGGCCAGGCAACTCCGGGTGACACGGTCGTTGTCTACGTCGACGACCACGTTGCCGGCGTGGCCGATGCCGAGGACGGAGAGTGGACGGTGGCGCTTGACGATTCGGTTGGCGAGGGAACCCATTCGCTCAGAGTCGACGAGATCAACGAGGAAGGTGACGTCGTCGCCCGTCTCGAGACGCCCTTCGTGCGTGCCTCGTTCGTCATGCCGGAGGCCTCTGACCGGCTGATCGTGATCCAGCCCGGCAACAACTTGTGGCGGATCGCCCGCCGGACTTACGGCCGCGGCATCCTCTATACCCTCATCTACGAGGCCAACCGGAACCAGATTGCCGATCCCCACCTGATCTATCCCGGCCAGATCTTCGTCATGCCGCAGGACAGGGTGGCGGAGAACTGAAGGCGGCGCGCCCGATGGACGAGACGGGTCGTTGCGTCTACGAGCCCGCCGGACCGGCCAGCGAGGCGCTGTCGTCCTGGTATGTCAGGAATCTCGTGCAGCGTACCATTGACCAGGCTTTCAAGGCGTCGCCGGCCGCCGATGACGCGTCACCGGACGCCTGCGGGACTGGAAATCGCCGTCGCGGCAACGTATAGACACGCCACCGGCACAACGAGGCCATCCCCGGATGGCTTGCGAGGACGTCATGACTGCACAATGGACACCGTCAGGCTGGCGCAATTTCCCTGTCGGGCAGATGCCTGACTATCCCGACCGGAACGAATTGAAGGCCGTGGAGGACCGTCTGCACGAATGTCCGCCCCTGGTGTTCGCCGGCGAGGCACGTTCACTGAAACAGGCTCTGGCGAGGACGGCGCAGGGCGATGCCTTCCTTCTCCAGGGTGGCGATTGTGCCGAGAGCTTCGCCGAGTTCCACCCCGACACGATCCGCGATACCTTCAGGGTGCTGCTGCAGATGGCTGTGGTCCTGACGTTCGGAGCGGCGTTGCCGATCGTCAAGGTCGGCCGTATGGCCGGCCAGTTCGCGAAGCCGCGTTCGGCGCCCGTCGAGGTCCAGGATGATGTCGAACTGCCGAGCTACCGGGGCGACATCATCAACGCCATCGGGTTCTCCGGGGACGCCCGCCGGCCCGATCCCCAGCGCATGCTCCAGGCCTATCATCAGGCGGCTTCGACCCTCAACCTGCTGCGCGCCTTCGCCCAGGGCGGATTTGCCGACCTGCAGCGGGTGTCGAGCTGGAACAACGACTTTGTCGCGGACAGTCCCCAGGGTCATCGCTACGCCGAAATGGCCGAACGTATCCAGGAGGCGCTCTCCTTCATGAAGGCTTGTGGCCTGACGCCCGAGAATGTGCCGCAGATGCGCGAAACCGACTTCTACACCTCCCACGAAGCTCTGCTGCTCCCCTATGAGGAGTCCATGACGCGCATCGATTCGACCACCGGAGGGTGGTACGACACCTCGGCCCACATGCTCTGGGTCGGTGACCGTACGCGCCAGAGCGACCATGCTCATGTCGAGTTCCTGCGCGGGATCAACAACCCGCTCGGCATCAAGTGCGGGCCGTCGCTGGAGGCGGATGACCTGCTGCGCCTGCTCGATATCCTCAACCCCGACAACGAGGCCGGCCGCATCACGCTGATCACCCGGATGGGCGCGGGTCAGGCGGCAGATCATCTGCCAAGGCTGATTCGCCGGGTCGAGAGAGAGGGAAGGGTCGTCGTCTGGTCCTGCGATCCCATGCACGGCAACACGATCAAGGCGGCAAACGGATACAAGACCCGGCCCTTTGACAGGATCCTGTCGGAAGTGCGCGAGGTGTTCGCCATTCACCGGGCCGAGGGCACCCACGCCGGCGGTGTGCACTTCGAGATGACGGGACGCGATGTCACGGAGTGTATCGGCGGCGCCCAGGCGATTTCGGATGACGATCTCTCCGACCGCTACCACACCCATTGCGATCCGCGCCTCAATGCCAGCCAGGCCCTCGAACTCGCGTTTCTCATCGCCGAACAGCTGAGAACTGAACGTGAACAGACAGTCAGGGCGGTTGCAGCGGAGTGATCGTCTGCAAGCAGGCCGTCTGAGGCCTCGTCCGCCGGAAGGACCTCCGTGATGCCGGCCATGGACCAGGGATGTCGGCAGTGGCCCCGTGACGGAGAGGTGAGCCGGTGGACGGACACCTATCTCAACCGCACGAGAAGGGCCGTTGCCTCGTTTGGTGACTGCAAGGTGACCTACGCCGTCTTCATGCGCAGGCCGGTGGTGTCGGCCCCACGCCTGATGACCGAGTGGCTGCGCGCGATCGCCCGCTCACGCGGCGTGACCGTCGGCATCGACCTGGAATACGAGGAAGGCCGCTGGATCGGCGCCGGTGAACCCATCGCCTACATCACCGGTTCCTACGAGCATCTCGTGGATCTCGAGACCCTGTTCCTGCAGAAGCTCGGCCCGGCCTGCGTGGCCGCGTACAACGCCTACACCATGTGTGTCGACATGCCGCAAACCGACTTCCTCGCCATGGATGCCCGCCACTGTGCGGGCACGGAGATGGCGGAGATCATGGCCTACGCCGCCGCCGTCGGGTCGATGCGGGCCCGGCGCAAGGTCGGGGCCCGGGGTTTTGTCGGCAACGCGACCGATGCCACGAGTCACTACTTCGGCAATGAGCGCGGCTTTGGCACCATGCCCCATTCCCTGATCGGCTATGCCGGCAGCACGGTGGCGGCGGCGGAGATGTTCCACGAGGTCCATCCCGACCTTCCCATGACCGTTCTCGTCGACTATTTCGGCAGGGAAATCAGCGACTCCCTGGCGGTCTGCCGGCGATTCCCGGATATGGCGGCGTCCGGAGACCTCGCCTTGCGCATCGATACCGGCGGTGGCCGTTTCGTCGAGGGTCTCGATCCGCCCCGCAGCTATGCCGTTCTCGAGCGCAACCGTCCCGACGCGATTCGCGGATACCGTTCCGAAACCGAACTGCGCTACCTGATCGGCACGGGCGTTTCGGCCGCCGCCATCTGGCACCTGCGCGAGCAGCTCGACGGAGCGGGCTTTCCGAAGGTCAGGATCGTCGCATCCTCGGGCTTCGATCCTGCCAAGTGCAAGGTCATGGCCGTCGCCGCTGCGCCGGTGGACGTCATCGGCACCGGAAGCTATCTGCCCGAACGGTGGAGCGAGACCTACGCCACCGCCGATATCGTGGCCTACAACGGCACTCCGCGGGTCAAGGTTGGCCGCGAGTTCCTGTTGCGTCACCCGGGCGGTCGTCAGGCAGATGACTGATAGCCTGAGAATCGCCCTCGCCCAGCTCAATCCGGCTGTGGGTGATGTCGATGGCAATGTGGCGAAGGTGCTGGCGGCGCGCCGGGAGGCCGCCGCCGCCGGAGCCGATCTCATGATCGCATCGGAACTCGTGATTGACGGCTACCCGCCCGAGGACCTGGTGCTGCGCCCGGCCTTTCAGGACGATGTCGGGGGAGGGGTGGCCGCAGTCGCCCGGGAGACCGCGGATGGTGGACCGGCGGTGGTGCTGGGCGCCAGCCATGTCGAGGATGGCAGGCTCTTCAATGCCGCCCACTTCATCGACCGTGGAACGGTGCGCCACACGCGCCTCAAGCACGACCTTCCGAACTACGGAGTCTTTGACGAGAAGCGCGTGTTCTCTTCCGGGCCGCTGCCTGGTCCGGTGCCGTTCCGCGATACCCTGCTTGGCGTCATGGTTTGCGAGGACATGTGGAGCGGTGAGGTCACCGAGTGCCTGGAGGAAAACGGTGCCGAGATCATGGTCGTGCTCAACGGTTCGCCCTTCGATGTGGAGAACGTGGCCCGGCGCATGAGTCAGGCGGTGGCCCGTGTCACCGAGTGCCGGCTGCCTCTCATCTACGTCAATCAGGTCGGTGGTCAGGACGAACTGGTGTTCGATGGCGCTTCCTTCGTCCTCGACTCCTCCTGGGCGCTGCGCGCCCAGCTCCCCTCGTGGTCGACGTCGGTGGTCACCACCACCTGGCAGCGCAATGCGACAGGGTGGAGCTGCGGGGAGGGGCTGATCGCGACAGAGCCGGAACGTCTGGAGTCCATGTATATGGCCCTTGTCACCGGGCTCGCCGACTATGTGGCCAAGAATGGTTTTGCCGGCGTTCTCATCGGGCTCTCAGGGGGAATCGATTCCGCCCTCTCTGCGGCCATCGCCACCGATGCCCTTGGTGGTGACAGGGTGTGGTGCGTCATGATGCCGTCGCGTTACACGAGCGAGGAAAGTCTCGATGATGCCACGGCCTGTGCCAGGCTTCTCGGGACGCGTCTTGACACCGTCCCTATCCATGACGCCGTCAATGCCCTCGACGGCATGCTCGCAAGCCACTTTGCCGGCCGTGATCCCAACGAGGCGGAAGAGAACATCCAGGCCCGCTCAAGGGGCATGGTTCTGATGGCGCTCTCCAACAAGTTCGGCCACATGGTGCTCTCTACCGGAAACAAGTCCGAGATGTCGGTCGGTTACGCGACTCTCTACGGTGACATGTGCGGCGGTTTTTCCGTGCTGAAGGATGTCTACAAGACGGATGTCTACCGCCTCGCGCACTGGCGCTCCCATCATTCCGGCGACGGCTTCCTGGGACCGGCGGGACCTGTTATCCCCGTCTCAATCATCACCAGGGCGCCAACCGCGGAACTCCGGGCGAACCAGAAGGACGAGGACAGCCTGCCGGCCTATGAGGTTCTCGACGACATTCTCACTCGTCTCGTGGAACAGGAGATGACCTTCGACGAGATTGCCGCCGGGGGCCACGACCGGGCCCTTGTCGAAGAAATCTGGACTATGCTGATGCGGGCAGAATACAAGCGCCGCCAGGCGCCGCCGGGAGTCAGGATCACACCGCGGGCCTTTGGCCGCGATCGCCGCTATCCCGTGACCAACCGGTTCCGCAGGTGATGCGCAAGGCCACGCCCGCGGACTGTCGGCGGGTTTGCCATCCAGCGTGGTGGCGGCTATTGAAAAGCCGGCCCGAGGGGTCGGGCTGACGAGGGGAATGGCGCCCCTTGTTCAGGGGATCTGCTTCATGACACTTTCGTTCCACAATACGCTGTCTCGGCGCAAGGAGACTTTGGTTCCCGTCGAGGCGGGAAAGGTCGGACTCTATGTATGCGGGCCAACCGTCTATGGCCTCATTCATCTCGGCAATGCCCGGCCACTGGTGGTCTTCGATGTCCTCTTCCGCCTGCTGCGCCTCCACTTCGGTGACGCTCATGTCACGTATGTGCGCAACATCACGGACATCGACGACAAGATCAACGCGGCGGCCATCGAACGGGGCATCCGGATCAGGGACTTCACGGCCGACACCATCGTCGCCTTTCACCGGGATGTCCGCGCTCTTGGATGTCTCGAACCGTCGGTTGAACCCCGCGCGACGGACCACGTGGAGGAGATGATCACCCTCATCGGCCAACTTGTCGCAAAGGGCCATGCCTACGAGGCGGAAGGCCATGTTCTCTTCGATGTGCCGTCCTGGCCCGGCTATGGCCGGCTCTCCGGCAACACGGTCCCGGACATCATTGCCGGGGCGCGTCTGGATGTGGCCCCCTACAAGAGGAATGACGCCGACTTCGTGCTCTGGAAGCCGTCCTCTGGCGATCTTCCCGGATGGGAGAGTCCCTGGGGTTACGGACGCCCGGGCTGGCACCTCGAGTGTTCCGCCATGAGTGCCTGCCATCTCGGACTGGATTTCGACATTCACGGCGGTGGCCGCGATCTTGTCTTTCCCCACCACGAGAACGAGATTGCCCAGACCTGTGCGGCGCATCCCGGCGCCGGCTTCGCCCGGATCTGGATGCACAACGGCTTTCTGACCGTCGACGACGAGAAGATGGCCAAGTCGCTGGGCAACTTCCACACCGTGCGTGACCTTCTGGAGGACTGGCCTGGCGAGGTCCTGCGCCTGGCTCTTCTCGGCACCCACTATCGCAAGCCTCTCGACTTCAGTTTCGATCTCCTGATGCAGGCCAGGTCCCAGATCTCGCGCTTCTACCGCACCCTCCAGGAAGCGGGGGATCCCCCGGCCGTGTCGCCTCCCGACGAGGTGGTCGACGCACTCGGCGATGATCTCAACACGCCGCGAGCGCTTGCCGTGATGCATGGTCTCGAGAGCCGGGCGCGCAAGGGCGAAAGAGGGGCCGGTGGCGCGTTGCGTGGGGCAGGGGGCCTTCTTGGAATTCTCCAGGAGCCGGCAGAATCCTGGTTGCAGGGTACGAAGGAGGATGACGTCGTCGAGGCGATTGCCAGGCGCGGCGAAGCCCGGGCGAGAAAGGACTTCCGTGTGGCGGACCGCATCCGCGATGAACTCAAGGACAGGGGAATCGAGCTCATGGACGGACCCGGGGGAACGACCTGGAGGCGGATCTGATGGCAGAGCGCATTCACCTGTTCGACACCACCTTGCGTGACGGCGCCCAGACTCATGGCGTGTCGTTTTCCCTTGCCGACAAGATCCAGATCGCCGAGGCCCTCGATCGCCTCGGTGTCGACTACATCGAGGGCGGATTCCCGGGGGCCAACCCCGTGGATGACGCCTTCTTTGCCTCGCCGCCGTCATTCGCGCGGGCGCGCTTTACCGCCTTTGGCATGACGCGCCGTGCCGGACGCAGCGCCGCCAACGACCCGGGTCTTGCCGGCGTCATGGCGCCTGGAACGCCCGCGGTCTGCCTGGTCGGCAAGGCATGGGATTTCCACGTCGACCTGGCCCTTGGAATCACCAGGGACGAGAACATCGCCATGATCGCCGATTCCATGGCGCACGTCGTTGCCAGCGGCGCCGAGGCCCTGTTCGATGCGGAGCACTTCTTCGATGGTTACAAGGCCGACAGCGGCTTTGCGCTGGCCTGTATCGAGGCGGCACTCGAGGCGGGAGCGCGATGGGCGGTGCTGTGCGACACCAACGGCGGAACGCTTCCAGGGGAGGTGGGAGAGATTGTCGGCGCCGTTGTGGCGCGCCTGGGGGGCGAGCGTCTCGGCATCCACGCCCACGACGACGCCGGAAACGCCGTTGCCAACTCCCTGGTGGCAGTGGATGCGGGCGCCCGCCAGGTGCAGGGGACGCTCAACGGCCTGGGAGAGCGCTGCGGCAATGCCAACCTGGTGTCGGTCATTCCGACGCTCCTGCTCAAGACCGACTTCGAGACCGGGATCGGCGATGACGACCTGACGCACCTGACGCGGGTTTCCCGCATGCTCGACGAGATGCTCAACAATCCGCCCGATCACCACGCACCCTATGTCGGCAGTGCTGCCTTTGCCCACAAGGGCGGCCTGCATGTCTCGGCGGTGATGAAGGATCCCAGGACCTATGAACACGTTGCGCCGGCACGTGTCGGCAACCGCCGTCACATCGTGGTCTCCGGGCAGTCGGGACGGTCCAACATCCTGGCCCGCCTCGCCGAGGCCGGAATAGAGGTCGACGTCAGTCATCCGCGCCTCGACAGCCTTGTCGACGAGGTCAAGGCCCGGGAATTCGAAGGTTATTCCTATGACGGCGCCGGGGCGAGTTTCGAACTTCTGGCCAGGCGGCTTCTGGGAACGGTCCCCACCTATTTCGAGGTCGAGAGTTTCCGGGTTCTCGTGGAGAGGCGCCACAACGTCCTAGGCAAGCTCGTGACGGGGTCGGAAGCGACAGTCAAGCTCATCGTCGGCGGCGAACGCCTGCTCTCGGTAGCCGAGGGCAACGGTCCCGTCGATGCTCTCAACCATGCCCTTGCAAAGGATCTCGGCAAGTATGCCGGCTACCTCGGCGGTTGGCGCCTGGTGGACTACAAGGTGAGGATCCTGTCGCCCAAGGCCGGCACCGGGGCGGTGACACGGGTGGTCATCGAGAGCACCGACGACAGCGACATGCCGTGGAGCACCGTCGGGGTCTCCGCCAATATCATCGACGCCTCGTTCCAGGCGCTGGTCGACTCCATCACCTACAAGCTGCTGCGCGAGAATGCGCCTGCCTGATGGCGCCGCCCGCCATCATTCTGGTGCGCCCCCAGCTCGGCTGGAACATCGGCGCCGCCGCCCGCGCCATGGCGAACTTCGGACTGGACGATCTCAGGATCGTGGCGCCACGCGACGGCTGGCCCAATGCGGACGCCCGGGCGATGGCGACGGGAGCCGGAGATGTTCTCGACCGCGCCAGTCTTCATGCCACCACGCGTGAGGCCATCGGCGACTTGCAGCGCCTGTGGGCCACCACCGCGCGGCATCGCGACATGGCCAAGCCCGTCCTCACGCCCGGTGAGGTGGCGCGGGCCTGCCGTTGCGGGGATCTCAGGGCCGGCATTCTCTTCGGGCCCGAGAGCACCGGCCTCGCCAACGACGAGGTGGTACTCGCCGATGCCCTCGTGCGCATCCCCACCCCGGGCCGGCAGTGGTCGCTCAATCTCGCCCAGGCTGTCCTCATCCTCGCCTGGGAGTGTTCCGATGCCGGCGAAGCGGTTGCCCAATCGGGTGCCGCCGCCACACCGGCCACCATGGCGGAGTTCGACGGGTTCTTCGATCAACTCGTCGGCGCCCTCGATTCAAGCGGGTTCCTGCGCAACCGGGAGCAAAGACCGGTGACGGTGCGCAACCTGCGCACCATGTTCCAGCGCGCCGCTCTTTCCGGGAGAGAGGTGAGGACCCTGCGGGGCGTGGTGAGCGCCCTTGCGGGACGTCCCGACGGGAATTCGGATTGACAAGTCAGGCTCGCTTGACTACAACGCGCCGGCACTCCCTTAGAGGGACATTGATCTGAACGTGGGCAAGAGAACTGTGAAGACCGGATGACCAAGCGCCTGTCATCGAAGTACAAGATCTGCCGCCGCAACGGCGAGAATCTGTGGGGTCGACCCAAGAAGTTCCTGACAAACCGGCTCTACCCGCCCGGTGAACACGGCCAGTCGAGACGCCGCCGGCCGACCGACTACGGTGTCCAGCTTGCGGCCAAGCAGAAACTCAAGGGCTACTACGGCAATATCACGGAACGCCAGTTCCGCCGGGTCTACGACGACGCCTACAGGCACCGCGGTGATACCATCGAAAACATGATCGGTCTTCTCGAGCGCCGACTTGATATCGTGATTTACCGTATGAAGTTCGTGCCGACGGTCTTTGCGGCCCGGCAGTTCGTCAATCACGGCCACATTCATGTCAATGGACGCAAGGTCAACATTCCGAGCTATCGGGTGAATCCCGAGGACGTGATCGAGGTCAAGGAGTCCTCTCGGGAGCTGCCCCTCGTGCTCGAGGCCGTGGTGTCCGGCGACCGCGACGTGCCGGAGTACCTGGAAGTGGACATCGACCGCATGCGGGGTGTCTTCCACCGGACCCCGTCCTTCGCCGAGGTGCCCTATCCGGTCAGGATGGAGCCCAACCTCGTGGTGGAGTTCTACTCCAAGGCCTGATTACCCTTGAGGCGTTGTCTGCGAAGCGGGCCTCCCCGAACCGTTCCCTTTTCGTCGCATCGAGCATGATCCGCGACCCGCGCGCGTGTCGCGACGCCGACCGGTATGCTTCTTGCCTGGCTTGCTGGAAGACGGGTTCCCCAAGGGGGCGTGTCGCCGCGAATTTCGATGCCCTGGACACCGCAGCGGGTCAGCCGTCCCCGATAGCCACCGAAACAAGCCGGGCTCTCCAGCTTGCGTTGCCCGTCCGCTTCGGGCACGGTTCGCGTAACACTGAATTCGCACCGAAGGGGACATCATGGCCAAGTTCGTCATGCTCGGAAAGTACACGCAAGGGTCGATGGAAGAGATCAGCGCGTCGCGCACCGATCAGGCGGCAGAGGTGGTCCGGGAGAGCGGCGGAGAGGTCATCGGCATGTACGCGCTGCTCGGGACCTTCGATCTCGTCCTCTTCGTTGAATTGCCGGATGTCGAGACCGCGATGCAGGTCTCACTCAGGTTGACGCGCCTGACCGGGATCGGGTTCCTGACCTCGCCCGCCGTTGACGTGGAGACGTTCGACGCCCTCGCTTCGGGCTGATCCGCCTCCGCGAATTTCGCCGGATCCGGCGATTCTCCCAAGGCGATGAAGCGCTGCCCCTTGCCGCTTGATGGCCTGGGCACGCCGACCTGGTTGATCCTTTCCTGACCTGTTCGACTCGGAACGATGGGTTCCCCGAGGGGGCGCGTCCCCGCGAAATTCGTTGCTCTGTTGCAGCAAGCACCGGCAGTCCACGACACCGAAGCGGGTCAGCTGTCCGTTCCTTTCTCACCCGATAGCCGCCGCCGAAACGAGCCCGGGGAGAGTATCGGCACGGCGAATGCGTCTGCGAGCGCCAGGATGTCGGCGTCGCCGGTGACAAGCACATCCGCCTGTCCGACCGCGGCAAGGTGCAGGAAGGGTTGGTCGAACGGGTCCCGGCATTGCGGCATCTCTACCGGCTTGCCGGAGACGTCGACGCTCTCGCAACAGGGGAGGTAGTCGTCGAACAGTTCGCGTAGATCGTCGGCATCAAGCGCAAACTTCGGGTAAGCGAGGACCTGGATCAATTCCGCAGTGGTCTCACGGCTGACGAGCGGGCGGATGCGGCCCTGTCGCCAGGCTTCACGCAGCCATGAAACCTGGCCGGTATGAAACAGCAGAGACGAGACCAGAACACCTGTGTCAAGGACCGGGCGAACTGGCGTCAATCGCGAGACCGCGCCCATGCCACCGCATCCTTCACGTCGGCATCCGAGAGCCCGAGCTTGGCAAGCTTCGCCCGCACACCGTCAGCGCGGTTGACTCGAACCGGCGTCAGAACGATTCGGCCGTCCTCCGTGGTGACATCGAAGTATTCGGCTGTCTCCACCGCTGCGACCGCTGCCTTGGGCAAGGTCAACTGGTTCTTGGCGGTCAGCTTGGCAAGCATGATCGGTTTCCAAATACTGAACGCGAAGTAAGGAAACATTAGACCCTTGTTTCCGTGACAGCAAGAACCTCTTGGTCTGCCTTCGGCTATCCCAACCGGATCGATACATGGCGCCATCGGCCTTGCGGTCGCCCGCCACGGGTCTCGGGGTGTCCCGACTGAAGCGGCGAAGTCCGGTGAAGGGGACTTGCCGAGCGCAACCCGAGAGTCCGAACGGACTGCCATGCGTCTCGAGAAGAACGATGACGGGGTCGCCATCTGAACACGGATGCAACGTTCCAGTGCTGCCGCGCCAGAAGAAGGCACTCCAACAGCCGGGTGTACCCGGCACGAATGCCTGTCATGTCTATGAGTCGCGCTCGAACTGCGGCCTCACCTGCCGGCGCGGGCGTGGCGGCGACGTTCGTGGACGTCGAGGTAGCGCTTGCGCAGGCGAATTGATGCGGGCGTGACTTCGACCAGTTCGTCGTCGGCGATCCAGGCGATCGCCTGTTCGAGGGTCAGGCGCATCGGCGGAGAAAGGTCGAGGGCGTCGTCCTTGCCAGCCGCCCGAAAGTTGGTGAGCTGTTTGGACTTGAGAGGGTTGACGTCGAGGTCGCTGCCGCGGCTGTGTTCGCCGATGATCATGCCGGGATAGACATCTTCGCCCGGGCCGATCATCAGGCGACCCCGGTCCTCGAGACCGAAGAGGGCATAGCCCGATGCTCTGCCCCGCTCCAGCGAAACGAGGACACCCTGGCGTCGTGTCGGCAGCGGCCCGCGATGCGGCCCGTATGCGTGAAAGACACGGTGCATGACGCCGGTTCCCCGGGTGCGGCCGAGGAACTCGCCGTGGTAGCCGATCAGACCCCGCGACGGGCACTGGAAGACGAGACGCTGCTTGCCGCCGGAAAGCGTTCTCATGTCCCTGAGTTCGCCCCTGCGACGCGAGAGGGTTTCCACCACGGCGCCGGCGTGGTCGGAGTCGACATCCACCACGACTTCCTCGATCGGTTCCTCGAGCGTCCCGCTTTCCGGATTGTCGCGCAGAAGCACGCGCGGTCGGCTGATCGACATCTCGTAGCCTTCCCGGCGCATCTGTTCGATCAGGACGGCCAACTGGAGTTCGCCGCGCCCGGAAACGTCGAGTGCGTCGTCGTCCGGCACCGGACAGACCTCGATGGCGACATTGCCCTCCGCTTCCCTCAAGAGGCGGTCGCGAAGCACGCGCGATGTCACCTTGTCGCCCTCGAGACCCGCCAGGGGCGCATCGTTGATCGAGAAGGTGATGGCGATCGTCGAGGGGTCGATCGGCGTTGCCGGCAGTGGTTCGCTCACGCCGGGACCGGCCACCGTGTCGGCGACCGTCGCCACACCGAGGCCCGCGAGCGAGACAATGTCTCCGGCATGCGCCTCCTCCAGCGCCACGCTCTCCAATCCGCGCCGGGCAAGAACCTTGGTGACCCTGGTGGTCTCGATCAGGTCGCCGTCACGGGAGAGGGCTTGGACCGTCATGTTGGGGCGCACGTGCCCCGAGGCGATTCGGCCGGTCACGATCCTGCCGAGCCAGGGGTCTGACTCTAGGATCGTCGCCAGCATGCGGAAATCCGGCGAGCTGTCGATGGCTGGAGGCGGAACGTGGCCGAGAATCGTCTCAAAGAGCGCGGTCATGTCGTCTGCGCCGCGATCCGGGGTCAAGGATGCCCAGCCTTCCCTGGCCGAGGCGAAGAGGGTCGGGAAGTCGAGCTGTTCATCGCTGGCATCCAGGGAGGCGAAGAGGTCGAACATTTCCTCTTCGACTTCATGCGCCCGCTGGTCCGGGCGGTCGACCTTGTTGACGACACACATCGGCCTCAGCCCCAGCGCCAGGGCCTTGGAGAGCACGAACCTGGTCTGGGGCATCGGGCCTTCCGAGGCATCCACCAGCACGAGAACGCCATCCACCATGTCGAGGACACGTTCGACCTCGCCTCCGAAGTCGGCGTGTCCGGGCGTGTCGACTATGTTGATCGTGGTCCCTTCCCAGACCACAGAGGTGCATTTGGCGAGAATGGTGATGCCGCGCTCACGCTCAAGATCGTTCGAATCAAGCGCCCTGTCGGCAACCCGCTGGTTGTCACGGAACGTGCCCGACTGGCGGAACAGCACGTCCACCAGCGTTGTCTTTCCGTGATCGACATGGGCGATGATCGCAATGTTGCGCAGGTTCATCATGAGTACGTGAGGCTGGAGGGGGCACCCGCGAAGGCGCGCGGCACCATAACGCCGGAGTGCATGGATGCAAGGACCCATGGCCGAAGTCAGGGAATCAGCGCAGCGAACACCATCTGGAACCGAAACGCGTACAGGACAAGTCGCCCGTCGCCTCATCCCTGGCGGGCGACTTGCCCCCAGATAACAGCGGAGCCGAAACTCATACACCACTGTCGAGAACACAACCGAACGACTTGATTTTTAACAAGAAAACGGTGATCATTCCACCATGGTCAGTCCTGCTGAAATGGTAAGGGGGATGAAGATGCGCTGGCGGATCCCGTGGTCCGTGGGCTCGTGCATGACCCCTGCCTCATGCGAGCCCGCAATGGCGGTTCCCGGGCCGGTCGCCCCATGGCGCGTCGCTCTTTCCTGCGTGGACAGCTTCAACGAAAGGGCTGACGGAGGACCCGGTGCATGACGCCCACGCCACCGCCCTACGCAACAAACCCGTCCATATCCACCCTTTCGATCCGGATCGGTGAAGCGCTTGGCCGGGCGCAGGCACTGGCTGAGGGGGAGAATCTGCACTTGCGGCGAATCAACCGCATCCGCACGATCCAGGGATCCCTGGCGATTGAAGGCAACACGCTCAGCGAAGGCCAGATCGCGACAATCCTTGAGGGAAAGCCGGTGATCGCGCCACCACGGGAAATCCGGGAGGCACGCAACGCGTTGGCCGCCTACGACATGTTCCCGCAATGGGATCCGGCGAGCGAGGCCGACCTTCTTGCCGCTCACGAGACACTCATGACCGGGCTGCTCGACCTTCCCGGGCACTATCGGCGTGCCCGGGCCGTGGTGGCCGGAGGGGGCGCCGTGCATCACATCGCACCGCCCGCCGACCGTGTTTCCGGAGCCATGGCGAACCTGCTTTCCTGGCTGGGTGGAACGGACGAGCATCCGTTGATAGCCAGTCCGGTTTTCCACTACGAGTTCGAGTTCATCCACCCCTTCGAGGATGGCAACGGCCGTCTGGGCCGCCTTTGGCAGACGTTGATCCTGACGCGCTGGAATCCCCTCTTTGCCTGCGTTCCCGTGGAGAGCATGGTCCACGCACGCCAGGGCGACTACTACACGGCCATTCAGGAGAGTTCTGCCAGGGGGGAAAGCACCCCGTTCATCGTCTTCATGCTGGAGGCGATCCTCGAAGCCCTCTCGACCCCCCAGGAAACCCTGCAGCAAACCCCCCAAGTACGACGCCTGGTTTCTGTCCTCGGGGAGGAGAAGTCGGCGCGGGAGGTTCTTCAGGCCCTTGGCCTGAACGATCGCAAATCGTTTCGGCAACGATACCTGCTGCCTGCCCTGGAGCAGGGTTATGTGGAAATGACCAATCCGACATCACCGAGAGCACGAAACCAGCGATACAGGCTGACCAGGCGTGGTCAGGCCGTCTTGCGAGGGCGCGAATGACCCCCCATTCGGAAAACACGGCACTTGCAAGCCCCTCCGGAATCGACCGTACCTGTCTTCATTGGTGACCTTCAGGTCCGGCACGACGCCCCCGATCCGGCGATTCGAGGCGTCAGTCAGGGCATCCCGAACAATTTGCGGACATCTGTCAGTCGGGCACGTTCTTCCCTGTCGCCCGTTCGTCAGGGGGCGACGAAGCGCCAATGTGTGATGTTGCAAGGGAAGGTTCATGTCGTCGGGCGCATGAGTTGATCGACAGTGAGCACCGGGTTCCCGACCGACAGTTGTCGGGGAAAGAGCCGCCAAGCCACCCGGTGGGAGGCAGCAAGAGGGCGACAATACGCCGCTGAATGGTAACCGTTGGTTCGCCGGGTGAGAGTCACCCGCCGGATTCGCGACAACGGTGGACTGCGCGCCACGGCGCACGGCCTTTCGGTGCTCAACGTCGTTTTGAAGGGGTTTCAGCCGGCAAGTGCAACCACATCGGCCGGATCGACATAGAGGCTCAGGCGGTCGCCGGGGCGCACCGCCGTGCGCGCCGGCAGGTTCACCTGAAACTCCCGGTCGCCGTCACGCCCCACCATGAGGCGGCAGCGGATATGCGTACCGCTGAAATGGCACTCCCTGACAACGCCTTCGCAGAGCGCCGCGAATCCGTCGCCGGGCGCCGGAGCGATCTGTTCGGGCCTGAGGGAGAGGATCACCCTTCCCTCGGGAAGGTCGCGGACCGGAAGTTCCAGCGCGCCGAACACGGTGGCGACAGTGACGCCATGGTCGTCCCTTCGCGTGACCGTGCCCTCGACCAGATTGCTGTCGCCCATGAACGTAGCGACGAACCGTGTCGCGGGCTTCAGGTAGATCCGGGCGGGAGGCCCCTGGTCCTCGACCCTGCCTTCGTTGAGGACCACGATCGTGTCCGCCATGTTCATGGCTTCGTCCTGGTCGTGCGTCACGTGGACGAAGGTGGTTCCCAGGTGCCGTTGCAGATGGAGCAGTTCCTCCTGCATCTGCCGCCTCAAGTTGAGATCGAGCGCTCCCAGGGGCTCGTCCAGAAGAAGGACCCGGGGATCGACGACGATGGCCCGCGCCAGGGCGACCCTCTGCCGCTGGCCGCCCGACAGTTCGTGCACACGCCGCCCACCGGCGCCGGACAACCCCACGAGATCGAGGGCTGCCTCGCTTCGTTGCCGCCTCTGCGGCACCGGAATGCCGCGCATCGCCAGGCCGAAAGCAACGTTCCGGGCGACACTCATGTGGGGAAACAGGGCATAGTCCTGGAACACCGTCGTGGTCGGCCTTCTCGCGGGAGGCACGCGGCTCATGTCCATGCCGGAGATCAGCACCCGGCCGCGCGTCGGTTCGACAAAGCCGGCAAGAATGTTGAGCAGTGTCGTCTTGCCGCTGCCCGACGGGCCGAGAAGAACGACGAATTCGCCTTCGTGGATCTCCAGGGAGATGTCCCTGACCGCAGCGGTCTCGCCGAACAGCATCGTGACGCCTTCCAGGCTGACGAGCGGTCGGGTCATGCGCGGGTCTTCCTGCGGAACACGAACAGTTCCATGACAATCACGAGCGCCATGGAGATTGCGAACACCACGGTCCCGACCGCGTTCGTCGTGGGATCGAGACCGCTTCTCAGCAGACTCCATATCTCGACCGGAAGGGTGACGTCGAAACGCGTCACGAGCCAGGCGATTATGAATTCATCCCACGACAGGGTGAACGACAGGAAGAACGACGCCGCGATCGCCGGCCACATCATGGGTACGCTGACAAGAGCCAGGACCTGCCATTCACGCGCCCCCAGATCCCGCGCGGCGCGTTCGGCGCTGACCTGGTGGCCACCCAGTTGCGAATAGCAGATACCAAAGGCCAGCGGCAGGTTGATCACGACATGGCCGATGACGACGGACAGCAGCGACTTCGGCATGCCGGTCGCCGTGAAGGTGATTAGAAGCCCGATGCCGATGATGAGGTAGGAGACCGAAAGCGGGGCCATGAGGAGCCACTGGAAGACGACGGCGCCGGGTATGCGGTGGCGCGCCAGGGCATGGGCCGCAAGAAAACCCAGGACGGTCGCCAGCGTCGCCGAAACGACTCCCACCATGACGGAATTGACGAGCGCCTCCATGAGGTCGGAATCCGAAAAGACCTCGTGGTACCAGCGCAGCGACACGCCCTTGAAGGGAGGAACAGGGAGCCTTCCGTCCTGAAACGAGAAGATCACGAGAACGACTACAGGAAGGTAGATGAAGGCATAGGCCGCCAGCACGTAGACTGCGGCAGGAATGACGGTGAGCACCCGAGGCCTCCTCAGACCCGGTCCATCTTCAGCCAGCGTGCGCTCGCCAGGAAGACCGCGGAGATGACGAGCATAAGCACGAGCGACATGGCGGACGCCATGGGAAAGTCCGCCCGGCGCTGGACCTGCAGAAGGATCGCCTGCGGCATGACCAGTTCGCGGTTTCCGCCCAGGATCTGAGGCGTAACGTAATCGCCAATCGCCAGCACGAAGGTGATGAACGCGCCGATCATAATGCCGGGCAGGCTCAGCGGAAGGACGACATGGATGAAGCTCTGGAGCCTGGATGCCCCGAGATCCTCTGCGGCCCTGCGGTAGTTCGGCGATATCTGGACCAGATTGGCGTAGATGGTCAGCGCCAGGAGCATCGTGAAGAAGTGGACGAAACCCAGGACGGTAGCTCCGTTGCTGTTGGCGAACGACATGGTTTCGGAGAGCAGGCCCAGGGTGACGAGTGTCTGCGAGATGACGCCGTTTTCCGACAGCACCAGGAGCCAGCTGTAGGAACGCACCAGATAGGAAGTCCAGAACGGCAGGATGGCGAGAATGAGCCCGAGACGCTGCCAGCGCCGGGGTACGAGGAAGGCCAGAATATAGGCCAGCGGATAGGCGAAGAGCACCGAGAGGACCACCGTGATGGCCGTGATCTCGAGGGAGTTGAAGAGGGCATCGAGAAGATAGCTCTTGTCCAGGAACGTCTCATAGTTCACGAGCGAGGGCTCGCGCACCAATTGCGTACCCTCCCTTCTCCAGACGCTGTAGAGCGCCATGACGGCGAAGGGTACGACGAAGAACGCCATGACCCACAGGAGTGCCGGCGCCAGCAAGACCCAGCCCGCCAGTCCTCGCCGGTTCATCCCGTCATTCCCGTCCCGGCCCGCAGCCGTGCGGACCGGGACGTCTGTGATCCGCGATTAAGAGCGCGCAGGATCAGTGCTGCAGCATTTCCGTCCAGATATCGAGGAACATGGCGTCGAGCTCGGGATCCGGGATGAAGTAGGGCCAGGAATTGGCGATGAAGGTTTCCTGTTCATCCCAGCGCAGCATCGACTTCTCTTCGTCGGTGAGCGCGGCCTTGCTGTTCGAGGGCATGGCCCAGTAGCACGACGAGGTCGCCAGGCGTGCCTGGCCTTCTGGGTTGAGGACATACTCGACGAACTTGCGGGCCAATTCCGGATTGCCAGCATCCCTGAAGACGCCGATCGACTGGGACCAGCGCACGCCGCCCTGATCCGGGTTCACCCATTCCATGTCGGGATCTTCGGCCATCAGCACCGCCGTCGCCCATTCGCCGCCGCCAGCGATGATGTCGACGTCGCCGGTTGCAAGAGCGGTCTGCACGGAGACGACATCGCCCGCCATCGCGGAATGTTCCTTCATCTTGAGCAGGTGCTCGCGAATCGCCGGCAACTCGTCCGCGGTGATGCCATCTTCGCGAAGGCCAAGGCCGATCGCCACCAGGTTGATGAGCGGAATATAGTAGTCGTAGATCGCAATTCGGCCGCTGTAGGCATCGCCCCAGAGAACGGCGATGTCGCGCATGTCGTCGGCATTCACCTTCGACGCATTGTAGGAGATCGTGTTGTAGCCGAACTTCTCGGGCACGGCGTAGAGTTCGCCGTCGATCTCGTGAATCTCGGAATCGCGTATGCCGGGGAAGATATCGTCGAGCGGCAGGCCCTCCCGGTCGAGCGGCGCAAGATAGCCGGCCTCCACGATCCGCGGAACATCGACCCCATCGACGACGAAGACATCCCAGTCGCCGGGCTGTGATTGCTCGAGAAGCGCCAGCGCGACGCCCGTTCCTTCGTACTCCTTGATGTTGACCGTGACGCCGTGCTCTTCCTCGAAGGGCTCGAGAAACGCCGGATCGGAATGGTCGCACCAGACCAGCGCGTTGAGTTCGTCGTCTGCCGCGTGAAGGGGGGCGATCCCTGCAAGGAACACAGCGGCAATCCCGAATGTTCTCGTCCATAAAGTCATGAAACTGTCTCCCTCGGTGATGTTGATGGATGCCGGGCCTCGGCCCTTCCGGCCAGGTCGTAGAGCCCCTGGAGGCGGTGGTGGAACCGCCACACGGCCCGCTCGCTGTGCTGCGTTTCCCCGTCGTTGACGACGTAGCGGCCGACCCGCGGCGCCGCAAGGGACTTCAGCCCCTGCCAGACCCCTTCGACAAGCACCGTGTCCTCGGCCTGAAGCGCGCCGTCCATCGAGATGTGTGCCTGCTGCTCGGGCAGCAGGTCGTCCTCGGGCCGGTCGAAGAAGAACGTGTGACGGAACACGGTCCGTTCCCATGAAAGGGGGATCGCTTCCCAGATGAAGAGATTGGCGGGACCGGGAGAGAACAGCACCATCGTTGTCGGCCATGCCCAGTTGTAGCGGTTCGCCGTTACACCGGGAATTCCGTCCCGGCGGCAGGACTCCATCACGTGCCGTGCTGGCGGGCCTCCCATCAGGGTATGCCAGGGTCCGTCCTCGACGAAGGCACGGTCGAAGTCGGCGTATTCGCAATAGCCGGGATGGGCGACTTCGGTGTGGTAGGACTCGACGAAATTGTCGATCACCACCTTCCAGTTGGCGCGTATCTCGTAGTCTATATGGCGCGCCTTGAGCAGACCTGCCGGCTCCACGCCGCAGGCGCGGGCATCCGCGAGGACCGGTCCGAAAATCTCTTCGGCAGGAGGTGCCGTGCCATCGATGTTGACGAAGACGAACGAGTCGATTTCCGCGAACCGTACCGGAAGGAGGCCGAGCGAGGTCCTGTCGAAGGCCTCGAGATGCGCCGTGCGCCTGGCGCCGACGAGACGCCCGTCGAGATCGTAGACCCACCCGTGATAGGGGCATTGCAGTACATTGCGGCGGCACCGCTCCTTCACGACCTGCATGGCGCGGTGCTGACAGACATTGTGGAAGGCGCGCAATTCCCCCTCGCGATTGCGCACGACGACCAGCGGTTCTCCATGGATCGTCCGGGGCAGCATGGAGCCCGGTTCCGGCACTTCGCCAGCATGGCACATGTAGATCCACGAGGCGTGGAAGACACTCGTCCTTTCCGCCTCGAACACCGCCGGATCCGTGTAGTAGCGGGGAGCGAGGACCGGTGAGGCCAGAGGGTCGTCGCTGACGCGGTGCCCGGCGGTCATGACGTTATCAGGAAGCGTCGGTGGCGACCGTCTCGTAGTCCGCCGGAGCTGTTACCTGGAGAAGTTCGCAGTCCGGCGAGACGGTGATGACGCGATGCGCAATTCCCGGCGGCTGGTGCACGAAGTCGCCTCTTGCGAACGTCACCTCGCCCTCGCCCTCGTACCAGAATGTCGCGGTCCCCTCGAGCACGTAGACGATTTGGAAGTCGAGCAGGTGGGAATGAAGCTCCTCGAGCGCCCCGTGTCCGGTCGCCCGGCTGACATCGGCCGCGAACCTGCCCCCCGTCGCAACCTCGAGTCCGAGGTCCCGGCTGACGAACGCCGAGTCTCCGTCATCGGCGGTCCAGGAGGCATCCGACGCCCTGCTCACATGAAAACCTGCCGCCCGGTCCGTCATCCTCCCCCTCCCGCTTTTCCTGTCACAATTTTTCCGCCCGTGCGAAGTTTTGGTCAGTATTCCAGATGGCAGACGCAGCCACAACTTCAGTCGACGGTGGGTTTCCTGCGTGTCCTGCGGCTGAACGTTCATGATGATTGCCAAACCATGCAGAAAACGTCGTGTGCGTCGACAGCGGATCTACGCGCGCCAGGAACGTGTGTCTGGGCGCAACTTCGTCTCCGCAGTGAACTCCGCCAGCGACTGGAGCCGGTTCCATTTTGTCTCAGTGAAAGCGTCCCGAATGGCCAGTGGCGCGACGGGATGAGGGTCTTCGACGCCGTCGGCGATGTCCGGGATTCCCGGTGCGAGTGGCACCGGTTGCCTGCCAGGTTCCATTGTTACGAAGGCCGGCCGAACGATGTGCCGTACGGCACCCTCAAGTCGTTTGTCCGAGCCAGGCGGCGATGAGCGCGCGGTAGCGCCTGCCGTCGAAACTCGGAAAGTGGCCGCCGTGGACGACACGAACCGGAAGATCGTGGATGCGTTTCATGGTGACGGCATAGGCTTGCCTGTCGGAATGATAGGCATCGTCAATGAGTGGTCCGTCATAGATCGTGTCGCCGGAGAACAGGATGCCCGTGGCCGCCTCCCACAGCATGATGCTGCCGGGGGAGTGTCCGGGCGTATGCATCACCTCGAAACTCCGGTCGCCCAGATCGACGCGGTCGCCATCGTCGATGAGCCGCGTGGCCGGTGCGGATCTTACTTCGTAGCTTCGCGAACTGTAGGGCCCGGGAGGACGCCGGGTGAAGATGTCGTCGGTGACGTAAGGATCCGCGAGAGTGTTGGCGCGGGTGGGCCGTGCCATCAGGGCGGCCTCGTGGCGATGGCACAGACGCTCCCGGAATTCGTGGTGGCAGCCTATGTGGTCGAAATGGGTGTGACTCGCCACCGCCAGGCAGGGGCGTTCGGCCACCAGCGCCACCTGTTCGACGAGACTCACGACACCCATGCCGCTGTCCACCAGCATGTCGCGGTCGCGGCCGCGCACGTGCCAGATATTGCAGCGGAAGAAGGCCTTGATGAAGGGCTCGTGGACATGCGTCACGCCGTCCTCGAGGGAGGTTGTCTCGTACCAGGTCTCGGGTGTGGCGATACGCATGACGGGTCTCCCGGCGTCACATGTTGGGCAGCGAACGGTATGACATGGCAGGCGCCGGTGGTTTGGCGGTCATGTTCCGTCCGATCTTCCGGGCCATTGCCAGCCAGGCTGGTCGGGCATCACTGTCGTCGTCCACTCCCGGGAAGATGTGCATCGCAACGTCGTCGATGCCGCAGTAGCCAAGAACGCCGACGTCGATCGAGCGGCGCATCGCCTCCTGGTAACCATAGCGCCGATAGGTGGCGGCGGACGACCCGGCGGAGCAGAGAAGAACCGCCCGCTCCAGTGTCAGAAGGCCGCGGGATTGCCGGATCGTGAAATCGTAGGCCCATCCCTGGCACCACACCCGGTCGATCCAGCCCTTCAGCATGGCCGGAAACGACCACCACCAGACGGGAAAGACGAAGGCGATGGCGTCGGCGCGCATGACGCGCTCCTGCTCGCACAACACGTCCGGGGGCATCGCCCCCGGCCCCTTCGTGAACTGGGCAAAATCGTCCGGGCGGAACCGCGGATCGAATCCTTCCCTGTGAAGGTCGGCCAGATCCCAGGCATGACGGGCATCCTCGAGTCCTGAGAGGAACGCATCGAGAAGCGCTCCGGTGAAGGACTCCCGTTCGGGGTGGCAGAAGATCGTCAGAACGCGCAACGTGTTCCCGCGAGTGACCGTCCACGGGCATTGTAGGCATCTACCCGCCGTTTCGCACGCCTCGATGGTCTCATCCTGACATGGAGTCATCAGGACACGGCGTTGTCGCCGGACGGACATTTGCTTTCAGTCCCTGCACAGGCATGTACCGCCCTTGAAGGCGAGCTTGTCCAGGATGCCGTGCTCCGCCATCACCTCGAGAAGGTAGGTGAGCACGACCTCGGCTTCGGCGATCATGATGTTGCGTAGTCCGGCTTCCGCCGAGTAGCGCAGGAAAACCAGATACCGGATATGGTTCGGTTCTTGAAGAGTGGAACAAGCCCGTTGCAACGCCGAACCCCCGTACCGGTGCGGGCCGTGGCACGCAGGCCTGATGCTTTTTCCAACGCGCCTTGGCAAGGTCGGGCAATAGCGCTTACGGCATTCTCCACAATCGGGAGATTGGAACTGCATGCAAACGATCACCGAAGGGGATGCTGGTTTCACCGTCATAGAGCACTATGCCGCGAACGAATCGGTTACCGACTGCCCTTTCGAGCTTGCGCAATCCACGAAAGTCAGTCGGGTTCACTGTGGCCGCCGCCTTGATCTCCACGCCGGCGACGGCACCGGACGTCTGCTCGATGACGATATCCGTCTCCACGCCGTCCTTGTCTCGGAAGTGGAAGAACGCGGTCGGTGCGTCGTGCCAACTCGCCTGCTTTCGCAATTCTTGGTACACAAACGTTTCCAGGAAATGTCCCAGGAGATTTCTATCTGCCGCGAGCGCCTTGGCGTCGGTGCCGAGCAAGGCTGCGGCGAGGCCGGTGTCGGTGAGATGCAACTTTGGTCTTTTGACCATCCGCTTCAGTCGATTGCTGTGCCAGGCCGGGAGCTGTTCCAGCAGGAAGAGCCTCTCGAGGAGCGTGATGTAGTCTCCAATTGACGGCCGACTGAGCTCGAATGGCGAGGCCAGACTGCTGAGGTTGAAGAGCTGAGCCGTCTGCGCAGCGGCGGCACGAAGGAGCCTTGGCAGGACGTCGAGCGAGCGAACCCGGGTGATGTCCCGCACGTCGCGCTGGACGAGTGCCTCCACATAGTCGCGATACCAATTCGCCAGGCGCCTCGGGGTCGGACGCTCCAATGCCGCAGGATAGCCGCCGGCAACGATCTTCTCGACAAGCTGTCCTGCGAGACGCTCGCATTGGAACATCGAAAAACCGTCGCCGAACAAGGCGTTCAGGAAGTCCGCATCGGGACGAGATGGGGTTGAATGACCCGTAAGCTCAAACTGTGTCAAAGGATGCAAGGGCACGATTTGTATGCGTCCCGCGAGCGAATCTGACAATTGGGGAACAAGAAAGACGTTGGTGGAGCCCGTAAGCAGGAAACGTCCCGGAGCCCGCTGGCGGTCCACCGATATCTTGATCGCCTCAAAGAGCTCGGGAACACGCTGGACTTCGTCAAGGATAACGCGCTCTGGCAAGTCGGCAACGAAACCCGTCGGGTCCGCCCGGGCGCCGTCTCTCGTAACGGGATCGTCAAAGCTGAAGTACGTGTAGTCCCGATCTTCCTGAGAGTATCCCCATGCGAGCGGAATCCCGTCCCAAGTCAAGTCGTTGCCACGCCAGGTCAGATAGTTCGGCGCGCAGGTGAACTGAGCGAGCGTTGTCTTGCCGCACTGACGGGGCCCGTGAATCAGTACGACCGGCGAATCCTCGAGCGCTTCGACAAGCCGGCGCTCGACGGACCGGGGATAGAAGACCGGATTCGACATCGGCCGAATGTAAGCTCAGGGTGCGGCCAATTGCAAGTTTGGGTCTCGGCCAATTGAAGATAGTTGCATTGGTTGCAGTTGGACGAGCGCCTATTGGCTGGGGAGGCGACGGGATATGATGGCGGAGAGTACCCGTTAAGGTTCGGTCGGCGCGATGCTGTCCCCGACGCCTTCAGGACACGTTTGCCAGATGCGCGTATCTCGCGGTGGTCGAGCAGCTTGCCGATCATCGGCAGGCCCTCGCCGAGGGCCAGAGTGCGGGACGCAAATGGTGACGAATGTCACGGGTTCTCTCAACGCGAAACTTCATGAAGAGTTGTGTCTCAATGAAGCAAGTATCGAAGGGCGAAGCGACATTCAAAGACGCAGTGTCGTGAAACAAAGTAGAATTCCATGTTTCGCGACACATCGCAGTGCCACCGAATGGCGTGCCGGGCAGACCGCCTAGGTCATCCAGCGGCGATCGGCGCTGTCGGTGATGATGTCCGCTTCGATGGTGGAGCAACCTTCCGGGCTGATAGCGCATTCGATCACGATCAGGTGGGAGTCCTTCCCGGAGCATGGGGGACCCCAACCCTGGCAACCGTGTGGCCCGGGGGACCGAGCCGCATCAGCTGCAAGTCTCTCCATTGCCGGTTACCGAAGCGTCTCCATCAGCGGCAGGTTGACCGACATGGCCAGTATAGAAACTTGCTGACATGTGGCCGTGCATGATTGTCGCGGTGATGACGCAGCTTCTGCCGTCCAGACTATTGGCGATGGTTGAGTCTTCAGGCTTGTGGTGGCCGGGGATATCAGGAGAGGTTGAGCTCGAGGCGCTCGTTGATCCACAGGGCGTTGTCGCGGTGATCGGCGATGAAGTTGCCGGTCTCCGGGTGGATGAGGATCGGCAGGCTCTGGTGATTGAGGCTGAGCCAGGGGACCAGGCGAGCGAACTCGCCGGCGGCAAACTCCACCATGAACATGGGCCTGGGGTGGGGACCGACCGGCTCGTCCCTCATGCGTCCGAGAAGGACGTCGAACGTCGAACCGATCGCCTCGCGCAGCAGAAGGGCCTGGTCGCGGGTTGCAGGGTCATAGCTGACATGGGCATGCCAGACAGTAATGTGACCCGGGTCGGCGAACGTCATCAGACAGGGTCAGTCTCGATTCCCTTTTCGGCGAGGTGGCTCTGCAGTTCGCCGCTGACGTACATCTCCTTCAAGATGTCGCACCCGCCCACGAATTCGCCCTTGACATAAAGTTGCGGAATGGTCGGCCAGTCGCTGTAGGTCTTGATGCCCTCGCGGATCTCCGGCGCCTCGAGGACGTTGATCCCCTTGAAGCGTACCCCGAGGTGGGAAAGGATCTGCACGGACGCCGCCGAGAAGCCGCACATCGGGAACACCGGCGTTCCCTTCATGAAGAGAACCACGTCGTTCCCGCCAAGTTCCCTGTCGATCTGCTGTTTCGTGTGTTCGTTCAGTGCCATGGTATCGGTCTCCTTCGAAGGATCGTCTTGTGCCGTGCCTGGCGGTCACCATAGGCAAACCGCGAGCCGAAGGCCACTAGTCCGGCGTACGCGTGGTGAGCGCGAGGGCATGCAGCTCACCACCCATCTTCCCCTTGAGTGCCCGGTAGACCAGCTGGTGCTGCTGCACCCGCGTCTTTCCGGCAAAGGCGCCGCTGGTGACGGTGGCGGCATAGTGGTCGCCGTCGCCACGCAGATCCTCGATCTCGATCGAGGCATCGGGGAAGGCCTCGAGAATGAGGTGTTCGATTTCCGCAGCACTCATGGCCATCAGGATGCCTCCTCTGCGCCGCCCATGGTGTCCGGCAACCAGCGCTCGTGGACCGTTCGGACACTCTCAATCGATATGGGCCGGCCGTCATCGACTGTCAACATGTCCCCGCCCGTGCGCCCCAGAACCGTGCACCAGATACCGGCATCGTTCGCCGCCGCGGCGATCGCATCCCGTTCCGCGGACGAGGAAACGACAAAGCGTCCCTGGTCCTCGCCGAACCAGAAGGCATGCGCTCCAACACCACGGTCGGGTCGCCTCACCTGGAAACCGATATCCGAGGCAAGCGCCATCTCCGCGAGGGCGACGAGAAGACCGCCATCCGAGACATCGTGGCAGGAGGCGAGGCCGAGGTCGCGGATCAGGCCGAGAACGAACTCTCCGGTGCGCCGTTCGGCGTCGAGGTCGACAGGCGGCGGCGGGCCGTCTTCCGCGCCGGTGACTTCCCGCAGCCACAGACTGGCGCCGAGGTGACCGTGTGTGGCGCCGAGCACCATGATGGTCTCTTCCGCGCCGCCGAAGGCAAGCGACGCCATGCGGTCGAGATCATCGATGAGACCGATGGCGCCGATGGTCGGCGCCGGCTGGACCGCCTGGCCCCTGGTCTCGTTGTAGAACGAGACATTGCCGGAGACGACCGGCATGTCGAGTGCCCGGCTTGCCTCGGCAATGCCGTTGACCGATCCGACGAATGTTCCCATGACGGCCGGAGACTGCGGATTGCCGAAATTGAGGCAGTCGGTCACGGCGAGCGGCCGCGCGCCGACGGCGACGAGGTTGCGCCATGCCTCGGCCACCGCCTGGCGGCCACCCGCCACGGGATCGGCTTCACAGTACCGCGGTGTGGCATCGGCGGTCATCGCAAGACCCCGGTCGCCTGGGAGTTCGATGACCGCGGCATCGCCACCAGGCGGGGCAACGGTCCGGCCCATGACCAGATGATCGTACTGTTCCCAGATCCAGCGCCTCGATGCGAGGTCGGGGCACCCTGCAAGGGTGAGCAGCGCCGCCTCCAGGGAGACCGGCGAAACGGGAACACCAACCGGCGGGCGCGGGTCGGGAAGGGCCCAGGGACGCTCGTAGACCGGCGCCTCATGGGCCAGGGGCCCGATCGCGAGATCGGCCTCGATGCGGCCGTTCATGCTGACCACGAGACGCCCGGTCGTCGTGATGCGGCCGATGTGCGCACAGTCGAGGTCCCACTTCCCGAAAACCGCGCGGGCATGCTCCATGGCATGCTCGTGAATCACCATCAGCATGCGCTCCTGGCTTTCGGAGAGCATCAGCTCGTAGGCCGTCATGCCGGTCTCGCGCTGCGGCACGGCATCGAGATCGAGGTCGATGCCGGCTCCGCCCCGGGCGGCCATTTCCACGGCGGACGACGTCAGTCCGGCGGCTCCCATGTCCTGGATGGCGATGATCGACTCCGACGCCATGAGTTCGAGGCACGCCTCGAGGAGGAGCTTTTCGGTGAAGGGATCGCCGACCTGGACGGTCGGTCTCTTCGCCTCGGCCTCCTCGTCGAACCCGGTCGACGCCATGCTGGCGCCGTGGATGCCGTCGCGGCCCGTCTTTGATCCGACATAGATGACGGGAGCGCCGGGTTTGCTGGCCGCGGCGTAGAAGATGCGGTCCGCCGGAGCGATGCCCACGCACATCGCATTGACGAGATTGTTGCCGTTGCAGCTGGCATGGAAGGTGGTCTGGCCGCCCACCGTGGGCACGCCCGTGCAGTTGCCGTAACTGCCGATACCACTCACCACGCCCGACACGAGGTGGCGCGTGCGCGGATGCGACGGGCTGCCGAAGCGCAGCACGTCGAGAAGGGCAACAGGCCTTGCCCCCATGGTGAAGACATCGCGCATGATGCCACCGACACCGGTTGCCGCGCCCTGGAAGGGTTCGATGAAGCTCGGGTGATTGTGGCTTTCCATCTTGAAGACGGCCGCGAGACCGCCGCCGATGTCGACGACACCGGCGTTTTCTCCCGGCCCGCAGATCACCCATGGCGCGTTCGAGGCGAGAGTCTTGAGCCAGTGACGGCTCGACTTGTAGGAACAGTGCTCGCTCCACATGGCCGAGAAGATGCCGAGTTCCGTCAGGTTGGGCTCGCGCCCCATATGGTCCAGGATCTTCGCGTATTCGTCAGCCGTGAATCCGTGCCGTGCCACGATGTCGGGAAGGGCCTCACTCATGACAGGCTGTCGACAATGCCCTGGAAGAAGGGCAGGGCGTCCCGGCTCTGCTGGCGGGGTCCGGTGGCATCCTCGGGATGCGGCATCATTCCAAGGACATTGCCGGCCCGGTTGAGGATGCCGGCGATATCGCCGGTGCTCCCGTTTGGGTTGCCGGTGCCGCGGCCATTCGGGACATAGCGGAAGACGACACGGTCCTCGTCCTCGAGTCTCGCGGCGAGATTCCGGTCGGCAAAGTAGTTGCCGTCTCCGTGGGCCACCGGAACACGGATGATGTCGCCGGCTTCGAGGTGTCCGCTCAGCCGGCAGCGTCGTTCGAGGCGCAGGCGAACGGTCCGGCACACGAACCGCAGTCCGGCATTCCTCAGCAGGGCACCCGGCAGGAGTCCCGCCTCGATGAGAATCTGGAAGCCGTTGCACACACCGAGAACCGGAACGCCCCTTCCGGCACTTTCGACAATGGCCGCCATGACGGGCGCGCGCGCCGCCATGGCGCCGCAGCGCAGATAGTCGCCGTGGGAAAAGCCTCCCGGGAGCACGACGAGATCGGCGGCGGGAAGCTCCCGGTCGCGATGCCAGGCAGTAACGACATCGGCGCCGGCGCGGCGCAGTGCATCAGCCATGTCGGTTTCGCGGTTGGTGCCTGGAAACAGGACAAGAACGGCCTTCACCGGCCCGGCCCCTCGCCAGACCGGGGTTGCTGACTGCCGCGCACCATGATCAGGTCAGACGAACTCAATGGTGTAGTCTTCGATCACCGTGTTGGCCAGCAGCTGCCGGCACATGCGGTCCACCTGCTGTCTGGCGTCGGACTCGTCGGCGCCATCGAGTTCGAGATCGATGACCTTGCCCTGGCGGGCATCCCTGACGCCGGCAAACCCCAGGGTCTCCAGGGCGCGGTGGATGGCCTTGCCCTGGGGATCGAGAACACCGTCCTTGAGGGTGACGTGTACGCGGGCCTTCAAGGTCCCGGCACCTCGGAGAGATTGTTGAGTTCGGAGAGAATTCCGAGGCGCGTCGCCACCTCGCGGTAGCCCTCGACGACGTTGTCGAGATCACGGGCGAAGCGGTCCTTGTCCATCGGTTCGTTGGTGCTTGCATCCCACAGACGGCACCGGTCCGGACTGATCTCGTCGGCAACCACGAGGCGCATGTCATCCTCGTGGTAGAGGCGACCGAAGGTCAGGCTGAAATCGACGAGGCGGATACCGACACCGGTGAAGAGCCCGGTCATGAAATCGTTGACCCGCATGGAGAGGTGCACCATGTCGTCGATATCGTGGGTGGAGGCCCAGCCGAAGGCGGTCATGTGCTCCTCGCTCACCAGGGGGTCCGAGATTTCCTCTGATCGAAGATAGAACTCGATGATGGAACGCGGCAGCACGGTCCCTTCCGAGAGCGAGAACTTTTCGGCGAATTCTGCGGCGGCGATGTTGCGTACCACCACCTCGACAGGCAGCACCTCGACCTCATGGATGAGCTGCTCCCTCATGTTGAGGCACCGCACGAAATTCGTCGGTACGCGGATCTCAGTCAGGCGGGTCATCAGGTACGCGCTGATGCGGTTGTTGATGACTCCCTTGCCGTCGATCACACCGACCTTCCTGGATCGGCGGACCCAGGCGGCATCCTTGAAGTGCTGGACGAGGAGGCCCGGGCCCGGTCCTTCGAAGAGGTCCTTTTCCCTGCCTTCGTGAACACACCTGCGACGAGCCATGTGATGGTTCCCGTACCTGATGTGTGCCGTGACGAACCACTTCCTATCCTATAGGCCCTCCCTCTTCAACACAATGGACTGTGTCCACAGGAGGGATCGTCCGTCATATCCTGATAGAAGCCGACGGGGTCCAGGGTGTTGACGCCGGACATGGAAGCAAGATGGTTCCTGCGGACAAGACAGAACACCCCGACTATGCTTATAGTCCCCGGCCCACAACACCACGCAATCTCGGTAAGGAAGGCTGCCATGGCACTGTTTGATGATCGCCAGAAGGGCGAGGAAGGCAAGTTCGCCCGCAACCAGGACCTCAAGTTCAGGACAACGGCACGGCGCAACAAGCTGTTCGGGCTGTGGCTTGCCGGCGAACTCGGCCGCAGTGGCGAGAGTGCCGAAGCCTATGCCCGGGAAGTCATCGAGGCGGATTTCGAGCGCCCCGGTGACGACGACGTGGTCGAAAAGGTGCTCGCAGACATCCGCGAAGCGGGCCTTGACATCGACGAGCACAAGGTGAGGGCACGCCTGAAGGCCCTCGAACGGGAAGCCGAAGCCCAGGTCCGGTCCGAATAGGCCTCAAGGAGGGGACCGGTCACGTCGTGGCGCCGGGTGTCAGCGCCCGTTCGATGATGGCGTTGGCGTGCCGCGTGAAGAAGCGGTAGTCGAAGAGGTCGTCGAGGTCGCGCATCCCGAGGACGTCCGTGATGGCCGGGTCGCCTTCCAGCCTGGCCCTGAAGTCCTCGCCCCCCTCCCAGGCCGCCAGGGCGTGGCGCTGCACCATGGCGTAGGCCGTCTCGCGGCCGATGCCGTGATCGACGAGGGCCAGCAGGACCCTCTGGCTGAAGACCAGTCCGCGTGTCGCCTCGAGATTGTCCCGCATGCGTCCGGCATGAACCACGAGGCCGTCGACGACACCGGCGAGCCGGTAGAGGGCGAAGTCGAGGCCGATGGTGGCGTCGGGGGCAATGTTGCGTTCCACCGCGGAATGGGAGATGTCGCGTTCGTGCCACAGGGCGACGTTCTCAAGGGCGGGCACCACCGACGAGCGCACGAGGCGCGCCAGGCCCGTCAGGTTTTCCGAGAGCACGGGGTTCTTCTTGTGCGGCATGGCCGAACTGCCCTTCTGTCCGGCGGCAAAGGCCTCCTCGACCTCGCGCACCTCGGTGCGCTGCAGGTGGCGGATCTCGACGGCGAGGCGTTCGACGGAGGTGGCCACCACTCCCAGAGCGGCGAAGAAGGCGGCATGGCGGTCCCGCGGGATCACCTGGGAGGAGACCGTTTCCACCTTCAGATCGAGTCGCGCCGCGACATGGGCCTCGATGGCGGGATCCACCGTCGCGAATGTTCCCACAGGTCCCGAGATGGCGCAGACCGCGATCTCGTCGCGTGCCGTCTCGAGGCGCCGCTTCGCGCGGGCGAATTCCGCGTGGTGGCCGGCAAGCTTGAGACCGAAGGTGGTGGGTTCCGCGTGAATGCCGTGGCTGCGTCCGGCGCACAGCGTCGAGGCGTGTTCACGGGCCCGCCGTTCGAGGACGCCGAGCAGGTGGTCCGTTCCCTCGATGAGGAGCGTGGCGGCGTCCCTGAGCTGCACCGCCAGGGCGGTATCGAGCACATCCGACGAGGTCATGCCCTGGTGCAGCCAGCGGGCCTCGTCGCCCACCTGTTCGGTGATGCTTGTGAGAAACGCGATGACATCATGGCGTGTCTCGCGCTCGATGTCGTCGATGCGCCCGACATCGATGCGGCCCCGTTCCCGCGCGGCCTGCGCCACACCTCGAGGAATGGCGCCGGCGGCCTCCATCGCCTCGGCGGCGAGAATCTCGATCTCGAGCATGATCCGGAAACGGTTCTCCGGTTCCCACAGGGCGGCCATCGCCGGGCGGGTGTATCGGGGAATCACGTCCTTGCCCTCCGCCGCCGCCGCGGGCGCCCCGCGCCGGATTCCTCCGTCGCCGCCTTGCGCCGGGGCAGGGAGACAACCCGCGACAGGCAGGGATAGCCGGCGGTCCTGTGGGGTATCGCCATGGCATCGACAAAATGCTCCTGGAACCTCGGTTCCACTGCCGTCTCGATCTTCTCGATACGCCGCACTTCGCGTTCGAGTTCCTTTCTGAGAGCGCCATTCAGGAGGGCAAGGCGCGCTCCGGTTCCGGCCGCATTGCCCGCAGAACCGGTGCGTTCAAGGGGGCAGTCGGGAATCAGGCCGAGGATCATCGCATGGCGGGTGTCGATGTGGCTCCCGAAGGCGCCGGCCAGGGTGACGCGATCGACCGAGTCCACGCCCATGTGATCCATCAGCAGTCGGGCGCCGGCATAGAGCGCACCCTTGGCGAGCTGGATTTGCCGGATGTCGTTCTGGGTCACGACAATGGGTGACGGCCCCTGGTGGAGGACATAGGCGAAGGTGCGGTCCTGCGGAATGATGCGCGGTGTGCGGCTGGCCATTGCGCCGTCGATGATCCCGTCTTGAGTGAGCAGTCCGGCAAGATACATCTCGGCCAGAATCTCGATGATTCCCGACCCGCAGATTCCTGTCGGCTCGCCGGCAAAACCCGCCTCGTTCGACCAGCGCTCGTCTCCGATCACCCTGAACGCCGGTTCCAGGGTTTCGGCATCGATCCGCACCCGCTCGATGGCTCCCGGCGCGGCGCGTTGCCCGGAACTGATCTGGGCTCCCTCGAAGGCGGGCCCGGTGGGTGAGGAGGCGGCAAGCAATCGCGAGCGGTTACCGAGAATGATCTCCGCGTTGGTGCCGACATCGACGATGAGTGTCATCTCGTCGTTGCGGTAGGGCATCTCGGCCAGCAGGACACCGGCGGCGTCGGCGCCGACATGGCCGGCGATGCAGGGAAGCGCGTAGATGCGACTTCCCGGATTGAGCTCGAGACCGATATCGCTGGCCAGCATGATCGTCGCATCGTCGGTGGCGAGCGCGAAGGGAGCGAACCCCAGCGGCGTGGGATCAAGACCCAGGACGAGGTGGTGCATGACCGGGTTGCCGGCGATGGTGACCTCGAGAATGTCCTGGAGATCGATGCCCGCTTCGCCCGCCGTCTCGCCGGCGAGTTCGTTCAGTGCCGTGCGCACGACAGCGGTCATGGCCGCCGCGCCGTCCTCGTTCATCATCGCGTAGGACACGCGGCTCATCAGGTCCTCGCCGAAGCGGATCTGCGGGTTCATGCGCCCCGCCGAGGCGAGGACATCGCCTGTCTGGAGATTGCACAGATGGGCGGCGATGGTGGTCGAGCCGACATCGATGGCGAGGCCGTAGAGCCGGTCATGAAAGCCGGGGCGGATATCGACGAGGCGCTTGCCGCGGCGCACCAGAACCGTGGCCCGGTAGCCGCCTTCCTCAAGGGTGGCGTGGAGTTTTCTCAGGACATGGGCATCGACCCCGGCGACGGTGACGTTCCAGGTTTCCTTCAGCGCCGTCTCGAGCCGGCGCAGGTGCGATGCCGGCTCGAGCATGTCCGGTTCGGCGATCTCGACATACATCGCCTTCACCACCGGATCGACCTCGACGGTCCGGGCATCGGCGCGCTTGCGGACGATCTGCCGGTGCACCTGGCTCTCCGCCGGCACGTCCACCACGAGATCGCCGCCGATCCGTGCCTGGCACGACAGCCGCCGGTTGTCCTTCAGCAACCCGCTGGCCCGCTGGCGGTGTTCGGCGTCACCGAGAGGCGTCAGGTGTTCCCTCGAGGAGACGATTCCGTGCTTGGCGAATTCGCCCTCGGCGATCCTCACCTGGCAGCGCGTGCAGATACCGCGTCCGCCACACACCGAATCGAGGTCGACACCAAGATCACGCGCCGCCTCCAGGAGTCCGGTGCCACGGCGGAACCGCTTCCTCAGGCCCGAGGGCGTGAAGACAACGAGGGGGTCGTCAGCCACGGCGCCTGCGGCCCTCGCGCCGTCGCGCCCGTGCCTGGGCGATGGAATCGCCTGCTGCGCCGGCGCTCGAGTTGAGGGCGATCCACTTGCGGCAGTTGCGGTCCACGCCCATCATCACGTCACCGGCACGGATCCCCGACATGATTTCGGACTCCAGGGGATTGGTGATCGCCGACGTCATCCCGCTGGCCATGGCCATGGTAAGGAATGCGGCGTTCAGCGCCGGGCGGGCCGGCAGCCCGAAGGAGATGTTGGAGGCGCCGCAGGTGGTGTTGACCTTCAGTTCCTCGCGCAGGCGCCGGATGATTCGGAAACTCGTGCGCCCCGCCTCGCCGATGGCGCCGATGGGCATGACCAGAGGGTCAACCACCACATCCGCGGGTGGGATGCCGTAATCGGCTGCCCGTTCGACGATCCTGCGGGCGACATTGAAGCGCTCGTCGGGATCCTCCGAGATTCCCGTCTCGTCGTTGGAGATGGCAACGACCGCGGCGCCGTGTTTCGCCACCAGGGGCAGCACGGATTCGAGCCGTTCCTCCTCGCCGGTAACGGAATTGACCAACGGCTTGCCGACATAGGCCTCAAGGCCCCTTTCGAGGGCGGCGACGATGGAACTGTCGATCGACAGAGGCGCATCGGTCAGAGATTGCACGAGCTTGATGCAGTCATGCAGGATCTGCGGTTCGTCGGCGAGCGGCACCCCGGCGTTGACGTCGAGCATGTGGGCCCCGGCGGCCACCTGGGCCAGGGTATCGGATTCAACGCGGCTGTAGTCGCCGTCGGCCATTTCGGCGGCGAGGCGCTTGCGGCCCGTGGGATTGATCCGCTCGCCGATGACGGTAAACGGACGGTCAAAGCCGATGACGACGGTCTTCGTCGCCGAACTGATTACGGTCTCGGTCATGCCTTGGCCCATGCCTTCCTTTGCATGTAGTCGGGAATAACGGGATGAACGGCATGCGGAGTGCGTCCCTTGAGCACGTCCGACTCCGCAATGATCCAGGCAACACTCTCCTCCTGACGATAGGCCATCAGGTGTACTCCGGAAATGCCTTCGATATCGCGTATGCGCTGGATGAGTTCAACACAGAGCCGCTTTCCTTCCTCCCTGGCGTCCACCGCACCCGCCAGCCTGTCGATGACGGCGTCGGGAATGTGGACGCCGGGGACATGGGCGCGGATCCATCGCGCCGCCCGGGCCGAGGCCAGTGGCCCGACCCCCACCAGGATGAAGCATCTCTCGTGAAGTCCCAGATCGCGCACGCGCTCCATGTAACGCTCAAGGCGGGGAATGTCGAAGCAGTACTGGGTCTGCACGAACTGCGCGCCGGCCTCGATCTTGCGTTGAAGCCGCAGCGGCCGGTAGTCGAAGGGCGGGGCGAAGGGGTTGGCGGCGGCGCCGAGGAAGAGCTCGGGGGCGCGATCGAGACGGCGTCCCGATGCGAACGTGCCGTCATCGCGCATGGTGCGCACCACGGCGAGTGTCGACATGCAGTCGAGATCGAAGACGGGCCGCGCCTGTGGGTGATCGCCGCATTGAACGCCGTCGCCGGTCAGGCAGAGGATGTTGGTGACCCCCATCGCCGCCGCCGACAGGACATCCCCCTGGATGGCGATCCGGTTGCGGTCGCGGGCCGAGATCTGCATCACCGTCGCGTAACCGACACGGGTGAGCAGCGCGCACACGCCGAGACTGGACATGTGGCAGTTGGCGCCGGACCCATCGGTAGCATTGATGGCGTCAACCCAGCCGTCGAAGATCGCCGCCCTGTCGAAGACATCCATCGGGTCGGCGGAATCGGGCGGCGAGAGTTCCGCCGTGACGGCGAACTCGCCTGACCTCAACACCCGTTCAAGGCGGCCGCGGGAACTGTGGCCCGGCAGCCGGTCGAGGGGAGCACCCGGGTCGATGGGGCCCGGGGACTTCATGGAGGGGAATGCCGGTCCCTCGTTGAGCGGCCCGGTGCCCGGGTGGTCGAGGACGGTCACCGCGCGCCGTCCCTCGAACGCTGGCGCAGGATGCCGAGCCAGGACGACCGCCCCGACAGGCGGTGATCGCTTGCCGGCAGGAGGCCGATGGTGCCGCCCCCCATGTTCCGGTCCCCTTCAACGGCCTTGACCCAGACACAGGTCATGCCGGGCAGGACCTCGCAGCCGCCGGCCGCGCCCCCACCCGCCCGCCCCCCCTACTCCGCCCCCCCCTCCGGCACCCCCACACCGACAGGGGGCGGGCGGGCAGGGCCCTCGCGGCCGCCGTCCCCGCGCACGCCGCCACAGGGGCCGTTCAGCACGTTCTTCGGGCAGTTCCGGGGGCAGGACATGCCCGTGTCGGAGAGCACGCAGGCGCCGCACATGCGGCAGTCGAAGAGGGTTCCCTTGATCGTTCTCTCCACGGCGGCGACCGGCCGTTCAAGGCGTTCGTGGCCGATGAGGCGCGCCAGCGGCTCGATGGCGACCACGAGATGTTCGAAGACGACATAGAGACGGGCGAGGCCGCGTGCATGGCGGACCGACCAGTCTCTCAATGACCGCATGGAGGGACGTCTCCCGCCGGCTTTCGGATCAGCCGCGGATCCGGTAGTCGTTCAGGGTCCGGGCGATCGCCTTCTCGCCCCTCGGCGCCATCAAGTGGGCGCCGGCGATGCCCCTGATCTCCCTGAACTGCTCGATGAGCTCGGCGCAGACCTTGCGCCCTTCCTCCTTCTCGTCCGCCGCGCCCTCGATCCTGCGAATGACGTGCTCGGGCACGTGCACGCCGAACAGGTTCGCGTCCATCCAGCGGGCCGAGCGGGCCGACATGATCGGCCCGACACCGACGATGAACCATGCCTGTTGGGTGATTCCATGATCGTCGAGTGCCGCCATGTAGCGTTTGAGGACGTCGATGTCGTAGGCAAACTGGGTCTGGAAGAAATCCACGCCGGCGGCGATCTTGGCATCGAGGCCGGCCGTATTGAATCCGGCGCCGGGATCGCGCGGAGTGTCGGCAGCACCGATCAGCAGGCCCGGAGGCGGATCGATGGTCCGGCCCGACGGCAGGCATCCCTCATCGCGCATCTGGCGCGCCATGGAGATGAGACCACGGCTGTCGGTATCCTCCACCGCCTTTGCATCGGGCTGATCGCCCTTGGTGATGCTGTCGCCGTGGAGGCACAGGATCGACGGAACGCCCAGCGCCGCTGCGCCGATCATGTCGCCCTGGATGGCGAGGCGGTTGCGGTCGCGCACCGTGAACTGCAGCACCGGCTCGATACCGTTCGCGGCCAGGATGGCTGCACAGGGCAGGGCGGACATGTGGGCCCTGGCCCCGGCGCCGTCGGTCACGTTGACGGCGTCGACGAGGCCCTTGAGACAGCCTGCCCTCTCCAGGACCGAGTCGCTTGTGGCGGCGTCGGGTGGCGTGGTCTCGGCAGTGATGACGAAGTCGCCTGCGGCAAGGCGCGCCTCGAGCTGTCCGGGTGTTTTCATGGTCGGTACCGTCAGGGTTCGCGGCCGCCGGCCCGGACATGGGCCGCCAGCACGTCTGGTGTGAATGTCGCTTCGAGGCGCGCCACCGCTTCATCGGCCGCGGCCGCGAGATCATCGTCGCAGGCGACCGGCGAGGAGCGGCGCCAATGTTCAAGATAGGCATCCGATCCGTGGAGCCCGGCATGCATGGCCGCCTGGTCGATCGCCTTCTCGAAGCGGGTCGAGAGCACGCGTCTCTCGGATCGGCGGCCGGCCTTCGCGACCACCTGGGCGGGGATGTCGCGCCAGTAGACGATAGTGAGGGCCGCCGCCATCACTCGCTTCCCGCCGCCTGCTGCGCTTCGGTCAGCAGGGTCTCCAGAGCGCCGTATCCCGTATGGCGCATGTCGAAGTCCAGGCCCAGACGTGCCGCCGCGGCTCTCGCCCTCTCCTCGAGGTCGGGATCCGGCGCCTGCGCCAGCCACACCAGCCGGCGGTAGTTGCCGAAGTAGAGCGGCTCGAGTTCCGGGTGGCGGTCGATGCCCAGGCCCTTGATGATCAGGGTGTTGAAATGACGCACCAGGTAGTCGGTGAGATAGAAGGTGCCGGGTTCCTCTTCGTGGAGAGTCTCGAAGACATCCCTGCCGGCGAAGAACTGGTAGCAGTGGGGCCCGTCGATCCTGACCACGCCCTCGTCTTCCAGCACCTCGTCGAGGGCGCCGCCGGTCCCGCAGTCGGCGTAGGCGACAAAGATGTGGTCGAAGGACCCCCGTGCCTCGCGGATCTTTCGGCGCACGCCATCGGGAATGAGCGAGGGCCGGTTGTGCCAATCGGCCGGCAGGCACTGGATCTCGATCGCGTCCCAGCCGTGGACGCGGACAAGGGTCATGATGTCATGGGCGAGCGCACCGCAGGCGATGACGAGACTGCGCCCGTGATCGTTCGTGTTCAGGCCGCCGCCCCGGCTTGCTGGCGGAGTTCGTCGACCATGGCCTTGGCGGTTTCCACGGCAACCGCCGCGTCGCGGCAGTAGGCGTCGGCGCCGACACTCTTGGCGAAGGCCTCGTTCAGCGGTGCGCCACCCACCAGTACCGTGTACTCGTTGCGCAGTCCGCGTTCCTTGAGCGTATCGATCACCACCTTCATGTAGGGCATGGTGGTGGTGAGAAGGGCCGACATGCCGAGGAAGTCCGGCCGGTGTTCGTCAAGGGCGCTGAGATAGGAGTCGGCGTCGTTGTTGATGCCGATGTCGAACACGTCAAACCCGGCGCCCTCGAGCATCATGCCGACGAGGTTCTTTCCGATGTCATGGATGTCGCCCTTGACCGTGCCGATGACGATGGAGCCGAGCTTGGGCGCGCCGGTCTCCGCCAGCAGCGGCCGGAGGATGCTCATGCCCGCCTTCATGGAATTGGCGGCCAGCAACACTTCCGGAACAAAGAGAATGCCGTCGCGGAAATCGATGCCGACGATCCTCATGCCCTCGACGAGAGCCTCCGTGAGGACCTTGTAGGGCATCCAGCCGCGTCCAAGCAGGATGTTGGTTCCCTCGACAACCTCGTCGGCGAGACCGTCATAGAGATCCTCGTGCATCTGCAGCACGAGTTCGTCGTCCTCGAGGGTCGTGAGATCAAGATCGTCGTCGACGTCGGCCATCAGCCTGCTCCCACCAGTCGATCTCCAAGGGCACACGTATGTCCATCATATGCCGGAGTGTAGTCTGTTAACGACTGTCGTTGTCGCAAAAACGACACATTGTTCGCATTGTTTTGCAGGGCCTCTTGCAGTGTGCCTGCACCGGGGATTCCCGTCCCTGGCAGGTGTCAGGCGGCCGTGGCGTCGTCACGCAGTCTTTCGGCGGCATCGAGGTCGACGGAGACGAGCTGAGAGACGCCCGGCTCGCTCATGGTGACGCCGAACAGGCGATGCATGCGCGCCATGGTGACGCGATGATGGGTGATCACCAGAAACCGGGTGCTGTCGGTGGCGGCGAACTCGTCGAGCAGGTCGCAAAAGCGCGCCACATTGGCATCGTCGAGGGGTGCGTCCACCTCGTCAAGGACGCAGACCGGCGACGGGTTGGTGAGGAACAGGGCAAAGATGAGGGCAAGCGCGGCCATCGCCTGTTCGCCTCCGGAAAGCAGTGACAGCGCCTGAAGTTTCTTGCCGGAGGGATTGGCATCGACCTCGAGGCCGGCCTCGAGAGGATCGTCGGAATCCACCAGAGAGAGGCGCGCTTCGCCGCCTGCAAGGCGGCGGTGCAGATCCTGGAAATGGCGATCGATGTCGTTGAAGGCGGCGAGCAGTCTCTCGCGGCCCTCGCGGTTGAGTTCGCTGATGCCGCGGCGCAGCCGCTGGATGGCCTTCTCGAGGTCGCTGCGCTCGCGCTCCATGGCGGCGATCTGCTCGGCGATCTCGGTCATCTCAGTTCCGGCCGTCAGGTTGACCGGGCCCATGTTGTCGCGTTCGCGCACGGCTCTCGCGTAGCGTTGTTCCAGTTCCCCGGCCTCGGCGAGGGCGCCGGCATCCGGCACCTGGTCTGCCAGGTCCTCCGGAACGAGGGAGAGGTGGTGGCGGATCTGGCCGGCAACATCCCCCGAGCGCTGATTCGCCTGGGCAAGGGCTCCCTCGCGCCGTGCCCGTTCCTCGCGCCTCGCATAAAGCGCCTGTTCATGCTGGCGCAGCGTGCGCTCGGCCTCGGCCAGCCGCGTTTCGGCCGTGACGAGGCGATCGTCGTCGGCCTTGCGCCGTTCCCGGGCCGCGCCGATCCGATCGCCAAGGTCGCGCTGTTGACGGGCAATGCGCTCCGGAGCGCTCTCGAGTTCCTCGCAGGTGGCGCGACGCGATGCCATGCGCTCTTCCATGTCGGCGATGCGCTGGCGGGCCTCGATGGCGCGCGAGCGCCACGAGTCCCGTTCGCGGTTGATGGCCTCGATGCGCCCGAGGCGGTGGTCACGCTCCTGATGAAGCCGGTCACAGTCGCGCTGGCGTTCAAGGTACTCCTGGCGCAGGAGATCGAGCCGCTGGCGCAGCGCCAAGAGAGCGGCCTCATCGTCGGCTTCCGGCAGACCGGAAAAGTCGCTGCGGCAACGGGCGAGGGTCTCTTCGAGAGAGGCCCGCTCTTCTTCCATGCGCGTCACCTCGGCGGCGCGCCGCTCCTGACGTTCTTCCAGGTCGGCGAGCGTCCTTGCCGCCGCGGCCGCCTCGTTGACACGTGCGGCGAGGCGGTCGCCGAGACGGGCGGCCGTGCGTCTCGCCTCGTCCTCTCCAAGGCGCGCCGCGGCCTCGGTCTCCACGGCGCTCGCGTGCGCCTCAAAGGCCCGTTGGCGATCGGGCCGGGCTTCCTCGAGATCCCGGCGCAGGGCCTCGAGGCGGGCCCTCTGGGCAAGTCGGGTGGCGGCGCCCGAACGGGATCCGGTGACGTAGTAGCCATCCCAGCGCCACATGTCGCCGTCGCGGCTGACGAGGCGCTCTCCGGGTCCAAGGGCCGCCGCCAGTTCGCTCCCCGCCAGGGCATCGACGACCCAGGTGCGCTCAAGGCGGCGGGTGAGCTCCGGCGGACCGGTCACATGACGTGACAGCGGCTCGGCTCCGGCCGGCAGGCAAGGGGGCGCGGCCGGCGTGGCAACAAGCTGCCAGCCCCGTTCGTGTCCATCGCCCGACGGGGCCTCGAGGTCGTCTCCCAGGGCGGCGCCCAGGGCATTCTCGTATCCGGCCGACACCTCGACCGAGTCGAGCAGCGGCTTCAGGTCTCCCTGTTCGTGGCTCCAGGCCTGGGCCTCGAGGGCCTCGGCCGCGCTCTCGAGTCTCTCGACACGCTGGTCGGCCCCGCGCAGGGCAAGGCGTGTCTCCTCTTCCACGCGCCGTGCCGTCACGTGGGCCTCTTCATGGCGCACGAGGTCCCGGCGGGCGCCCTCGCGCGCCTGGCGCGCCTCGTCCTCCTGGTGCCGCCGCCGGGCGAGGTCAGTCCGGGCCGCGTCGATCGCCGCGCCGCCGTCATCGTCCCGGACGTCCTCGTCAAGGGAGGCAAGGCGGGATTCGCAGTCGGCGATCTCCCTGGCGAGCGCCTGGCGTTCGGCGGCGAGCGCCGCGGCTTGCCTCGTTGCCTCGATCACCTGGGTCTCGATCTCCTGGACCTCCCGCAATGCCGACCTGGCGGCCTCTTCGGCGGCGGCGATGCGCGGCCCGTCACTGCTGTTCACGAGGCCTTCGCGTTCCGCATCGAGGGCGGCCAGCGCCTCGTGGCTTTCGGTTTTCAGTGTCTGTTCGCGTTCCAGGTCATCGGCGAGTTGTCCAAGAGCGGTCCGTGCCTCCCGCAGGGCGGCGTCGATCCGTCCCCCCTCGGCCTCGAGAACGCCACGCGCCACGTCGAGTTCATGGAGCGCGCGGTCGGCGTCGCCGAGCGCCCGTCGGGCCGGCGGCACCGCTGTGGCAGCGTCCTCGCGCGCCGAAGTGGCCGCGGCCACCGCGCCGGTGAGTTCGGCGACCTCGGATTCGATGGCGGCGAAGGCCTCGCCGGCTGCGACGAGGGCCTCGCCGGCGTCCTGCCACAGGCGCAGGCGCCAGCGCATTTCGGCATCCCTGATACGCTTTGCGAGATTGCGGTAGCGCTGCGCCATGCGTTCCTGGCGGCGCAGGCCGGCGTGGCGGGCTTCGAGGTTCTCGATGACGACGACCAGCTGATCGAGATTCCTCTCCGCACCCTGGAGACGCAGGTCGGCCTCGTGGCGGCGCGCCTGCAGACCGGCAATTCCGGCCGCTTCCTCGAGGAGATGGCGGCGGTTGGCCGGCTTGCGGTTGATGATGTCCGCAATGTGGCCCTGGTTCACCAGGGCCGAACTCGATGTGCCTGAAGCGATGTCGGCAAAGAAGTGGCGCACATCGCGTGCCCGCATGTCCTGGCCGTTGATGACGTAGGCAGATCCGCTGCCGCGCTCGATCCGCCGCGTGACCTCGATCTCGTCGGTATCATTCCACCGCGGGGGGCCATCGCGTCCGGGGTTGGCAAGCGAGAGGGTCACTTCCGCCAGGTTGCGCGACGGCCTGAGGCTGGTCCCGGCGAAGATGACATCCTCCATGCCGCCGCCGCGCACCCTGGTGGGCGAGGCCTCGCCCATGATCCAGCGCAGGGCCTCGAGCAGGTTGGACTTGCCGCACCCGTTGGGTCCGACCACGCCGGTCAGGCCGGGTTCGATCAGAAGGTCGGTGGGGTCGACGAAGGACTTGAAACCGACGAGGCGCAGTCGGGAAAAGTGCATGCCGGTCTACTGGCACGCTCCGATCACAAGGCGGCCTCGATGCCCTGGAGCATCGCGTCGAGGGCCGCGTAACCGGGATCGCCGGAGACCACCTCTCCGTTGACGACGAGCGTCGGTGTCACCCTGACGCCATGGTTCTCTCGCGCCGTCTCCAGGCCCTCCAGGATCTGCTGCATCACCACGCGATCGTCGAAGCACTGATCGACGATGGCCGGATCGCGGCCCCCCGATGAGACGATCGCCTTGAGTTCCGACGCCGGATCGTCCGCACCGACCCAGCGCTCCCTGGTGCGGAAGAGCACGTCGATGAAGCGGAAGAAGCTGTCGCCGCCGGCACAGCGGGCCAGTGCCGCCACCCTGAGGGCCAGGCCGTCCAGGGGATACTCGCGAAACACCAGCCTGGCGCGCCCCGTCTCGAGCCAGTTGGCCTTGAGATCGGGAAGCGTGTTGGCATGGAAGGCGGCGCAGGCGCCGCAGGTCATCGAGGCATATTCGATGATCTCGATGGGAGCCGCGGGGTCGCCGAGGATCATGTCGCCCCCGTCAGCCCGCGCCCCGGACCGGATGACCGGCGCCACCAGGGATCCCGCCACCAGTCCCAGAACTTCGCGTCTCTTCCACATGGCCGGGCACCCCTCCAGAAAGTCGTCGCCGATCATAAGGCAGGCACCCCCGCCATCTCAAGACGCGGTGATGTCCGACTCGGCCACGCCATGCAGTGTGAACGCGGGTCAAGCATGACGGCCTGTCTGTCAGTCGGGAGAACGATGACAATGACAACGCCCGAGGGGAAGCTGAACGGGAGTGCAGACCTGCCGGCAAGGGCCATGAGGCAGGCGTCCAGTGCGGCGGTGGAGCCCTCTTCGAGAAGGGCATGGAAGGGATGGAAGATCGCGCCAACCGGCGTTTCGAGAGGCCCAACGATCTCGAGCGTGCGCTCTATCGGTCCGCCTTCCAGGTGTCCAATCCCCTTTGCTTGCGAACATGTCCGGTCTTCCACGCGAGCATCGGCATGTCCTTGATCCGGGCACGAAACTCCGGCGCGATGTCCAGCAGGCCGGCGTCGATTTCGCCATGATCGAGCACACCATTGAGAAACGCCCGCTCGTTCGCTGTCAGATCGAACAGGAAGGCGAATCCTTCGCGACAGAGCCTGACGGTCTCCTCGATCCAGGCGTCGATCTCGCCCCTGGCGGCGACGTGGCCGCGAGGCAGACAGATCGCGAGCTTCTGGCGAAACTCACGCGGTTCGACCGCGATGACGTCGATCGACCTGGTGCGCCAGTCGCGTCGCCCGCAGGCGTCAATGGCCAGCACGGCAGCCTTGACCCGGCCCCAGTCGAGTCCGTCGATGGAAAGGATGCGCCGTGCGTCGAACAGATCGCGGGCCGCATGCCTGTCGATGAGCGCGACAAGCTTGCCGGCGACGATTTCGTGGAGGTCGAGGACGAGAACGTCCTTCACCCGCATGCCGCCGAGGGGAAGAGACTCCATGCGCGCCATGCCGAACAGTGGCTGGCGGGCCATGTAGTTGACGTCGAGCGCCGAGGCGTAGCGAACCAGCCACTTGCCTCCTGCATGCTCGCCAGGCCTGCGGCGAATGCCGTAACCCTGGGAAGTGAAGAGACGGTCGAGCGAGGCATCGACTTCGGCCCGGTCGAGTGCTCCGACACAGTTGAGGTCGCTATCGACCGAGATGGAAGAGGTTGAGCGCCGTCCCGCCCTTGAGGACGAGGCGATCCGCCAGAACTCCATCCCGCGCGATCTCCTGCAGCAGGTCCAGAAGGCGCAGCACCTTCTCCATCGTGCCGGGCTGGTGGCCCGTCTCGTCGGCGAGACGCTGCAGGGTCTGGGCAGATGCTGCGGTCATCTACAGTCCCTCGAAGCGGCGTTCGAGGACATCGACGGGGAGAATGACGTTCCAGTCCCTGGCCGTCTTTCCCTCGCCCGGTGTGGCGCCAAGAGCCTATCGGGGCTGCGCCGGCATGAGTGTGCGGAGCTCCTCGAGCGCAGCATCCGGGGCGCCCAGCCGCTTCTGCTCGCGTTCCAGCCAGAAGCCCATGGCGCCGGCGGCGGTGGCCTTGCCAAGAGCGCGCACGTAGCGGATCAGCGCCAGGGCGTCGATTCGCACCACCAGGTCCAGGGAGTTGAAGAGTTCCTCCGCGCCGCCTGCCAGATCGTAGCGGTCGAACAGATCGGCGATCGTCCGCTCGGTCGTCGTCACCCCGACCTCCTGCCCCAGGCGGTCGACCACCATGACGCCATCCGGAGGTGCGAAGCCGCGTGGCGGCCTGACGAAGCGGCAGGCGAAACCGGTCGCCCGTGGGTCCTTTCCAGACGGCCGCGACAGCGGTTGCGCGCACGAACTCGGCAGCTGTCATCCCCCGCATCCGCCGAGGTCTCGATCCGGTCCCAGTCGCGATCGTAGAAGCAAATCTCACGCAGCGAGGGTTTCCGGCCTCTATCGACCTCGAACCCCCGCATGTGATGGCATCTTCTGCTCTATGGCCTCGTCAGGCCGCACTTCCGAGCGTTTCTTGAATACCTGAAGATCGCCGAGGATCGAACCAACGGTGGCGAGACCAGGCATCGGGGCGTCGTTTCCTGCCTGAACCGCAGCAACGGGAACGTCAGCGCTGTGTGCGCACGTTACCGGGAGCCTCGTGGAGGGCGCAGTGCTGACGCTGGAAGCGGGTCGTGAGAATGAACCTGAGCCTCGAGAAGGGGTTCCTCGATACCTTCGACGAGGCGACGCGCATGCGTGGCATGACATGCTCCGCATTCGTTCAGAAAGAAGCCACGCGCGAGTTTCTCGAACCTGCCTGCAACGGTACAGTCGTTCGCTGGCGCGTGTCAGAGAAGTGGCGACGCAGAGTGATCCTCCCGGCTGGCTCGCCCCACCTTCAGGTTATGGAAAGAAGCGGCCGTCGCGTGTTGTGGGCGGCCGGGGATGGTTTCCCTTCATTCGGCCGCGCCTCCCGGCATGCGCAGCCGCTTGCCCTCGTCCTCGGCGACGATCGGATCCAGGAAGGCATTGCAACGGTCAAGCTCGCTTGTGGTCGCATCGAGTGAACGCCAGTCGATGGCAGCGGTCCATCTTTGCGCATAGTCGAGTACGCGAATGAGGGGCTCGGGCCGACCCGATTGCGAGAGCGCCTTCAGCGCGGAGAGATAGTTGGCGCGATACACGGTGGGCACGATGATGCGTTCCTCGCCGGCCGCCGCCAGCTCGACGTTCATCATGATCCGAGCCGTCCGGCCGTTTCCGTCGGAGAATGGATGGACCTCCGAGACAAGGAACTTCATGAAGACCGCACGCTGAAAGGGGCTTTCCAGGCTCCGGCAAAGGTCGAACCCCTGCGCCAGTGTGCCAGCGACGAGGTCCGGCGCGACGAATACTGTGGAGCCGGCGCGGTTCTGCGCATGCTTGAAGGTTCCGGGATCCTTGTCGGGCCGACCCTCCATGATCGATGCGTGACGTGCCTTGAGAAGGTCGTTCAGCGCACAAGCATCTCCAGGGCTGCGGGACATTTCCCGATCGTCGGACACGATGCGCCATGTGCCCAGGATGTCGTGCGCATCCGCGGGCCGCTCGTCGGGGATGACGCCGCGAAACACGATGTCGGCGGCCTCGTCGACGGCAAACTCGGTGCCCTCGATGAAGTTCGAAAAGTAGGCTTCGAAGAAGGCGAGCATCGCATGGCCCTCGGGCCCGCGATTGGGCGCCATGCGGGAGAGCGGGGGATGGTCGCGCAGTGCCGTGTGCAGGGCCTGGAACAGGATCAGGCGGTCCGGATCGTAAGGTCGACCCAGATGGCGGGCGACGGCGGGAGGTGCGGCCAGTTCCGCGTCGCGGGTGCCGAGCGGGGCTCCAATCATCGCATCGAGGGTGGTGGCTTCCTCTTCGAGGTCGAGGCCGGGTGCCAGGGAATTGATCTCGTCACGCAGCCGGTTTGCCGCGTCTTCCCCCGAACGCCGGATCAGGGTATCGAGCCGTTTCTCGATCCCGGCCCTGTCGAGGGTGCGAGCCACGAGCCCGCGACGCGCTCGCGAGGGACGCATGTTTTCCAGGTAAGCGCGCGCGGTAGAACTCAGATAGAGGCCACGGAGAAACGGTCGATCGGTAGGGAGCGGCCCTGGACCGCGCCGTGGCCGCAGCGTGATACCCGGCAGCGGGATGTCCCGGCCGCGAGCGGTAATCAGACATATCGATCCGTCGCTCGCCGGAGCGTTCTCCAGCGCGGTGCGGTCGGCGACAAGCGCTCCCGGGAAGTATCCGGCGACGATATTCCAAAGATTGCGGCCGACGATCGCTTCGGGTGGATCGGCCATGTTTCGGGTATAGAGCCGCGAGGCCAGCTTGCGCAGCTTTCCGGCTTTCACCGCCCGCGATACCGTCCGCGTGACGTGCTTGTCGGATATGAACGCTTCCGGCATGCGATCCAGGAGTTTGGCGACGGATATTCTCGGCATTAGCAGTCCTTCCAACACAAAGATACGGACATTTGGAGAAATAGGAAGGATGAAGTGAGAGTTTTGTCTGATTAAGATCGATCTGATGTTGCGAGGGCCATTCTGGGGACGGCAATTCGGTGTCGGCAGGGCCGTGCCCTGGATCCGGGCGAAAAGATTGATGTATTGCGCCAGGGCGAGCATGTCGGAGATATGGCACAGGCTTCCGGCATGGCAAGGGACGTTGTCATTGGCGAACGGAAGGCTGACACTTCGGACGTGAGTTCTCTCCCCCGAGACTCAAGGCGGAAACTCCTGGATTCCAAGAATATGTGAGTTGTTCCGCCCCGATTGCAAAGAGCATCGATGCTGCGAGAGCCTGTTCCACAGGCTGGTGAGAGATCCGGGTTTCACCGTGTGGGCTCCAACCCTTGCGATCCTCGAATTGTGCACCCGAATGCGAGCGGCATTCACCGGTTTTGAACAAGAAACGGGCGCCCCGGCATCGGCGGAGACCCGAGCTCCGGAAATGGCACGTGCGGGGATGATGTCGAACAGGTCGAAGCAGCACTGGACCTCTGACGGGTATCGTTGTGTGCACGTGGGCGGATGCCGCACGGCGCCCTCTCGACACTTCCGGGAATCACTGCCGCCTCGAGGGGCTCCCGGCTCGTCCGTCCACTGCTGATCGCGGCCTTCCCGCAAGCACTGTCACTCGCAAGCCATTACCGAGAGAGTGCGGGAGATTCTCAACTCTTTCAGGGCAAAGGCGAAGATTGTGATGAACCGAATCCGGAATTGCTGCATACTTGCCTGTCAAATTAAACATGGCCGCGTCAAGAGCCATGAGGGGGCACCATCCGGGTGCTGCAATGGAAAGGGAGGACCAAAACATGATTTCCCGTCGTAGTTTACTTCAAACCGGAGGCTATCTGGGCGTGGCGGCAGTCGTTCCTTCCGTCATCGTTCCGGTACACGCCGAGATGTCCGTCACCATCGCGGAAAGCGAAGGACACGGCTGGGCCGTGGTCTACACGGCAGATGCTGCCGACCTGTGGGCCAAGAATGGCCTGGAGGCCGGCGTCGCCAAGTTCACGGCCGGCCGTCTTGCACTTGATGCGGTGCTGACGGAGAGTGCCGAATTCTGCACGACCACCCAGAGCCCGACGCTGCTCGCGCTGATGCGCGGCCTGGAACCGCGTGTCGTGGCTGATTTCAGCCGCTCCTCCAGGGAAATGCTGGTTGCCGCCAACCGGACACTGGGGGTTTCCGAACCCTCCGATCTGAAGGGTAGAAAAATCGCCACCAAGGTCGGCACGAGTGGCCATTTCTTCCTCAATCAATGGCTGGCGCTTCATGGCATGGCATTGAGTGATGTGGAGCTGGTGAACATGGGTGGTCCGGAGATGGTGACCGCGGTCGTACGCGGGGATGTCGACGCCTTCGCCTGGGACTGGCTGACAGCCATTGCGGCCCAGGACCAGGCGGGAGACGACATTGTCGTGCTGGATCGGGAAGGCATCGATGAAATCTGGGCCTACCACCTCATCTTTGTCGCCAACAACAGCCTCGTCGAGGACTCACCGGAAACGGTCGAGAAGGCGGTGCAGAGCCTGCTGGATGCCGAAGAACTGATCAACACGGACCGGTCTCAGGCAATCGGGCATGTTGCCGAGCGGACCGCGACATCCATCGATGACACAACGATCGGAATGGACCTGCTGGATATCGGGGTGACACTCGATGACAGCCTGGTCGACGTCATGGTGGCGGAGGCCGAGTGGGCGATCGGTCAGGGTATTTCACCGGAATACGATGGCGATCTGCGTGCTCTCTTCAGGGGTGCGGTCTACGAGGACGCTCTCCAGAATCTGGCGCCTGAGCGGGTGAACCTGTCGGGCTGATATCAGGTGGCATCGAGGGAAGAGCGTGAGACGGGTCGCAGGGGAAGGCGAGGCGGCTCGATCTTCCAGTAGGAGCCATGTGGCCGAGCGACCGGATGAAGAAGTGGTCGCGATCGAGAATGTCTCCAAGCTCTTCCCCTCGACGGAAGGCAGATCCACCTGGGCGCTTCTCGACGTGTCGCTGTCGATCCGGGACGGGGAGTTCCTGTGTGCGATCGGACCGAGCGGGTGCGGGAAAACGACGCTCCTCAACCTCATCGCCGGTTACATCGAACCGACGCGCGGCGAACTTCGTTTCGACAGGATACCGATCTCGAGGCCGGCGCCCGAACGCGGTGTGGTTTTCCAGGAATATGCCCTTTTCCCCTGGTTGACAGCGCTGCGCAATGTCGAGTTCGGTCTGAAGATGCAGGGCATGGCGAAGTCCGAGCGAAGGGAACGCGCCAGCGAGGCATTGAAACTCGTCGGTCTTGCAGACGCGGCGCAACGCTATCCTTTCGAACTCTCCGGAGGCATGCGTCAGCGGGTGGCTGTCGCGCGCGCCCTGGTGAATCGCCCCCGGATCCTTCTGATGGATGAGCCCTTCGCAGCCGTCGATGCCCTGACCCGCGCCTCCCTTCAGACCGAACTGCTGCGAATCTGGCGGGAGGTCGGCATCACGATCTTCTTCATCACGCACAATATCGAGGAGGCCGTCTATCTCGGGGACCGCATTGTCGTGATGTCGCCCAATCCCGGCCGGATACAGGAAACGGTGGACGTGGACATCTCCCGGCCACGGGACAGGAGTGAACCGGAGTTCGGCCGGCTCTATGCAAAGGTGAACGGCATTTTCCATAGTCAAGGGAACCCAGCGTCATGACGGTGACGGAAACGGACTCTCGTTCTCATGAGCAGAAGGCCTTGACGCCGGATCTTATGGAACACATCGAAGAGAGCTTTCGCGTCGACCTGCTGCGAAGGCGCCGCCACCGCCGGGTCCAGCGCCTGATGCTGAACGTTGCGGGTGTGATCCTGTTCCTGATCGTCTGGGAGGTCGCCCCGCGTGTGGTTCCCGGGGTGAACCTGCAAATGTTTCCCCCGCCGTCCGGCGTTGTCGGGACCTTGTGGGACCTGGTTGCCAGCGGAGAACTTGCCGGTCATGCCTGGTCGAGCCTGAAACGGGCGATCTCCGGCTTCGTCCTGGGCTCGACAGCCGGCATCCTTGCCGGCTTGCTGACAGGACGGCTCATGATCCTGCGCGACCTGTCGGATCCCGTGCTTCACAGTTTGAGGTCGATACCGTCGATCGCTTTCGTTCCGTTGGCCATTGTCTGGTTTGGCCTGGGCGAAACGCCCAAGATCGCCCTGATCACCTGGGGTACGTTCTTCCCCGTCTGGGTGAACACGTTCATCGGCGTTCGAGACGTGCCCAGCATCTATGTCCGTTCGGCGGCAAGCCTGGGCGCTTCGCCTTCGGGAATCATGCTGCAGGTCGTTCTGCCCGCGGCGTTGCCGTTCGTCATTGCGGGCCTGCGTCAAGCCACGGCGGTGGCCTTTGTCATCCTGGTTGCCGCGGAACTGGTCGGGGCGAGCAGTGGTCTGGGCTACCTGATCTCATTCTCTCACCTCGTGTTCAGGGTCGACATGATGTTCGTCGGGCTGATGGCCCTGGGCGCACTGGGTTTCCTTGCCGATACGCTGTTTGCAGCGGCACTCGACAGGATCTTTCCGTGGTATGGCGCCGAGGCGCGATGATCGTCCGAGCGACATGAGGCGAGCCCCGCCATGAGCCGCCCCCTGTTCCTGCGCGGCGGAGACATCGTGACCATGGACGTCGCCTCGCCCCGCGCCGAGGCGATGCTGGTTCGCGGTGGCCGGATCGTTGCAGTTGGTCACAACGACGAGATCGCCGGCGATCTTCCTTCCGGCACCGAGACGGTCGATCTCGATGGGCGATGCGTTGTTCCCGGACTGATCGACGCCCATGCCCACATGGAGCGCGAAGGCCTCAAGGACATCCGGATCAGTCTGGCGGGCGCGCGTTCACTCGACGATGTCCTGTCGCGGGTGGCCGCCGCCGCAACCACGACACCGAAGGGCGAATGGATCGTCACGATGCCGGTCGGGACCGCTCCCTTCTACCTCGACGGCCCCTCGGCACTCGCGGAAGGCCGGCTGCCGAACCGTCGGGAACTCGACGGCGTGGCTCGCGACCATGCCGTCTACATCATGGCCCCGTTCGGCACCTGGAGCCGGGTACCGACACATGCGGCCCTGAACAGCCTGGCACTGGAACGTGCCGGCATCCTCCAGGGAGCCAGGGCACGCTGTGAGGGCGTCGAAATCGCCTGCGATGCGCAGGGCGTTCCCAACGGCATCATCATCGAGCACAACGAACGCCCAAGCCTGGAGTTCGATCTCTTGAAGAGTCTTCCAGGTTTCACCTGGCGCCAGCGCCTCGAGGCCGTCCGGCGCTCCATGAAGGTCTACAATGCCGCCGGAACGACCAGTGTCTACGAAGGCCACGGCTCCTATGCCGCCAGCGTCGGGCTCTATCAAAGGCTCTGGGAGGAGCGGGAACTCAGCGTCCGCGTGTCGTTGACGATCAGCCCGACCTGGAGTGATCCGCACGAAGCCCGGCTCGTCATGCGTGACTGGCTGGGCTTCGCCCGGGGCCGCGGGCTGGGCGATGAATGGCTGCGCGTGTCGGGTGTCTACATCGGCTTCGGCGGGAACGCCTGCACTGCCGGACTGGTGCGTGACTCACTGCCCGATACCGGATGGGCCGGCTTCGTCGAATGGTGCAACGACGAGGAACAGTACGCCGCGCTTGTGTGTCTGGCCGCAGAATTCGACCTTCGCGTTCACACCGTGATCCTCGAGGATCTCGGACGGGTTCTGCCGATCTTCGAGCGGCTCGCCGAGCGCTACCCCATCGCGAAACGCCGCTGGGTGATGGAGCATGTCGGCCAGCTCGCGCCATCCGACCACCAGCGGGTGCGCAGACTCGGTCTCATCATCACCACCATTCCGGTCTATCAGCTCTGGAAGAACGGCGATGACTACTTCGACGCGCCGAATGCAGGCAACGAGGTCGCGGCACACAGGTCCCTGCTGGAGGCCGGCATCCCGGTCGCGATCGGCACGGACAACATTCCCGTTTCCCTCTTCAAGACCATGGCCGTGACGCGCCAGAGGCGCGAGCGTGTCACCGGACGGTGCATCGGGCCGGATCAAAGGCTCGATGGTCTGGCGGCGTTGAGAACCTGCACTGTCGAGGCCGCACGGCTCTCGTTCGAGGAGCAGATCAAGGGCAGCCTCGCTCCGGGCAAGCTGGCCGATTTCGTGATCCTCCCCGACAATCCCGCGACCGTGGACGAAAGGACGCTGGAAACACTGAAGCCGGAAGCAACCGTGGTCGACGGCCGCTTCGTCTTTCCTGCGTGACGCAGCCCTGGCCAGCCGCACCACAAGATCATGCTTGCCGCCGATCTTCCCGGGGCCGATCCCGCCCGCCCTGATCGTCGCCTTGTCCATCGCGATCTCCGGACCCGGATGCTGACGGGATCGCGGTTCTCCATCACCGTAGCCCCTCCGCCGTGCCTTCGAAGATAGACTCGTTCAGAAAGATGCGCTGGCCGAACAGGTTGCGGTCGACTTCGGTCAATGCGGCTTCCTCGCAGATTTCGTCCCATGCGTCCCGGATGGCGCCGATCTGCCGATCGATGATGTCCTTGGCCGCTTTCTGGCTGAACTGGAAATTGCGCGCGGCCTCAAGGCAGGTCGCAAGTGTGCTCGTCCGATTGTCTCCGACGATCAGCATTGCCTGGCTGGCCAAGTTGCCGGAACGGCGTTGCGGGCAGATGTCATAGGCAGGCGTCAGGGTCAGGTGTTCGCCGTCCCAGAAGCCCGCGTGGTTGCGGGCGTGGTCGTCGGTGTTGCCGCACAGGATGTTGAACGCGAGCCGGCCGAAGAGCTCGTGCAACGTCGCCCTAGGCGAGGTGAAGCGGTGCCGGAT
>MKWU01000476.1_pt1:57500-76618 | contig 76618 bp, 66 predicted proteins | sample 809101 | NCBI WGS metagenome assembly MKWU01 (sample SAMN05860141, study PRJNA318959) | sponge metagenome | host: Aplysina aerophoba | place: Slovenia: Piran, Adriatic Sea, Gulf of Piran | collected 2013-05-07 | reverse complement strand
TTCGGGCCCGAAGAGCCCCTCCTGCCCCGAAGACGAACGGATTGGTGGAGCGCGGTCCTGGCTGAGTTCTTCCGGATCAAGCTAGCCGAGACCTGCTATGAGAGCGTCGATCTGCTCCCAGCCGATCTCGATACCTGGCTCCACCACTACAACTCTGAGCAACCCCATCTCGGTTACCGAAACCAAGGTCGCAGGCCCATGGAAACTATCAAGCTGTTTGGTGGCCAAGAAGGTTAAGAGGACACTTTATCGTTGGTTTATTCGTGAACCCGGCCTCGCCAGGACGTTGTGATGATGGCGAAGGACTCTCTAGGACTTCCCGATATCCGAATGCAAGGAGGGCGCCAGAGCGCTCGCTGTTTCCCCTAACCCGCTCTAGGTCCGACCTAGAATTGAGTGGTATGGACGACGCTATGCGCGCATAACGCGGGATGGGAACCGAATCCCGATTCTGCATGCTGACAGGCTGTGATACAGAGTTGTGTCATCCTTCCTGTTCTACCTTCGGCGAACGACCCGGTTTCGAAGGGTAGGCGCTGTTTCCACCTAAGGATTATAGAGTCAACCGAACAGCCGGCCGAAGATCCTGAATCCCGCGAGGTAGGTTCCCAGTACCGAGCCGGTGGTCGCAAGCAGGAACACCAAGAGCGTCCGGGTGACCCGGTTCCGCCACCAGCCGCGGGCGCTTGTGAGGTCCGGGCGGAGATCGCGGAAGTCGGCCACCTTTGGCTTTCGTAACCACGACTCCAGCCCGGCCGCTACGAACCCGGCGCCGATCAGTGGGTTGAGCGAGGTGAACGGGGCAGCCAGGAACGTTCCGACGACCGTGAGCGGGTGGGCCAAGGCGATAAGCGCCCCGAGACCTGCGAGGACGCCGTTAATCAGGAACCAGTCGCGGATCAGCTCGAGACCGAGTTGGGGGCTGCGGCTGAACCCGATGGCGAACCCGGCTAGGGCCAGCGCCGTGATGATCCAGGGGAGGACCTTCGGCCACGGGCCGGAAGGGGGGACCTGCTCGAGCCGTTCCAACTCGGCCTCGTGGTCGGGAACACCCGCCTCGAGGTGCTCACGGAGCCCCTTGAGGTGTCCGGCCCCGATCACCACTAGGACCTGCGCAAAGGGGTTCTCGCGGGACTCTGCGTCGGCCTCGAGTTTCGCGGCCATGTAGCGGTCTCGCTCGGCGATGAGGGGAGTGTAGAGGGCCTGGGAGTTCTCCGCAAACTCGGTAAAGGTGGCCTCGAGGATATCCCCCTGCCTGAGCTTCTCAACCTCCTCAGCCGTGATCTCCTCCCTTGAAAGGGTGCTCAGGAACAGGCTGCCCAGCAGGGTGAAGCGCTGCCACCAGGGGACGTTTCTGTAGGTGCGCCGGAGGGTGACACCGATATCGCGGTCGATAAGTAGGAGTGGTAGGCCAGCCTCCTCCGCAGCCCGGATGGCAACCCGCATCTCTTGGCCCGGCTCGATGCCTAGCTGATCGGCGAGCCGCTGCTGGAACGCGCCCAAGGCCAGATTCGCGGCTACCATCCCTGCCTTGCCCTGGCGCACCACTTGGAACAGGTCGAGCTTGGCCCAGCGGTCGGGATCGGTGAGGGCTGCGTGGCGGTTGGGGTCGAGTTCGACCGCGACTGCGTCGAATGTCCCCGTATCGAGTAGCCGTTCGACCGCCTCGGCGCTGGCGCGGGAGACGTGGGCGGTGCCGAGCAGGGTGTAGTGGAGCCCGTCCCGCTCGATGCGTGCGAGCGGCTGCTCTTCGACATCGGTGGGAGGAGGGGAAGGGAGGTTGCTGGGCGACATGATGCGAGTTTACTCGGTCCCAGGCGGGGGAGACGTCGCTAGCGCCTTTAGCGCCCCGCAGGTCGAGTCAGAGCGCCTAGGTGTCGCCGGGTTTCCACTCCAGAGTGGGCAAGCGGCCTCGGACTACCGCCTATCTGTGCCTGGAGGCTGTTCCCGGGAGGCCTCTTCCGGTCGATCTCTGTCCGGGCGGCGGCTGGTGCCGCTACAATCGAAGTATGTCCCAGCGCAATCGCGAGAGGAGATCGGAGCGGAAGGCGATCGAGAGGGCCCGTAAGATCACCGTGGGCAAGATGGTGCGGCTGTTTGTGAAATCGGTTCTCTTGGCGGTAGGGTTCGTCTTGATCGTCACCCTGCTGAACGCTCTAGGTGTCCCTTACCTCGACCGCCTCTGGGGCCAACTGGTGGTGCTCGGACTGTTGTGGATCGTCACCTACCCGCTGCTAATGCGGGACTTCCGACCCCGGACCTACCTCAAAGACAGATGAGTAGGTCCCGAGTTCGGCTGGGGGCGCTTGGCCAGCGGAGCCTCTATCAACAGATCAAGTTGGCCCGCTTCTGGTTGCCGGTTGCCATCGTCGCTGTCGTGGTTGTTCACCAAGTCGTCATCGTCCCGCTCGGCGGAGTACTTTGGCAGTTCTGGGTGCAGATCCTGTTCTACAGCATCCTCGGCCCGATGGCGACATTTGCAACCCTCAACTGGATCGCCTCTGAAGTCAGGCTCCGCGAGCGGGCGCAGGAGGAACTGACCCGGCTCTACACGGAGTTGCAGGACAGCCACGAGCTTCTCAGCGCCATCCAGGAGGTTACCGGAGCCAGCGACCTTGACGCCGCTCTGAAGGCCGCCAGTCGAGGCGTCGTCAAGGTGACAGAGGCGGTGGGGGCGGCGGTCGTGATCGGTTCGCGGGGACCTCCTTTAAGCGAGGGCTACGGTCTGGACACGGCGCTGGCGGAGGACGCCGGTGACCGGGATAGACGCCTGCGTGCCGGAGAGGTGCCGCCGGAGGAGGGTGGCCCGGAGGGACGCCTCCGGGTGTTGAGCGAGCCCATCTCGTGGGCGGGGGAGATCCAGGGGAGCGTTCATGGCTACTTCGCCGGTCCGCCCGACGCTAGGCAGCGCGAGAGCTTCAGGATCCTCTGTGCCGAATTTACCTCGACCGCTGAGGCCGTCCGCGGTCGCACCCGCGATCTTCTGACCCTATTTGAGGTAGACAGGAGCATCCGTGCGGAGGGCAACCTCACCCGGCTCCTGCAGACCCTCCTTACCCAGATGATGGCCAGAGCGGGAGCGGAAGCTGGCGGGGTCTACCTGGCCGACGATGAGAACCTGATCGAGTTGCATGCCCATCACGGTCTGGCCGAGTCACCCTCGAACGTAGCGGTTCGAGGGCTCGTCAGGCGCGTGGCTAGCGAGACCTCACCCCACCTCGTGGCCCACCTCTCTGAGGAGGAGAGAGCGTCGGGCGGCCCTATCCTGGCGGCGGCTCGAAGTGCCCTCCTGCTCCCGCTCCTTGGCGACGAGGGCCTGCTCGGTGTGATCGTTCTCTCCCACTCGGAGCCGGGCCGTTTCGACGAGGGCGGACTGCCCTTCCTGAATCTGCTGGCGAGTCAGGTCACGCTGGCGGTTCGAAACGCCCGGGCCTATCTCCAGTCGGAGGAGTTGGCCATCGTGGAGGAGCGTGCTCGCATCGCCCGTGAGATCCACGACAGTGTTGCGCAGTCACTGGCTTTCTCCGCTCTCAAACTCGACCTCGTTGCCAGACTGCTTGAGAGCGATCCAGCTAAAGCCCTCATTGAGCTCGACGACACCAAGGTCACCATTAGGGAGTTGATCAAGGAGGTGCGGAGGAGCATCTTCGCCCTTCATCCCGTCGACCTTGAACGGCACGGCTTCGTGGAGACCCTGAGGAGTTACTGTAGCGATTACAGTCAGCAGAACGACATCGGGGTCGAACTCGACATCGAGCCCCTTCCCAATCTGACTATGACCTCAGAAGCGGTCCTGTTCCGGATCTTCCAGGAGGCGATGAACAACGTCGCCAAGCACGCCGAGGCTAGTCGGGTCGCGGTCAGAGCCGGCCGGACCGAAGACAGACACGCATTCGTGGAGGTCGAGGACGACGGGCGAGGGTTCGATCAGGACGAGGTGGACGGGCGGGTGACGAGCGCTGGTGGACTAGGGCTCAAGCAGATGCGCGAGCGGGTGGAGGGGCGGGGCGGTAGCCTCCGCATCCGGACCGCCCCAGGGCAGGGGACAAGCCTCCGGGCGTCCCTGCCCGAATGACTCGCAGTCGTACCCTTCAAACCCTTTGGAGTGCTGAAGCTATTGGCTTTGCCGACGGCCTGCCTATCACCCCTAATGACAACCACCACGGCAACCCGGCGGTCGCGCAAGTCGGGCGAGACCTCTCAAGCTTGAAGTAGTTGGCTGTCCCGCTTCGTCTCCTCGACCAGCCAATCGACCACCGCCTTCAGATCGCCCGCGCTCTCCTGGTGAACCGCTAGCTGGCGGTCTGCGCTGGTGCCTTGCTGGAAGATGGTGAACACGTGATTGACCTCGTTGCGAATCCCGAGGTCGTCGACCACGTCGTCTACGAACTCCACCAGTTCAGTGAGGAGCACCTTGGTCGGAAGCTCCTGCTGGCGGCCGAAGTCGATCAGCTTGCCACCGATGCCGTAGCGCATCGCTCGCCACTTGTTCTCCTCGATGAGGGTGGGGGGGTAGTGTCGGAAAGTCAGGTTGTCCCTGCGCATCTTGTAGTGCTTCAAGGCTAGCGCCTGGAAGAGTGAGGCGCAGCAGATGGCGTCGTCGATGCTGGTGCATAGGTCACAGATGCGAAACTCCAGCGTCGGATAGACGTGGTGCGGTCGAATGTCCCAGTAGATCTTCGAACTGTCCTCAATCGCTCCCGTCTCTACCAGGGTGGCCAGCAGTCGCTGATACTCGCTGTAGCTGCTGAACTCCTGTGGGATCCCGGTACGCGGGAAGCGTTTGAACATGGCGCTCCGGTAGCTCTTGAGCCCGGTATCTATCCCACGCCAGAAGGGACTCGAGCTCGACAGGGCGAGGACGTGGGGCGTGAAGTAGCGTAGCGTGTTCATGGTGTCGATCGCGAAATCCCGATCCTCGATTCCGACGTGAACGTGCATGCCGAAGATCAGCAGATCCCGTGCCAGGAACTGCATGTCCTCGAGGATGGTAAGGTAGCGGTTCTTGTCGGTGATCTCCGAGGTCTCCCAACTCGAGAACGGATGGGCACCTGCGGCCGCGATCCAGACCCCTTTTGTCTCAGCGATTTCCGAGACAGCCCTGCGCAACTCCAGGACCTCCTGGCGGGCCTCCTGGACCGTAGCGCACGGCTTGGTACCGATCTCGACGGTGCTCTGATGCATCTCCGGTTTGACGTCACGCATGCGCAAGGCGTGGTGGTCGTCCTCGAGGAAGTGGGTGATGTAACTCTTGAGTTCCCGCGTCTCTGGATCGATGATCTGGTACTCCTCCTCGATCCCGATGGTCAGGGAAGGACGCTTGACGGTCATGGAGAACTCCCTCTGCGGCCTCTGTGAATACGCCCTTCACGGAGCCTTGGCACCGTGGTCTAATACAGTATGCCAGCGACATTGGTTCCTCTCGAGTTCCGTCGCTATCCTGACGAAGAGATGGTCGCTCGCGCTGAGGCATTCTACAATCTTTTGCGGACCCGTCGCACCGTGCGGGACTTCTCCCCCGAGTCGGTACCGCGCGAGGTGATCGAGGCTGCGCTCCGAGTTGCAGGTACTGCGCCGAACGGGGCCAACCTCCAGCCTTGGCACTTTGTGGTCGTCTCCGACCCCGCTCTCAAGCGGGAGATCCGGCAGGCTGCCGAGGCCGAAGAGCGGGAGTTCTACCAGCGCCGCGCCCCCCCGGAATGGCTCGCTGCGCTCGAGCTACTCGGGACCGATGCGAACAAGCCCTTCCTGGAGGCGGCACCATACCTGATCGCGATCTTCGGCGAGGCCTATGGCCTCCTTGAGGATGGGAGGAGGGTCAAAAACTACTACGTGAACGAGTCTGTCGGCATCGCCACCGGGATGCTCATCGCTGCGCTACACCGGGCAGGCCTTGCGACCCTGACCCATACTCCGAGCCCGATGAAGTTTCTGAATAGAATCCTGAGACGACCCGACAACGAGCGGCCGTTCCTGTTACTGGTGGTCGGTCGTCCGGCTGAGGGGGCGCGTGTCCCCGACATCCGCAAGAAGCCGCTTGAGGAGATCGCGACGTTCCTCTAGGAGTGTCCGACACCTACCCTTGCGAGCCTAGAAGAAGCCTTTCAGTTCCACCCCTATTCCGTAGTTAGTGGTGAGTTCGGTGTGGGCGAGCGATGGTCCGAGAGAGAGTGTGTAGTTGGGAGAGGAGAGGTTGAAGGTGACGATCATAAGGCCTTGGAGGGTGCTGGAGCCGGGATTGAGAGCGCTGTCGATCAGGCTTACACTCCCGTTGATGTCGAGGCTCCAGGCGTTACCCACAGGGAGGTTGAGCTGCCCGGCGACCTGCGGAAGGGGCGCGGCTTCGGGCGCCACCAGGGGAGGGGAGTAGGCCGCTTCCAGGGTCCAGAGGGCGTTGTCGAGGGGGCCCGAAAGGCCCAGGGCTCCACGCCCGTCAAAGGGGGTCGTGAGCAGCCAAGCCTCACCGTAGAGGACGAGGGGACCGACCAGTCCGCTGCCACTCAGGCCGGCGGCGAAGCTGTCGAGGTAGAGGGCGTGGACCTCAAGTTCGAAGCTGCTGAAGTTGTGCCGGACGCTTGCGACTAGACCGGGATGAGGTGCCCGGTAGATGATGGCGGACCGAACCCGCCAAGGGCCCACGAACAGGCTCGCGCGGGCACCCGGGAGCCCCCTTGGGAGGCCGGTCGAGGCGCGTGGCTCGATGCTGTACGGGATGTTGAGGCGGGCTGCCTCCAGAGGGAGCCGTTCGATGCCGACGCTTACGTCCACGCTATCGCCACGCCAGAGGATGTAGACCTCCGTCAGACCGACCTCCACGAGCGACTTGGTGGGGCTGTTGTCGAGCGCTCGCGCTGCTGGGTCGAGGCTCAGGTTGAGGCTGATCGGGTCGAGTGCGTAGCTCGCCTCCAGGTGGAGGCGGTAGCTGGCACTGAAGGTGTTGGAGACATCTCCCGCAGTAGTGGAGGCGGCGAAGTCGGCTCCGAAGCCTATCTCGCCATGGAGGGAGAGTTGGGCTAAGGAGAACGGGGTGATGACCGCCATCATGGTAATGGCGAGGAGGCGCGAGGTCCACTCGGGACCGCTGTGGGGGCTGGCAGGGCTCATGCTGCCTGCACTGGTTCCTCCTGAACGATCCTGCCATCCTCGATTCGGATGATGCGAGTGACCTGATTCAGCAGCCGAGGGTCGTGGGTCGAGAAGACGAATGTGACACCCTGTTCGGTGTTCAGCCTCTGCATATAGTGGATCAGGGACTGGCCGGTCTCGCTGTCGAGATTTGCGGTGGGCTCGTCGGCCAGGATGATCTGCGGGTCGGCGGCGAGGGCTCGCGCCACGGCCACCCGCTGCTGCTGACCGCCCGAAAGCTGGTTGGGCCGCCGGTCGGCGAATTCGGCCATGTCGAGCGCTGCGAGCGCCTGAAGGGCCTTGGACTCTCGCTCGCGTCGGCCGACCCCCTGCAGCTCGAGAACGAAGGCGGCGTTCTCCAGCGCGCTCATGACGGGGATCAGGTTGTAGGCCTGGAACACGAACCCGATGTTCCACAGTCGGAGCTGGGCCGAGGGTGGTTTCGCGAGCCGGTCGATGCGCCTGCCGCTGAGCCACACCTCGCCGGAGGAGGGGGTGTCGAGTGCCCCCATCAGGTGCAGGAGGGTGCTCTTGCCACTGCCCGAGGGACCAGCTATGGCGGTGAACTCGCCCTGCTCGATCTTGAGGTCGATGCCGCGAAGGGCCTCGGTCGCTACGTCACCGACCCGGTAGGTCTTCTTGAGATCCTTGACGGTATAGATCGTGGACATGTCCTCGAAACACTCCTGTGGTGGAACGGGCGTCGTCTCAGGTGGTAAAGCGCATTGCTTCCACCGGCTCTAGTCGGGCGGCCATGCTGGCGGGCCATAGCGCGGCCAGGATGCCGGTTGCCAGAGCGAAGGCGATGGAGAACAGCACCTGTTTGGGGGTGATGCTGGCGTAGAACACCGGGTTGAGCCCAAAGCTGGCGTAGTATTCCTCCAGTCCGGGGAAGGTGAAGCCGCGGGACAGATAGGCGACCCCGGCTAGGCCGGCTCCGGTCCCGACGACCGCGCCCGTGACGCACAGCAGCACGCTCTCGAGGGTGATCATGCTCATCACCTTGCGACCGTTGGCGCCGAGCGAGATGATGATGCCGAATTCGTGGATGCGCTCCATGAGGCTCAGATAGATAGTGTTGATCACTAACAGCCCTGCAAGGATGAAGAAGATGATGTTTAGCGCCGCCATCATAGGCCCGATGGCGTCGAGGAGTCGGACTAGGCTGGGATTAAGTTCCTGCCAGCTTTCAACGCTGTAGTCGTTAAGGGAGGCCCTCAGTTCGTCGCGGACGGTCGCTATCTTGGTGTCCTGGTCGAGCCGTACCAGTTCGGGGTAGTGCAGTTCGAAGCGGGTTACGGCGCCGGGGGCGGCCAGTTCCTGTGCGGCCCCGAGTGGGATGAACGCTGCCCGACCCTCGTAATTTGCGTCGAGGAGGTCGAGCAGGCCGACGACCGTGTAGGCGGCGGCGCCGAAGCCCTCGGTGCCGGGGGCGTAGGCGAACACCTCGTCGCCGAGCCCCACCTCGAGGGCATTGGCAAGGGCTTCGCCCAAGACGATGCCTTCGAACTCGTCTTCCTCGAGGAAGCGTCCCGCGCTGAGGCTCTGGTCGATGAAGCGATCCAGGAGTGCCGGGGTCCAGTCCTGGCCGCTCAGGACGATCCCGCGGGACCGATCCTCCCCGGCGAGCAGGCTGGGCACCTCGAGGACGCCGATAACCTCCGCGCCGTCCGCGCTGGCTTCGATCATCGCGCGTACCGACTCAGCACCTTCGATGAGCAGGGTGCCGAACTCGCGTAGGTCGCGGTACCCGGTGACGTGGACCTGGATCTGGCCGGTTCCCTCGGTGAGACTCTGGTACATACTATTGGTCGAGGCACCGCCGAGACTATAGTAAAGGATTGATAGGGTGACGACGGTCCCTACCGCACCTGCGGTGACGAGGCTGCGGCGGCGCTGACGCCACAGGTTGCGCCAGGCGAGGGTAAGCATCAGCGACACCCCCTTTCAAGGGCCTGCTGGTTGAAGCAGGACTCCGAGATCTCAGCGTCGAAATCATAGTCCTGCCAGACGGCCACGGTACTGCTCCCCTCGCTAAGTAGGTCGTGGACCTCGAGGCGGGTCGGGATGTGACGTCCGTTCGCCTCGATCACATTGGAGAAACGGATCTCCCTGACCGCCTGCCCACGCTGATCGAAGAACACTAGGAGGGTGGGGGCAAAGGTGGTGGCGTCGGCCGAGTAGAGTAGCTTCCCATAGGGCGTGGGAGCCTGCGGGTCGGGCGTGAGTTCGAGGATCACGCTGTAGTTGTCGCGCTCGACGACGGTGGCGGTGTAGTCCTGGCGGTAGTCGTCCCCAGCGAGGTCGTTAAACGATAGGTCGGAATCCAGAAAGTTGTCGCTGCGGCCGCTCGGGGGGAGACGAAGGGTCCGGCGCAACCTTGGGTTATAGATGAAGAGATTCTGGCCGACGTTGAGGAACGCCTGCCCAGCGTCGCGCGGGGGCGTGACCACGGTGATCAGAGAGCGATCATCACCGACACTGAGGATCTCGAGCACACGCTCGGTAACCTTGTCTCCGTCGGTCACGGTTATCACCACCGTTGCCCGGACGCTCTCTGCACGCAGATTCTCGATCATGGCGTCGATTATGAAGGCCGCCTCGTCCGATCCCTGGGCTACGGCTAGGGAAGATAGGCCGAGCGCTATCAGGGCGAGTGCAGGTCGGATTCTTGCCATCATGATGTCTCCCTGTGGGGCGGTCAGTTGCTCCGTATGGCCTCTGAGGGGTTAAGCCTACGGACGCGGCGCGCCGGGGTCAACACCGCGAAGAGTGCTGCGAGCGCGATGGTGAAACCGGTGTAGATGAGGTATTCTGGGTTTGAGACGGTGTAGATCTCATCGCTTAGGGCGAATCCGCTGAGGAAGTCTCCGTAGATGTTGGCGAAGAGCGGCCCTAGGATGTTGACGGTACCCATGAACAGGGTCAGCCCGTAGCCGAGTACTAGGCCCGCGCCGAACCCGAGCGCCGTGGCGAAGATCGCTTCGAGTGTTACCAGCCAGGAGAGGCGATTCTGATCGAGGCCCAGGGCGATGATGATGCCGAATTCTCGGGTACGCTCGAGCACGCTCACTACCACGGTGCTGGTCACGGTGATAGCGGCGAACAGAGAGAAGATAAGGCTGAGGGGGAGCATCTGGGCGCGTTCTGAGGCGAGCCCGCTCTGGAGGGGGCCGAGTAGCTCCTTTACTGGATAGGCCTGCACCCCTTCAGGGAGCCGGTTCTGGAGGGCGCGGACGGCGGCCTCCTCCCGGCCGAACGGGATGTCGAGAGCGACGCCCGTGGCGGTCTCCACACCGGTGAGGCTTCGTGCATCTTCGATATGGATCAGGACGGTGGTCTCATCGACCAGTTCGATGCCGCTGTCGACTAAGCCCACGACAATAAGCCCCGTCGCCTGCGGCCCGGCCTGAGAGGAGGCGTCTAGTGCAAGCCGCTCTCCGAGGCGGATGTCGATAGATTCGGCTAGTCCCTTGCCGATAACCGTCTCGCCGACGCGCTCGAGCATCCGCCCCTCACCGACGTTCTCAGGGATGCTGCTGACCGCATTCTCAAGGGCAGGGTCGACCCCCCGGACCTGCACTCCCTGGGTGGCGTAGGGTGAGCGGATCAGGCCGGGGAAGTCGAGGCGGGGCGCGGCGGTCCGGACCAGCCGGATCGAGGTCGACTCCTCGAGGAAATTCAGGTCGGGGAGGGCGTTCTCAGGGTCAGGGTCAGCGAAGTGGGTCGGGGTGGTAATGAGGGCTGGGGCATGGAGGAAGCGAGCCTGTCCGTTGATAGTGGAGTTGAGGAAGCCGTCGGTGAAACCCCAAAAGAAGATGATCGCTAGGGTAGCGTAGGCGACCACAATTACCAGGATGGTGGTTCGGCGACGCTGACGGAACAGGTTGCGCCATGCCAGCTTGGCAAGGGGGGTGGCGCTGGCACTCCGACCCTGTTCTCCGAGGTTGCCGATCATTACGGTTCGTCTTGTCGCTGTACTCATGCCGCCTCCGAGAGAGAATTAGGAGAGACAAAACTAATTATTAGGTTTATACAATTCTCTAATCTATCTTGTCAAGAAACCATCATCCGCTGGACGACATCCTTTGGCACCTCACACTCCCAGGGAGTGTAGTAGTGGAACATGTCTACGGGCCCTCGGCTCACATCGGGGTTGTTGCTGTCGATGATTTCGATATCCTATCTTGGGCGAGTCGGTGCGTCTGTTGGGTGAATGATGGGTGGTTCTTTGTCACTAGGTACTAGTATTCCGTCACATCTTAATTTGGGGATAAAGCCGCTTGAGCTTAATGCGGGCATCTTCGGTTCTGAATTGCCAGTCGATGCCGGTTTGTCGCTCATTTCTGTCCTCTGCCCAAGCCTTGGCACGGCTTGCCACTCGCTCTCGTGAGGCGATGCGGTCACTGAAGGATTGGCGCCTCATGACGCTCAACTCTGGCTCGGCCATGTTCAGCCAACTGCCGTGCTTCGGTGTGAACACCAGTTGCAGTTTACCGGCCAACCGCAGCGCCTCTTCAGGAGGGAACGCCACGTAGAGTGAGCCGTAGTCATGGGTGTTGAGGTTGTCGCAGACCAGGGTAATGGTCTCGGCCTCGGCAAAGCGTGGCTGATCGACGAGTTGGCGAACCTGTTCGGCCCAGTCTACTGCAGTCCGTCTAGCTGTGGTCCGGACATCACGCCAGCATCCTAGTGCTTCGACGAACATCCATACCGTACAGCTGCCTTCCCGAACGTATTCGTAGTCGATCCCTTGGGCTCGGCCGGGCACCATGGCCAATGGCAGGCGAGACTCGGCGATCAACTGCAGCGGTTGTTCGTCCCTGCATACCACCGGACGACGCCGGTCGTACGGGCGTCGATAGACCTCCAGCAGCTGCTCCATGCGGGCGACGAACTGTCCATCCTGCTCTGGCGCGATAGACCAGATGACTCGGCGCCACGGCTTCAGAGCATTTTTTCCCGACGCACCGTTTCATGACTGATCGAATCGACCACTTCCAGCTCCACCAAGCGTTCAGCCAACAGCCTCAGTGTCCAGCGCGAACGGCCTTCGGGTGGCAGCGAACAGGCAAGTCTGGTCAACTGCGCTTCACCCTCGCCATCGAGCTTGGGCGGGGTCGGAGGTGGCAGCCGAGGTTTTCGCTCCAAGGCTGCCAACGGACCCTGCTCGACCGCCTTCTTGCGCCAACTCTGGATTTGGCTGTCAGGTCGAAGGCAGCGGCTAGGCGATGGTCTGTCCAGCCGGGCCCCTGCTCACCCTGATCGCTCTTAAGCAGCACTTGGGCTCGCTTAACCTTCCAGGCCGCAATCGTCCGTCTACCTTTCCTGCCTTTGGCAATTCGCCCCAACTGACACCGCTCTTCTTGCCTAAGCTTCAATACCTATCTCTTGGCCATAGCTTCCTGGTCTCCCGACAAACGATCTTATGCCAAGTTTTAGGCGTGACGGAATACTAGGCGCCCGCTTGTTCCGGTGGTACATCTTGTGGTCGCCCAGCTTGTTCACTCGTTCGGTGGGCCCGGACCGCACGAGTAGCCACGTCAATAGTGCTGATCGAACTGCAGCTTGCCTGCAGTGTCCCGGCCTAGTTCCTCCGCAGCTTGTTCGGGTGGGTCGGCGACCAGAGGTGCGCCCGGAAGCCGCCCAGCCACTTTGGGGAGGTCCTCTTCTTAGAGCGCTAGATAGACCTCTTCAATAAAGTTCGGACCGACTCTGCTCGACTTCGTGATGGGATCAGCCCCATCAACAGTAGAATATCCCGAAACTTTATATCGACATCGAAAATCACTAGACCTTCTCGGTGGCAGCTGGAAGGGGGCACGAGCAGATAGAAAAAGCGCGGCCCGAAGGCCGCACCTAGTAAGGACGAGGGCAAAACGCACCTAGACCTTGACCCGCTCCTTGAGACCCTTGCCAGGCTTGAAGGCCGGGTACTTGCTCGACGGGATCTTGATCCTGTCGGTGGTGCCGGGCTTGACTCCGGTGCGCGCCCTGCGCTTGCGAACCTCGAAGGTGCCGAAACCGGTCAGCTGCACCTTGAAGTCTTTGTCCAGGTGCAAGCTGATTTTGTCGAGCATAGTGTCCACGACTTCCTTAACATCCTTCTTCTTCATTCCGGTCTCTTCAGCGACGAGGTCGACCAGATCAGCCTTCGAAATGGTCTTGGATTTAGCCATTGATCGTCTCCTCCCTAAAGGCATCAGGTGATTGTACCCTACCATGATAAAGATTGGCAGAGCAAGTCTGGCACGCTATTAACCGGCCTCTTATTCCTCTCTAGTTTGCAGAGACATGGGGTCGCCCCCGCTCTCTGGAACGGTTGACCGTAAACCACTCTCTGGAGGCAGGAGGGCATCTAACTGAGCTGTCAACTTCTGAGTCACTTCCCGCATCGCCTCGCGGTCCCGACCGGCAGACTCGATGGGGTCGCCAAAGCGGACGCGGAAGGACCTCCCTTGACGCCAGATCGCTGTCGGTTGCAACGGTACCCCTACGCGCAGGGCCAAGAAGGATGCTCCATCGAGGGGTTCTACATCACTGTTGCGGGTTCCCTGGACGAAGATCGCGACCACCAGTCCTTTCTTGAGGCGCCGCATTGCACCCTTCACGGCCCCGATATCACTCCCCTTGCGATCGACGGGGAAGGCTCGTAGACCCACCATCAGCAGTCGTAACCAGGGCCGTTCGAACAGTTCCTTCTTGGCCATGAAGTGGACCTCGCGAGGGATCGAGGTGCCCAGGAGCGGCGGGTCCCAAGCAGAGAAGTGATTGCTCGCGATCACCAATCCCCCTTCTCTCGGTACCTTCTCTGCCCCCTCGACGCGCAGGCCGTAGAAGATGCGTCCAAAGAGGTTGACCCCCCACTTGCTTATCCAGTAGAACCACGCTCCGCGCACCAGTCGCTCAAGCCATTTCATCGGCGTCATTCTACCGCCAACCCCTATGCTTCTGGCCGAGCCGCTTCCGTGATGGAAGCTAGAGTGTGAACACTAGAGCTGGGGTGTCCAGGGGCAGGTTCCAGCCCCCGAGTCGGTGGCCGGTGGGGGATGTGGTGGGGTGATGATGACCACCTCAAGCCTCTGCGTGACGAGGGTGGCGACCCGATCGAGACGCTCTCTCAGTCGATGTTCGGTCTCAGAATGAGCGCTAAGGAGTAAAGCTAAGGGTGCTCCAGCGGACCGTCCTCTGGTTCAGCCGATTGACGGTCGCTTCGAAGCTGCACGTGACAGGCTCGGCGCTGCTCTTTTGGCGAGAGAGGGGCTCGCCCACCGGATCGATGAGAACCAGACGGTCCAAACGGTACGAATTGGCTGGTTCCGGGCCGGTTCTGCATCACCACTCCGAGCTGGCTGACGGGCAGGAGACCGAGCACGAGCGCAGCGTAGAGAGATCACACCAGAGCTAGGGGTGCCTGGGAGGGCTGGAATTGGAATCTAGCCGATAGCCGGAGTATCAGGTCCTAGGTTGGGGGTCATGTCACCGGGCGCTCCGGGGTTGTGGGTCAGGTCGTCTTTCTCGTCTCCGGTCCAGATAGATGGCTATCAGCATTCCGGCTAAAGCTACCAGGGTGTGAAGACTAATCCACACGCCGACATTCGGTTCCCAGGGTAGCTGGACGCTGAACAGGCTCTGCTTGGAGACCTGCATCACAAAGACCTGTGGGGTGATAAGTAGCAGCGGAGAGATCACTGCAGCAGGATAGCGCCAGGTGAGTTCGAGCCCCAACATCGCCAGCAGGTTCGAACTGAGCACCACGGGAAGCATGACGAGCCACCCCGGGTCGCCACTGATGAGTCCGAGCGGGGGGGCGACCAGTGCAGCTACGAAGGCGTATGGCAGGCCAGCCATTGCGAAGGAGAGGTAGCTGAACAGCACGATTCCAAGGCTCCGGTAGAGCAGCGGTAACGGCACCACGGCGGCTACCAGTGTCGCCAGCACGAGGAAGGTGCCGATGACAATGCTCTGCGGGGTCGTGGCGGTTCGGATCATGACAGCATCGTATTCGATTCGGTGTCACCGGTCGTCAAGCAACATTAGGGATCTTCCCAGCGCGCGTGTCGATCTCGGCGATCCGCCGCAGGTAGTGTCCCGTTGCGGAGGTCGGATGGACCGCTACCTCCTCTGGTGTGCCCTCCACCACGATCTCCCCGCCGCGCGCTCCGCCGTCGGGTCCTAGGTCGATGATCCAGTCAGCGGTCTTGATCACGTCGAGATTGTGTTCGATCACCACCAAGGTGTTCCTCCCCTCAACGAGTCGGTGGAGGACTCTGAGCAGTTTGTGGGTGTCATCGAAGTGAAGGCCGGTGGTGGGCTCATCGAGGATATAGAGGGTCTTTCCGGTTGAGCGCTTACCCAGTTCGGTGGCCAGCTTGATCCTCTGCGCCTCACCTCCCGACAAGGTCGGGCTAGGCTGACCGATCTTGATGTAGCCTAGGCCAACATCTCGCATCAGTGCGAGCTTGCGGGCCGCACCAGGGATGTTTTCGAAGAAGCTCAGCCCCTCGTCTACGGTCATATCGAGCACGTCGGAGATCGACCTGCCACGAATCTTGACCTCGAGGGTCTCCCGGTTGTAGCGCTTGCCCTTGCAGACCTCGCAGGGGACGTAGATGTCGGGCAGAAAGTACATCTCCACCTTGACGGTACCGTCTCCTTTGCAGGCCTCGCAGCGCCCACCCTTGACGTTGAAGCTGAAGCGACCGGGTTTGTAGCCTCGTTTGCGGGCCTCCGGTGCCCGGGTGAAGAGGTCGCGAATATCGGTGAAGATTCCCGTGTAGGTGGCGGGGTTGGAGCGTGGGGTCCGCCCAATCGGGCTCTGATCGATCTCAATCACCTTGTCGATGTGCTCGGTTCCCGTGATCCGCGTGTGGGCACCTGGGATGGCTTTGGCCCGGTAGAGCCTCTTGGCCAGTGAGGCGTGCAGGATTCGGTGGACCAGAGTTGACTTGCCCGAGCCAGAGACTCCAGTGATGCAGGTGAGCGTACCCAGTGGGATCGACACATCGATCCCCTTGAGGTTGTGTTCTCGGGCACCCATGACCGTGAGGCGCTTCCCGGTCCCCTCCCGGCGTTTCTCCGGCACCGCGATGCCTCGCTCGCCGCGGAGATACGCGGCGGTGAGCGAGTCAGGATGCCGCTCCAACTCGGATGGAGTGGCGGCTGCCACTACCTCGCCGCCGTGAGTGCCGGCACCGGGGCCGAGATCTACAATGAAGTCGGCTGCTCGCATGGTTGCTTCGTCGTGCTCGACTACGATCAGGGTGTTGCCCAGATCGCGCAGGTTCATCAGCGTCGCTAGTAGCCGACCGTTATCGCGCGGGTGGAGACCGATGGAGGGTTCGTCGAGGACGTAGAGGACGCCTGTCAGGCCAGATCCGACCTGAGTCGCGAGCCGGATGCGCTGCCCTTCGCCGCCTGAAAGGGTGTTGGCACTCCGGTCGAGGTTCAAGTAATTCAGCCCTACATTCTCGAGGAAGCCGAGCCGTGCATTGATCTCGCGTAGGATGGGGCGGGCGATGGAGGCGGCCGGTTCAGGTAGAGCTAGTTTGGAGAAGAGTTGGCGTGCCTCGAGCACGGTGAGGGCTGATACCTCGGCGATGTTCCAGTCGGCCACCATTACTGCCAGCACCTCAGGTTTGTAGCGACTCCCGTGGCAGTGAGGACAGGCTACCAGCGACATGTACTCCTCAAGGCGCTCACGTGCGAAATCAGTTGAGGCCTCTTTTAAGCGACGCTCGAGGTTGGGTATGACCCCCTCGAAGTCAGCCTTGAATCGCATCGTCTCCTTGTCACCACGTCGGTAGACGATCTCGATCGGTTCCTCGCTACCGTTGAGAATCATCGTGCGGATCTCCTCTGGCAGATCGCGCCAGGGGGTGGAGAGGTCGAAACCGAAGTGGTCGGCCAGCGCCCTCAGTCGATCCCAGTAGTAGACGCGATTACCGTCGCTGCGCCCCCCTGTCCAGGGGGCGATGGCTCCCTGACTGATCGACAGATTGTTGTCCGGCACAATCAGTTCGGCGCCGAACTGCTGGAGGTGGCCGAGACCCGAGCAGTGTCTGCAGGCACCATACGGGCTATTAAACGAAAATGCCCTCGGCTCCAGCGCCTCGAAGAAAGTCCCGTGCTCGGGGCAGGCGAACTTTTCACTGAAGAGTTCGTCAGATCCGTCATCAGGGAGGAATAGACGCATCAAGCCCTCTCCCTTTGTTAGGGCCAACTCCGATGACTCGGCGAGCCGCGGACGGTCCTCCTCACGGATGCGGACCCGGTCGATCACCACATCGATATCATGCTTCTCGTGGCGCTCTAGGTTGGTCTTGAGCGCTTGGTTGAGGGCCTGTACCTCGCCGTCGATCCTAATGCGGACGAATCCCTCTTTCTGCAGATCCTGGAACAGCTTGCGATACTCCCCCTTGCGGCCGCGCACTACGGGAGCCATGATCATGGCTCGGGCGTCCGCGTGTCGCTCGAGGAGCCGGTTGACGATCTCGCTGGCCGACTGCTTGCGGATGATTCGTCGGCAGATCGGACAGTGGGGGGTTCCGGCACGCGCGAATAGCAGCCGCAGATAGTCATGGATTTCGGTCACGGTCCCGACGGTCGAGCGCGGATTGTGGCTCGTGGTCTTCTGGTCGATACTGATCGCCGGACTCAGCCCATCAATGCTATCTACATCAGGCTTGTCCATGATCCCTAGAAACTGCCTGGCGTAGGCTGAGAGGCTCTCGACATAGCGCCGCTGCCCCTCCGCATAGATGGTATCGAAGGCGAGAGTAGACTTGCCCGAGCCTGAGACGCCGGTGAACACGATGAAATGGTTGCGCGGAAGTGAGAGATCGATGTCCTTGAGATTGTGCTCACGCGCACCGCGAATGACAAGATCCTGCAAAGGCCACTGCCTCCCTACACCCATTCCAGGGTGGAAAACTCGCACAGGTAGAGGGTGCGGCTCTGGCCGCACTCAAAATACGCAAGTATACCAGAGCCGAATCTCTAACTGGAAGGCGTAGCGTGATTTTTTGGATCGGCGGCCGGTCGCTATGGGAGATCTAGACGACCATCTCCTCGAGGATGGCGGCGTCCACATTCAGAGATCGTAGGGGAGCGAACCCCTAGACCGATGGTGGTCAGAGCATAGGCGTAGATCAGGAAGCCGAAGCCAGCATGCCAGGGTGTTGAGCTTCAACGCCCTTCCCGGTGAGCGATGCGGTGGCGGTTTCGCCAGTGCCTGACAGGGTGGTCGCAAGCTTCTCCGCCTTCGCCGCGACAAGGCCGCCGAGCAACGGCGCGTGGCGGAGTTGCCACCTCAACAGATCGATCCAGAAAGCTTGGCCGACCTTATCGAGCCGGCCAGCCGACCTCTATCCAGATAAGGTGCTGTCGTGCACTCCGTGCCAACCCTATTGGTGGGTTCCAGGGTCACCACGGACCTTGAGCGGCTCGCTCCCGACTCCGCTGAGTGATGACCTAACTCTCTAAAATCACATAGGATCATACGATTGAGGCCCAAAGCACCTCGGCTCTCGGTGGCGAACTCTTCACTAACTCATAAGCGAGCATTTCCCCTGTAGGGCTCTCGGGTCGATTCTGAGCCCTGGCGAGCTTTAGGGCGAGATAGCCAGCCAGCGGGTAACCCGATAGCACTCAATAGGCTTGAGTCTACTCACCCAGCCTTTCTGAATTTTCTCCCTTATACTGTTTCCCTGATGAGTAACTACTACCAGGTGCTCGGAGTCGACCGGGACGCCAGCGAACGGGCGATAAAGTCGGCCTACCGCAAGCTTGCGCTCCAATACCACCCCGACCGCAACTCGGGTGACGCCGAGGCGGAAGAGCGCTTCAAGGAGATCAACGAGGCCTACGCGGTGCTCTCCGACCCCGAGAGGCGCAACCGATTCGACCGCTTCGGCAGTGCCGACGCCGCAGGAGTGCGGTTCACCGGCGACATATTCGACATCTTTGCCTCGGTGTTTGGCACGGGGTTTGGA
>MKWU01000476.1_pt1:0-52500 | contig 76618 bp, 66 predicted proteins | sample 809101 | NCBI WGS metagenome assembly MKWU01 (sample SAMN05860141, study PRJNA318959) | sponge metagenome | host: Aplysina aerophoba | place: Slovenia: Piran, Adriatic Sea, Gulf of Piran | collected 2013-05-07 | reverse complement strand
GTGACCCGAGTTGGGTCGTCCTCGACGCGCTCCTACCCGAGGAAGAACTTGCCTTGGTCATCTGGGAGACGGTTCGGGAGAAGATGGGTTCGTGATCCGAACGCAAACCCTTATGCTTATGCTGTTCACCTCCGTCCTGCTGCTGACCGGGTGCCGGCAGCGCTTCCAAGAACTCTCGGCTGAGGTGATTGCCTCCTTCCCACACGACCCCACCGCTTATACGCAAGGGCTCTTGTTCTACAAGGGGAGACTCTTCGAGAGCACGGGTATAAGTGGTGCCTCCTCAGTTCGGGAGGTCGTGATCGAGAGTGGCAACATTGAGCGACTCCGTCCCCTCGAGCCCCAGTACTTCGGAGAGGGACTTGCGCGGGTCGGGAACCGGCTAATTCAGCTTACCTGGCAGCGTGGCCGGGCCTTCGTCTACGACCTTGAAACCTTCGATCCTCTAGGGGCCCACCGCTATGTCACGGAGGGCTGGGGGCTCTGCCACGACGGCGATCACCTTTATATGACGGACGGTTCGTCAACCCTCTTTCGTCGCGATCCCGACAGCTTTGAGGAAGAGGAATCGGTCACGGTAAAGCTGCGCGGGGAGCCACTGATTCGCCTCAACGAACTGGAGTGCGTTGGAGAGCACGTGTACGCGAATGTGTGGCTGACAGACACCATCGTCCGCATCGACAAGCAGTCGGGCCGGGTGGTGGCAGAGATCGATGCCTCGGGTCTGCTTAGCGACGAGGAGCGGGACGCGCTTCTCCCCGGCGAGGTTCTGAACGGCATTGCCTACAATTCAGAGTCAGAGACCTTCTACCTCACGGGGAAGCACTGGCCCCGCCTATTCGAGGTTCGCTGGGTGGCTCGGCCAAGCTCCTGAGGCCTACCGAGCCCGGGATAGGATCACCAAGCCTTTGTGGATTCAGCTGTCGCTGCCCTTACTCTCGGAGTGCTTACTCACGCCCTCGCTCTTTGTCGAATCCTCTGCAGACGAGGATACCTTCGGCTCTTCGGACGCTTTCGCCTCACCGGCCGAATTCGCAGTGGTCGATGTGCTGCGAGAGTCGTTTACGTAGAATCCCGAACCCTTGAATGCGATGCCGACGGGTTGAATCAGGCGCTTCACCGGATCTCCGGTTTCGGGGTGTTTGGTCAGCGCCGGATCGCTGATGCGCTGAACGATCTCGAACGTCTCATCGGTCGCGAGATTCTTATATATGTAAACAGGCATAGTGCATCTCCAAAGGAATCGGCACCCGCTTGTGGGTTGCCGGGCAGCATTTTAGCACTTGGAAATAGGGGCGGGGTGTTGGTGGCCATATAAGCGTTGCCCAGGCAGTTCGGCCCAAGCCCCGATCTGGGGTCGGTCTATCCCAAGGAGGTCGTAGAGGTGCAGGTATTTCGCCAGTGCCGGTTGGCGGTCTATAGTTCACCCCCTTCCGGCGACGACATTAACATCTCTCTCACGGACGATCCATCTGACCCGGTCTGGGAATTGGCGTCTCAACAAGTGCCCATTCCACGTCGGCAATGTCACTTTCATAGCGCACCGCTTCACGCTTATACTCCTCGCGAGTGGTCCTGTTCCAAGGCATGTTGTCCTCCCGGTTTGATTCCCAGATCGAACCGGATTACCACACATCAGGACCACTCGCGACTTATGGAACAGATCCTTAGACCGACGGAGGTACCCGCATGACCCTCACCCGACGGAGGTTCAGGCTCAGTCGTTTCAACATCGACCCCCTGGACGAGAACGAGCTCGAGGCCTACTGCTCGTTCTCCAATACCATCAGGCAGGAGGCTCAGCCGGAGGATCCACCCCGAAGCCTCGAGTCCTACCGCCGCAACTTCGAGGGATGGAAGCTCTTCGACGACGTCATCTTCGACCTCTGGCTTGCACGCGAGGGCAACCTTGTGGTCGGCGACTGCCTCAGCCGCATCACGCTCCGAGAGGACAACCGACATCTGGTCTTTGTCTCCATCTCCGTGCTGGCCCCCTACCGCCGAGAGGGCCTAGGCCGCTGCCTCCTTAAGCAGGCGGCGTCGTTCGCGCGCGCGAACGACCGCACCCTGATGATGGGCTATACGACAGATAGGGTGCCCTCCGGGGCAGGTTTCGCGAGGCGGCTGGGAGCGGAGGCCGGCCAGCTGTCGCACACCAACCAACTGGTTCTGGCTGAGTTGGATTGCGACCTCTTGGAGAACTGGTGCGCCTTGGGCCAGAGCAGCGCTCAAGAGTACCGCCTCGGGGAGTGGACTAGCTCCTACCCTGAGGAAGAGTTAGAGGAGATCGCAGCTCTTCAGGAGACGATGAATACCGAACCCAGGGACGATCTCCAGATTGAGGATGAGAAGATCACGCCGGAGATGCTGCGTCAGTACGAGGAGTATAATGCCCGACAAGGGACGGAACGGTGGTCCCTGCACGCTCGTCACAGGGTCACGGGAGCCCTAGTCGGCTACACTGAAGTGTTCTGGCATCCCGAAACACCTCAGACACTGTGGCAGGGAGATACGGCTGTGGTTCCCTCTCACCGGGGACATGGACTCGGGAAGTGGCTCAAGGCGACGATGCTACGAAAGGTCCAGGCTGAACGACCCCAGATCCTAAGGATCCGTACGGGGAACGCTGACTCGAACGGGGCGATGCTCGCCATCAACCACAGGCTCGGTTTTAAACCCTACATTGCTGAAACAGTCTGGCAGCTGGGAGTGGACCGAGTGGAGCGGTTCCTGGCGGGCGAGCAGGGGTCCTGAGCCGGTGACGCGGATCCTGGTGGGATGGACAGTTGTGACCAGCATGGTTGTGATCGTCGGCCTCTCCAAGGTCCTGCCGCCACCGTGGATCAACTCCATCTACGGAAGCTGGGTCTACCCGACGCTCGAACGCATTCTGGCACCGGCGATGGGCGGTTTCTCCCCCTCCCTGAGCGCGGTGCTGCTTACGGCCTTGGTTCCGTTAGCGGTGACCTGGTCTCTGCTCAGGATCCGAAGGCGTCCGAGCAGGGTTTTGCTCGTCGCGACCGCCTCCGCAGCAGGGATCGGGGCGTGGTTCTACCTTGTCTGGGGGTTTAACTATCAGCGTCCTCCTTTGGAACATTTCCTCCCCCTCTCCCCAAAAATGGAGGCCGAGGCCGACCTTGTCCCCCTCGCTCAGGCCCTGGCAGCCCTGATTGCGGAGGAGGTGAGTGCGGAGGAGGACGTTGGGGCTGCAGTGTCGGCGATCGCGACCTCGCTAGAGGAGATTACCCTGTCCTGGACGGGAAGCGTCATATCTCTGCCTCGTCGGACGAAGGCTTTGCCAGAGGGCCTTCTCCTGACATTCGGCTTTGCAGGGGTGATCTCCCCCTTTCTCCTGGAAGCACATCATGACGGAGGCCTTCCACCAGCGGCGGTGGTTGCTGTGGGCGCCCACGGGCTCGCCCACATCGCGGGTTTCGCACGAGAGGCAGAGGCGGAGTTCGCTGCGGCTGCCGCCGGTCTACGAGCGGACCACCCGTACGCCAGGTACGCCGTCGCCCTGAGTCAACTCGATCGCATCCTGCCAGCCCTTCCGAGGGGGGTCCAGGCCGAGGTGCGCGACACCCTTTCAGATCGCGCTATCGCCGACCTCACCCACCGGAGAGAGAGTGCCAGGCGCTACTTGCGGCCCGGGCTCGCCGGACCCCTCACGACCGTTTACGACCGGTACCTTCGGGTGCAGGGGGTGGCAAGGGATTACGATCGCGCATCGCTTCTCCTCGTTCGCGCCTGGGAGGCCGGGCTCGTTCAACTCGGTTCAGGGTTGGAGTAAGGTCGCCTGTCCGACTCCTGAACCCCAGGCCACGGAGACAGATCGCAGCCGCCGTTCGGTAAGGTCTAGCCGCCGAGCGTCTCAAGGCGCTCTACAAGCTCGGACAGAACGCCGAAAGTTTCCTCCACAGGTGCGGGTGATAGCAGGTCGACACCTGCGGTGTGCAGGGCGTCGAGCGGATACCTTGACCCCCCTGCCTTGAGGAGGTCCAGATACCGTTCCGCAGCGCCGTCGTTCCCGTCTAGCACTCTATGGGCGAGGGTGTGAGCCCCAGAGATCCCGGTAGCGTACTGGTAGACATAGAAGTGCGAGTAGAGGTGGGTGTGGAACTGCGCCCAGGTGATGCCGACTCGCTCCACCTCAAACTCGACCTCGTCGCCGTAGCCTTCCGCGAACAGCTCGGCCATGAGGTCGATCGCCTCCTTAGCACCTAGGGTCGCCCCCCGCTGGACCCGCATGTGAATTTCGAGTTCGAACCGAGCTAGCGTCGGCATCACGAAGAAGTAACGGTAGAAATTCGACATCGCCTCCTCGATGAGGGCGAGTTCCATCGTGCGGTTCCCCCTAAAGATTCGGAAGAGGTAGTTGCGGAGCATGGCTTGGTTGAAGTTCGAGGCCACTTCAGCCACGAAGAGACTGTAGCTGCTATACACCCAAGGCTGATGGGACCACGCAAGGTAGGAGTGCATCGAGTGGCCGAGTTCGTGAGCCAGGGTGCTCATGCCGGACACATCGTTGGTCCAGCTCATCATGATGAACGGGTGGGTGCCCTGTGCCCCGCAGGAGAAGGCGCCCATCCACTTTCCTCGATTCGGATTGCGGTCGACCCAGCGGTCTGCGAGGGCGCCGCGTTGCATGACTGATATATACTCGCGACCCAGCGGGCTCATGGCCTCAGCAAGCCACCTTACGGCCTTCTGATAGGGGATGATGGGGGGCTCCTCGCTCAGCGGTGCAGGGATGTCGTAGGGGGTGAACGATTCTAGGTCTAGCGCCCTCCTCTTCGCCCTCCAGTAGCGGTGCCAGATCGGCAGATTCGCCCTGAAGGTGGCGATCAGGTTGTGGAACACCTCGGGGGGAAGATTCTCAGGCTCGAGGGCGGCGTGGAGGGGCGAGGCGTACCTGCGCGCCCGGGCCATGAAGATGTTCTGGCGAACCCCCGTCTTCAGCAGGGCCGCCATGCTGTTCTGAAGGGCTAGGTGAGCATCGGCGTAGAGGGTATAGGCGGATCGGCGGAGCACCCGGTCGGGACTGCTGAGGAGTTTCTGGTTGGTGCTCTGGGTGATGACGTGCTCCCGCCCGGTGGAATCCGTGGCCGACCCGAAGTCGAGTTCCGCATTCGCGAGGATCCCGTGTACCGCTGTGGCAGAGGTGAACGGGGAGGCTAGGCTCCCAAGGAGACTTTCGATCTCAGCAGACCTAGTGTGTCCGGCCGCTGCCTCCAACCTGTCTACGAAGTGCCCCAGGTGAGCCAGCCTGGGTTCCCTCTCGGTCCACTCGCGGAGTGTGGCGGCGCCTATAGCTAGGAGTTCTGGTCGCTCGAACGACAGGGCCTCCGCAAGAGCTGCCGCCAACCCATTTGTCCTGTCGTAGCGATCGGACGCGACGTGATCGGTGGCGTCGGTGTGAAAGGCCATGTTCGCATAGACGGCAAGCGCGGAGAACCTGCGCCCTAAATCCTCAGTGTACGCAAGCCAGTCGGCGAGCAACTCCGGCCCTTCGGCGAGGCGGCCACAGAATCTCTCTGCAGTCGCTAGCTCGCGCTCGACAGCCTCAAAGGCCGACTCCCAGTCGTCTGGAGTAGCGAACACGCTCTCGGCATTCCACCGCTCCTGCTGGGGTACCTCCCGTCTGAGACATGGTTCGAGGACTTCCATCAACCGTCGGTCGGCGCTGGGCTGGGCCGACCGAAGTCGCGCTCGAAGAGGGCGTTCACATCGGGTTTTCGACCCATGAATCGAACGAACAGCACATCAGGGTCGTCGCTGTCCCCGCGCGAGAGGATATGCTCGACGTACTCCCTGCCCGTCGATCGGTTGAAGATGCCCTCGTTGCGGAAGCGCGCAAAGGCGTCAGCATCGAGGACCTCGCTCCACTTATAGCTGTAGTATCCGGCCGCGTAGCCACCTGAGAAGACGTGAGCGAACGACGCTAGAAGGTTGGTGTGGGCGAACTCGGGGCGGACGAAGAAGGGCTCCATGATCCTTTGGCCGAAGGCGATCACCCCCTCTTCTCCTTGTGGATCGAAGTCGATGTGATAAGCCAGGTCCACAGTGCCGTAGCTCAACTGCTGCATCTGCGATAAAGCTTCCATGAAGTGTCGGCTGGAGACTATCCGCTCGAATAGGTGGTCGGGGAACTGTTCGCCCGTATGCACGTGTCGGGCAAACAGGTCGAGCGCCTCACGTTCCCAGGCCCAGTTCTCCATAAGCTGGGAGGGAAGTTCGACCCAGTCGCGAGCCACATTGGTACCGGCACGGTCGCGGACCTCTACCTGGGATATCAGGTGGTGAAGGAGGTGGCCGAACTCATGGAAGGTGGTGCACACCTCTCCGTGAGTGAGCAGAGCGGGAAGATCCCCCTGGGGAGGCCTGAAGTTGGCCGCCATCAATCCTAGGTGAGGCGAGAAGCCGTTGTCGGTTGGGCCGCCGGTGATCAGCGAGTTCATCCAGGCTCCGGACCGCTTCGACTCACGCGGGAACAGGTCCGTGTAGAACGCGCCGAGGAGCGTGCCGCTCTCATCATGAAGTTCGTAGAATTCCACAGAGGGATCCCACACGTCGAGGTTCTCGCTCCGGGTGATCACTGCCCCGAAGAGGCGACGGCTGATCTCGAATAGGCCCTTCAAGACGTGATCCAGGGGGAAGTAGGGGCGCAACTCCTCGGGATCGAGTTCGAACTGATCTTTCCTCATCCTCTGGATCAGGTAGGCGATGTCCCACGGCTGGAGCTCGTCGATGCCCAGAGCACGGGCGAATCGCTCCATGCCTCGCACCTCCTCTTCGAAGTAAGGCAAAGTCTTTTCGAAGAGTTCCTTCTCGAAGTCGACCGCGACCTCTCCGCGGCTCGCCATATTCATCTCAAGTCTGTAGTCAGCATAGTCCCGGTAGCCCAGCATTCGGGCCTGCTCTCTGCGCAATGTCAGGATCCGGCTCATGAGCGCTCGGTTGTCGAACTTCGCAGATGCTCCTCGATCCACCATGGCCTCATACATCTTCCTGCGGAGGCCCCGTTGCGCCGAATACTGCAAGAAGGGGTGCACCGAGGGGTACTGCAGCGTGAACCTGTACCCGTCCAGGCCCCTCTCCTCGGCCGATCTCCTGGCCAGCGCGCGCACCGACTCCGGCAGTCCGGCGAGGTCTTCCTCATTCTTTAGGATCAGTTCAAAAGCGTTGGTCGCATCAAGCACGTTGTCGGAGAACTGGGTTTGCAGAGCCTTAAGTTCGACAATGATTTCCTTAAATCGTGCCTTCTCGGTATCCCTGAGGTCTGCGCCCCCTCGCCGGAACTCCAGGAGCGTTTTCTCGAGGTGCCTCCGCTTGACGCCGGTAAGGGCGGCCGCTTCCTCTGTCCCGGCGAAGTCCTGGATCGCCCTCCACAGTCCCTCATTCATAGCGAGTTCTGCGTAAAAGGTCGAGAACTCGGGAAGGACTTTGCGGTACTCCCGGCGCAGCCCCGGGCTGCTCACCACAGTCACCAGATGAGAGGCGATCTGGATCGGTCGCCCGAGCCGCTCCCGCAGCGCCTCCAGCGCGCCGAGGGTGTTGGCGTAGGTGCGAGGCCCCCTCCCCTCGACGATCGCATTCAGATCCCTCTCTGCTTGACAGAGGGCCTCACGTATCCCCTCGGCGACGTGGCAAGTTTCAATGATCCCAAATGGGATCCGGAAGTCTTGAGACAGGATCGGGTTCATGCAGTGCCTTCCCGGTGGCCGCAATTTGCAACCGTTCAGCTCATAGGAACAGTGTACAGTCTCAAACCTTTGCCCATTGGTGCGTTGGATTATTGGGCACCTCAGACACAGACCTTGCGCAGCCTTAACGGTAGCACAAGCACTTCTGTGTCACGGACTATAGTCAAAGATATAAGGGGTACCCAATCCATTTTGGAGGCACCCCAGGGACCGGGATAGCCTGAGAGTCCAAAGGACGGACAAGGGCGGCTTCGTTGGAGCTTCGGGTCAAAGGATGGACAAGGGCGGCTTCGTTGGACCCGTAGAGTCTGTACTCCCAGCGGGGGACTCCGGCTTTGACCGTTTTTGCTTCGGGTCCGCGATGCCGTCAAAGATGTTATCCGGGACGAACTCGAGGTCTTGATGCACGTTGAGCAAGAGAGCTTCTTGCGAGAGCAGGGAGGCCGCAAGGTAGCTACCCCAGAAGGGGCGACCTCAACCGTAGCGGTACTACTGCCTTTGGACAGGGTGTAGAGGCGTGCCTCAAGCTTGGCAGACCCAAACTCCGCCTTCCCCCTGTGGAAACACCCCTACAGGTTATTAACCGACTGCCTACCCCCCCTTGGTGCTAGGATATCCGTTAGGTTGTAGGAGGCACTCTGCATGGGCAAGGAACAGATCCACACAGATATTGTCATCATCGGAGCTGGGCCTGCGGGCCTGACTGCCGGAATCTACGCCGGTCGTGGCCAGCTCGACACCATCATCCTCGAAAAGGGTCTCCCGGGTGGGCAGATCGCCCTAACCGAAGAGGTTGAGAACTACCCCGGGTTCGACGAGATCATCGCTGGTCCCGAGCTGTCGCAGCGCATGGTTCGCCAAGCGGAGAAGTTCGGTGCCAAGATCGTCATGGAAGAGGTTACCGGGCTTGCGGTGAAAGAGGGGGGGGGCTTCGTCGTCAACGGGTATGACGCCGACTACCACGCCCGGTCCGTGATCCTTGCGACCGGTGCCAATCCCCGCGCCCTAGGGATTCCCGGCGAGGATGTCTACTATGGCCGGGGGGTATCCACCTGCGCTACCTGTGACGGGTTCTTCTATCGGGGTAGGCGTGTCGTCGTTGTCGGGGGGGGAGATGCGGCCATCGAAGAGGGGATGTTCCTCACCAAGTTTGCCGACAGGGTCACGGTGATCCACCGTCGTGACGAACTTCGCGCCAACAAGGTTGCGCAGGAGCGTGCCTTCAGCAACGACAAGATGTACTGGGTCTGGGACACTGTTGTCGAGGAGATCGTCGGCGAGGGGGGCCAGGTGACGGGGGTACGCACCCGCAACGTTAAGACGGGCGAGGGGGGACTCATCGAAACTGACGGCGTGTTCGTATTCATCGGCCACATCCCGAACACCGGCTATCTTGAGGGTGTCGTTGCACTCTGCGAAACCGGCTATGTCGACGTTGAGGAAGAGATCTATACGAGCGTCGAGGGGATCTTCGCTGCGGGTGATGTTTCGGACGATATCTACCGGCAGCTCTCGACTAGCGTCGGCGCTGGTACCAGGGCCGCGATGGCAGCTGAGCGCTGGCTGGCTGAGCAGGGCAGTCCCCCGGCACGGATGGAGCCGGAGGCTGTGACAGTAGCGACCTCGGTCTAGCGTTGGGGTGTGGATGGCTGCTCAGCGGGGTAGGAAGTCGTATAAAAGGACCCTTCTCCCCTCGCGCGTCACGAGGTGACGACCATCGCTCCACAGCGGCGAGCCTATCGCGGCCCGCCATGTCTGGCTCCCGTTGAGGACCTCCAACCGCAGGAAACCATCGTCAGCCATAGCCCGCCAACCGTTCCCGAGGACCTCGCTGGGGGTGGATGGTTCCGAGTTTGAGGCCTCGAAAAGTGGGTCGGGTGCGGCGGGACCTTCCAGCACCCCCTCCCCGTCGAGCAGGACAATAAGGGGTGGATCCGCTGCCTCGACGCGCTGACCGATAGCAAGCACGGTACCCGGGGCGTCTTCACTGGGCACGAACCTCTCAAGGACCACAAGGTACGGTGGGGTCTCATCCCCAGTCACCTGAGAGTCCATCACCGTGCTCTGGGGCAGACCGAGGTTGGACGCCACGAATCTGATGAGGGAAGCCCGGTGCATCTCCCGGGCCTCAGCGCTGGCCTCCTGCCAGTTAGCTGGCCAGAGCGTCAAGGGTCTCACGGCTAGTACCTCTCCCGCCTTGGTCGGGACTGCCTCGAAGGCTGAGAACTCGGCTACCCCACCCTCCCCGATGATGACATAGCGGGCTAGCGCGGGCGCGCCGGGCGGCACCCCTTGAGGGCTAGGGAGTCGCCCCACGGGTACACCTCGATGCGATCTACCCTCCTCGAGAGGGAGCTCCGCGAGGAGCCGAGTGGCGAGGGGAATGGTCCTCTGGGGAATCGACTCCGCTAAGGATAGGTACCGGCTTACTCCCGCCGAGCGGAGGCATCCGACCGGCGTAGCTCAAGGCGGCGTCACGGTTGGCGAACGCTCCCACCCTCACCCGATATAAATCCCCTTGGCCAGTGCTGGCACGGACGACGTAGACAGGAAAGCCCTCGAGGCGGAGTTCAGTCTGAAGTGATAGGGCGGTGCTCTGGTCCGAAGCGATGATGACCTGCACGGTATAGGGGATGGTAGGGCTCACCTGGGCTAGGCCGAGTAGGGCAGCCAGGATCACCCCGAACGCCGGCAGGCCCGGCATCGACTAGGAATCCATCCACTTGGTCAGGATGGCCAAAGGGCCGAGCCTCACCTTGCCGGGCACTTCACTAATCCAGGCTTCGGGGATCCCACCTGTGAGCCTCCCATGTGGCCTGGGGTTTGCACGGCCGATGGGATACAGATAGAGGCTGCGGAGATCTCAATCAGGGCACGATCCTGCGAATGGAGGGTTGCTTGGACGGGTTGACGGGCAGCACCCGCACCGATCCCAAAGTCGGAGAGGCCAGTTTTGATACCGGTCGGATCACTACCGTCTGGCTCCGTTCGGGCCGAGGAGGTCGCACACCTCAGCGGGATTGGGGCGGGAACTGAGATCCTGCACCATTGGGAGCGAGTTGTGGCTTCTTGGGTCGATACTCTTCGGCTCCGATTGTCGCTATCGACATCCCTTCCTCGCCGACCTTGAAGTGTAAGATTCACCAGTTTCGCTACGAAGGGCAGTGCTCATGTCCGGGTCAACCCGGCTTCTTATCAGAGGGGACCGAGTCCTCCGCTCCGTCCTGCGAGAGGAGGATGTCAAGGACATGATCGAGGGCGGTCTCGATGGCCCGATCGAAGTCCGAGGTCTCCACCACAGGCGCCCCGGCTAGTTGGGCCTGTCGGGCGACGAACTCCTGAAGATAGCGGATCTCGGTGAAGTGATCGAGGTAACGCTCCTGCCAGCGGGCTCTTCGTGTCTGACCCTCGCGCATCACGAAGTGTTTGCGGTGGGCCTCCTCATCCTCCAAGGTCAGCACCAGTTCGATCACGGTCGCGTCAACATCTACATCGGGGGCAATCCCCGGGACGAGGTGGACTCCCTCCATCACAACGGATACGGATTCGAAGACGTTGCGCTCGACGATTCCCCCAAGTGCAGTACCGAGTTGCCGGACTTGACTGAGGAACCCGCGAATGACCCGCTTGCGTTTCGGCTTGGCGTCCATCCGCTCCGAGGGCAGCAACTCGGTTCGCCATAGGGCGTAGCTGGAGCTATGTAGCGCCGGGCTCAGATCGGCTCCGATGAGCGATCGTAGCGCTTGACGTACCGAATCCGAGGCCACGATCCTAGCGATGCCCAAGCGGTAGGCGAGTTCAGCTGCGAGTGAACTCTTGCCGACACCGGGGGTGCCGCCGATGAGGATTACCGTCGGTCGATCCCGCTGCTTGAGCCGGTGAATGAGCGTGTACCTGCGGACGAATTCCTCCCCCGCCTCCTCGGCGAGAAGCTGCTCGACCTCAGCACGGAGTTGTTGTCGCTGGATCGTCCATTCGTTCCGCTTCCACAGGATCACCTCCATCCGCCGGGCGAGGGAGTGCGAGAGGTCCGGACCCAACCCCGTTACCATTAGGGAGCGGGCGAGGATACCGCGAGAGTAGGGTAGGGTAAACCCTCCTGGCTCAGCCACCAGAAGCTCCTCGAGCTGACGAGTCTCGGCCTCAAAGCGGTGCCGGTACTCGGTGCCGTGACGGGCTTCGAGCAGGAGGGCGATAGTGTGGTTGCAATCCCGTTGCAGGGCGATCTCGTGTCCCTCTGCACGGAGGCTCTTTTCGACCTGATCGGCGATGGAGTAGGCCTCTTTAAAGGTGAGCCCAATCTTCTCGAGGCCGGCTGTCAGAGTTCGCTTCGAGAATGCCTCTCTCACACCATCGCGATCGATCATCAGCGGGATGAAGGGGGGGGTCTGACTCCTCAGTCTCTCCGCTATCTCCGGGCCGTGCTCCTCCTCGAGCCGCCGTGAGAGATGATCCATCAGATCCTGGAGTTCGATGCGTTTGAGCCCCTTGCTCCGGTAGTGCTTTTCGAGCTCCCGCGAGAGGCCGATGGCCTGGTCCGTGAGGACTCCGGCACCCTGAAGGGCCTCGACCAACTCGCCGGTTGAGAAGGGGTACTTCTCTCCGCCGGAAACCACGCGAAGGTTACGCCTCTTCACCCCTGAAGGCTATCATGGGGGATCGGCCAGTTCGAGGATCTGGAGTAGGTTCTGGACCACATTTCCGGTAAAGCCCCAGATGCGACGATTCCGGTAGGTGTAGCTGAAAATGCGGCGAGGGTGCTGGTGTAGCCGCCGAACCTCGCTCTGAGGCTCGATCCGGCGAAGCTCCTCCAGCGGTACGGTGAACGCCTCGGTCACCTCATCGGGGTTCAGTTGCAGTGACTGGTCCCCGGTATGGACCGCTACCACTGGAGTGGCCACGTATCCCGTCGGTGTCGGATGATCGTTGAGGAGGCCGACCACCGATCCAGGGTCGATACGCAGCCCTGTCTCCTCGAACGTCTCTCGGAGTGCCGCCTCGACAACATCCTCCCCAGCCTCAACCTGTCCACCGGGAAACGCAATCTGACCTCCGTGATTTGAAAGGTGCGCTGCCCTTACGGTGAAGAGGAGTCTCACCCCTTCGGGCCCGGAGAGTAGTGGGACGAGAACCGCGGCCCGCCGAAACCCCTCAATGTGGAACGTCTCCCTTTGGCGGTGAGCGAGGCCGATCTGGAGGACAGCTGGGATCTCTGGCTCCGTCACGGAGCCCGAAGCTTGCATGCTAGAGTATCGCGAAGTTCCAATTCTGGGTCGAGCCCCTTTCGCACAGCGAGTTGAGCGAGGTAGAGAAGCATGGGGCCGATCTGCTCGGGTCGGCTCTCAAGCTCCTCGCACCCTCCGTCTACCGGCGGACCCTCCTCCAGCCATCCCAGGGCCTTCGAGAGTTCCGCGGCGCGCTTGAGGGCAGGCAGACTGCGAGGTACTCGAGACTCGGGATCGACCTCCCCATTCTCTCTACGCTTAATCGCCTCCCAGTTCGACACGACCTCATCGGCGCTGTCCACCTCAGCACTTCCGAAGACGTGGGGGTGACGTCGCACGAGCTTGTCTACGATGGCCTGCTCGATAGTGTTGTAGTCGAAGCGCCCCTCCTCCGCACCGATTTCGGCGTGGAAGGCCACCTGGAGGAGGACGTCCCCAAGTTCATCGACGATGGCCTCTGTTACCCCACTATGGAGGGCGTCGACCGCTTCTGCGGCCTCCTCTATCAGATAGGGCCGAAGGCTCTCGTGGGTCTGTTCCCGGTCCCATGGACAGCCGTCTGGGGCGCGCAACCGCCTCATGACCTTTAGAAGCTCCTGCATGGCATCATGCTACCGCGGCAGGCGTATCAGGGCCCAGTGACGTCCGGTCTTTCCGCCTTCGCGCCGATGCGAGTAGAATCGCACCGGATCGCAGTGTGTGCAGTGGCCAGTTGTCTCGATCCGATCAGGTCGAACGCCGGCGCGGATGAGCCGACCACGATTCGCCGCAAAGAGATCCAGCCGGTAGCGACCCTCCTCATCGGGCCATGCGACTGCGGGGTCAAACCCCTCGGCTTCGAAGGCCTCGATCACCTCGGTCCCTACCTGATAGCAGTCCCCTTGGATCCCGGGTCCAGAGGCCACCCACAGGTCTTCCGGATCTGAGCCATATCGCTCGCGCATCGTCTCAACCATGGTGCTCGCGATGCTCTGGACCGTGCCTCGCCAGCCGGCATGGGCGGCACCGACGACGCCACGAACTGGATCGTGAAACAGTAGTGGATGGCAGTCGGCGGCTCCAATGACTAGAGTGAGATCGGTCCGATCGGTCGTCATCCCATCCGCACGCTCTTCGAACCAGCTGGCTCTGGCCTCGAGGATGCGCGTCCCGTGGACCTGATGGAGGGCGCAAACCTGCTCCGGCTCGGTCCCGAACGCCGCGAGTACAGCTGCCCGGTTCTGCGCGACCGCCTCGGGACGATCCCCCGTGCTCAGTCCGAGATTCAGGCCATCGAAAGGGGCAAGGCTGACCCCGGAGGCTCGGGTCGTGAACGCGTGGGGAGCTCCCAAGGCCGGAGCTGTAATGAATTCGAGATCGGTCATAACCCCGCTCCCATACCTACCGCGACTCCGAGGCGGTTGTGGGGTGGAGGGGTGTGCAGCCGGAGCACAGTGATAGCAGAGCGGGAGGGTGATGGGTGTAGCCGAAATCGAGCCCGGCGCAGCCTTCCCCTTCGCCCCCACGTGTTGAACGGGCCGGTGCGATGGCGCCCAGTCTCGTCGAGTTCCAAACCGCTGATATCGTCCAGAACTGGAAGGGGAAGACGGCCCGGTTGGGGAGTGTCCGGGGCGCCGTAGAGTGTGACGCTCACCTTGGGGTCTACTGGGGCCGTATGGTAGATATTCCTCTCCCCAGGCATGACTGCTCAAGGAAGCTCGGCGGCGAGCTCTCGAAAGAGTAGAGTGGGGGCATCTAGTAGTTCCTCGCTCTGACCTTCAGGTCCGGAAGCTGGTTTAAGAGCCACTCGGTTACGGCGTGAATGGCACCCCGGGCTGTAGGCGTCACGATCGGGTCACCGAACGATTCAAGCCTTACGATCAACTCCCCGGCGGACCGCTGTTGGACCGCCACTAGAAGCTGCTGTTTCAGATCGGGTTCGTCGATGGTCACCCGGAATAGCCACCGACCGCCCCCATCGTTCAGGGTTTGGGCAGCCTCATGGACGATCACGTGACCGTCGGCGAAGGGCAAGACCTGTTTCTTAAAGGGGATCCGGTCGGCTAGGACACCGGTCAGGAGGGCGTGAGGCATAATTTGCGGCCTTTCCAGAATGGGATAGGACAGCTCCTCTGCGCCACCATGGTATTCGAAGGCGCGGTAGTGGAGTGGTTTCCCGAGTGATCTCCATTTGAGCGCGTACTTTGTCTCGAACACAGCTGGCGGCGGATCGAGTTCGATCACGCGGAAGAGATCCGAGGATCGAGCCTCGGCCACAGCACCTTCGAGGTAGTCCTTGTGATCGGTGGCAAGGAGGATCCTTCCCCCCTGCCTGAGGCGGGTCGCGGCCAGGTCGAAAAAGCTCCGCTTCAGGAGTCGGTTCCGCCGGTGTCGTTCCTTGGGCCAGGGGTCCGGGAAATTCACCGTTATCGTCTCTAGCACCCCCCGTGCGAAGAGGTGGCGGACAGCGAACTCGGCACTCCCGGCGAGGAGGCGAATGTTGTCCAGGCCGGCGCGGCGTACCCTCTTGATCGCCCGGTACAGGCTGGCTCCCGAACGCTCTACTCCGACGAAGCGCTCTGACGGGCTGGCAGCGGCCCTACGTACGGTGTAGCGCCCATCCCCGAAACCGATCTCGAAGTGAAGTGGTCCCGCAGAGCCGAATTCGACCTCCCAGTCGATTGGGAAGACACCGCCGCGCCAGACATACCAGGGCCCCACTGTTCAGTGTCCAGGCGTCAGGTGCCCTTGGGGGACGGTCCTATAGGGGTAGTGTCCTCGAGACTCGCCAGCCCGTTTGTGATCGTCGCTACGACGCCCGACTCAATGGTGTTGCGGGCGCTTTTCAGGGCGCTGTAGACGGCCCGGCTACTCGAACTTCCGTGCCCGATGAAGGCGTAGCCAGCCACTCCAAGGAGCGGCTGAGCACCGTACTCTGCCGGGTCGAGCCGCTTCGCAACCCTGCGTAGCGCCGACCGGACTAGGAGGGCGCCGAGCTTGGCCACTGTGCTTGAGTTGAGGGCCTCGCGGATCCATGCGAACAGGGCTTTCGCCTCCCCCTCTGCCAGCTTCAGGGCCACGTTGCCCGTGAAGCCGTCCGTCACGACGACATCTGTCGTCCCTGCAAACAGGTCGCGTCCCTCGACATTACCGTAGAAGGCAATACCGGGGGTGTCCATCAGAAGCCGGTGCGCCTCCCGGGTGAGTTCGTTGCCCTTGTGCGACTCCTCACCGATAGAGAGGAGGCCGACCGTAGGACGTTCCCGCCCGAGCACGTCTTGCGCGTAGAGGGAGCCCATGACGGCGAACTGCTGAAGGTAGCGGGGTCGGCAGTCGGCGTTCGCCCCGGCGTCGAGGAGCCCGACATAGTGGTCACCGGCCGGTATGCTCGTGAAGATTGCGGGCCGGTCGACCCCTTTGATTCGCCCCAAGGTCAGTAGGGCAGCGGCCATCGTCGCCCCCGAGTGGCCCATCGATATGCAGCCGCTGGCCTCTCCATCCCGGACTAGATGCATCGCGACCGAGATGCTCGAGTCTCGTCGCCGCCTCACATCAGCTGCGTGGTCATCCATCTCAATCACATCGGACGCATGAGCGACTGGGAGTTCGGACCCGCGCTTGTCAAACTCCTCTTCGATCCGGACCTTATCCCCTACCAGGATTACGGGGACTCCCTCGGCGGCCGCCCACCTGGCGCCTTCGACAGAGGCTTCAGGCATGTAGTCACCACCCATGGCGTCGAGAGCGATCGGTTTCATCTCCCCCAGTATATGTTGGCGTCCCTTCCCGACCCGGCCGCGCTACACTGATCCTGTGGAGGTCCGCACCTTTCAAGCTCCGGCCGGGGAGCGTCTCGACATCGCTATCGCTCTGGCCCTCGAGCTGTCTCGCACCTACGCCAAGGACCTCGTGAACGACGGCTTTGTCGTTCTGGATGGTCGCCCCGTGGGGAAGCCCGCCACTAGACTGAGCGGTGCAGAACTCGTCTCCGTGACACTGCCCCCCCTCCGACCTATACCCGTGGTACCGGAATCGATTCCTATCGAAATCCTCTATCAGGATAGCGACCTCGTTGCCATTGACAAGCCTGCCGGCTTGGTCGCCCATCCGACCGCAACGGTGCGCACGGGAACTGTAGTCAACGCTCTCCTCGGGCGTTTCGAACTCTCCAAGGAGAAGCTCTTTGACCCTGCTGAGGACGATTACCGGCCCGGCATCGTCCACCGGCTCGACCGGGATACCTCCGGTGTCATGGTGGTCGCGAAGAACGACGCGGCCCATAGGCACTTGGCCTCATCATTCCAGAAGCGCTTGACCGAGAAGGAGTACCTCGCAATCGCCACCGGTCAGGTGCCCGACGACGTGCAACTCGATGCCCCGATCGGGCGGCACCCGGTCCGACGGCAGACGATGACCATAGGGGGAACCAACCCGAAGACCGCTGTCACCAGGTTTCACACCATCGCCAGGGCACCCGGATACACTCTGGTACGGGCCAGACCGCATTCGGGGCGGACCCATCAGATACGCGTCCACCTCCTCCACCTCGGCACGCCGATCCTGGGTGATGAGGCCTACGGTCGTCCGTCGGCAGCCATCGACCGTCAGGCCCTGCACGCTCTGCGGCTCTCGTTGCCGCACCCCCGAGATAATATGGCCATTACGTTCCTGGCCGATTCCCCCCTCGACATAATCGAGGCCTGGCTGAAACTCGGTGGCACTTGGCCCCCCGAAGAGGCCCTGTGAACCTGACCGTGATGGGGTCGACCTCCTTGGCCCCTGCTCGCTTGGCGGCCGGCCCCACCTTCGCTCGCGCATCACTCGGTGCGACCTTCGCTTTGGGCCTAGCAAGGTTATGTACCCTGATTTGTAAGGGTGCGGTTCCGAATCGAAGCTGCTTGCATGGGATCTCTGGGCGGGCGTTCTTAAGCTACTCGGGCGGATGACGAGTTCGCACACCCAGGATCTCCTAGCTACCCCGACTTCTATCTCCTCAGCCCGCACACAGTTGGCTCGGTCTTAATAGGTACTGCCGACCTCATGACTCGGCGGCGCCTTCTGACTGCAGCTCTCCGAAACTCCTGCAGTTCGTCGACGCCTAGTATAGAAGCAGGATGCAGGTCTCTGCGATGGCACCTTCCACCGGGTGCTGAGGGTGCACCTCGGCTCCCTGGTAGACTATCCGGGGCACACATCTGTACTGCCGGTCTAGCACGAACCGAGACCATCGGTCGAAAGGGGGGTTATGTCTACCACCACGCTACCCAGATGGCAGCTCTCAAGCATCTTCCCGTCACTGGAGAGCGGCCTCTACCAGGAGGCCAAGGTAGATCTGGAGGTCGGCATTTCGCGACTCGAGGCGGACTGGCCGTTGCCCGCCTCCAGCGCTGTCTCTAGCCCCTTGGACGACGCCAGGGTGTCTGCAGTAGAGAGCGCCCTGACGGAGCTGAACCGCCTCCTGACGATCCACTCCGATCTCTTGGCCTTCCTGACGGGACTCACCTCCACCGATGCCTTCGATGACAAAGCCCAGGCCGAACTCTCGGGACTCCAACCCCTGGTCAGCCGGCTCAAGGTCCTCGGCACCCGCTTCACCGCTGCGATAGGCGGCATCGACACGGCTGAGTTGATGTCGAGATCGGCTGTGGCAGCTTCCCACCGCTTCAGACTCGAGAGGGCCAAGGTAGAGGCGGACCACCTGATGACTCCTGAGGCCGAGGAGCTCGCCGCCTCCCTCAACATCAGTAGCGGACGGGCTTGGTCCACCCTCCACGGCGACCTCATCAGCCGGACCACGATCGAGAGGCACCTCCCCGGGAACGAGGGGCCCGAGCGCTACACCCTCTCACAGCTGCAGAACCTCCAGTACGAGCCTAGCCGTGAACTCCGTCGGGCCGCATACCTTGCCGAGCTCGACCTCCTTGAGGGGAATGCGGTGAGTTTCGCTGCCGCTCTAAATGGAATCAAGGGCCAGGTCGATACGCTGAGCAGGTCCCGCGGCTGGGGGAGCCCTCTGGACCAGGCCCTGCACCAGGCCGGGATCACCCGTGAGGCCCTGAACGCCCTGCGGAGCGCGACGCAGGAGAACTTTTCGGTCTTCCGCCGCTACCTTAGGGTCAAGGCCAAACTCCTCGGCCTCGACGCGCTCGCGTGGTACGACCTCCTTGCTCCGGTTGGGAGGGTCGATAGGAGGTACAGCTGGGACCAGGTTAAAGCGCTGGTGTTGGAGCCGTTTCGGGCGTTCGATGTGGAGTTGGCACGATTCTCAAGGCGGGCCTTCGAGCAGGACTGGATCGACGTCCCGCCCCGTCTCGGCAAGCAGAACGGAGCCTTCTGCATGGCGGTGCCGGGGAGATCGGAATCTCGGATCCTGCTCAATTTCGGCGGGAGCCTCGACGACGTGTTTGTCCTCGCTCACGAGCTCGGCCACGGATACCACAACTGGTGCCTAGACGCCGCCTGCCGGACCTGCCTGCAGAGTTCGACTCCGATGACCCTCGCTGAGACCGCCAGTACTTTCTGCGAAACGCTAGTGGTCAACGCTATGCTCGAGCGCACCGATGATCGTGAGCAACTGCTCATTCTCGACCAGGACCTCCTCGTTACCACCCAGTTGATCCTGGATATCGATTCCCGCTTCCGCTTCGAACGGGCCATCTTCACCAAGAGGCGTGAGCGCGACCTCTCGATCGAAGAGTTTAAGGAGATCATGCTGGACTGCCAGGCGGCCACCTATGGAGAGGCGCTGGCCGAGGACGAACGGCACCCGCTGATGTGGGCGCACAAGAGCCACTACTACCTGGACGGGCTGAGCTTCTACAACTTCCCCTATACCTTTGGGCACCTGTTCGCCCTCGGCCTCTTCGCCGAGTACAGGCACCGTCCCGACGGATTTGCGGACCGCTATGCCGATTTCTTATCGCGGACCGGTATGGCCTCGGTACAAGACTTGGCAGCCGAGTTCGGTATCGATATTGAGGATCTGGAGTTCTGGCGCTCGAGCCTCGCCATCGCCGCCGAACGGGTCGAGCTCTTCGAGAGGCTGGCAGGGATGTTATGAGCTACCGAAGCCTCTTCGACCTGACGGGCCGCACCGCCCTGGTGATCGGCTCGGGCTCCGGCATCGGTGCCGCCTCTGCCGAGGGACTGGCCGCCTTCGGCGCCCAGGTTCTCTGTGCGGATGTCGACCTTGCCGGGTGCGAAGAGACAGCAAAGCGCATCCGGTCCCAGGGCGGCCAGGCCTCTGCTAGGCGGGTGGACCTGACCGATGCCGCCGACGTGGCGGCGGTGGTGGAGGCGGCCTCCCCCCTGGACGTCCTGGTGTGCACCCCCGCCATCAATGTTCGCAAACCCCTCCTCGAGATCACTGCGACCGAGTTCGACCGGGTGGTGGCGCTCAATATGCGTGGCAGCCTGTTCGCCCTGCAGGCTGCCGGCAAGCGCATGAGTGAGCGCGGCAGGGGGAGCATAATCCTCTTCTCCTCGATCCGAGCCCAGGTGGTCGAGCCCGGCCAGGGGGTTTACGCGGGAACCAAGGCGGCGACACTCCAGATGGTCAGGGCCCTGGCTGCCGAGCTCGGACCTCAAGGGGTACGGGCGAACGCCATCGCCCCGGGCGTGGTCGAGACCCCCCTCACCGAACAGATCAGGACCCGGCCCGAGTGGTACCGCGCCTATGCGGAGAAGGGCGCACTCGGCCGGTGGGCCCAACCGGGCGAGATGGTTGGAGCAGTCGTCTATCTGGCCAGCGAGGCGTCGAGCTACGTGACCGGATCGCTCCTCATAGTCGACGGTGGCTGGTTGGCGGTCGACGGCCGTTACACCCCCCCGCTGTGACCGACGGCCTCTCGCGGCTGGCTCTTGAGGCCGCGAACCGGGTCGATCCGGAACGTGTGATCGGGCTGACCCGCGATCTGGTCCGGGTCCGGAGCGTGGTCGACACGGAGGCTGGCACTACTGAGGCCGAGGCGGCGGCGCTCGTCGCCGCCATCCTCACCGACTCAGGGCTCCAACCCCTGGTCGAGGAGGTTGCACCCGACCGGCCCAATATCATCTGCGACTGGTCTGGAACCGACTTCGACCCACTTCGGGACCGCACCCTGATGTTCGAAGGGCATACCGATGTCGTTACGGAGGGGGACTCGGCCTTGTGGACCCGCCCCCCCTTCGCCGCCGACTTGGTTGAGGGCCGCCTATACGGTCGGGGCAGTGCCGACATGAAGGGGGGCGTCGCCGCCGCCATCACTGCTCTTGAGGCGATCAGAGCCGTCGCCCCTGACCTCAGGGGTCGCATCAGGCTCGGCTTCGTGGTCGATGAGGAGGGCATGATGTTAGGCATCAAGCACTTCATCGCTCGGGGCTGGGCCGATGAGGTAGACGGTGCCATCGTGTGCGAGCCTGAGGAGAATGAGATCTGCCTGTTCCAGAAGGGGGCTATGCGGGTAGGGGTGCGCTTCGCTGGCGTGATGTCGCACGGCGCCATGCCCTACGCTGGGGTGAACCCCATCACCGCTCTGGCCGACTTCGTCGGTAGGACCGAGTCCTTCCAGAGACAGGAGCAGGAGCGTCTGGGTCCGCATGCCCAGCTCGGCCTTCCCTGGTTCACTCCGACGGTCGTCCGGGCACCCCCGGGGGGGGAGGCGCAGCTCAATGTGATGCCCGCCCTTGCCGACCTCTCCCTGGACATTCGCACCATACCCGGCCAGGTCCACGCCGACATCCTCGAGGCCCTGCAGGGGATCGCCGGGGAGGTCGAGCGCCGCTCACTGGGGCTGTCGGTCTCTCTCGACTGCTTCGAATCGCGCCCCTGGACCGAGACGTTTGCAGACGACCCGCTGGTGAGGGCGGTCGAGCGTGCTTATCCCGCGATCCTGGGAACGGCTCCCCGATATGGCGGGGTGCCAGGCGCAACCGACGGAACCTTCCTGAGCGCTACAGCTGGAGTTCCAGTCGTGACCATCGGCCCCGGAGACCGGACCATCCCGCATCGGTGCGACGAGTTTGTCCGTACCGGCGAGTTGGTCGAGGCGGCGCGCCTTTACGCTGCCAGTGCAATCTTGTACCTTGGTTGTGGGTCTGCAGGTTGTGGACCCGAAGACCTTGATGAATCGACCTAAGGGCGGGGCACTGCGGTCCCGGCTTAGAGCACCCAGGGAAGGAGATCCCAGCATGAACAGGCTTCTGATGTCCCCTATCCTCCTCGCCGTGATGGCGGGGCTGGCCTTCGCCCAGGACGCCCCTGAGCCGGTCTATGGAGGCGAGGTAGCTGTGTCGATCACCGCCGACCCTCCCGGTTGGGACCCGAGCGCCTCCACCTCACAGGAGATCCCCCGGGTGGTCTACCACAACGTGCTTGAGGGCCTTGTCCGCTTCGACCGTGAGGGTGCGATCGTTCCCGCCCTCGCGGAGCGCTGGGAGATGACCGATGGCGGTCTCACCTGGACCTTCTACCTTCGCAGCGGGGTAAAGTTTCACGACGGTACCGACCTCTCCCTGGGTGATGTGGTCTCCAAGTTCGAGCGGGCCCGCAACCCCGACTCAGGGCATACCCACCCCGAATACTACGCGGCTATCGAGACCATCACCGCTGACGAGGCCACCAACAGCGTCACCTTCCGTCTCTCAACTCCGAGTTCGAGTCTGCTCTACAACCTTGCCCGGCCCGACTCGGTAATTTACCCGGCCGACAAGGCCGAGACGCAGCGGAGTCAACCGATCGGAACCGGCCCCTTCCGCTTCGTCGACTATATCGAGGGGAGCGAAGTCCGGCTCGAGCGCTTCGAGGACTACTACCTCGACGGCGTGCCCTACCTAGACGCCGTGACCTTCCGCATCATCGGCGACCCGAACACCCGTTTCGCCGCCTTACGGGCTGGCGACTTAGACATGATCGGGGTGGCTCTGAGCCCCGAACAGTGTATCCAGATCAGGGGAGATGCCAGCCTCAGGTGTACGGAGGGGACCGCCACCACCGAGATCACCCTCGCCATGAACAACTCCCGCGGTGCGCTTAAGGATAGGCGCGTGCGCCAGGCGATCACCCACGCCATCGACAAGAACGCTATCGTCGAGGGGGCGATGTTCGGCCTCGGCACCGTGATCGGTACCCACATGAGTCCCGCGGAGTCGTACTACATCGACCTGACCGAAACCTACCCCTACGACCCCGAGCGGGCCCGCCAGCTCCTCGAGGAGGCGGGCTACGGCGATGGTAGCCTCACGATCTCCTTCGAACTCCCCGAGCCCTACAACATTGAGCGCCGGAGCGGTCAGGTCATCGCCCAACAGCTCGCCGAGGTCGGGATCGATGTCGAGTTGTCGGTTGTCGAGTGGGGCACCTGGATTCAGCGGATCTTCCTCGGCGGCGACTACGACATGACCATCATCGGCCATAGCGAACCGCGCGACATCAATATCTACGGAAATCCCGACTACTACTACAAGTACGACAACCCGGCCATCGGGGAGCTGCTCGCGGCCGCCGAAGCCGCTCAGGACGAGGCCGACCAGATCGCCGCCTACCAGACCATCGCCCGGATCATCGCCGAGGACGCGGTGAACGTCTGGGTGTTCAGCCCGCCCTACCTGGTCGCCGCCGCGGACGACGTGTACGGCTTCTGGCAGAACCAGCCTACCCCGTCCATCAATATGACCGAGGTCTACCGGGCTCCCTAGAGCTCGCTCCATGGCGAGGGGGTAACCCCTCGCCTCTGGCCATGTTCAGGTACGTTCTCAGGCGTTTCGTCTCCGCCCTGGTCAGCATCGGGTTGGCTTCGGCCCTGGTCTTTGCTGCGGTGCTCGCCATCCCGGGCGACCCTGCCGAGATCATCCTCGGTCTCAACGCCAGCCCACAAGCTCTTGAGGCGCTCCGGGAGAAGCTCGGATTGAATGTCCCCGCTTTGCAGCGCTATCTGAGTTGGCTCGCCGGGGTCGCCAGAGGCGATTTTGGGGAGAGTCTCAACTACCAGAAGCCGGTCGGCGGTCTCATCGCCGACCGGCTTCTGGTGTCGGTTCCCTTGGCACTCGGGGGGGCGCTGATCGCGACCCTTTTGGCCATCCCCCTCGGTATCCTCGCGGCCCGCCGCCGGGGCACCGCCATCGACCCGCTCGTCACCACCCTCGCTCAGGTCGGCGCGGCCATCCCCTCGTTCTGGCTGGGGCTCATGCTTATCCTCCTCTTTGCGGTGAACCTGCGATGGCTCCCGGCGGGCGGGTATATTCCCTGGGAGCGCGCCCCTCTAGAGACCCTCCGGAGCCTGGTTCTGCCGATCTTTGCCTTGGGGCTCGGCCAAGCGGCGGTGATGACCCGGATGACCCGGGCTGCCGTGCTCGACGTACTGAGCCAAGACTTCGTCCGGACCGCCCAGGCCAAGGGTTTGGCTGAGGCGCAGGTGGTCCGCGTCCATGTCCTTCGCAACGCCCTGATCACCATCGTAACGATCCTTGGACTTAGCCTCTCCAACATCTTCATCGGCTCGATCATCATCGAGCAGGTCTTTGCCCTTCCTGGCCTGGGGCGGCTTGCCCTCACCGCCATCGGTACCCGCGACTACCCTCTCCTCCAAGGCGAGATCCTCGTCTACGCCGGAACGATCGTCCTGCTAAGCTTTCTCGTCGATATCTCCTACGGCTTCCTCGATCCGCGGATCCGCTACACCTGATGGCCATCCGCCGTCTCAATCTGATCCTCGGCAGCGCCCTGATAGGGAGCATCGTGGTCGCTGCGCTAGTCAGCTTCCTGTGGCTCCCCTACGATCCCAAGGCCCTCGACTTCCGGGCACAACTCCAAGGCCCCAGCCGCGAGCACTGGCTCGGGACCGACGAGTTCGGTCGCGACCTCTTTAGCCGCCTCCTGGTCGGCTCGAGGAGTACCCTCTACGTCGGCTTCATCTCGGTCGGGATCGCCCTCACCGTCGGCGGGCTCGTGGGCTCTGTGGCCGGCTATCTAGGTGGTCTCACCGACGAGGTACTCATGCGTCTGATCGACACTCTCTACGCCTTCCCTGCCATCCTGATGGCGCTCCTCCTTGCGGCCGTGTTCGAGCCGGGAACGCTCACGGCGATGGTGGCAATCGGCATCGCCACCGTGCCCATCTTTGCCCGCATCACCCGCTCCTCGGTCCTCACCATCAAGGAGCAGGACTTCGTCGAGGCCGGCCGTGCCCTCGGCGCGGGTCACGCCCGCCTGCTCAGCTATCACATCCTTCCCAGTGCCATCTCTCCCATCGTCGTCCAGGCGAGCCTGAGCCTCGCGGTGGCGGTCCTTGCAGAGGCCGCCCTTAGCTTCCTCGGCCTTGGCACCCCACCCGACGTACCTAGTTGGGGGAACATGCTCCGGGAGGCTCAGGGATTCCTCACGCTGAGCCCGTTCCCAGCGCTGGTCCCCGGCCTCGCAATCGTGGTTACGGTGCTGGGGTGGAGCCTGCTGGGAGATGGGCTCCGCGACCTGTTAGATCCTCGGTCGCGGAGGGGATAGATTTTCGGTATAAGCAGAGGGGATTCTTGCAGTGGGATGCCTCTTCTCGATAGTGACGCTGCCCTTTGTGGCTCTTTTCAGGATAATGGCCCTGCCCGTGATGGCTGCTCCCCGTGCTCTTTTTTGTCGTCATCTTGTTTGTGATCGGGATCATGTTATAGGTAGGAGTTGAGCGTCCTACAGAAACAACGTCCCTGACGAATAGGCGACGGTGAGAGTCAGTAAGAGAGGGCGGGTCGAGTTTAGTGGAAGGCGTGGCATGAGACTGAGACACCTGCTGGTGGCCGCAAGTGTGTTCACATTGGCGAGTCAGGGGCTTGCCCAGGAGGGGTGTGAGGGATGGGACACAGGCCTGTTCTTCTCGACCGCCACGATCGCCGACGTGGTGGCTTGCATCTCTACCGGAGCGGATGTGAATGCTCAGGGAGAGTACGGCATGACCCCCCTGCACTTCGCAGCCGCGCTCAACGACAACCGCTATATCACTGTAGCGCTGATAGCTGCCGGAGCGGAGTTGGAAGCCAAGTCTGAGGAAGGCTATTATTCCCCCCTGCACCTTGCGGCCAGGTACAACCTTAACCCCGGCGTCATCGAAGTCCTGCTCAACGCCGGGGCAAAGGTGGGGGCTCGGGACCATGCCAACCTCTTCCCCAGGGACTACGCCACGGATCGAGAAGCGCTCCAAGGCACCGCTGCTTACCAGCGACTGGAGCCGGGCATCTTTGCCAGGAGTATTCGCGGAACCGTAGGTTTATACGTCGCGGCAGTAGCGGCGACTTCCAAGGTATTCGAGTACCTGTGGGACATCCTGCTGGGGTCGTATGGGATGGCGCGGGAAGCGTTGGACATCTTCGGAGAAAGTGGGGGCTGGATGCTAGCCATGATCAGCAATCCGACCCCCTTCCTAGAGGCGTACTCAAGCCTGTCGAGATACGCAGGCAATCTGAATTGGTCGAATATCGACCCGACCAAGTACCTGAAGGCCGGGATGCGAGGGGCTCAGCGCAGCATTACAGCGGCAAAAGGGGTCTGGGAGACGATCCCAGCCGGGGTTCGAGCCCAGGGGCAAGGAGCCACAAAGGCGTACTTGCAGAACATGGATTGGAGCCACTTCGAGCCCTATATCGAAGACTGGAACGATGGCCCTGAAGATGGCATCTTTGAGGACTCGTCCCTCAATCGATCCCGAGGCAAGGACTCGATGACGAAAGAGGAGATCAGTGCGGCAAGGCGGGTATTACGAAGGATAAACGTTAATTCCATACTTGAAGAGTCGACCAAGATGGGCGCAAGGGTGGGGTTGGCTTCGCTAGGAGTGGCAGGTGCGGTCGCTGTGCTCGATTACGGGTTGCAGTACCAGGAGGGCAAGATCACCGCAGACGAAATGCTCAGCAAAATCGGCGAAGAGGTTGCTTTGGCGGGGGCCGGCGGCGCTGCTATGTCGGCCTTGGTCGTCGCTACAGCTTTGATGTTCCCACCGCTAATCCCCGTGATGGGCACGATCTCGATCCCGCTGATGGTATTTGGGTTTGCGGTAATGGGAGAGCGGCTGGTAGCGGCTGGCGCGGGCTGGTACGAGGTCTACCGGCGAGAGTCGCCGTTGGATCTGGACTGGGTAGTGGAGTACTACGAGTATCTGAAAGCCAAGGCGCTGGGTCGGGTACCTTCTTTGACTTCTTAAGAGTCATCCCAGTCGACTAGAGGGCTCTCGAGCCGGTGCTCGACCGGCCCCATCATCATGCAAGAGAGTGGTGGAGATCGGATCTGGCTCAAACGGTCTAGCTATGTCCAGTTCCTGAAGGATCCCGTGCTGTCCGGCGAGTCGATCGGACAGTCGCTCGTGAAATCCCCCGGTGGCATGAGTCTCCGCAGAGTTGCCGGGGAGCGGGACCTTGGTGGAGCGCCCCGTTGTCCGTATGGTACGAATCGCATGGTGAGTGCACTGCGAGGCTGAAGATCAGCCCACATAAGCGACCAAGTTCCACAATCACATGACGCGGCCCTGTCTATAGTAGTCGCCCCTTGACATATCGGGACGGGATGTGGGCAGGGTAGGATTATTCGGTGGAGGCTCGCACCCAGAATCAGGGCTTGACGGGCGGATGCGGGTGGCGTGAAATGGGCGACGATTCAGTTCTCATGCACATGCATACACGGTCCTGCAAACACGCTTGCGGTGAACCGAAAGACTACCCGGGGGTTGCACAGCAGCGGGAGAAGGGGTTGTCGTCAGCTGCCGTAGTCCGACGATTGATGGGTGGGCTCTCCACGTCTGGATGGGCATGGCTCGATGACTATATCGCGCTGGTCGGACGTGGGCGAGGGGCGTGGGTGGACCGGGTCGATATCCGACCCGGCGTCGGGAGCGACCACGCCCCCGGACCCGCGCCTCACCGAGTACAAGATGCGACAGCGACATTGAGGAGTTCCAGCGCATCTCGCTTCGGGAAGCCACAGGGCCTTCACCGAAACGAACCTGGGGAGGGCAATGCTCTAAATGAGGTGTGCGAGCGGGATATCCCGGGGGTGCTCGGCGCGGGCGAAGAAGGGGAGGTCGTCGACGTGATAGCAAAGGCAGCGGTGATCATAGGTTTAACCTGCCGCTTCAGGCAAGACACTCTGGGGGGAGCTTAGCGGCATGTACACTGTCGGGATCGATTTTGGGACACTCTCCGCCCGGGCCCTGCTGGTCGACGTACGCGAGGTTGCCACCCCGGTGTTCGACTACACCCACGGTGTCATCAACGAGCGTCTGCCGGGCAGCGAGCGGGACCTGCCTCCGGACTGGGAACTTCAGGACCCTCTCGACTATATCGCCGCAGTGAAGGCCACCGTGCCGGCGGTGCTTGCCGAGAGTGGTATAGATCCCGGGGAGGTCATCGGTCTGGGAATCGACTTCACTGCCTGCACCATGCTGCCCGTCAAAGTCGACGGGACCCCGCTCCAGACCATCGAGGAGTAGCGTATGGCTCTGTCTGAGTCCACTGAAGGCCGCCCCGGCACCAGCTGGCCCCAGGTCTGCGAGAGCAGCCACAGGCACTTCGTTGCCGTCGACCAGTTGCGTGTCTACCCCCCGGTTCACCAGGCCCTCAGGGGCCTCGGGCCGTACCGCTTCAGCTAGCGCCGTGGCGAAGCTCGAGACCGTCCCCTACGGCGGCTGGGATAGCTGCCATCGCCTGAGCAACGGGGTGATCGATCTGGTGGTCACCGGTCAGGTCGGCCCGCGTATCATCCGGCTCGGCTTCAGCGGTCAGGGCAACCTCTTCTGCGAAGTCGCCGAGGAGCTGGGCCGCACCGGCGGCGATGCGTGGCGGATGTATGGTGGGCACCGTTTCTGGCACGCCCCGGAGGACCCGCTGCGGACCTACCAGCCGGACAACACTCCCGTCGAAGTCGGTGAGTGCAGTGGGGTGGTGCGCGTCGTCCAGCCCCTTGAGGTGGCCACCGGAATCCAGAAGGAGCTCGATATCGAGATGGGGGACGCCGCCGCCCACGTCCGCATCACCCACCGCCTCATCAATCGCAACCTGTGGCAGGTCACGCTTGCTCCTTGGGCGCTCTCGGTCATGACCGCCGGCGGCACCGGCGTGATCCCCCTGCCGCCTCGGGGGCCCCACCCCGAAAACCTTCTGCCCGTCAACACTCTCGCCCTGTGGCCCTACACCGACATGTCGGACCCGCGCTGGACCTGGGGAGAGCGCTATATCCTCCTGCGACAGGATGAGGTGGCGACCGGGCCGCAGAAGTTCGGTGCCGACGTTCGCGATGGCTGGGTTGCCTATGTGGTCGGCGGTTATGCCTTCGTGAAACTGTTCGCGCGGGCCCCGGGTGGGCGCTATCCCGACTTGGGGTCGAACGTGGAGGTCTTTACTAACGACTTTATGCTCGAACTCGAGACCCTCGGTCGGGTCCAGAGATTGGAACCGGGCGGGACGGCCGAACATATCGAAGACTGGTTCCTGTTCGAGGGGGTAGCGGCGCCCGGGGGCGACGCCGAGGTCGAGGCGACGCTCCTCCCGCTGGTCCGCCGAGCGCAGGCGGCGGTCGCACCGGCCCTCCCCCGATGAGGGCCGTCCGGCTGTACGGTCCGGAGGACCTCAGGGTCGAGGAGCTGCCGCCGCCGCCGGGCCCTGGTCCCGGTGAGGCGTTGCTCCGGATCGGAGCCGTCCGGGATCTGCGGGTCGGATCTCCACAGCTACAAGGATGGGCGCATCGGTGACACCGTCTACACTGCGCCGACGATCCTGGGCCACGAGTTCATGGGCACAGTTGTCGCGGTCGGTCCCGCTGCCGAGGACGGGAACCACACCCCCCTGCTCCCGGGCCAGCGGGTCGCGGTGGACCCCGCCCTGCCAGACACTCGCCACGAGCTCTACGAGAAGGGGCACCCCAACCTCGTCCCCAAGGTGTTCTACGGCCTCCATCCGGAGGATGGGGCGTTGCGGGAGGCGATGGTGGTGCCGGCGCGCAACTGCTTCCCCCTCCCCGACCTGATCAGTGACGGGGCTGGGACCCTGCTCGAGACCCTCGGTGTGGCCCTGCACGCAGTCGACCTCGGGCAGCTCAAGGTCGCCGAGACCGCTGCGGTTCTCGGCTGCGGCCCGGTCGGACTCCTGCTCCTGAGGTTGGCAGCGCTCTCCGGGGTGGCCGCCGTGTACGGATTCGATCTGTACCCGTGGCGGGTCGACAAGGCGCGCTCCTGGGGGGCGACGGAGGCGTTGCGGGTCGAGCCGGAGGCCGATCCGGCGGCGGCGGTTTACGAGGCGACCGGCGGCCGCGGCGTCGATGTGGTGTTCGAGGCCGCCTGGTCGGATGAGAGTGTCGCCTTGGCCGCAGAGATGGTCCGCCCAGACGGTCGCTTGGTGCTAGTCGGCATCCCTGGCGACGACCGGCTGGTGTTGAAGCACTCTACCGCCCGCCGCAAGGGCCTCACCATCCTGATGTCTCGGCGCATGAAGCACACCTACCCGCGGGCGATCTCGCTGGCGGCAGCGGGCAGGATCGACCTCGACGACCTCGTCTCTCATCACTTCCCGCTCGCCAAGGCCCCCGAGGCGTTCGCCCTAGGTGAGCGCTACGCGGAGGGTGTTCACAAGATCGTCATCGACCTCCCCTGAACCCGAGTGGTACCCTGCGGGACCAGCATGGACCCGTCGCGACAGTACACAATCGCTATTGGCGACTACCGCTGGGACACCGACCGGGCGTCGACCGAGTTGCTTGGGCGGGTGCGCGCCCTCGAGGTGGGGCACTCCTCCGGGGACGGCGCGTGAATCCCCGGTTCGACCTCACCAGCTTCGGCGAGACGATGGTGAGGCTTAGCGTGCCCGTCGGCGTTCGCCTCGAGCAGGCCAAGGTTTTCGACGTCCATCCCGGTGGCACCGAGAGCAACGTGTGCGCCGCCCTGGCCGGTCTCGGACGCCGCTGTGGCTGGCTCAGCCGGTTGCCCGACGGGCCGCTGGGCCGCTTGGTGATCCGTGGCCTGCGGGAGGCCGGGGTCGACACCGGGGCCGTCGTCATGGCCCCAGGGACCCGGGTCGGCACCTACTTCGTCGAGTTCGCTGCCCCGCCCCGTAGCAGTGAGGTCATCTACGACCGGAAGGACTCTGCCGTGACGGAGTTGACCTCCGCTGAGGTCGACTGGGACTACCTCCTCGACAGCCGCATCCTTCACCTGACCGGTGTCACGCCGGCGTTGAGCGCGAGCTGCGCCGACCTCGTCAGCGAGGCGATGCACCGCGCGCGGGAGCGAGGGGTCGTCGTGAGCTTCGACGTGAACTACCGCACCAAGCTCTGGTCCCCCGTGGAGGCGGGTAGCCGACTGGGGGCCTTGCTCCCGCTGGTCGACATCCTGGTCTGTGGCCAGGGTGACGCCGCGACCGTCTTCGGCTTAGGGGGCGAGCCGGCTGAGGTCCTAGAGGGTCTCGCTGGACTGACTGAGGCCCGGCACATCGTCCTGACCCGGTCTGACCAGGGGGCGGCCTCGGTGGTGGCTGGCACCCTGGTCGAGGTAGCTGCGGTCCCCGTTGAGCTGGTCGACCGATTGGGTGCTGGCGACGGCTTCACCTCCGGCCTGCTTGACGGTTTCCTCGACGGCGACGTGGTCGCCGGGATGCGGCGCGGCGTCGCCCTGGCGGCTCTGGTGCTGGGCCAGCGCGGCGATATGGTGGCCGCCACGCGGCCGGAACTCGAGCAGGTCATGTCCGGCGTGCACAAGGACATCTCCCGCTGAACGCCGGGGTGGGACAGACAAGATGGGGAGGGACCATGGAGGTACCCAGGAGTGAATACCCCCGGCCACAGTTCGTCCGGCGGGACTGGCTGTGCTTGAATGGCGAGTGGCAGTTCGAGATCGACCAGGGGGATTCCGGCTTGGAGCGGGGGCTACTCGAGCGGGAGCTTGAGCTGTCGATCGTGGTGCCCTTCTGCCCGGAGTCGGAACTCTCTGGCATCGGCAACCGCGACTATCTGCATGCCGTCTGGTACCGCCGGACCGTGATGATTCCCGAGGCGTGGGCCGGGCGCAGGGTGCTGCTCCACTTCCAGGCCGTCGACTACGACACGACGGTGTGGGTGAACGGGGTCGAGGTGGGCCGCCACCGGGGCGGCTTCTCGCCCTTCCACTGCGACCTGAGCGGCGCGGCCTCACCGGGGGAGACCGTCACCGTCGTAGCTCGGGCTAGGGATGATCATCAGCGGCCGCAACCGCGCGGCAAGCAGGCGCAGGAGTTCGGCCCCCACCGGGCGATCTACCTGCGGACCACCGGCATCTGGCAGTCGGTCTGGCTCGAGCCGGTCCCCGACCTCGCTCTGCGCCGCCCCCGCGTCACCCCCGACCTCGCTGCCGGGGCGATCCGACTCGAGCAGCCCCTCAGCAACAACCGGCCGGGGCTGCGCTTGAGGGCTAGCCTGAGCGATGGGCGGGGTGAGGTCGCGGTCGCCGAGTGCGCGGCGGATCTCGATCTCACCCCGCGCCTCGACCTAGCCATCCCCGAGGAGCGCCGCCGCCTCTGGTCGACCTCCGATCCCCACCTCTATGACCTCTCCGTCGCGCTGATAGGCGGGGATGGTGAGGTTGTCGATGAGGTCGCTAGCTACGCAGGCCTCCGCAGTATCGCCATCGATGGCAAGGCCATCAAGCTTAACGGTGAGGTCGTGTTCCAGCGGCTGGTCCTCGACCAGGGCTACTACCCCGACGGCATCATGACCGCGCCTAGCGATGAGGCACTGCGCCGCGATATCGAGCTGGCCCTCGAGGCCGGGTTCAACGGTGCCCGGTTGCATCAGAAGGTCTTCGAGGAGCGCTTCCTCTACCACGCCGACCGGATGGGCTACCTCGTCTGGGGGGAGTTCGGTGACTGGGGTTGTCAGCACAGCGGACCGCTAAGCGGGGAGCATCAGAGGCCCGGGCCCGACTACATCACCCAGTGGCTCGAGGTCCTGGAGCGCGACTACTCCCACCCCAGCATCGTCGGCTGGTGCCCGCTGAACGAAACTTGGCAGTCGATCACCGACCGCATCACTACCCTCGACGATGTCACCCGCGGCATGTATCTGGCGGCTAAGGCGATGGATACCACTCGCCCCGTCCTCGACGCCTCGGGCTACGCCCACAGGGTGGCGGAGGCCGACATCTACGACAGTCACGACTATACCCAGGACCCCGAGCGGTTCAGGGAGCGGCACGCCGGTCTGGCCCGGGGTGAGCCCTACCTGAACAGTGCCGAGAGCTGGGGAGTCTTCGAGCGCTTCTTGGGCGATCCTGTCTGGTCGCTGCCCTACCGGGGGCAGCCCTACTTCGTGAGCGAATTCGGAGGAATCTGGTGGAATCCAGATCTTACTCCGGGTGAGGACTCCTGGGGCTACGGAGAGCGGCCTAGGAGCATCGAGGAGTTCTACGACCGCTTCGAGAGGCTCTGCACCGTGCTGCTCGACGACCCCTATATGTTCGGTTACTGCTATACTCAGCTCACCGACATCTACCAGGAGCAGAACGGGATCTACAAGTTCGATCGCAGCAGGAAGTTCGATCTGGAGAGGATCCGCAGCGTCCAACAACGTGCTGCCGCTATCGAGGGGCGTGGCGGTTAAACCGGGGAGGAACAGGAGTACCTTCCCCTTCGGGGCTTGGACCTGAAGAGTGAGTCAGTCTGTGAGTACTCTAGGCACAGGTGATAAGGCACTGCTCAGGCCGCCTCTACGGGTCTGAAACGGCGGCCTCGGCACCGGCCTGATCCGCTTGCGGTTTGGATTCGCCATCAGCGAGCGATGCAATGTCAGGCGCCGCCTGTGTGGGGTGGATAGATAACAGCTCCGGTTCGCAGGCGGATGGATTGAGACGAGTGTGGTAGGGCTCGCCAGTGGGCGCCCACGCCGCCCGCCGCGGGCCGTGCGATTCAGTGAGCGCGGAGCGCGACAGCACACGATAGTGTAGCGGCTCACGGGGAGAACCGGTACACCACCGGAAGCTGCGCGGCATCGGTGATACCAGAGTCCTGGTGGTAGTAGATGTTGACGCGACCTGTACCGCAGTCTCCGAATGCGTCGCAGGACAGGACGCCGGTGATGCCCTGAAAGCCGTGTGTGGCCGTCAGCGCCACACGCAGCGCCTCCCGGTCCAGGGACAACTTGCCGCCCTCCGCTACAGCCACCGAATCGATGGCGCTGAGCAACAGTGTTGTAGCGTCATAGGTGTACGCCCAGTATAGCGAGGTGGGAGTAGTGCCGTAGGTGGCTTGGAAGTCATCGAGCACAGCGGCCACGTCCTTGCCGGTTGCGATGTTGACGCTGGTGCCTTGGGCTGGCTCCGGCCCGGCAAAGTAGATTCCCTCGGAATGGGGCTCACCCAGGAACTCCAGTTCCAGCATCGCGTCGCCGGTAATGAGCATCGCCTCCCGCAGGCCGTCGAATGCCCGCGCCTGCTGTGCGAACGCCGACCCCTCCGCAACGAACAACGGGAAGAACAGCCCATCCGGTCCGGCGGCCGCGAATTCGGCAAGGACCGCTGTCATGTCGGTTTCGCCCTTGTCGATAGCGGCGATGGCTACCACCTCTCCGCCGCGGTCACGGAACGCATTGCCGAAGGCATTCACCAGGCCCGTCGTGTACGGATCTCCGTCGTGCACAGCCGCCATCCGCCGCAGGCCGAGTTCGCCATAGGCGAAGTCGGCGACGGCGATAGCGCTGTAGAGATCGTTGTTGGCTACGCGAAAGTAGCCGGGGTGGTAGTGGGGACCGGCGTTGCTAGCCAGGTCCGAGGTGAGCACCGGCGACGTGTTGGATGGCGACACCATCACCAGTCCCGCCGCGCTGAGCAGCGGCGAGGCCGCCACCGCCGCCGCGGAGCACCCAGTACCGATGACGCCGATCACCCGCGCGTCGGCTGCGATCTGCTGCGCGCCCTCGCTGCCGCGTTCCGGCGCGCACCCGCTGTCTACTGGGTCGCCGAGCTCGATCGCGTGGCCATGTATGTCGTGGAGTCGCCCACAGCCAACTCGACAACGTAGTGCAACGACATTCCCGGCGACGACCCGCCGGTGAGCGACAGCAATGAACGGATCTGCACCGCCTCGCCGGCACCGAGTTCGATAGTGCCCGGAGGCTCGGCCGACGTGGACTGGCCGGCGGATTCCGGGTCGGTGCTGGCATAGGCACCCAGTGCTGCGACAGTGGCAATAATGGTGACCAGCGTGAATCTCATGCGCGCCACTGTGCTACACTCTGTTGATCCGGGCGAGTCGCTTTGCGGTGCAGTGGTGCAGGAGATGGCGCTAGCTACCGGTTCACGCGCTGCACGGTGAGCAGGGTATTCGCCGCAGGTGCCGTCAGTAGCCGGGCGGGTACTGTCGGGCTATGTGATCTCGGGCCGATCCAGTTCGACCGAGTCGGCCAGCCGAAGTCGATCCGTGTAAGCTCATTGAACCTCCAGACGCAGCGTACCCGAACGGCCGGCGCCTTCCTGCCGGCACGTCCGGGCACGCAGTTCATGGTCAGGCGAGGCCGCCTCCGCCGGGTGGATTCCACTCCTGCCAGACGCGCCGGACGGCACCGACCGTTGCCGCGTCGGGCGACAGCTTCTTGTAGGCGCTGAGGATCAGCCGGCGCTGCTGGCGATCCAGCGTACTGCCGGCCGGTGATCCGCGCAGCAGGTACAGGAAGATGATCGCCACGGTCCTAGAGTCATCGTCGCTTTCGACCAATTCCCAGAGGTCTTCGATGATCTCGTCGGGGAGATCGCGGGCCCACAGGTCGTCGAGCGTCGGCACGGTTGGCAGCGGATGCGCGTTCAGCGCCTCGACGAATTCGATCAGTGAGGTGATCGGCGCGGACCTAGAGTCCGAGACCAACTCATCTACTTTGTGGAGATCCTCGAGGATGAATCGCGGGGCCGACTCTACGGTGCCGCTGAGAACGTGCTCCTGCGGCGCTTCGTGTACGGTTCCGAGCCCATGCCAGCCCGCGGCGATCACCTGCGGGACCTTGACCAGGCTCGGCAACTCGGTCGCTTTGTCGGCCTCCGCTCGCACGTGGACGACCAGATAGTCCGTCCACTCGGAGAGGAGTTGATAGCGAACGGCGAACTCCGTCGCCGCCTCATCATCAATCGTTGGCAACCGCTGAGCGGCGCCCATGCGTGCCAAGTCGGATCGGGTAGCACTCGTTCGTTCCACGTCGGCGGTGTCGGTCGGCAATGCGTCGATCTCCATCCGGTGGGTGATCGTATGGCTGTCGGAAAGCTCCAGCTCGAGGACGACCGGGCCCTGAGGCCGCTCCGCGAACGATCCGAACAGGTGCATCGTGTCGCCGGGGTACGGCGGCGGCAGGGGATCGGGGACCGCCCGCTGCACGGGAGCCGGCCAGGTGACGCGAGCGCTGCTCGCGGGCGGGGCGAGGATCCGCTGGAAGTGGCGGTGGATGCGCTCAGCCATGCCCTCCCGCGGCGCTACCAGTTCGCAGGCGCCGCCGGTCGCCTGGGCGAGGGCGCGGACAAACGGTTCGGCGACGGAGCTGCCCACGCCGACGGTGAAGATGCGGTGGCCCGACGCACGCGCTTCCGCGACGGCGCCATCGGTGTCCCACACCTCGCCGTCGGTGATCAGCAGCAGGTCGTGGGGCATGCCGGGTTCGCCGGCGATGCCGTAGGTGGCCCGCAGCGCGGCAGCGATCTCCGTGCCTCCCATGTTGGCGTCCAGGCTGCGCACGAAGCGCCGCGCTCGGGCGACGTTCGTCCGGGATGCAGCCGTCTCGCGGTCGAACAGCACGCGGTGCCCGGTGCCGAACGCGACGATGTCGAACAGGTCGCTAGGCCTCAGGCTGTCGAGTATCCGCTCCCCGGCGATCCGCACCTGAGCGATCGAGTCGCCGCCCATCGATCCAGAGCAATCCACAACGATCTTGAGACTGCGGTGCGCGGCGCCTTCGCTCAGGTCGGGTATCTCGGGCCGGAAGCTTGCCAGAACCACCCAGTCCCCGTCGTCACGGGCGAGCAGCGCCCGCGTACCAGCCGTCCCGGTGGAGCGAGCCTCCAGCACGAAGTCGCGATCCATGGCCGCGGGCCGGGCGATCTCAATCACCGTCTGCCGACCGTCCGGGGTGACGGCGATGTCGTGCGAAGGCGATGACCAGCGCGCGTCGTGCAGGACGCCTCGGACCGCGATCTGCAGGTGAAAGGAACGTTCCGCGTCGAAGCTGAACTCCGGCGACTGGTGTGGGGAAAGGCCGCCAGCAGATGGATCACCGTACCGTGGGGCGATGGTCGTCGGCATCATGAGCCGGACGGTGTCGCCGTTCCAGCGCAGCAGCAGCCCGTAGCGGAAGCGGATGGTCGCCGTCTCACCCGGAGCCAGGTTGCCGACGCTTGCGGTGTAGAGCCCGGGCTGTGCCTGTTCGAGGAGCACCGCCGCGTCGCCGTCGGTGATGGCATCCTCGTACCGCGCTTCCGCATCGGGCTTGGCGATAACCGTGCCGGCCATCCTCCTATCGCCGAGCTCCACTTCGAAGTTCAGAAGGACGGCCTCGAGGGGCAGAGGAAAGGTGTAGACCGCCTCGAGGTGCTTCGTGCCGGGGTTGCGGTAGCGCTGACGCACGCTGACCACGGTCATGAGGTCGTCGACGGCGGCGTCGATGCCGACCTCCTCCAGCACCACCTGTCCCTGAGCACTCTCCATCGTTGCTGCCAAGATCGATCTCATCTCTCTGTATCCTCCTTGCGTGCTTCATTGATGAGTGATGCCGCTCGACGGACGACCGCTCGCACGGCCTCAGCGCTGAGGCCGGCCTCCTGCGGATCGATCACTAGTTCGACCCCCGGGCCGAGCGTGACGTGGGTACGCAACGTCACGTCTCCGGGACGTCGCTGGCGTGGCGGCGGCAGGGGAGAAGAGCTCTCTCCCTCGTCGGACACCAACTCGCGGATCCGTTCCAGGCTCAGGCCGGCGCGCTGCCAGGTGCGAATCGTCATCAGTTGCTCAACGTGACGCTTCGTGTAGTAGGCACCGCGCTTGGCCCCCGCGGGCCGATCAACGAGTCTCTCCTGGATGTAGTAACGGACGGTACGCCGGGGCAGGTTCACCAAGGCACACAGCTCGTCTATCCCGATTCGATCGTCTTCATTCGACATCGCGGACAGTATACGACACTAGCAATGATAAAAACAAGTGTCTCAAAAATATCAGAACAGGCGTGCTGACACTGAAGCGATCAAACCTGAGGGGTGATGGGTGGCGTAACGTATCTTGTGTTTAATTCTGTGTCCACAAATGATGGGGGTACCAAGCCCATTCGTGTGGAGGTACCCCGTGGACCAGAATACCCTTAAACACTTCATCCGATTGACATGATGGCTACCCGCCATCAGGCAAGCGGGAAGTAAGCAGGCGCCATCGCGTATCGGCGCCATCGTCAGCATGAGAGTCATCGCCATGGGACGAGCAGCCGCATCTTTGCCAGGGCTTCCGAACCCGCCAGCCAACCGGCTGTTGACTCGTTCCACCGCTCTGCGCTGGTCGTAGTAGTCCTGCTACCGATTACTGGAGCGCGCCATCGGGGTTAACAAAACAAGCGGCACATACCGGATGCGCTTGCACCAGCTTGACACTGCGCGCTGTGCGCGGCCGGCGCAACGCCCGACCATCTGGTGCATCCGACGCGGCGGAATCCGGCTACCTCAAGGCGATGGTGTTACAACTCGACTATGGTGGGTCAGTCGAGAATCTGGAAATGCGCTTCCGTCGGCGCGCGTGCCTCGCCGTTGATCGGCAGGATGTCTTGTGGGCAGGCAGAGAAGGCGACGATGACATCCAGATTGGCCTCGAACAGGACATAGTCACCTTCCTTCGATACCGGCGCCGCGAAGGTAAGGTCGCCGTCCTCCCAGGGGATGTTCATGAAGAGGTTGAGAGGGGAGGGCGTCTCCGGCGGCTTCAGGCCAAGCTCGTAGAGGGCCGCAGCCAGATTGTCCGTGCAGTTGTCGTGATATTCCGTGCAGCCAAGCAAGCCGTAACGATAGTCGTCACAGGCCGCCATCAGCGTGTCGTGTACGCCGGGCGAGGTGTCCTCGACGAGCGTCAGGATCGGTCGGCGGCGGTTGCTATAGAGCGCGTCGCCTACCTCCGGGCGCATTTTCGTCAAGGTTGCGCGGGTGTGCTCCATCGACATGAACTCGCGCAGGTCCCGCTGCGCGAAGGCCCAGGTGTCCACGACCTGCTGCCCGTGGGTGTTGACGACCTTGATCTTCTGGCCCCTGGCAACCGGGGCAGCCTTCCCGCTTCGCGCCGGAATTGTCTGAAGTCTGGACATGACCCACCTCCTATGCTGGCTGGAAACCGCCAATATGAAACCGAATGTGAACCTCGCGGCGCGGCGGGGTCAAGGCACCTCTCTGGCAGTTCACCGGCGAGGCTGCGGGCGGGCTCGAGTTTCAATCCCCTACTAAGCGGGGCTTGGGTTGGAAGACTACCACGCTATGAGAACGCGATTATCCCTCTGACGCATTTAATCTACGGAGTTTCATGGATGACCCTTGGGAGGGTAGTGTGCCGCGGAGCCTATATTTCCGGCTCGCGGGCGGTCAACAACGGGCTGGTCGTCGGTCAGTTCGGTTCGACCGTGCTGCCCGCGCCCTGAGACACACCTGCAGGACCACGAAGCCGACGGGCTCGTCCTTTCCATATCGTTCGGTTCAGTAGCGGTAGCGACACTGGACGACGGTGCACCGGTCCTCCGTTACCCAGTATACGAGGCGGTACTCCTTGGTGATCCGGCGCGACCAGTAGCCAGCGAACTCGTGCTTCAGCGGTTCCGGCTTGCCGACCTCCTGGAAGGGATCCCGCAGGCACTCCTCGATCAGTTGGGCGATCCGGCGTGCCACCGTTCGGTCGTGCTGAATCCAGTACTGGTAGTACCTCTGCACAGTAGTTTTGACTGTTTCAGGCGGCCTGATCGTACACCGAATGACAGAGCCAATTTCTGACGTTCATTCATGCCTATACCAAGGTTGACGGCCGCCCACCGGCCCAGGCCGACCTGCAGCGGTTCTTCACAGTCACCGCGCCGAGTGCTCACCAGATGCTGCCGGGCCTGGAACGCCTGGGGCTCCTTCTCGCACTCCGGGACGGCCCCGCAGTCTCGAAGTGCTCGTCACCTCAGAGGATCTTCTGGTCTTGCAATAACCGACCTGTTCCAATCGGTCAAAATTACTGTGCAGAGGTAGTAGCCTGCCCAGGCCTGCCGGGAGAACGCGATGGCTGCCGGGTCTTCCCGGCTCACTGCCGCTCTGCGATCTCCCCATCGACGAGGTCGGCATGCACCACGTTGCCCGCTTCGATATCGGCAATTGCGTCGCGCAGGCGTTCCGCGTTTCGCGGTGAGCGCAGCAGGTGGAACGTCTCCATCGTCGCGTCGTACTCGGCCTTGGCCAGCATGATCACCGGGTCGCCCGTCGTCCGCGTGATGATCACCGGTACGCGATCCTCGGTCACGCTGTCTATACACCGACTTGAGGTTCTGGCGCGCCTCGGTGTAGTTCGTGATCCGTTCACTCGCCATGTGCGTGCGCCTTCTGAGGCTCAGGCTCTCTATTCCTGATATTATTACGTACAGGAATTTGTACGCCAAGCGCACGCATTGACTCATCCAAAATCCACTCGAACGCAAGCTGATGCCTCATCGAAACACTCACTCGGACGATGTCGCCACTGTGGCGGCGGAGGTCAAAGGAGATGGGGCTCACCGTGGAGCAGCAGAAGGCGGTCGCCAGCCAGATGGCCAAGCGCTAACGGTAGGCGTCCAAGAAGAAGAAAGGGCAGATCATTGAGGAGTACATGGGGTTGACCGGCTGCACCCGCCACCACGCAGCCTGGCTGCTGCGGTGCTGGGGGGATCAATGATCCGAGGTCGGCCACTCCGTCTCAATTGCAGATGGGGGTCGTCAGTCCCATCCGTGACCCCGTGGCGGCGATGCACCCCACTACATGGCACGCGCAACGAAGGCCTACGCGCCGTCGAGGGAGCGCCTTGCCTCCTCCCGCGCCTTCTCCAGGAACGCCTGAACTGCAACCGGCTTCCCGGTGCGACTGCTCTCGATCGCCGAGAAGATCAGGGCCACGGACTGGAGGTTATCTGCCACGTTGGTCTCCATCGGCTCCCCACCACCAAGCCAGCGGATGAACTTCTCGACCAACCAGACGTCGGTCCACTTGCGCTGCTCGAGCAGCGGCACGACCTCCCCCTCTCCCTCGCGCACGTAGACGGAGCGCTCCTCCGGCCGGTGAGGGAAACGCTCGATCTGGCGTCGGTCCATGATCAGGGTTGCCAGTTCGCACTCCGCTCGGATGTACTCGTTGATCCAACCGTTGAGGCCGACGGCGTTTGTCTTCGCCCCCTCGTAGCTAGCCTTCACCCCATTCTCGAATAGCATCGTCACCAACCCCTGCGAGTCGCCACCATACTTCCCCCAGCGCGGATTCCAGGTGGTGGCGAAGAGGGTGTCACACCTCGCACCGGCCAGGTCGGCCAGGATATCGAGGTGGTGCACGGAGCCCTCGACCATCAGGGGATCGATGATCTGGTGCCGGAACACCGCCCCCCAGTCGTTGAACTCACGCATGTCGTTGGTGAAGCGACAGACCAGATAGTCGAGCTCCCCGTAGGCCCCGGAGCGGAGTTCGCTCCGCAGGGTGGTCTTGTCCCGATCGAAGCGGTGACTCATGGTCACCCCCATCTTTACCTCGGCCCGGGCGACCTTCTCGGCGATGCGGCACGACCCGAGCATGGTGTCGGCGATCGGCTTCTCCGACAGGATATGCGTACCGTGTGCCAGGGCTACGTCGACCACGTCCTCGTGGAAGGTAGGGGGGACCACCACGGTACAGAAGTCGGCGGGGTTCTCGGCGAAGGCCCTGTGGATGTCGGTATAGCATCGCTCTGGAGCCAGGCCGAGATACTCCTGGGCGTTGGTGAGGGCTCCGGCGTCGAGGTCGACAGCCGCGACGACCTCGACAAGCCCATCCTCGATATGGGGAGGGAGGATCTCCGAACACCATGTCTTCCCTCGCCCACCGGTACCGACCTGGATCACCTTGTAACTCATGGGGCACCTTATCCTTTCTAAGAGCCGTGTCCTTGGTTTTATGCTATAGCTTCTGCTCTTATTAACTTGACGGGGGAGACCCAGAGTAGAAAAGCCCCTAGAGCGCAGCGTAGAGGTTGCTCTCTCACAGTTTCGAGGCCCCGGAGATCGCCAGTGGATCAGGGACTTCGACATCGGGACCGGTACAATAGTGGTCTAGGTGACCGACACCTCCAATCCCCTCTTCCGCCCCACCGATGCCGAGCCCCTTGCCGCCCGGATGCGCCCCCGGGTCCTCGACGAATTCATCGGCCAGTCGCACATCCTGGGGCCGGGGCGGTTGCTGCGCCGGGCGATCCAGGCCGATCGCCTCGCCAGCCTGATCTTCCACGGCCCGCCCGGCACCGGCAAGACCACCCTGGCCCGGGTCATCGCCAACACCACCGAGGCCGCCTTCGTAAGCCTCAATGCGGTGCTTTCGGGCGTCAAGGAGATTCGCGAGGCGGTGGCGGCGGCGCGGCAACGACTCGACTTCGAGGGGCGCCGCACCATTCTCTTCATCGACGAGGTGCACCGCTTCAATAAGGCGCAGCAGGATGCGCTGCTCCCCTGGGTGGAGAACGGTACCGTGGTCCTGATCGGTGCCACCACCGAGAACCCCTACTTCGAGGTGAACAAGGCGCTGGTGAGCCGCAGCCGCATATTCCGGCTCAGGCCCCACACCGAGGCGGAGCTTTTCGAGGTGGCGACCGCAGCGCTGACTGATCGCGAGCGGGGCTACGGCGATCGCCGCGTCGAACTCGATGCGGACGCCCTCGATCATCTGGTGAACGTCGCTAACGGCGATGCTCGGGCTCTCCTCAACGCCCTCGAACTGGCCGTCGAGACCACGCTGGCGGTGGGTGGAGCGATCCACATCGACCGCGAGGTCGCCGAGGAGAGCATCCAGCGCCGTGCGGTGCTCTACGACCGGGACGGCGACGCCCACTTCGACACTATCAGCGCCTTCATCAAGAGCCTCCGGGGCAGCGACCCGGACGCTGCTCTGTACTGGCTGGCGCGCATGGTCTACGCTGGGGAGGACCCCAGGTTCATCTTCCGGCGCATGCTGGTGTTCGCCAGCGAGGATGTCGGCCTAGCCGACCCGGGTGCCCTCGGGGTGGTGGTGGCGGCGGCGCAGGCGTTCGACTATGTGGGCCTTCCTGAGGGCCGCTTCGCCCTCTCGCAGGCGGCGCTCCACCTCGCTACCGCCCCGAAGAGCAATAGCACCCTCGGCTTCTTCGACGCGCTCGAGGTCGTCCACCACGAGCGCGAAGCCGAGGTGCCCGCCCACCTCCGGGACGGCAGCCGCGACAGCGAAGGTTTCGGGCACGGGCAGGGCTACCTCTACCCGCATGCCTACCGGGACCACTGGGTGGCACAGCAGTACCTCCCTGGCCCCCTCCAGGGCCGCGTGTTCTATCAGCCGACCGGGCAGGGGCACGAGCGGACCGTCCGCGACGAGGTCTTAAGGCGGCGCGAGGTCCAACTCGCGGCGCTGCTCGAGCGCGGCAACTCAGGTCCCGGTGAGATCCTCACCCTGAGCCCGCCCGACCGGGTGCGCGACAGCTGGCTGGCGCAGGTTACCTCCAGGGCAGGGGAGCGACTGGCGGCGATCCGCGATACCGCTTTCGAACTCGCCGGAGTGCTCCGGCACCACCTGCTCCTCGACTTGGGAGCGGGCAGCGGTCTGTTCACCTGGGAGGGCCTGCGGCGGGCCCCGGAGGGGCAGATCTGGGCTGTCACCGAGACCCCCGAAGAGGCCGAACTACTGCTTAAGCTGGCGGACCGACTCGACGGGCTCGACCGACCGGTCGTCCTCTCCGGGCCCCTCGGGGATGTCGGTCGCCTCGTCGTCCAGCGGTCTGAGGCGGCCCTGCGGTTCGACGTGATCTTCGCTCGTGGGGTGCTTAAGCGCGGCTCGGGGCCGGAGCTGTTCGCGGCGGTCGTCCCGCTCCTCGCCGCTGCCGGCACCCTGGTCGTGATCGAACCGGATCCCGAGAACACACAGCGGCTCCACCGCCTCTTGCCAGCGGGGGCCCTGCCAGCGGAGCTGTTCGCCGGGTTGCGCGCGGCCGAGGAGGATATCTACCGGGGCGCCGCCGGCGGCCCTGCCATCGCCGCCGCCGCCGAGGCTGCTGGCCTGACCGGCGTCCGCATCCGCACCCTCGTTCACGAGGTCGTCTGGACTGTGGGGGAGCAGACCCTGCGGCGCTGGTTTACACCCGGGGGGACCGACGGCAGGCCTTCGTTTGCCGACCGCCTCGGTGAGCGCCTTGAGGTCTCAGGGGTCGAGCAGGTACGCGCAGCCTTCGTCCGGCACCTCCTCGGCCAGGACCTCACCTGGCGAATGGGGACGGTGCTGGTGCGCTCCGAGCGGGCGGGCGAGCGGCTGCTGGACGGGCCCGAGAAGTAGCGCACCACGGACCGCTCAGCGGGGGGAACGTCGACGGGGACACCTCCGTTGCGGAGCGATTCCGTAGCGCAGTAGCCCGCCGCCACGCTTGACGCCGGTGCACAGGTCTTCCACTCGGGCTCCCCCTCAGAGCCCATCGTAATCACCCCGGTCGTGAGGTAGGGTACGTCAGGATAGAAGGAGGCCGAGGCTATGGATAGGGGTAGGCCCCTCGAGGGCAAGGTAGCTATCGTTACCGGAGCGGGGAGGGGGATCGGTCGGGCGATCGCCCGCGGCTACGCCGGAGCGGGTGCCGCGGTGTGCTGCTCGGCGCGTACCTTGGAAGAGATCGAGGCCGTCGCTGGAGAGATCAAAGGTGGTGGCGGGCGCGCCGTCGCCATTCCGGCCGATGTGACGAAGCTGGACGAGGTAGAGGGGATGGTGGCGGCTGCTGCCGAGACCTTCGGTGGCATCGACATCGCGGTCCTCAACGCGGGTGTCGACATCCCCCGCAACCCGGTGGAGGAGAGCGATCCGGAGCTGTGGAGGTGGGTTGTGGGGGTCAATCTCTTCGGCGTCTACCACTGCGCCCGCGCCATTATCCCCCAGCTCAGGAGCCAGGGGGCAGGGAAGATCATCACGGTGGGCTCCGGGGCTGGGCACCGAGGGGTCGAGGGCGGCTCTGCCTATGCGGCCTCCAAGGCGGGCCTGTGGATGCTCACCCGGGTTCTGGGTCAGGAGCTGTGGCGGCACAAGATAAGTGTCAACGACCTCATCCCTGGGCCGGTGGCCACCGCCATGAACCCCGCCGCCAGCCAACCCGCCGGGAGCGGGCAGAGCGAGTGGGGCAAGCAGCCAGAGGACGTGGTGCCGCTGGCCCTATTCTTGGCGACCCAGCCGGATGTTGGGCCGACGGCGCAGAGCTTCAGTCTGATGCGCCGGGACGGCTAGGCTCCGGGTGGGTATGGAGCCGCACAACCTGCTCTTCCTCCTCTCGGATCAACATAGTTGCGACGCCATGGGTTGCCAGGGACACCCCGTGGTAGCGACCCCCAACCTAGACCGGTTGGCCGCAGCCGGCACCCGCTTCGAGAACGCCTACACCAACTGTCCGATCTGCGTGCCCGCGCGCGCCTCGCTACACACCGGACGCTACGTTCATGAGATCCGTTTCTGGGACAACGGCTCTCCCTACGACGGCTCCGTCTCAGGCTGGGGTCACCGGTTGAACGCGCAGGGGTTCCGTGCCGATTCGATAGGCAAACTGCACTTCCGCAGCGAGGAGGACGACAACGGCTTCGCCGAGGAGGTCGAGCCGCTGCATGTCGTCGGGGGCGTCGGCGATCTGCTCAGCTGCATCCGTGACGCCCCCCCCTTCCGCGACTTCCGCCCGGGCCTGCTCGAGGCGCGCGGGGGAGACTCTAGCTATCTGCGCTACGACGTGCGCAACGCTGATAGCGCCTGCCGGTGGCTGAGCGAGCATGCGGGCGACCGGACGCCCTGGGTGCTCTTTTTGTCGTTCGTCTGTCCTCACCCGCCCTTCGTCGGGCCGCCAGGGTGGTTCGACCGCTACCTCGCTGCCGACCTTCCGGCGCCCCCGCAGGGGAGGCTCGAGGACCGACCTGATCACCCCGCCCTCGACTACTTCCGGCGCTTTTTCTCCCTCGATGAGCCCCCGGATGACGAGACCGCCCGCCGGGTCCAGGTAGCCTACTACGGTGCCTGCAGCCACTTGGACAGCCAGATCGGGAGGGTCCTCGAGGCGCTCGGAGGGCTAGGGTTGGCGGACAGCACCCGGGTCATCTACACCTCTGATCACGGCGAGTCGCTCGGTGCGCGGGGCCTGTACGGTAAATTCACCTGCTACGAGGAGTCGGTAGGGGTCCCGATGATCCTTGCTGGTCCCGGCGTCCCCGAGGGCAAGGTCGTCCGGACCCCCGTCTCGCTGGTCGACCTCTTCCCGACCGTCCTCGAGGCGGTCGGGGCCCGGCCGGTGGAGGGGGACAGCGACCTGCCCGGGGAGTCGCTATGGGAGATTGCGCGGGCTCCAGACCGCGACCGGACGGTGTTCAGCGAGTACCACGCCGTGGGCTCGAGGCACGCCGCCTACATGCTCAGGGACGCAACCTGCAAGTACATCCACTACTTGAACGACCCGCCCCAGCTGTTCGACCTCAGCACCGACCCGCAGGAGCTGGTCGACCTGGCCGGGGAGCCTGAGCACCGGGGACGGCTCCGGGCGTTCGAGGCCCGGCTCCGGTCCCTGCTCGATCCGGAGGCGGTCGACGCGCTGGCGAAGGCCGACCAGCGGGCGAGGGTCGAGGCGTTCGGCGGTGAGGAGGTGGTCCGCCGGCGTGGCGCCTTCACCAACTCACCGACACCGGACGAGGAGGTGGTGTTCAACGCTGCAGATCGGGATGGCCGGTGACCACCCACAGTCCCTGCACAGGTCTAGAAGCTGCCAGTCCTCCTCAGGAAGGGCGCGCCTGCCCTGGGGGCACTCGGCTTCAAGCTGGGCGTGCCCAAGGGGGAGACCGTCCTGCAAACCCTCCTCGACGCGGGTCACGACCCGCCCTATTCCTGTCGGTCGGGCATCTGCGGAAGCTGCCGCGCCCGGATCGTTCGCGGGGAGGTGCAGATGAGATCGACCGCAGCGCTCTCGAATAGAGATCTGAAATGGGGTCTCGTGCTGGCCTGCCAGGCCCGCTGCACGACTGCGGAGGTCACCTTGGATTTCGGCAGCTGAGCGCCCGGGGCCTCCGGCCTGAGCGCTCCGTCCAGTCGACCGGTGTGACTCCCGTCGTCCCCAGTCGTTACCAGGGCCCCTGCACACCCGAAGGATTTCACGGCAGGGCAATCGCATTTGAAAACAAGGCGGCTGTTCGGGGATTGGTGCGGTAGGCGGTGCCGATCAAGCCCAGCGGACGAAGGGGATTGTCGCACTTCCCGACCTGGAAGTCGAAATCTGGGTCGAACTAGGGCTTCTGCTCAACCCCAATCTTCACTCCCTGCGTCTTCAGACGGTAACTCACACTTACTCCCCCACACTTCTCTGGATGGTTTCCAGATCTCGCTTTAGATCTTCGAGGTCGTATTGGACTGGCACCTTCCTGGCACGTGCGTAGTCCATCATCTCCCACAAGGACACCCCGGCATCGCGAGCTGCCCGTGCAAGTGTGAGCTTTCCGTCCCCATACAACCGGACGTAGTGCTCCAGCTTCCATTGCCGGATCGCTTTCGAGAGCAGCCGACGCACAGTGGTTGAGCGGTCGGACTGCTCGACATTCTCGATCAGCTCCAATTCACGGACCAACTCCAAGGGGAGTCTAGTGCCCACCATCTGTTCCTTCTTCATCTCTTTGCCTCCCGGGCGAGTCTCAGTACTTCCGCTACGACGGCTGGGGAGAGCCACAAGACCTGACTGAGATCCCGAAGCGTGGTCCCAAGTCAAGGCACTGCCGCAAGTACGCTTCCCACAGTGCGCCGGCCGTACCCAAGTGCTCTACTCCGGCGGCCGCAGCCACACTTCGGGCCTCCTTGTTATCGACGATCAGTCGCAGGCCCCGCACACTTTCCTGGCTCTATCCGGCGACGACCTCTGGATCGTAGTCGGGGGCCTGGTGGCGGTAGTAGGTGTTGTAGAGCTCGGCGTAGTGTCCCCCCCGGCGGAGCAGGCTCTTGTGGTTGCCCTCCTCGACGATTTCGCCCTGCCGGAGCACGATGATCCTGTCGGCAGCCTTGATGGTCGTCAGCCGGTGGGCGATGACGATGGCGGTGCGGTTCCGGAGAACTATGTCGAGACCCTCCTGGATCTGGGCCTCGGTGAAGGGGTCGACGCTGGCGGTGGCCTCATCGAGGATGACGATGGCGGGGTCCTTGAGGAGGACCCGGGCGAGCGAGACCAGCTGCCGCTGGCCCATGGAGATCCCCTTGCCTTCCTCGCTGACGGGGGTATCGAGGCCGTTCTGGAGTGCCGCGAGCCAATCCCCGCCGCCGATGCTATGGGCCACGGCGGCGATCTCGTCGTCCCCGGCATCGGGATTTCCGTAGCGGATGTTGTCGCCGACGGTGCCAGCGAACAGGAACGGCGACTGCTGGACGATGCCGAGGTGGCGCCGGTAGGAGCCGAGATCGAAGCTGCGAATGTCTAGGCCACCAATCAGGATCTGGCCCCCTTGGAACTCGTAGTAGCGAGCGATCAGCTTGCCGAGGCTCGACTTGCCCGCCCCGGTGTGGCCCACTAGGGCGAGGGTCTCTTGTGCCCGGATGGTCAGGTTGAAGCCCTGCAGGACCTCCTCCTGCTCGGTGTAGCGGAAATGCACGTCTCTGAACTCGACTTGCCCGCCGAGGTGCGAGACCTGGAGGTCGTCGGTCTGGGTGACCCGAGGCTCAGCGTCGATGAGGGCGAAGACCCGCTCGCTGGCCGATAGACCTAGCTGGAACTGGCTCCAGAACGAGGCCACGCTCGTCAGCGGGAACCAGATCAGGGCGACGTTCTCAGCGAACAGGAACCACTCCCCAGGCGAGACCGCCCCACCGATCACGTTGACGCCGCCGGCGTAGATGACTAGGGCGGTGCCTGCCCCGGCGATCGTGCCCAGGAGCGGGAAGATCGAGCTGAACACCATCCCCTGCCGGAGGTTGAGGTCGTACGAGCGGGCGTTCAGCTCCCGAAACTCCCCGAAGATGGTGGGCTCCTGGCGGAAGGTCTTGGCGACCGAGATACCGGCTACTGACTCCTGGACCTTGGCGTTTACCTCGGCCAGGACCCGTCTTGCCTGCTGGGTGGTGCGCCTTGCGACGCGCCGGAAGGCCAGCGCTACAGTCACGATGAGCGGAGTGATGGCGATGGCGATGAGCGCTAGCCGGGCATTGATGGAGAACAGGATGATGGCCATGACAACGACTAGGAGTAGTTGACTCATAAGGTTCAGAGTGAGAGTCACCACCGTGGCAAAGTCCTGGGTGTCGGAGGTGACGCGGCTTACGATCTTGCCGGTGGGGAACTCGTCGTAGAAGGAGAGGTCGCGCGCCATCACTGCATCGAAGGCATCCTCACGAAGGTTTAGGACCACGTTACCCACGGTCCGGGCGGTGAACCATTGGCGGAAGAGGTTGAAGGTCCAGGCGAGCGCCCCGGCTAGGAGCAGGGCGGCGATGATCCAGGCTGCCCGACCCAATTCGGCGCGTTCGCCCTCTCCGGCGCCGACGAGGGTGTCGATCCCCCGGGCGATCAGCAGCGGCAGCGCGGCGTTCATCGCCGAGTCGAGGATGATCATGACGGCGACGAAGACCATCGTGGGCCAGAACGGCCGGAAGTATCTCAGGATGCGCCGGAGCAGTTGCCCGTCGCTGTAGCTGCGGTCGTACCCCTCGGCCGAGAGGCCGTCCATGATGAAGCCCATCGCCCGCCTCCCCTACTCGTAGTGTGCGAAGATGCGCCGGTAGATGTCGGAGTCCTCGAGCAGTTCGTCGTGGCTTCCCTGGGCTGCGATCTCGCCTCGGTGCAGGACAAGGATGGTGTCGGCCTTGCGGATCTGCGAGAGCCGGTGGGTGATGATGAACGTGGTTCGGCTCTCGAGGACCCGGTTGATAGCCTTCTGAATCTCGCTCTCGGTGGCGCTGTCGATGGCGCTGGTGGAGTCATCCAGGATCAGGATACGGGGGTCGGTGAGCAGCGCCCGGGCGATCGCCAGCCGCTGCCGCTGTCCCCCCGACAGGGTGACTCCGCGCTCGCCGATCACGGTGTCGTACCCGTCCTGGAAGCCGGTGATGAAGTCGTGCGCCTGAGCAGCCCGGGCGGCCGCCTCGATCTCCGCCCTGTCCACTCCCTGGCCGAGGCCGAAGGCGATGTTTTCGGCGACCGATCTCGAGAACAGGAACACATCCTGCTCAATCACCGAGATCTGGGAGCGGAGTGACTCCAGGTTCCACTCGCGGACGTCGCGACCGTCGATGGTGAGGCTGCCTGCGTCTACGTCGTAGATGCGGTTCACGAGCCGGGTCAGGGTGCTCTTGCCGGAGCCGGTCTGTCCCACGATGGCGACCGTCCTGCCAGGCTCGACCCGGAACGAGAGATCTCGCAGGGCCGCGACCTTGCTCGTCCCACCGAAGGTGAAGGTGACGCGGTCGAACACGATCTCACCCCGGATGGTTGCGCTATGCCCCCCGGGATTCTCGTCGAGTTCGGTCTCCTCCTCGATGAGCGAGAGGATGCGTTCGGCCCCGGCGATGCCGAGTTGCACCAGCGCGAAGGTGAAGATCGAGATGAAGGCGGGGAAGCGCAGCACCCCCATCAGGCCCATATAGGCCACCAGCTCTCCCACCGAGAGATCGCCCCGGGAGAGCAGCAGTAGCCCGTGCGCGAAGGCCCCGGTGAACGCGAAGCCGATCAGCAGTAGCGGTAGGTAGCGGGCCTGGACCCGCCCCTGCTGAACGAAGTGGTCGCGGTAGCGGCTGGCGTTGCGGTGGAACTTGCGCTTCTCCTGCGCCTCCTGGGCGGTGGCCTTGACCACCTCGATGCCGACGATGGTCTCGTTGAGGCCGGCGTTCATGACCCCGAACTGGTAGCGCATGGCGCCGGAGACGGGGTTGAGCTGCCGCATGTAGGAGCGCAGCGCGAAGTAGAAGACGATCACGAACAGTCCCGGTGCCACTAGCAGCTCGAGCCTCAGGAAGGCGATGAAAGCGAGCGGCGTGACGATGCCGATTAGCGACTCGGTGATCATCCCCACCCCGGGATTGATCATGGGGTTGAGTTGCTGCACGTCGTTGGCGGCGCGGGCCATGATGTCGCCTACCCGCTGCCGATTGTGGAAGGTCTGGCTCTTGGCGAGCAGGCTAAGGTAGAGTTCCTCGCGGGTGTCTCGCTCGAGCCGTTGCGCCAGGAACTCCGTCGAGATGGCCCCCGTCAGGTCTACCACCCCCCGAACCAGGACGACGCCCAGGATCACCAGCGCGATCATGAGCAGTCGCTGGAGGCTGGCTTCACCTCCGGCCACCTCATCGAAGGCCAGACCCGTGAGGCGAGGGATGGTGCTGTTAAATACGTTCAGCAGCGCTACGCTGACGATGAAGCTCGCCAGGAAGATCTTGTAGCGCAGCAGGTGGGAGAGGATCCACCGGACCGGTCCGGACCGGTTGTAGCGGTACTCGCCCTCGACCCGGAACTCCCGGTTGGGCTGGGAACTGGTTGAGTAGGCGGAGACAGTCAAGGGGTTCCTCCCGGCATGGTGCCGGACTAGAGTGTATAAGAGCGGACTACTCACCGTGTGATCCCACGCGGGACGGGAGGCGGCTTCTGTTTGGTGGCGGTTTGGTGAGGCTCCACCGCCACTTCTCTCCATTACCCGCCCCCAGGACGTTCGTCTCGGGGTCCTCGCGGGCACGCAGCCGCCGTTATACCTTAATTGTTCAGGCATCACAAGGAGGTGCAGGAGTTCTTCCGTTTCCAGAGGTTCAGCCCCCTGGTGTGGTCGAGCCGTTGCTTGGGCAGCGGGGTCGCCACGAAGCGGAGGCCGAGATCGGTGAAATTCCTGGGTCGGGGGTGGATCTGCTCGACCCGGATCACTCCCGAGCTGTTCGTCGGAGGCTGTCAGGGGGACCGCTTCGGGGCCGGTCCCGTCAGGCCGACAAGATTGCCGTCGGGATCAAAGACGGCCGCCAACCAGGCACCCCACGGTTTCTCGACCGGTGGGTAGCAGCTGGTGGCGCCCAGAGCGATGAGCCGGTCGAAGGCAACTTCCAGGTCGTCGACCTCGAACCAGATGGAGACGCTGCCGCGCTCACGACCGGGTCGGCTAGCCACCCGGTCGATGCCGAAGTAGGTTCCCTGCAATTCGAAGCCGAGGTGGTCGAGTTCGGCTCTCGGTGGACCGAGGTCCAGCCCCTCGCGGTAGAACTCAGCCAGTTCGGCGAGGTGTTCGGTGTCGATGATGACGGTGTGAACTCGGGTCGCCATGGAGCCTCCCGCGGTGGCTAGTCATGGATGGGGTAGGTGAGGCGGGCTGGCTGGGGAGGGCCAGCCCGCGGCTCGGATGGAATCGGTGCCCCGGAAGCCAGGTGAGGGAGAAACCCCAGGTAAGGTCCGGGTGAGGGTTCCGGCGGCACCGGAGCGG
>MKWU01000475.1_pt1 | contig 76760 bp, 59 predicted proteins | sample 809101 | NCBI WGS metagenome assembly MKWU01 (sample SAMN05860141, study PRJNA318959) | sponge metagenome | host: Aplysina aerophoba | place: Slovenia: Piran, Adriatic Sea, Gulf of Piran | collected 2013-05-07 | reverse complement strand
CCGGCGATCTTGCGCAAAGTGGAATCCCGGGCCCCGGCGTCCGCGCAATGAGTGAGGTAGCGCAGCCGGTCCTCGAACAGCGGTGCGTCGCGATAGCGTGCGAGCACCCGGGAATTGGGGAAGAGATCCTCGAACATGATCCTGCCTCCTTCTGGGCGGAGCCACGATCATGATAGACAAGAGCAAGGTGAAATATTATGTTACGCAAAATGAGGCCATCCAGTTGCAGGGAATACACTTCCTCATCGTCCGCAACATCTCTCGCTACGCAACATATCGCCATTATGTGAAATTTCACATAATGGCGCACATTCGCGCCGCGAGCCCGCATGCTTTCGTGACGGACATACACTCCATGGATCAACTGATCGCCGAGTCGCAAGCCCAGCACCATGCGAGTACGCTCTTTCTTTCGACGTTCGGCTTGATGGCCCTGCTATTGGTCGTGGCCGGCGTCTATAGCGTCATCGCACAGGTGGTCGTCGAGCGCCGACGTGATCTCGCCACCCGGTCCGCGTTCGGCGCTGAACCACGGCAGGTTGTCATGACGGCGCTGCAGTCCGCGCTGCGGCCCGCGGCAATCGGTATCGGGTTTGGAGGGCTGGCGGCGCTGGGGACGACCCGTGTCTTGACCTCGATACTGTCAGAGGTGAGCGCGCTGGACATCGTGACCTGGACGGAGACATTCGCAACTCTTCTTGCCGCCTGTGTCACGGCAGGATTCGTATCCAGGCGACGCGCTGCCCGCATCGATCCAATGACGGCGCTAAGGAGCGAATAGTCGAATGCTCCCAGTCGCTACAGGGTTGGCCCTCTCGCTCGTTGGCGGACACGATCGTCGATAAGGGCGTGAGATCTCGCCTGCCTCAGGTGATTGATCGAGCACCGAGGTCACCCAAGGGCGGCCCTTACGAAGATCGGCTGATGGCACGAGCCCTTCGTGGCCGAGCGTGCAGCCCGCAACATGAATCGGCGACGGGAAGATGCTGCGTCCCGCGCAGAAACCCGTTACGCGAATGACCCCACGGGTCCTCCAGAACATGCGTGTGCCAAGCCCTGCGTAGCTTGGCGATGACCGGACGGCCCGCGAATTGGTTGGATACGATACATAGAAAGTGCTCGGAGAAGTCATCTCCCATTACCGGATTGTCGAAGAACTCGGCAGCGGGGGGATGGGCACTGTCTATAAGGCTGAGGACACTCGCCTCAAGCGCGCTGTGGCCCTGAAGTTTCTCGCTACCGACCAATTCAGAGACAAGGAGGTCAAGGCCCGATTCCTCCACGAAGCCCAGGCCGCGGCGGCTCTGGATCACCCTAACATCTGTGGGATCTACGAGATAGAGGATGTCGGAGACCGGTTGTTCCTGGTACTGCCGTTCCTCGATGGGGAATGCCTCGACAAGCGAATCGCGAAGAGCCCCATGCCGATTCCCGATCTCCTTAGTATCTCGATGCACGTCGCGGAGGCCCTGGAGGAGGCACATTCCAAGGGGATCGTGCATCGCGACGTCAAGCCCGGCAACATCATGGTCCAGCAGAAAGCGCAAACGCTCCACTGCGTATTGATGGACTTCGGTCTCGCCACGCTGTCCAAAGGCACGAAACTGACCCGCGCCGGCAGCCAGCTCGGAACCGCCGCTTACATGTCACCGGAGCAGGTCGAAGGATCAGCGGTCGACCAGCGAAGCGATATCTGGTCCTTGGGCGTCGTGATGTATGAGATGGCGACTGGCGTGCTGCCGTTCCCCTCGGACTACGAACAGGCGCAGTTCTACGCGATTCTCAACGAATCGCCGGAACCGCCAAGCGAACTTCGGACAGGAGTGCCCAAAGAACTGGAGCGCATCGTCTACAAGTGCATTTCGAAGCAGTCCTCCGAACGCTACCAGACGTGCACGGATCTGATCGTCGACCTCCGGGCTCTAAAGAGAGACCCATTTCCGCAAACATCGCGAGAGGCTGCTTCGCGAGCGGGCCAAGCCAGGTCAGCGGCCAAGGAATCGTCGGCATGGTCCAAGACTCGAGCGGCTATGACATACCTCGCTCTGGGTCTGTGCCTCGGCGCGGCCGTGGCGGGCACGGGGACATGGCTGGCAAGATCGCCGTCGTCAGCTGGCTTAGGAGTTCCGGAATACGAGATTTCCCGTTTCACATGGGATCCAGGCATGACAGTTCATCCGGGCATCTCGCGCGATGGCAGCTTGGTGGCATACTCCTCAGATCGGGACGGCGGCGGGCATCTTGACATTTGGGTGGAGCAGACTGGCGGAGGAGGTCGGATCCAGGTTACCGACGATGACGACGAGGAATCTCATCCTGTATTCTCACCGGACGCTTCGATGCTCGCTTTCGAACGGGGCGAGGACATCTATCTGGTCCCGTCTCTAGGCGGAAGCGCTCGATTCCTCGCGGCTAACGGAATGCTTCCGGCTTTTTCGCCCGACGGAGAGAGCATAAGTTTCGCATCCCGGGATGGACAGCTAATGCTTGTCGACTTGAGTGGTGGCGAACCACGAGCCATCCAGTCTGGCTTCAGCGCGGTCCACCAAAGCCTGTGGATGCCAAATCAAGAACACATTCTCTTCGGGGCGATTGAGGCTCCGAACGAATACGATTGGTGGATATCACCTGTTAGTGGGGGTGAACGAATCCCCACTAACTTCGTTGAATTCAAGAGGTCCGCTCTGGGCCTCGACAGCGTCTGGTTCACAATGCCTCCGACCTGGATCGAGCCGGGGCGCTGGATCCTCTACGCCTCGCAGCACAGTCTTTGGAGAGTCGCTCTCGACACCGATCCGTGGGGCTTCTCCGAGCGGCCCCAAGCCCTGAGCTTCGGCCCGTCAACCCTGAATTCCGCAGCGGTTGCCGACAATGGAACGATTGCACTGGGAATCTTGGACAGCGACATCGGCATATGGTCATTACCCCTGGAGCCGGCTCCGGACGCAATACTCGGTCCGAACCTGCGTTCACCGACCGAGCCGACAAGCCTGTCAATTTCCCGAGCCAAGAACCGAATCGCATTTGTCGGCAGGACGGGTTCAACGGATGTCTACGTTCGAGACCTGCCAGCCGGAGCAGAAATCAACATTACGAATAACCGAAATCGTGAGCGTGGAGCGGTGATTTCTGCTGATGGCAAGTATGTGGCCTACGAATCAAGGTCGGCCGGTAGCTCGGAGATTCGTATTTTTTCATTCGAATCCAATCAAAACCGACTCCTCTGCGAGTCGTGTGGCATCCCGAATGATTGGTCGCCCGGTAACGAGTACTTGCTCGCCAGTAATAGGAACCCCGGGGAGATCTCTCGCATTAGTGTCTCGAACGGGGAACGGTCAGAAATGATCCGTCTCCCCGAGGGGCACGTGGTGGACTCCGCCCGGTTCTCGCCCGATGGGCGTTGGATCGCGTTCGCCGAACGTGACGAAGAGAACACGGTTGGTCAGCTACTGGTGGCTCCGGCAAACGCAATGAGGCCCATAGCTCGGTCGGGCTGCATCGCGATCACGGATCGGGAGCATCATGACATGATGCCTCGCTGGTCAGCGGACGGGCACTCGCTCTACTTCCTTTCCGATCGAACGGGAAACCTCGACATTTGGCGAGTCGGACTGACGGCTGACCTGCGACCGCGCGGTGAACCCCGGCCTGTCCGGACATTCGACACCACACGTTTTTCCCTGGCCACGGTTGCGTACGAAGACTTGGGATTTGACATTGGAGCAGACCGCATCTATTTCACATTGCGGGAACTGACGGGACGGATCTACCTCCTGCGGCCGAAAGACCTCGCGCTTCGGTCGAATCCCTAGAGGTTTCGGGCGGACGACGGCGAGCTCGCCGCCACTCGATTGCTGACATCGGGTTCACGGCTGAAAAGGGATGCCGCCGAGGCCCCGGGTGCCTCGATTGTTAAGGTATTCGGAACATGGGTGTTCTCGGGAGGCCCCGATACGTCGCGCTCACGGCGCTACTTCTAATGCCTCCTTCGGTTCTGGCCGAGCTGAACACACAAGAGACCTTCCGGTTCCAAAGCGGATTCTGGACCAACCTGCATCATTTCCTGTTCCAGCGTGCGGTCGAACAACCAGCGGACGACACGACCGCCTCAACCAAACTCGGTCCTGAAGAGGCTAAAGACTGGAGCATGGCTCTCGCCTATTACGGGGAGCAGTTCGATGGCAAGGACTTGCTCGATCGAGACATGGTGGTAATCAAGAACGCGCTCGCGGATACGGGCAGCGAACCGTCCCTGGAATCGACTGGTCTTGATGGCGAACTTGTCGATGCACTTGAAACGGCGGCGCCGGTTTACCGCGCCGTGTGGTGGGCGGCGCATGATCGGAGCAATCGCTCCCGGATTGAGCGCCTGATTCCGCTCATAGCTCGGCACGAGGGCAGATTAAGGGTCCGCCTCGCGGAGATCTACGGGACTGAGTGGCCGGACACGAGGATCGAGACCGATGTCGTGTTCCATGCGAACTGGGCCGGCGCTTACACGACGCTGTATCCCACCCGGGTCACGATTTCCAGTGAGGACAACGGAGTGCCGCCACTGGAGAGCCTGGAAACTCTGTTCCACGAGGTTTCTCACGCCCTGATCGACAAGGTCCGGACAGCCATCAGCGAGCGAACGCGCTCGCTAGGAAAGCTGCTTCCCAGGAAGTCGTTGTGGCACGCCGTCCTCTTCTATTCGACGGGAGAGATCGTTCGGGAACTCGCCCCCGGCTACACCCCATACGCCCTCAAGCATCGTCTTTGGGAGCGGGCTTGGCCCGATCATCTCGGTGTCCTTGAGAGCGAGTGGAAGCCGTATCTGAACGGTGACCGGGAATTCGAGGCCTCAATCGAAGCCCTCGTCGACAGACTAGCGGTCGATCCATAGGGTTACCGATTGGGCACGGATCACCTTCCGCAGCGCACGGCTCTATGGAGAGCGCCCGTCGGCGTTCGACATCGCGAATCTACAGACGAGTGCCCTCAAACACGCGACCTGCGATTCGTGACGTGCACTGCTCATTCATGTCGCTATCCCGCCGAAGGAAAACGTACAATCCCTTCGCTGAATCGGCCCTTCGCAACTCTAAGAAGTATCCGTCCGTTGGTCGACGCTAGGCTAAGAAGAACTGCTACGAATCACACTGACCCGCCACCGAACGGCTACAGCGTCCGGTGACTGCCAGCCGACCCACAGTCATGAGTGTTCTGCAAGACCTTAGGTACGCGCTTCGAATGCTGGCCCGGGCTCCGGTCTACACGGCAGTTGTGGTGGCTACGCTGGCTCTCGGTATTGGGGCAAACACGGCCATCTATTCGCTCGTCGTCGCCACTGTGTTCCGTTCCGCACCGTACTACGAAGCCGAGAGGCTGGTAGCGGTGTGGACCCACTGGATCGGCTCCCCCAATCTCAGAGCACCCTCGTCGTGCCCCGACCTGCTGGACTGGCGCGATGACTCCGAGGTCTTTGAGGAGTACGGGTACTTTTTCCCGCGCCGAACTTACAACATGGGCGGCTCCGATCTGGAGCCCCATCAGGTCCTCGGCGGGAGGATGTCCGCTTCGCTACTGCCCATGCTGCGCGTCAATCCCGTGCTAGGCCGGAGTTTCCTTCCGGAAGAGGATATCGAGGGTGCCCGAACGGTCGCGATGCTCACGCACGGGTTCTGGCGCCAGCAATTCGGAGGCGACCCGGACATTATCGGCAAGAGCGTCCGGCTAGACCAGGTTCCGTACGAAATCGTCGGCGTGCTACCCGAAGAATTCCACATCGAGAGTCCGGCACCCAAGCTGTGGGTACCGTTCTCGCAAGAGGGCGCCGTCGAGTCATTCGGCCGGCAGGTGTCCTGGCTGAATGTGATCGGCCGCTTGAAGCCGGGCATCTCGGTCGGGCAGGCAGGGGCGGCCCTCGAAATCATCTCCGCCTCAAATCGGGAGCAGTATCCCGAGACGAACGAAAACAAGGGGGTCTTCGTCGAGCCCTTGGGCGACGCGCTCGCGGTGGAAAGCAAGGAAAGCCTGTACCTCATCTGGATCGCAGCCGGACTCGTCCTCCTGATTGCCTGCGTCAATGTCGCCAACCTGATGCTGGGCCGGCTGGCAGCACGTGGCCAGGAGGTTGCTGTGCGCGCCGCGATCGGCGCTGGCCGCGGCCGCCTTGTCCGCCAGTTCCTCACGGAATCGCTCGTGCTCGCCGCCCTGGGCGGCGTGGCCGGGTTTTGCCTCGCCGCGCTCCAACTCGGACCGCTTGTGCACCTCATTTCCCGCACGCTGTGGAACGGGCTCCCAACCTACTTGCAAGACGTTTCCGTTGACGCATCCGCCCTCGTGTTCGCGCTAGCGGTCACTTGCGTCACGGGACTGCTCTTCGGTTGCCTGCCGGCGCTGGTACAGTCACAGTCGAGAGTCGCCACGCGGATGGCTGCCGGTGATCGTGCCAAGAGCAGTCGATCGCTCGTGCGAAACGTGCTTGTCGTAGCGCAAACTGCGCTCTCGATAACCCTGCTGGTCGGCGTTGGCGTGAGTCTCAGCGCGTTCCTGCGAGCGGAGGACAGCGAACTGGGCCTCGCCGCCAACGAGGTTGCCGTCTTGCAGGTCGAATTACCGCGCACCCAGTACGCGGTCAGCGGACGAATGGAAGTGGGACGGCGAATCTGGACGATCCTGCCTGCGGTCGAGACCATCGGCCTCCGCCTCCGCGAGAGACTGGCGGCAATTCCTGGCGTGCGGGAGGTTGGACTCTCGTCACTTGCACCACCGTACTGTTGTCGCGGTACCACGGTAGAGGTCCTGGGTGCTGGCCAAGACGCCGCCGCCAACCGGTACCCGAGGTATCAGACCATCTCCCCGACCTACTTCGAGGCCCTTGGAATCCCGATCGTGCAAGGCAGGGCGTTTCACCCGGCGGACGGACAGGACGTGGCTATTGTCAACCGCTCGTTCGCCCTGAAACGGTTCGGTCAGAGGAGCCCGGTCGGTGAGTCCTTGATCGTGCATGGATGGAGGCCCGACCTGAAGAACTCGGCGGTTATCGTGGGCGTCGTTGCGGATTCCCTGCTCTCGCCTTGGCTAATTGAAGGCGCGGAGCCGCAGTTCTACCTGCCGTACGCCGGCCAGCCGGAAGAAACGCCGGGCAACATGCGCACCCAGCGATTAACTCTGTCTTACATGATTCGAACCGCGGGGGACCCGGCATCGGTGTTCGGGGAGGCAAAGCTGGCGGTTGCCGAGGTGCTGGGGGATTTGCCCGTTGCCAAACTAGCCACCCTGGAGAGCGAATTCGCCAGCCTGTTGCTTCCAGCGCAGATGATGGCAAGCCTGCTCGGAGGGCTGTCGCTGCTTGCAGTCCTGCTAACTGCCATCGGTCTCTACGGAGTAGTCGCCTATTCCGTGGGCCAGCGGAAGCGAGAGTTCGGCGTAAGACTGGCCCTGGGCGAGGTGCCGCAACGCTTGATGCTGTCCGTGCTGCAATCGAGTTGGCGCCTGACGGGGTATGGCATCCTCTGCGGAGGCGTGGGAGTGTTCGCCCTGGTTCCAGTGATGCAAGAGCAAATCTATCTGGTCGAAGGAGATCAATTCGGCGCCTTTCTCGTCATGGCGCTGGTGCTTCTCGGCGTCGCGACGATGGCCGGATTCCTGCCCGCCTGGAGTGCGTCCAAGCTCGATCCGATCAGCGTACTGAGCGAGGAGTAGCATTGCCCTGCGCGCATCTGCAATTGAGACATGGCGCGGCCAGCCTGTCAACGACCTGCTCGGCGCTCCAAGCAAGCAGCGAAGTTCAAGCCACGCAAGCACTGTTGGAGACACGCTTGTCGAGTCTGCCAGTGTGCATCGTGCCCAAGAGCTATCCGAAAGCTGGATCTTCGACGACCCCGCCGTCGAACAGCCGGACAATCCTCTGCGCGTAGCTCTCGAATCGCTGGTCGTGCGTCACCATGCAAATCGTCGCTCCGCTTTCATGCACAGTGCGCAAGAGATCCATGACCGCCTCGCCGTTCTTGGAATCGAGGTTCCCGGTTGGCTCGTCCGCGAGCAGGACTGACGGATCGCCGCCCAGCGCCCGGGCCACCGCCACTCTCTGCTGCTGGCCGCCCGACAGCTGCGAAGGGTAGTGCTTCATTCTGTGCGCCATCCCGACCCGCTCCAACGCCTCTTCCACGCGTTTCTTGCGCTCCGACTTCGGCATCGCTCGATATGTCAGGGGCAACTCGACATTCTCGTAGACCGTCAGATCCCCGATCAGATTGAAGGCCTGGAAGATGAACCCGATCTGCCGATTGCGGATCCGGGCTCGCTGACTGGCCTTCAGGTCTGCGACCGCTTCGCCGCCCAGTCGGTACACACCCTTCGTTGGAGTATCGAGCAGGCCCAGAATCGAGAGCAGTGTCGACTTTCCACAGCCTGATGGTCCGGAGATCGCCACATACTCGCCGTCGTGGATCTCGAGGTCCACATCCGAGAGCGCATGCGTCTCGACTTCGTCTGTGAAGAAGACCTTTGACACTCCCTCCAAGTAGATGAGGGGCTGTCCATTTGCCGTCGATTCCGTCATTGCAGTTCCTTCAGGATCCGTGGCGAGCGATTCCCATTGCGGTGCGGGACTCAATCCAAGCGTATCCGATCATAGGTATCCCAAGCGGACATGTCGGAGAGGATCACCTCGTCGCCCGCTACCAGGCCAGACTGGACCTCGATCGTGCTCACCGAAACGCTGCCCGCCTGAACCTGGACGCGCAAAGTGTGTTCTCCGTCTTCCTCTAACCGAAAGGGCCCGATGGCACTGTCCTCTTGGGCGTGAATCGGCCTCCCCACATGTAACACGTCTTCCAAGGGTTCCAATTCGATCGTCCCGTCAACACTGAGGTCGGGCCGCGCCCCGCGAGGCATCTCGCCGAGCAGTTGGATGTCCACGAGCACGGTGCACTCCGCAGCCCCGGGGCCGATACGTGACACTCGGCCCTCAATGACGCAGTTCCGCGTGTCTACCTCGGCACGCTGCCCGACTGCAACATCGTTGACCAAGGTCTCCGGGATCTTGAGTTCAGCCTTCAGCCTCGTCGGATCGGACACGCGGGCCAACACATCCCCCGGACTGACAAGCTGCCCGACCTCGACTTCCATCAGTTGGAGGACGCCGAAAATTCCGGCGCGGACCGTGAGCCTGTCGAGCTTCTCCTTGCGCAACGCAACCAAGGTGTTCATCTGCTCGATCCGCGCATTCTGGGCGGTAAGCTGTGCTTCCGCGGAAGGCTTGCGCGCCTCTTCGTGAGCCCGCTCCAACTTGAACCGCTTCCGATCCTGCCCCACCGCGACTCGCGATTTCATGAGCGTTACCTGGTCGATCAGGCCCTCACCTGCCAACTGGAAGTCCGCGTGGTACTGCGCTTTCGATTGCAGATACTGGCCCTCAAGCTCAGCGGTAGTGGACTCTTGGTTGAGCCTCTCGTCCTCAAGCTTGGCTTGGAGATTCGCCAAGTCAGCTTGGGCCCCTTTAGCTGCGCTTCAGCGTCCAGGTATTCTTGCTCGACCTGCGGGCTGCTCAGTTCGAGAAGGGCCGTTGACGGCCGCACATCCTGTCCCGGCTGGACATGTCGAAGCTCCACCCGACCGGCATCGCTGGCAGCGATCACTACGATTGTTTCGGGCACTAAAGTCCCGATTCCCCGCACCTGGCGCAGCATCTCACCACGCTTGACGGAGTCGGTGAAGACTACGGCGGAGTTCACGGAAGGCGCTGCCGGCTCAAGCCGGGAAACTGCCCACCCGAGCACGCCGACGGCGACCTTCGCACTGGAAGCAAGGGCAATCTGCCGAATGCGCTGCTTCCGCGCACAGCCGACCCGCGGTTTATCCATCGGTCCCAGCCCCGCCGCATTCGTCAAGTTGATGGACAGCGCCTTTATTGCAACGGAACAGTGCAATCTTCACAACGTTTAGTCCTCAAGACCTCCTACCGCATCAAGCGGCCAGGGATTTGTCTAACCTCGAATCACTTGCCATGGCTCTATTCGGGCAACCATCTGCAACGGGAACACCAGAGCCGGAAGCGTTCCGAGTGTCACCACGATTCCCGCGACGGCGTAGACGTGCCAATCGGCTCCTGAGAAAACAACAACCGTACTTCGGAGAAACTGCGTTATGACCCAAGACACAACCAACCCCGGAATCAATCCTAGGCCCACCAGAGTTGCCCATCGGCGGAGCATGACAAATGAGAGATCGGAGGTCGTGGCTCCGACTGAAATCCGAATTCCAAACTCCCGGCGAGAGCGGTAGTATATTGATTTCAACAGTCCGACCAAGCCCACAACGACCAGGAATATAGAAACAATCAAGAGGGGAGTTAGTAGGTAGACTCCGAGCAGCAATTCTCTCGCCAGGCGCTCGATTCCGGCCGATACGGTCTCGATCCTTTGAATTCCGACCCTGGGGGTGGCTTTCGCAATGACCGAGCGAATCTCTGGCAACAAACTGCCAGCCGCGACTCCGTCCGACACCCTAGCCACAAACGACCGGTTCGGTTGCTGCAAGACATCTTCCTCCGCGCCTGGTCTGAGCGGAAGGAACACACAAGGAAGCGTCGGTGCGGACAGGCCGGCATTCACAATATCGCGGACCACCCCCACAACGCCGACGCTGGTTCCCACCTCAAGTCCAATTTCCTTCCCTATTGGATCTTCGTTTGGCCACAGAACATCCGCAGCCGACCGATTCACGACCGCAGTGCCCCGTCCGCCTTGTCGAGCATCGAGCGTCGAGAAATCTTGGCCCAGTTCGAATCGCGCACCGATGGTCGCAAAGTAGGACGGCGACACTCGCTGAACACTGATCCGGTTTTGACCCGGCGTTGCTGCGAATCGAGGTCGAGTCAGCAGTTCAAAGTGACCCGCGTCGTTCAAGACAGGATATTGGCTGTAAGCCACCGATCGCACACCGCCGAGTTGGGCGACATCGTAAGCGATTCTGTCGGAATCGATAGCCTGGGACACTCCAACGTCTGAAATAAGCGCAAAGCTAACCACGGCGTCCGAGTCTACGCCTACGTCTCTGGCCATCAGGGAACGATATCCGCCAAACAGTGACCCCGCTAGGAACACAGCAACAACAGCAATCGCAATTTGCACCGACACCAGGGCAGAGCCCAACCGACTTCCCGCACGGCTCCGTGTACTTCGGAACGTTCTCTCGTTCAGGGCCCCAGCTGGTTGGATACCGCCCTGCATGATGGCAGGCCACGCAGCAACGAAGACCGCGACGAGGACCAGGATGCAAACCGTCGCTGCCAGCACCTGCGTATCGAGACCTATATCGAAAGATGTCAATCCGATCGGCCCCCTGCTCAGGATGATTGCCACGCTGTAAGCGCCCAGGATGATTCCAACTATTCCGCCTATTCCAACTAGCGTTGTCGAGTCAATCAGTGGCAATCTGAGCGTTTCAGCTCTTGTTGCCCCTAAAGCGATACGCAGGCCAATTTCGCTTGATCTTTGGTCCCACCGACTCAAGAACAGAAGCGTAACGTTTGTGCAAGCCAATGCGAGAATCAAGAAGGCAAACAGGAATAGCAGCACAAACCCACCCTCACCACGGCCATGCGCCACGTTCCGAGCAAGGATCCCGTCACAGACGATCGTGATGTCGTGCGATTCCATCCCCGCACGTTGCCTGAACGAGTGCGCGACGGTTTCAAATTCTTGTTCCGCCTGTCGTGCGCTGACTCCTTCCGGTAGTCTGGCGACCACATTGATGTCCTCCACTCGTCGGCGCTCGAAGTCCAATTGGGGGTAGAGTGGCAGCCATATTTGAGTGCCCGGCGTCAAGAACCAGAACCTCTCCGGGAGCACGCCGATGATCCGCGCAGGGTTCCCGTTCACGAATATCTCCTCGCCTCGAGGAGATCGGTGGCCGCCAAATTCTTGGTCCCAGATCCTGGCACTAACCAGGGCGAGCGGAGGACCGCCCGTGTCAGCCTCCGTGTAGATTCGACCCATCGATGGACTGACTCCGAGAACTTTGAAAAGATTCGACGTCGCATACTGCACCGTGAGTGGGCGCAGTGAACCGCTGATCCGAACACTGGCTTGCCTCGGGACTTGACTCGCCGCTATCCGACCCTGCCATCGATCGAGCTCTTTCCAGTTTTCGAATAACTCCCAGGAAACTGGCTGGATAGTGCTCTCACCTGCCAAAGCGTCTACTTGTCCGACCGTCACAATGGATTGCGGCTCGACGTAGAGCGGCGGTGGCTTGAGGAGCATGCCGCGAAGCACACTGCCAGTGGAAATCACGAATGTCAACCCAATGACCAGTGAGGCAACAATGAGTCCACTTTCCAGCCAGTTGGTTGTCGTCCTTCGACACGCCAGTCTAGTCTCAAATGCCAAGTTCATTTCTGTTCACGTCTAGTTCTGTCGCGCCCACGGTGAGCTATGGCCCTCCGCCACCTCAACGAAGTGCGCACATCAAGCGTTTTCCCATTGGAACCTCCGGTTGGCGGACTTGGCGGTGGCACCCATCAGCAGGCCTGGAATGGTTGCTTCGATGAATGGCCCGTCATGCTCCGGCGGTAGACCCCATAGACCCCGCCAGGTTCCCTTTTGTTCCCCGACAAGGCCCGAGAACGCTCAACCCCTGTCGGTGCTTCTCGGCGTACGGGAGCTGAGGAGCCAAGACCGTGCGGGCGAAGCAGAATACTGTTGCCGCGGCTCCCAGGGCGAGCCCGATGATCACGACAATCGCGACCGACGAACCCCAATACCGTTCGGAAAGGCGGAAGCCCGCCTTGAGGTCACGGAGCACGAGGATCGTCTCGCCTGCTTGACAAGAGCCACGACTGCCGACGAGCTAGCCGCATAGTGCGTTGTTCAGTCTCCGGTCCCGCTCCGGTCTGCTGGTAGCGTTGCATACGCGATCCCAGTCGCGGACCACCATCGCACAGCCAGTGAACGCAGAACATCGTGCGATGAAGGCTGCCCGCTCCCCGATTCAGACCTTCCCGCCGCAACGTGGATTCGAAGTTCACCAGCAGAGCCGTCCGTTCATTACGCTCGTCCGCCGTTGGTCCCTTTTTCGTGGGCTGCCTGCATTTCCTGCCGTAAGGTCGAACGCGAGATTGCCAAATGACTACCACTGCAATCGCGTTTGATCAGGATCCACGCCCTCGTTCAGCTCCGGAAATTATGGTTGGTGATGCCGGAAGGATCAGTCGTACACGTACTGGACAGCACAACAAGAATGGGTGGCAGTTGCAGTGGCTAGTCGAAGGCATCACAGGCGCCTCATGGAACTCGTCAGGGAAGTTCACCGGCAGGACCCGATCCTGCTGGAATTCAAACCGAAGCAGCCCGCTGGGGTCGAAGTAGCGACGTGGGGGCGACCGGGAGTGGATCAGCGCCTCCCTGAGGTCAGAGACTCGGGTCGCTCGCAGGAGCCTCTCGCCGAGGCTCGCCAGGACCAGCACCGCGACTAGTCGAGCAGGTTTTTCCCACCATCGTCGAGAACGACCGGGCGCTGCCAGTAGCTGTATTGCGGCGTCCAGTCGCGCTCGTCGTAGCCAGCGAGCGCAAGGAAGTGCCAAGCCGAACAGAAGATGTCCCCCGGGCCGAAGACAACGGCGTTCTTCCGCCGGATTACGCCATCCTTCATTTCGTAGAGGACGGCTCCGGGCATGTTGTCATTGCCGGGCATGGTGGACTGCTCGCGAATGTAGTCACCACCCTGGTGGGAAGCAAGTCGAAACCGCCAGTCTCGAGAATTGGCGAAACGGCGCTGAGTCTCGGGAGGGTCCTTGGACAGAAGCACTACGGCCATCGCCGATTCCAGATGATCCAGGAATCCGTTGATCCCGTCAGCCCAAAGCGTGCAATAGCGGCAGCCTTGGCCCATGTTGTGAATCGCAAGCAGCTTGTCTCGGCCGGCAAACACGTCACTCAGATGCGCCGCACCCTGGAGGGTCTGCAGGGGATAGTCGGGGACTACGCTACCGGGCAGGGTCCTGCGCATCGCGTTGATTCTCTCGATCAAGACAAAGACCTGGCGTTCCAGCTCCGCGATAGTGGCATCCGAATCGATATGGGGAGTCGTGTCTTGCGGCATGGTATTCGGCTGATCTGAGGGTCGAATCCGTCACTGCGGTCATCGCTCCTCGAGCAACCGACGCATCCGGGAACCCCCGCCCCCCCACTCTAGCGCTCGTTGGCATCAGGAGCCCGGGCTGACGGCTCGCGAAGTCCAAGAAAAGACGCCAGCCCGCAATGGCGGGGCTTGGTTTCCAGACGGGAGCGAGGCAGCGCGAGCGGTTGCGTTTGTTGGGCCCCGTTCGCCCGCCGCGCACGGCCCCCGCATAGTCTCAGACTTCGTTACACCGTTCGATTTAAGTTGTCGTGTGATTGGGCTGCGCCTGCCGCTGGGTGAGGCTGTGTGAGCGTCAGCTGGGAACTGTCGCTGAACGGTAATGAGTAGATGCGGCGCAGGTGCGTGCCGGCAAACTCGCTGCACGGGCAGTGCAACTCAGCCCGGACAGAGCCCGGAGCAGGCCGCATACCGTCTCGGGGGTGTCCATTGCTGGCGCCAGCGCAGCCGTCGAGGCGGCCGGAGGCTCACGAAGCCTGTGGCCTCCTGCGGCAGGCTCTGGCGCGGACCGAAGGACAACGCTAACTTGCCGGGCAGTGGCTGGCGCTCGGAGGGCAACCTGCAACCGGAAAAAACCGGACAACCTAAATTGAAAGATATTGCGGCTGGTCAAGTGCTCTGCTCTGAGCGGAGAGAGCCTCTAACCCTCTGTTCTTAGGGTTGTTACGACGCCAACAAGCATCGCACTGCCTCGCCTGATGTCCCGAAGTCTGAGTCTGGTCCCCTCACACGGGCTCGGATGGCTCCGGTTGCCAGAGGCCTGCCCTGAATTCCTTCCTGTCTGGTTCTTAAGATTTTGTTGCGATTAGCCTGCAGATCATCGATTTCGGCGCTGTCTAGCCGAAAAAAAGATTGACACAAGTGAATACAGGGAGTATTTCTAAACGCGAGGTATACAGGAGGCCGCTCATGCGATCACGCGTTCTTTTCACATCACTACTGATTCTGCCGTTGGCGATCCCCGCGCTGGCGCAAATCAACACAGGGACAATCGTGGGAACGGTCCGGGATGCCCAGGGAGCGGTAGTTCCCGGGGCCGATGTCACGGTCACTCTCAGCGATCTGGGCGTCTCTGTCGCTCTCAGCACCAACGAAGCCGGCATCTTCCTGGCACCGGGGCTGCGACCGGGTCTCTACGAGGTTCGAGCCGAAACGGCAGGCTTCAAGGCCGCGGTCAGATCGGGGGTCCAGCTCGCCATCCAGCAGCGCCTCGAACTCGATTTCACCTTGGAGGTGGGTGATGTCACGGAACAGGTTCAGGTCGTCGCACCCGCCGTGGACATCGAGACGGAGAGCGGCCAACTCGGGACTGTCATCGAGTCCGATGTCATTGCGGACCTGCCTCTCGATGGCCGTCGATACTCGGATCTGATTCTGCTGAGTCCTGGAGCGGTCCCCGCGCCGGGAGCGCGGTCCAATCCGCGCGAGGCCAGAATCAATGTCGACGGCAATTTCTCCCTCCAGAACTACTTCGCGCTCAATGGGGTCGACAACAACACGTTCACGACCAATGGGCAGGAGCGAAGCCCGCAGGCAGTTCAGCCGCCCCCCGACGCCCTACAGTCGTTCAAGATCCAGACGCGCACGTACGATGCCGAGTTCGGTTGGAGCCAGGGCGCGGTCATCAACGCCGAGATCAAGTCGGGCGCCAATCGGATGCACGGTTCCGGCTGGTATTTTCTTCGCAACGACAAGCTGAATGCCAACAACTTCTTCAATAACGCGGCGGGCATCGAGAAGGGTGCCGAGCGCCGCCACCAATACGGTCTGACCATAGGCGGGCCAATCGCGCGCGACAGAACCTTCTTCTTTGCCGATTACCAGCGGACGGACGCCAACAAGGCCGGCGGCGCAAACGGAACCGTTCCGAGCGCCCAAATGAAGCAGGGCATTTTCACCGGAGACCGCGACCTGGTCATTGACCGGGATGCCAATGGCATGCCGTTCTATCCGGAAATCGTGCCTTGCGTGGACGAAGCCAACGACATCCTCAACCTTACGGCGCTGCGAACAGACGGCCGGCCTTGCGGCGATCCTGCAGGGATGGCGCTCGCTGGGCTGTATCCAGATCCCAACTCCGGAAAATTCGGCTACCAGTCCGCTCTCGACGTTCCGCTGGAACAGAACTCCTTCGACGTCAGGCTCGACCACAACATTTCGAACAAGGACCTTTTATACGCTTCCTACAGCTTCCTGCAAACGGATACCGTTGTGGAGCAGGGCCCGTTCCCGAACCCCCTGGCCACAGGCGGATTCACGGCCAACAGCTATGTCCGCGGCCAACTGCTGGCGTTGACCTGGAACCGGATCGTCAGTCCGTCCGTGTTCAACAGCCTCCGATTCGGATTCAATCGAATCTACTCGACTTCCGATCCCGTCGCGCCAGAAGGCGATGCCGGGCCGGACTTCGGGCTGAATTCGCTCCCGGGCACGTTCGCCTATGGCCTTCCTCCGATCCGCGTTTCTGGCTACACGCTTCTGGGAACGTCAGAGTGGAGGCCCCAGTTCCAGGTTTCGAAGGTCTTCCAGCTGCTGGACAACTTGAATGTGATTCGGGGAAACCACTCGTTCAAGATGGGATTCGAATACAAGCGGGCCATGAACGACTACCTGGACGTCAAGGCACCCAACGGCCGCTACATCATTCCCCGGAGCTACGTCGGCGACGGAGTTGCCAACCTTCTGCTGGGCAACGTCAACAGGGTCGAGGCCACCTCCGCACTGGTGCCTCAAACCTACACCGACGGTGTCATGTTCTACCTGCAGGACTCTCACAAGGCCTCGTCGAACCTCACTCTCAATTACGGGGTCCGTTACGAGTACTTCACGCCGATCCTGGAACGCGACAACCTGATGTCCAATTTCGATCCGAATGCGAACGGAGGCCGGGGGGCGTTGATCACCGCCAATCCCGGGGACCTCGGACAGGTCCCGTGCAACTTCGACTGCGTGCAGCGCGTGCAGGGTGAGGGCATCTTCAGCAGGTCCCTGGTCCATCCTGACCGCAACAACGTGGCCCCCAGGTTCGGGGCGGCCTATCGAATCGGGAACCGCACGGTGCTCCGAGGCGGCTACGCGATCTTCTACCAGGCGCTCGACAGGGTCGGAAGCTCGGCCGCACTGTCGTTGAATCCGCCCCAACTGATCGAGTTCCGCGGATACGAATCGCAATTCGACCAGCCGCCGCAGTTGCTGCTAAGAGACCCTTACCCGGGAGGTAGCAACGAATTCAATCCACAGTCCATCGATCTTCGAAGTCGCAGCATGAATGGAGTGGCACCGTGGTCTCAGCAGTTCAGCGTCGGATTCCAGTTCCAGATCGAAGACAGCTATTTGTTGAATCTATCGTATGTTGGCGGTGACTCCAACCGGATCCGCAAGCTCCAGCCCCTGAACCAGGGCTACATCCACCCGGACGGACAAGTCACGCACCCGTTCCCGGACTGGGCGCGCTTGAGCGACCATATGGCGAGCAACGGCACGGCCAACTACAACGCTCTCCAGATGAGCTTACGGCGGGCGATGGTCGGGGGACTGGCTTTCAACATGAACTACACCTGGAGCAAGGCTCTGGGGGACACGCAGGACAATCTCTCGGGCGGAGCGTCTTTCAGCAATGTCCGGCCGCAAAACGCCTATGACCTGAGAGCCGACTACGGACGGCTGGTCTTCGACCAGGGGCATCGGTTCGTCTTCAATTGGGTTTGGGAAATTCCGTTCGGAAGCAACAGTTCCGCGCGCCACGTCATTGGCGGCTGGCAGTTCAACGGCATCTGGAGTTCCACCTCCGGCGCTCCCATCGGCATCCGTGGCCCCGACCGGAGCCGCACTCGGAGCCAGAACCCTCGAGCGGATTGCGTCGCCGACCCGCACGGCCCCAGGACAGTCGAACAGTTCTTCAACACCTCGGCATTCGCGATCGCACAGAACGGGACGTTCGGGAACTGCGGAGTCGCCAGCCTGAGTGGCTGGCCACATCACAACTTCGACCTTTCCCTTTTCAAGAATTTCAACATAGGGGGGAGCGAAGACACCCAGGTACAGATCCGATGGGAGTTCTTCAACGCCTTCAATACGCCTCAGTTCAGCAATCCGACAAACAGGGTGGATAGGGGCCAGTTCGGCGAAACGACCTCGGTTCTGGATCCCTTGAGAGAGGGTCGAGTGATTCAGTTCGGGCTGAAGTTCATCTTCTAGGCGGCATTCCAGCCGGATGGGCGGGAATCCAGCTCTGCCCGTCGCGTAGGCTGCCAGCGTACAGAGCGCTCGGCATGCGGGTAGGTTGTGTATACTCGCGGGGCGGTTCAACATGCCGAACGAACAAGCACGCGAGAGCGATTCCGGGACTGGCCTGATCCGCGGCCTGGGGCTGAAGGAGGCTGTCTCGGCCAATGTGGTCGAGATGCTGGGCATCGGTCCGTTCATCACGATCCCGATTCTGATCGCGACCATGGGAGGGCCCCACGCCATGCTGGGGTGGCTGCTGGGAGCGGCGCTGGCCATCTGCGACGGCCTGGTGTGGGCCGAGCTAGGGGCCGCGATGCCCGGAGCGGGAGGGTCCTACATCTACCTGAGGGAAGCCTACGGCCCCGACAAGATGGGCCGCTTGATGTCCTTCCTGTTCGTCTGGATGATCTTCTTCACGGCTCCGCTCTCGGTGGCGACCGGGGCCGTCGGGTTCGCCCAGTACGCCCAGTATCTCGGACCGGAGATCTCTCCGCTGACCACGCAGTTCATCGCGGTGGGTCTGTGCCTGCTGATCACCTTCGCGCTCTACCGCGGGATTCGTACGATCGGCCGGCTCTCCTTCGTCCTCATGCTGATCGCAGTCGGGACGATTCTCTGGGTGATCGTCTCGGGCCTCCCCAACATCCGCGCCGATCTGCTTCTGGACGTCCCGGAGGGGGCCTTCTCCTGGTCCTGGGGGTTCGTCTCGGGCCTCGGGGGCGCGGCACTGATCGGAATCTACGGATACGGAGGCTACAACAATATCTGCTTCCTGGGCGGGGAGGTAAGGAACCCGAGCCGGAGCATCCCGTTCGCTGTCATCGCCTCGATCGCCATCGTGGCGCTTCTCTATATTTTCCTGAACACGACGATTCTCGGCGTAGTGCCCTGGCGCGACGCGATGGCCTCGCAGCACGTGGTGTCCGATTTCATGGAAATCGTCTATGGATCATGGGCGGCCCAAGTCCTGACCTATCTGGTCCTGGGTGCCTCGGCCGCATCGGTCTTCGCCTTGCTTCTCGGCTATTCCCGAATCCCCTATGCCGCCGCTACGGACGGGAGGTTCTTTTCGGTCTTCGCCAAGCTGCACCCAACCAAGCGATTTCCCAATGTCTCGCTGCTGACGCTCGGGCTGGCATCGACCGTCTTTTGCTTCTTCGAGCTCGGAAACATCATCCAGGCCCTGATCGTGATTCAGATCATCATCCAGGTGCTGGGCCAGATTGTTGCCGTGACACTGATTCGGAGGTATCGGCCCGATATCCGCCGGCCGTTCCAAATGTGGGGGTACCCGATTCCCAGCCTGGTTGCCCTGATCCTCTGGCTCCTGGTGCTGGTCTCGACGGGCGCAACCATCGTGGGGCTGGGGTTGCTGGTGCTGGCATGCGGAGTCGGTCTCTACATGCTCAGGGCCCGTCTGGCCGGAGAGTGGCCGTTTGGTCAGCCGGTTGGCGAATCGTGATCTGCTGTCCCGCCTCGACACTCTCCAAGACCGAAGTCCGGCCCATGGGCCAACGAACCTCGACGGAGTCGGCTCGTGCATGTTCACCGAGCCCGAAATGGAGCACCAACTCACTCTGGGAAAGATAGCTTCCGCCGCTCTGCACTTCCCGCATTTGCAGCAGGTCCCCGGTCCGAACCCTGACTTGAGCACCCAGCGCCAGGCGATTTCCGCCCGCGCCGACGAGACGCACTCGCAAGTACTGGTTGTTGTCGCTGCTCCGGTTCCAAAAGAGCGCGGGACTAGAGTCGAGATTGCTCAGGACCAGGTCGAGGCGCCCGTCGCCATCGAGGTCGGCCGCAGCCGCGCCTCGGCTCGATTGCTCGTGCTCCAGATTCAGAAGGCCGGGCAGTTCCCGAAAGCGTCCATTCCGCTGATTCCAGAACAGCAGGCTCCGCTGGGCATAGGCCCCGACGGACGGCTGCTCGAGTTGATCAACACTGGGGAATACGTGCCCGTTGGCCACGAAAATGTCCAACCAGCCGTCGTTGTCGGCATCCAGGAACAAGGTTCCCCAGCCAACGAAGGGGAGCGTAGGGCGATCCAGGCCCGCCCGGGTCGTGACATCGGAGAAGTTGAGGTCACCCTCGTTGCGATAGAGCGTGTTGTACTCCTCGGAAAAGTGCGTGACGTACAAGGCCTGGCGCCCCTGGTTGAAGAAATCCCCGGCAGCGACCCCCATCCCCGCCTGCTCGACTCCGTGGGCGTTGAATGCCACGCCTGAAAGCAACCCGACCTCCTCGAATTGCGCGTTGCCCAAATTCCTGTACAGGAGGTTGGGCGTCGAGTCATTGGCCACGAAGAGATCGGGCAAACCGTCGTCGTCCAGATTCGCGAAGAGCGCTCCCAGGCCGAAGTAGGCTTGCGGGTCGTCCAGCCCGCTCGCGCGGGACCGCTCCTCGAACGTGCCGTCTCCCCGATTGGCGAAGAACGAGTCACCGGCACCCTTCAGCCCTCGGGGGCCGCACATGACGGGGATCCCGAAGTACTTGCATCCCAGGCCCGGCCGCCCCATCGCCCCGTACGCAGGGCTGCCCGGCTGGGGGAGATTGGTCGGGTCGAGCTCGATGTAGTTGGCCACGAACAGGTCCAGGTCGCCATCGAGATCCACATCGGACCACGCCGAGCCGGTCGACCACCGAGGATCGTCTACCCCGGCTTGCTCGGTCGCATCCTCGAAGGTTCCGTCGCCACGATTGCGCAGCAGTTGGTTGGATCCGTAGGACGTAATGTAGAGATCGGGGAATCCATCTGCATCGTAATCGGTGACCGAGCAACCCATGCCCCAGTAGCCGTTTCCTCCAGCACCGGCCTCTTGCGTGACCTCCTCGAAGCGGCGGCCGCCACGATTCCGGAACAAGGCGTGCTGCAATTGGGACGGCTTGCTTTCCCGAAAAGCGCTCAGCCGCCCTCCGTTCACGAAATAGAGATCCGGAAGGTTGTCCAGATCGTAGTCGATGACACAGACTCCAGCGGAATTGGCTTCAACGATGTAGCGCTTCCGGTGATCGCCGCTGACCAACTGAAAGGCGCCCAGTCCGGACGCTTCGGCCGATTCGGAGAAGCCCGGTTGTGACCAAGCCCGGCACAGCGACGAGGGCACCAAATGCAGCAACAACCCGACGGCCGCGAGCAAGAGGAGCCCCGGGTAGCGACCCATGACGATCACCGGATTTGAAGCCGACCCTCGTCGGCCAACCTGACTCGATCCAGCAAACCGCGCATCACATATGGCCTCTCGACCGGAATTCGGCACGGAGTGCAGGAGATCTCGAACCGCTGTCAGGACCAAGCATGCCAACCGCCCCTCGCTTGATCGCGTCGACTCGTCGGCATCGGGTCCCGCGAGGCGGCCGGAGGCGGACGCGCTCAGCCGCTGGACCGTTATATTCGCGGGCAAGTGCATCCGTCCTCGACTCGTGTGCTCCACCCACCGTTCACTGGGAAGTTGACGCCTTCAGGCCCGGACCAGAAAGTCCGATCCTCAGCGGACTGCTCGATGACTTCCGGAGACGGCTTACGTGATCGACCCCAGGTGCGGTCCCGTTCAGTATAGGGACAACGGCCTCTATCGGTGCGGGCAGAGTCCCGCCGAACCGAGTGTGGACAAAGATGCGCCCCCCTCTGAGGACCCCTGAGATGAAGGAGTCGAACGGGAACTCCATTCCATCGAAACCGTCGACGTCACAGCAGCTCTCAGCATCAGGACGGGCCCTGCCGGCTTTGCTGCTGTCCGCGCCGGTGGAACCGGTTCGATGGGCGGCCGCGGGGAGCACGGATGTGCGTCAGGGCAACGGGAGGCCCGGAACGATTCCCTGTAGTAGTTCTCCCGTCGGCAAGCACAGGATTCCATCGACTTCGAGGCGCTCTTCGCCGCCGTAAGCAAGGCGCGTACGCGCCTGGGGATAGTCCTCCCGAAAGCGCTTCAGATGGCGAAGCTCGGACGGACGCACCCGCCGTGAATGCTTGACCTCGAGGGCCCAGAACTCGTCCGGGCCGTACACCACGAAATCCACTTCACTGCCGGCACGGGTCCTCCAGTAGTAGAGATCGGCGGACGAGTCCGAGTAGCTCAGCCAGGCTCTCAAGTGTTGCGCCACGAGTCCTTCCAGCGCGCCTCCGCGGGCCTCTTCGGGTCGGTCCAGAGGACCGGAGGGCCGTAGCGAGCTGAACACGCCGACGTCGGCGAAAAAAAATTTCGGGTGCGCTGCCATGTGCCGCCGGGCACGGCGGGTGAAGACAGGCACACGGAACGCCAGCAGCAGATCTTCCGCTATTCCCACGAAGCCCTCCACTGTCTTGCGGCTGACAGAACACTCCCGAGCGACCTCGCTGACGTTGAGAGCGCTTCCCTGGGAAAAACTGATCGCCTCCAGGAAGCGATGGAATGCGCCCACGTTGCGAACAATTCCCTCACTTTGCACTTCCTGCTGCACGTACAGGCCGACATAGGCACTCAAGGTATCCACGGGATCGCGAGCGTCCCAGATGAGAGGCAATAGCCCTGTCTCAATCGCTGAATCCAAATCGAAGGCGCGTCCGAGTTCGGCCGCCATGAAGGGATGCATCGTCCGAAGCGTCGCACGGCCCGCCAGCAGATCGACACCGGCTCGCTTCAGCTGCCTAGAGCTGGAACCCGTCAGCACGAAGCGCGGGCAGCCGGGCTCCTCCATCAGCTGATGGACAACCGTGAGGAGGTCGGGCACGCGCTGCACTTCGTTAATAACGACATCGGCTTGGCTTGGCGCAGCCCCAACCAGTTCGCGCAGACGCTCCGGACGGGCGGCATAGCGCCGTTGGTGGGCCGGCGAGAGCAGATCGATCCAGACGGCGTGCGGATAAGCACTCCTCAACCAGGTGCTTTTCCCGGTCCCTCTAGGGCCAAAGAGGAAGAAATGCCCCGAAGATGGGCGGAGATATTTCCTCTCTACAGCCATATTTCGACTCATTATGGCATTTAAGATATCACTTTACCGAATTCATTGCGGGCGACCGATGGAAATCGCAACGAATTCAGGTCTTCCTCCCGCTGCCTGGGTCGCCGGGGTGGGTTCCGAAACTCACCGCCGCGATTCCGGAGCGGCAGGCCGCCCTCTCGATGCAGGACACAGCCTGAAGCATCTTCTGTCCGCTCGTGGGGCCCTGGGGCGATGACACCGATCGCGGACCGGGTGACCCTTGGAATGGCCGACCGGGTCTTCGGTTGTCGCTACCGGCGAGAAGTGAGCCCGGCGGTGGAGTCGGATGCGGAGTGCGTACATTCGAGGACCGTAGCGAAGTATCGGGCGCCGGCCGTTCTGCGCCTTGAAAGCCGCGATTCGGAATCGGGTTTGTCGTAGACTAATTCCCGTATGGCTCGTCCCCGGAAGGGTCGTGACAACAAGGTGTTTGGCAGACTTGGCTGCAAGGCCCGCATCGTTTGCGTTATGCGGGCTGGCTCGGTCTGGTTCCTCTTGATCACGATCCTCCAGCTACTGCCCGGAGCGCCCCAGCCTCAGGTTCCGGCCGGTGCCGTGGGCGAATTCAACCGCGCTCTGGATCACTTTCGCACCGGAAACTACGGGGACGCCCTGCGGGTAATCGAACCGCTTGGAAGCCGTCACCCGGAAGTCGCTGAGATCCAACACCTGCTCGCGATCATCCTCGATCTCAATCGTCGGCCGGAAGAGGCCAACCAGCACTTCCGGCGGGCCGTCGAACTCCAGCCGACATCGGTTGTACTCCGGACGAACTTCGGCGCCAGCCTGATGCGCCTAGGACAGGCTTCCGCGGCCGCCGAGCAATTCCGGGAGGCTCTTGAACTGGAGCCGAATCATCCGACGGCAAGCTTCAATCTGGGCACCATCCTCTTGCAGCAGGGCGATCCCGAGCAGGCCCTGCCCTGGCTGGAAAAGGCTTTCTCAATGCAGCCGGACGTCTATCAGAACGCCTACCAGCTCGCGTATTGCCAGCTCTTGCTGGGAATGTACGAGGAGACCGCGGCAGTTGTGGAGAAGCTGGGAGACGCGGCGGCATCTCGGGCGGAGGTTCGGTTCCTGGAAGCGCTCACCGAGCGAGCTCTGGGACGCGCCGACAGAACGCAAGCAGTCTTGCAGGAAATCCGACCGCTCTTGAACGGCCAACCTCAGCTGCAGTTTCAGGCTGCGTTACTGCTCCTGAGCCAGGATCTACTCGAACCCTCCGAGGAACTGCTCCGGTCGGTGACGCGGGATCTGCCCGGATTCTATCCGGCCCACCTCAACTTGGCGCTTGCCCAACAGAGGCTGGGCCGATTGCCCGAAGCCACCGAAACTGCACAAGCAGCACTCAACCTGGAAGAGACCGCGCAGATCCACTCACTGATGGCAGACCTGATGGAGGCTCAGGGCAAGCCCGTTGAAGCGGTGACTCACTTCCAGCAGGCGGTAGCGCTCGAGCCGACGTCGGCCAACTACTTTGCGTTGGGTTATGAGTTTCTCGCCCACTGGAACTGGGAGGAAGCGGCACAAGTGTTCGCGGCGGGCCTTGAGCGCGAACGGGACTCGTGGCATCTCTGGATCGGGTCGGGCGCCGCCGCACTCGGCCTGACACGGTACGAGGAGGCAACGCAGGCCTTCTTGAAGGCCGTTGAGTTGAAGCCGGAGGAATTGATGGGCTACCACCTGCTGGCGCAAGCTTTCGATCGGTCGGACACAGCGTTCGATGCCGCTCTGAGCTCTTTTCGAGGCCTGCTCCAGCGGGAGCCGGAGAATCCATGGGCTCGCTATTTCGAAGCACTGGGGACGTTCCGCGAAGGAGCCCGGTCGGCAGACTCAAGCCAAATGGCGGCCAGGGTCGAAACGTTGACGCAGCTCACTCGAGAAGACTCCGGTTTTCTCGAAGCGCTATTGCTGCTCAGTGAGATCCAGTTCGAGCTCCGAAACTGGGCCGAAACGGTGGAGGCGCTCCAGCGAGCCATCGAACTCGACCCGAACCATGTTTCGGCCCACTACCGCCTGGGCCTCGCGCTCCAGCGGTTAGGCCAGTCACAGGAAGCGCGCGAAATCCTCCAGCGTTACCAAGCGCTGAAGACACAGGAGGACCAGACGGTTGGAGAGAGAGTCGCGGTGACGACGCGGTTCATCGTGGGGCTAAAGCGAGATGACGAACTCCGCTAACGCCGGGGTACTGGTCTGCGCGGGCGAGTTCTTCACGGACCTGATCTTCTTCGACCTGGACGAACTTCCGAGCCTGGGCCAGGAGACCAAGACCGACAACTTCGCAACCTCTCTGGGTGGCGGCGCCGCAATTACCGCTGTGGCAGCGGCCCTCCTGGGGCGCAGTACAGAATTGGTGACAGTTTGGGGCGACTCCTCGCTGGACGCCGAGGCCCGCGGACGTCTGGACAAGGCTGGCGTCTCCTGGTCCGGTTCCCGGATCGAACCGAACGAAGTGTCGGGCCTGTCGGTTGCGGTATCGACGCGGGCGGATCGATACTTCCTGACTCATCCGGGTGCCAACCGCGCGGTGGAAAGGCACCTGCTAAGCGCCGCAACGCTTGAGCGAGTGAGCCTTGCCGGCCACGTCCATTTCGCCCTCACGCCAAGCCGGTGGGAATCGTTCCGCGACGCAGTCAAGCGGATCAGAAAGAACGGAGCGACCGTGTCCTGGGACTTGGGATGGGACCCAGGCGCCGGCACGTCCCGAGGCTTCCGGGACTTGTGCCGCGAGCTGGATGTCCTCTTCCTCAATGAGATGGAGGCTTGCAAGTATGCGGGGGCATCGTCGGCCCAGGATGCCTTGGAACACTTCCACCATCCGCACAACACTGTAGTCATCAAGCAGGGCGCTGCTGGAGCGATCGCATCGCGAAGTGCAAACGCGCCGGTGCGTGTCAGGGGGCTTGACATCGAAGCGGTCGAGACCACTGGAGCCGGAGACGCCTTTGATGGGGGATTCCTGCATGCCTGGATGGCTGGACACGAACTGGACGAGGCGCTCCGATGGGGCAACATCTGCGGCGGACTGTCAACCCGTTTGCCGGGAGGGGTCCAATCCTTGCCGGATCGAGAGGAGTTCGACCAGCGACTTGACTGGCTCGCCGACGAGGAAACAACAGAGAGGCAACCCGGATGAAACTGACGATTATCGGAGGTGCGGGTGTTCGCGTACCGCTCGTCACCAACGGCCTGTTTCGGGACGACACGACCATCACCGTCGATGAGCTGTCCCTTTTCGACACCGATCCGGATCGCGGGAAGACGATCGCCCGGATCGCGGAGGCCATGGCGAGAAGGGCCGGCGGATCACTTCGGGTCTCGCAGCCTCGGACTCTGGATGAGGCGCTGGAAGACTCTTCTTTCGTCCTGTCGAGCATTCGAGTGGGAGGGATCGGGGGCCGGGTCCAAGACGAGAGAATTGCGCTTGAACATGGATTGCCCGGCCAGGAGACAGTCGGGCCCGGCGGTTTCGCCCTCGCTCTGCGCACGATCCCCATCCTGGTGGAGTACGCACGCAGAGTAGCCGAGCTAGCTCCCCAGGCCTGGATGATCAACTTCACGAATCCCGTCGGCATAATGGCCGAAGCCTTCATTCGCGAAGGAGTCAGCGACCGGTGCATCGGTGTCTGTGACACACCTCGCGAGCAATTCGTGCATATCGCCGAGGCCCTCGGGATTCCGCTCGGGAAGGCGTCCTTCGACTACCTCGGCCTGAATCACCTGGGCTGGGTCCGGTCCGTCCTCGTGGACGGGCGCGACGTCCTGCCCGAGCTGCTCACGTTGGATGCGGCACTGGAGAGTGCATATCCCGCCCCGTTGTTCTCGAAATCCTTCCTCAGGTCACTGGGGCTGCTGCCAACCGAGTACCTCTTCTACTACTACTCGACTCATGAGGCCTACCTCAGAACAGCGGCCTCGGGGAACACCCGCGGCGGGCTGATCCAGGAACTCGAGAGCAGCCTCATGCGGTCGGTGGCTGAAGCCGGCTCCGACGAGACCAAGGTCCTGGATGCCTACGATCTCTACCTCGCGAGTCGCAACGCCTCCTACATGGCGCTCGAAACGGGAGAGCCGTTCGAGATGGGCGCGGTTGAAGCGGCGCGAGATGAACTCTACCAAAGTGCGGCGGGCTACGAGCGGATCGCACTCGACGTAATGAGTTCCATTCATAACAACGAGATCAGGATGATGCCGGTCGATGTGGCCAATCAGGGGGCGATACGGGATCTCGACTCGGATACCGCGGTGGAAGTGCCATGCGCGATCGACGCCAATGGCGCGAGGCCGATGGCTGCAGGGCGCCTGCCCCAGCAGATTCGGGAGTTGCTTCTGCAGGTCAAGGAGTTCGAGCGCATCACCGTGAGTGCAGCACTGCAAGGGTCACGATCGCTGGCCATTGATGCCCTAACCGCCAATCCGCTGGTCAGACGCCGCGAACTGGCAGAAAAGCTGGTGGACGCCTACCGGAAGGCTCACTCCGCTTCGCTGAGCTATCTGACATGAGCACCGCCGCACCGGAACGCCCTGGGCCGCCTTGCCGCAGGCTGCGCTCATATCGCAGAGCTCTCCACCGTAGGGAGACCGTGAGTCCTCGTCCTTCATTGGTCGTTAGTCCCCCTCCAACGTTGTGGGAATGTGCTAAAGTTAAAACACCACTTTCTTGAGGATGGTCGTCGACGCTCTCGGCGTTCTGCCGAACCTGAAGCTACAATCCTCACCAAAGCAGCTACAAAAGGGCGCGCGGCCTCATCAAGAGACAGAGTGCACTGTCGTCGTCAAGTCGACGGTGCCTCGACAAGAACCCCTCGGCGCGTTCAGGGCCTGTTTGGGCCAAGCACACTCAAAGGACTCACCATGGCATCTACTACCGGCAAGATCAAGCGCATCTTGGACAAGGGATTCGGCTTCATTGCCGCGTCCGACGGCATCGAATACTTCTTCCACCAGTCTGCGTGCACGGGCACGCCATTCGACTCGCTGCGAGAAGGCGATACCGTGACGTTTACTCTAGGCCAGGGCCCTAAGGGCCCCCGCGCCGAGAACGTCTCACTCGCCTAGCCGCTCCACACTTGAACCCGGTTTCCGCAAGGCCATCGGGTTCGTGTCTCCCTGTCCCCCCAAGACATTGGCGGTGCCCACCCACCAGGTGAGGCACAGAGGTGAACCGTGCCGGGATCGTCAGAGACCGGTTTCGCTGAATCAGGCCCCTGCGGCCCAGTTCTCAGCTGTCAACCGAAGCCCGATCGTCTGCACCAAGAGCAGCACCCTGCAGTCATCCGGCTCCGGACTCGATGCGACCCGTAGCGTGCGGATGGCGCACGCGGCATCGTTCTTCAGGTGGCGGACATCGTTCGTCTCGCCGTCTTGGTTCGTCTTACTGCGGCGGACAGTGACCAGCACGCGATCGCTGGCGGCGTAGGCGGCCGCGACGGTACAGCGCACGGCGGTCACTTCGCTGCGGCACATTCCGGTCATGAACGGTAGCCCCGCAATCACGCCGTCGAGGCGGCCACGCATGGAGTGGTGCCCTTTCTCGGCACACTGCAAGTGTGTTTCAGGGCAGCCAAGACAATTTCCCACCAAGTGGATGGACTGTGGCCACCCCTGACCCTAAACTTATAGTTGCCAGCTTCTAGAAAGATGACTCACGCTTGAATCCTCAAGGAGGGCACCATGCGACTTTGGCTTCGGGTATTTGACTCGGTTTCCCCTGTTTTGCTGACCGTTCTGGTCTTGGTTGGTTGGACGCACACCGCGAAAGCCCAGTCCGGGCTTGAATTGGACCGCGTCCTGACTCTGGCCGAGTCAAGGACCGGCCCTCGCTCGCTCTCGGTCGATTGGGGCGCTCCTGGACTCTGGCAGCGCTTGCTTCGGCTACAGACGACGGCAAGCGCCCTTTACACCGCGGCCCATCCGGATGACGAACAGGGTGGAGCATTGACCTACCTCAGTCGCGGGCAAGGCGTGCGCACATCGCTGTTGACTCTCAACCGTGGCGAGGGGGGGGCCAATGCGATCGGATCCGAGTTGTTCGACGGGTTGGGTTTGATTCGAACCGAGGAGTTGCTTGTCTCCGATCGCTACTACGGTCTTGACGACCAATACTTCACCACCTTGATCGACTACGGCTACTCCAAGAACCTGGAGGAGGCTCTCGGACAGTGGGGCCGGGAGAACGTCCTGCGGGACGTCGTGAGGGTCATTCGAATCAATCGTCCTCTGGTCCTGGTTTCTCGCTTCTACGGTAGCGAGAGAGACGGCCATGGGAATCATGAGACGGCCGGAGCAGTGACCCAGGAAGCATTCGCGCTGGCCGGCGACCCCGAGAAATTCCCCGAGCAGATCCGCGACGAGGGGCTTAGGCCGTGGCAGCCTCTCAAGGTCTATCGGAGCAACCTGCGGTCGTCCCGCCTCTCGGGTCCAAGCAGCAATCCACCCGATCATCGCTGGCATGTCAACGTCAACGCCGGGGAGTTCAGTCCCTGGCTGGGACAGACCTACGAACAGTTTTCGACGTTGGGATTGAGTTTTCAGCGGTCCCAGACCAGCGGACGTCGGCGCGAGCGCGCAGGGGCCTACCACCACTATTTCGAGAGAGTGGACAGCCGCGTCGAGGCTCCGGACCGAGAATCCGGATTCTTCGACGGAATTGACACCTCGATACCCGGAATCTTCAGACTGGTGGGCAGTACGCCGCCCGAGGGCGTGTCCGCGCTGCTTTCGGAAGTGCAGAGCCGCGTACAGGACTCGGTGGCAGCGTACAGCGTGCGAAACCCCTCCGCGGTGGCACCCTTCCTCGTTCAGGGCTTGGGTCTGATCCGGGAGGCTATCCGGCTATCCGAGGGCAATGACGAAGCGCTGTTCCTGCTGACAATCAAGGAGCGCCAGTTTCAGGACGCCATCAACACGGCCCTCGGGCTCCAGCTCCGAGCCGTGGCCGCTCCGCCCGATTCGGGAGCTCCTGCTTCCCCATTCTCTTCGCCGGCCACCATGGGAGTGGTAATTCCCGGCCAGGAATTCCAGGTGGATGTTTCTCTGGTCAATCCCAGCAGCCTTCCAATCCGAACTGAGCGGATCGCACTGGAGAGCGAAGGGAACTGGGAAGTCGAGGCGGACTCGCAATCTGGCAAGTCGTTGCAATCAGGGGAATCGCTCGCGGCCAAGGTCGCGGTCACGACGCCCCGAAACGCCACGCCCGCTCGGCGGTACTACCGACGCGAATCGATCCATGAGAGCCGGTACCGGGTTCGGGATCCGCAATACCTGCATTTGGCAGGTCGCGAGCCGGCGCTTACGGCGGCAGTGGACTACTCGATCGGCGGCCAGTCGGTCCGGGCCAGCGCAGTGGTGTATCGCCGCGAGGCGAACCTCCCCTACGGGTACGAGTACCGCGAGTTGAAGGTCGCGCCCGCCATTGCCGTCAATGTGTCACCAACCAATCTGATCGTCCCGCTGGGCTCGGCCCGGAACAGGGTGTCAATCGAGGTGGAACTGATCAACAACCAGGTCGGGGGCAGCCAAGGCGAACTCGTGCTGGAACTGCCTGACGGCTGGCGCGCCCAGCCGAGCAGCCAGGCCTTTCAATTCGCTCAAGCCAGCGCGCGCCGGAACTTCACGTTCTCGGTTTCGATACCCCAGCTGCGGGCGGGCACATATAACCTGCAGGTCGTCGCCAAAGCGGGTGGGAGCGAGTACCGCGAGGGCTACCAGGTCATCCGGCATCGAGACTACGACATTCGTTACGTCTACCAGGATTCGGTGACCCGCATCACAGGGGCCGATGTCAAGATCGCTCGCGGATTGAAGGTGGGCTACGTCATGGGAGTGGGTGACGAAGTTCCGAGCGGAATCGAACAGATGGGTGCCGACGTCACACTGCTGGGAACGGAGGACCTAGCCACTGGATCCCTGGACGAGTACAGCACGATTGTGATCGGCACGCGAGCCTATGCCGTTCGGCAGGACTTGATCAACTACAACCAACGGCTACTCGACTATGCTCGCGCCGGCGGAAATCTCGTCGTTCTCTACCAAACGCAGGAATTCGTTCCGGGGAAATGGGCCGCATTCCCGGCCGATCTCCCGCGTAGGGCCGAGGAGGTTTCCGAGGAAGACGCACCGGTACGGATCCTAGCCCCCGACCACGCAGTCTTCCAAGGGCCCAACAGCATTACCGCAGCCGACTTCGACGGCTGGGTGGAACAGCGCGGTTCCAAGTTCTTCTCCAGCTGGGACGACGCATACGTTCCCATGATCGAGACGCAGGACCAAGGGCAGGAACCGCAGCAAGGAGGGTGGCTGACGGCTCAGTACGGAAGGGGCCACTACACCTATTTCGCCTATGCGATTCACCGACAAGTGCCTTACAGTGTGGCCGGAGCCTACCGGATTTTCGCGAACGTCCTATCTCTGGGCCGCTGACCCGAGCGACGGTATTGGGTCGAGACTGGCCGGGCCTGCCAATGGCAGGCAGTCCAACGATCACTGTCGCAGCTGAAGCCTTCCCGAGAGTCGATTCCAGACACCCAGGACCGACCGGACTTCCCGCTTCTCGACGCCTACAGCTCCTTGATCCGAATATTCCGGCACTCAATCTGCATGGCGGGCCCACGGTGCAGCTGGATCGCGATGATTCCGCTCCCGGTGTTGTCATCGGTGCCGTCGAATGTCACTTTGCCGTTCAGGATCAACCGTACGCGATCACCTTCCGCCAGAATCTCGTAGTGGTTCCACTGCTGGCGCAACACGACATCCTTCGCCCGTTGCCAGCCTTCGTCCGGCGTAGCCATCAGTTCGCGCCGACGGCCTCTTTCTTCATAGAAGTTTCCCCACGCCGAACGATCGCCGGCATCCGAAAGATCGGCTTGGTAACCACGCACGATCCAGCCGGCGCCCGGCAGCTGCTCGCTCCGAAACTGGATGCCAGAATTCCCGTTTCGCAAGCGGACTTCGAGTCTCAAGACGAAATCTCTGAACGGTTTTCGGTAAATCAGGAACGTGTTGGTTTCGACCGCATGACCGTCGCTCGAACCGACAATTGAGCCGTCCCGAACAGACCACAGGCTGGGGTCGCCGTCCCAGCCATCCAGACTCTCCCCGTCAAAGAGCAGAACGTAGCCCTCGTCACGCTCGGCTTCAGTGAGTCGGTTGGGCTGTGAGAATGCCAGAGCTCCGGCAACGACCAACATCGCGACAAGCTGCTTGAGTGTTTGCTTCACGTTAGTCCCCGAGATACAAGTTGGGCTGAATGCATCATCTCATCCCAAGTGAACGTGCGACCAAGAATTGTCTTGACATCGCTCGCGGTGCCTCGGAACATTCATCCATCGTCCTACGTGCCGCAAACGCCGTCACCCCGGGGCCACCCTGTCTGCGTCAAAACCTCCTCGCTGCCTCTGCATGTAGCTCAGCTTCAGTTGGGAAAAGGCGGGCGGGTCGGCTGAGGGCATTCCGGTGCCAATGCGGCCGGCTGGGCGCTCGGGTTGATGACTGTACTGTACTACCGTACACTTGGGGGCGTCATCGTTCGATCCGTCCGCCATCGCGGATTGCGTCGGCTGATCGAGGATGACAATCCCCAATTCCTGCGGAATGACCTAGTCGACCGGGTACGCAAGATTCTCACCGCGCTGATCGTGGATAAGGACATCGCCGGCTTCGTTGCTGACACGCCGACAGGACGAATGGAGCGTATCGGCATCTGGCCACTGGCGAATCACGTTCAATGAGGAAGACAGTTACATCGGCCGGCTGAACCTGGAGGACTACCACTGATGGCTGGAAACGGAATCAAAGTGAACATGACACCCTCTCACCCAGGAGGTTTCATTCGTACGGAAATCATCGAGGAACTGGGTCTGAGCGTGACGGAGGCGGCCGCGATCCTAGGGGTTCGGAGGGCAACGCTTTCGGACCTGCTGAATGGCAACGCCTCGCTATCCCCAGAAATGGCACTACGCATGGAAAAAGCCTTTTCTGTGAGCATGGAGATGCTCTTGCGAATGCAGGCCTGGTTTGACGCCTCACAGATGCGTGCGCGCGAAAGCGAGATCCAAGTCAAGCGTTACGAGCCGGCCTGATTGGCAGCTGTCACATCCGAACTGCAGACCAACCCCAACAACCCCGCCAAGGCCACAGCGAGATGGTCAAGTGCATGCAGCTGGCTTCGAGATGTTGCAGTGTCGAGAGGAAGAGGCTCACCGCGAGCTTCTTGCGAGGTGGCTGGCTGCCTCTCAATTCCGTTGGCCCCAGCAGTATCCGGTGGTCTCACAACCAACAGGCTCCCGGCCCTGTTCGTACTGAACATCAACGCGGATCAGAATGAGGCCGAACACGGTTGCGTTCGGCGCCCCACGCTCAGCGGAGCGATTGGACTGCTTCCTTGATCAAGGATCGGCCTCCTGCGACCGTCCGTCGAACTAGACAACCGGAATGCCAAGCGGCACGCCCTCCAACCCGGTCAACCTCAATCGCCAACACGAAAGTCCTGACCTTCGGCGACAGGCCGGACTACTGGTCTCTGGGCGACTGCATTCAATCCATCCTCATCGATTTCCACGCCGAGGCCCGGACCGAAGGGCACCCTATACGTGGCACCATCCATCGCGAGCGGGTCGGAAAGGAAGCGGTTGGCTACGGAAAACACCGCCGGGTTGTATTCGGCAAGCTCGACGTTGGGCATCGCTGCGGAAAAATGCAGTGCCGCCGCGATCTGCGGACCCATCGCGATGCTGATGTGCGGAACGATCTTGATCCCCGATCCACTCTCTCCGGCGAGCGCAGAGGCCTCGGTGATGCCGAAGCGACCGAGGTCCGGTTGCAGCCAGCGGACGCAGCCGCGCTCGAGGAACGGCGCCAGTTCCCAGCGGGAGCGGTAGCTCTCCCCGAGTGCGAGCGGGGTGCGGATCTCGGAGGCTAATCTCGCATGCTCATCCGGAAACTCCGGAGGTAGCGGGCACTCGAACCACAATGCGCTTCGATCGTCGAGTTTCCGCCCGAACTCCACGGCCGTCGCTGCGTCGAGGCGCCACAGCGCGTCCACGGCGATGGACGCGCCGGCTCCCAGCGAACTCCGCATCCGATCGATTAGATCGAACAGTTCCTCATCCGTGCGGTCATGAAAGAGCTTGAACGTCCGGAATCCACGAGCCCAAGCCTCTCGCGCAAACTCGACCCGTTCCTCGTTGTTCGCGCCCCGAAGACCCGACAGGTACGCGGGAATCCGACGCTTCGGGCCGGTCGGCTCAAGCAGTTCCCCGACCGACTGGCCACATTTCTTTCCGGCCAGGTCCCACAAGGCGAGGTCGACACCGGCGATCGCATCCAGCATGAATCCGCCGGCCTGTCCTCGAACGCGCATGGTGGAATACATGCGGTCTCTCAACGCCGTCACGCGTTCCGGGGATCCGTCGAAGACCGTTCCTTCGATCGCCGGGCAGAGCAGTTGGTCGATGATCAGGCAAGCGACGTCAGGAGCGAGCGGGGCTTGCGACTCGCCCCAACCGGTCAAGCCTGACTCCAGCGTCACCTTGACCAGCGCAGCCTCGAAGTTCACGGAATACAGCGCGCCATTGGTTTCGGACCAACGGTAGTCGAACCGGCCGGTCTCAAGTTGTGTCGGGGACCCGGCCGTGCCCCGCACGGCCTCTGCATCGCGCGGAAGCCGGATCGAGAATGCCTCGATCGACGCAATGCGATCTGTGGGCATCGATCTCAGACTGGCTGGACAAGCGATCGCAGCGCTTCGAGTTCGCGCAGTCCTGCGCTGTCCAACGAGCGCGTGGGATGCCGGACCCTCGCGGATTGGATGATCCCCTCCGCCCTGAGATTGTGCTTGACTGCGGACACGCCTAGTCCCGGCTGCAATTCGAAGCGGATCAGCGGCAACGCTCGGCTGAAAATGTCCCAGGCTTCCCTTTCGTTTTCGCTCACAAGAGCGTTCCAGATCGCAATATAGACAGAGGTCATGTCACTGGCGGGCATTGTGCCCCGTGCCCCTCGCTGCCATTCCTCGATCAGGAACTGGCCATTCAATCCACCAAATAGCGAAATCGTGTCGCCTGCCGCCTCCAGCGTCTTGGAAATCTTCGGGGCGGTCGGAGGGGCTTCGACCTTGACATAGTCGACATGCTCAATCTCTCGAGCCATGCTGGCCAGTAGGGCCGGAGGCATGTTGACCTGCGACAGCATCGGCGCGTCTTGCACCATGATCGGAATGCCAATCGCATCGCTGATCGCGGAAAAGAAAAAGCGCAGGCCATCGCCGTCGGGTCGCATGTAGTACGGGGGAAGGACCATCAGTCCAGCCGCGCCTTGCCCCTCCGCTTCGCGGCAGGATTCTACAGCGGCATCGGTTCCAGTCTCCCCGATTCCAACCACCACGGGCGCGCGGCCTCCTACGCAGTCCACGATCGCGTCCAGCAGTACGCGTTTCTCGGAAGGCAGTAGCGCGTATCCTTCGCCGGCGTTTCCAAATGCTCCGAGACCATGCGCCCCTTGTTCCAGCAAGTGGTCAACCACCCGCAGCTGGCTCTCGATGTCAATGCGACCGTCATCGAGGAAGGGGGTCGCGAGAATCGGATAAACCCCGGAGAAAGATCGATTCATCACGGCCACCTCATCGGCGAACAGGGGCGCGATGCGCTGACTCGCGCGCGGCGCGGATGTCGCCGATCAGCGCGGCTTTGGCACGTTCGACGTGCACCGATAGAGCGTTTGTGAGTTCGCTCGAGGACCGCGCACGCAGAGCAGCGACCATCGCACGGTGCTCGCGTTGCGCTTGCGGCACTCTGGATTCCCAGTCCTGGCTCGAGACGTGTACGGTCGCTATTTTCAGGTGTGCGTTCAACTGCTTGTACATTTCGTAGAGCTTCTCGTTCCCAGACAGCCGCACGATCAAGAGATGGAACTCCCAATTCACCCGGTCATGCTTTCCCATTCCGCGGCTACCCTGATCGGCTGCTTCGTCCATCTTCCGGACATGGTCTTCGAGTTCCGCGATGTCCTGGTCGCAAACGTGCAGCACAGCGGTCTCCGCTGCTAGCCGATCCAAGGCGCGGCGGAGATCAAACGTCTCGGCCACCTCCTGCTCGTCTGCCTGGGCGACATAGCTTCCGCTCCGGGGACGGACATCGACCAGTCCCTCCTCGCTAAGCCGGTCGATCGCCTGGCGGACTGGCATCTGGCTGACGCCCAAACCACCCGCCAAGTCCGGAATCGAGAGGCGCTCGCCGGGCTGGAACCGGTGGTCCACAATGGCGCCCAACACTTCCTCGTAGACGTAGTCGGAGATCCGCTGACGCTCGACAGGCTGAAACACGGCAGGTCGGGATTCGTCTTTCGAAGATGGCATAGCTGGTAAACGCAATCGGGTCAACCCGTGCTCCTTTCCAAGACATCACCTTTGGCAAGAACGTGCAATATGACAAAGGCGACCGGGTGCAGAAAAGCCATCACAAAAAAGATCGCCGCGTACGAATAATTCTCGACGACGAAACCCGTGACCCCTGTGAATATAACACCACCGAGGGAACTCCCGAGACCCACGATCCCGGCCGCTGAGCCGACCACCGCCGTAGGGTACACGTCATTGGTCATGGTCATGAGATTGGTCTTCCAGACCATGTGGGCGAACGTGACAGCGCAGATCGCACCGACGGCCACCGTTGACGAATCGATGGCGGGCACGAGCAAGCTAAGCGGCATCACCGCCGCGGCTGGGAGCATGACCCACTTTCGCGCGCGAACTGGGGCTAGTCCACGCCGGATCAGCCTTCCCGACAGCCAGCCTCCCGCAAGCGCACCAAGGTCGGCGGTCAGGTACGGCACCCACGCGGTCAAACCGATCTCGACAATGCTGAAGCCACGTTCGGCGCTGAGGTATTTGGGCAGGTAAAAGAGGTAGAACCACCAAACCGGGTCCGCCAGGACGCGTGCCAGGAACAGGGCCCAGGTCTGGCGGAATCCGAAGAGCTGCACCCACCGCACGGGTCTATGGGTCACGCGACCCGGTGCCGACTCGATCAGGGAGCGCTCCTCGCTCGTTACGCGCGGGTGCCGCTCTGGAACCCAGTACCAACGGAGCCAGAACGCCAGCCAGACGAACCCCATCGCACCGGTCACGACGAATGCGGTGCGCCAACCCCACTGCGTGAAGATCAGTACGATTAGGGGCGGAGCAAGAATCGCTCCGGTCGACGCAGCCGCGTTGACCAGCCCGTTCGCGAAACCGCGCTCCTGCGGAGGGAACCATTCCGAGATCGCCTTCTCAGCAGCCAGGAAATTGCCCGACTCGCCGATGCCTAGCAGGGCCCGGAATGCACCCAGGCCCAATGCGCCACGCGAAAGGGCGTGACCAGCGTTGGCCAGCGACCACCACACCATCGACACGGCAAGGGCGACGCGGGTTCCCCAACGGTCGATGATCCGGCCCCACACCATGTACATGCCCGCGTAGCAGATCAGGAACGCCTGCACTACCTGGGAATACTCGATCTCAGACAGGCCCAGTTCGGCCGAGATTTCCGAGGCCAGCACGGAAAGCGTTTGGCGGTCGATGTAGTTGATCACGGTGGCGGCGAAGAGCAGTGCGGCGATCCGCCAGCGCACGTTCGGCAGTAGATCGGAAGACATCGTCAAAGCACCTGGAAACGGGCCAGCTCCCGCTCGCTAAATTCCGTGCAAATCCCCGGAGGCCCGGGAACGACAGCGCGGGGGGAAGGCTTGCGAGTCTCCGGCCTTCACGGCATGTCTCGCACGCATCGAAACCCCAGGTTCGGCGTCCGCTGGCTCGGGCGAACCCAGTTCCGGAAAAAGACCGTGATGCGGTTGGGCCCGTCTGACCATGCCCCGCCGCGAACGATCCTGTACATCCCCTCGGACGGGCCCGGCGGATTCTCGGACGGGCTCTCCGAGTAGTAGGTGCGCGCGAACCAGTCCCGGCACCATTCCGCCACGCTCCCGGCCATGTCGTGCAACCCGTACCCGTTGGCAGGGAACTTCCCGACCGCCGAAGGGCCTTCCGGCGTCGAGTACCGTGCGGTGTCACTGGTAGGCGAGTCATCGCCCCACGGATACTTGGCCTCCTCCAGGCCACCCCGGGCGGCCCGCTCCCACTCGGCTTCGGTTGGCAGGCGTTTTCCTTTCCATTGGCAAAACGATCGGGCGTCCTCCCAATCCACGTTGTAGACCGGATGACTTGCCTGTCGTTTGGGCATCTTTCCGTCCAGCCAGTGATACGGCGCCCGGCGGCCCGTGGCGGCGAGAAACTCAGCGTACGCGGCGTGTGTTACCTCGGTGGAATCCATCCAGAACGCGTCGAGCCGAACCTTGTGGGCCGGGCGGTCATCGCGGAGAACAAGCGGCCTCATGCCCGTTTCGTCGTCGTTTGTCGTGAACGTCCGGCCCATGGTGAATTCGCCCACAGGAATCAGGACCATCCCCTCCGGAGCATCCGGTACGGGGCCTGTTCCGTCCTCGGCGGCGGTATGCGGGACCCCCGTCGCGGCCAGGAGAACGAAGAGGCCCGCCGAACGGAGCCGCGACTTCATCAGACGAAGAGTTCCTCGATCTCGTCGTCGATGCAGGGCTCCGTGGCACCCAGGGGATCAACGAAGCGGTAGACGCGCCTGGACGGAGTGTCGGTTATCTCCTTCCGCCAGTCGATCCCGAGCGCGGAGTACACCGAGGCAACGATGTTTTCCGTCTTCGGCTGCATGCCGTACTTCCACCCGGTCTCCAGCGCACGCTCGCCCGCCGCGTCCGTGCGCCCGATAACCCGGCCGCCCTGAACGCCACCGCCCGCGAACAACCCGATATAGACCTCGTTGTAGTGATGCCTTCCGTGCACCAGGTTCAGGGCTCCCGGTACCCGCCCGAACTCTGTCGGAACGGCAATGATCGTCTCGTCCAGCAGCGTCTTCTGGGCATCGCGCGGTGAAGGCGTCGACTCCAGATCCCGCATGAGACTGGAAAGAGCCCGGTCCAGGTCGTTGCAGTGCTTGTAGTGATTGGAGCCTGCTGCATGGTCGTAGATGCGCTTGTGGTGGTCCCATCCGCCGTGCTTGACATGCACATACCGGGTGCCTGCGTCCGCCTTGACCAGGTTGCGCGCCAGCAGGCAACCTCGACCCACGTCGTTGTCACCGTAGCGTTCCTTGTCGGCTTCTTCCATTGCAAGCGCTTGCGGCCAGCGCGAGTCACCCAGCACGTGATACGCCTCTTCCTGGAACGAGCGGAACGCACTCATCGCAGGACCGCGTGAGCTGAGATTGCGCTCCACCGCCCGCTCCAAGTCCCCCAGGAGGCGGTAGCGCTCTTCGAGCAACTGCAGGGCTTCCCCGGTTGCGGAGACGCTGCCAGCGCCGGCTCCGGCGTCAATATCGAGGCCGGAGTACCGCGGGTGCAATAACCCGCTCGGTAGAGCGACATTGCCGAGATTGCAGCTAACGAACGTGGGGAACGTGTCGCTTTCACGCCGTTGCCCGTCCAGTTCAGAAGCGACGACGGAACCAACCGGCGGAATCTCCTCGGCCTGGGCTGGATTCAACGGACGGCCTGCCCGGGTGTAGTATTCGCCCCGGAAATGGACGACCTCGTGGCTCTTGAACGTGCGGACAATGGAAATCCGGTTCATCAATTCGGACAGTTGGGGGAACAGTCGGTAGGGAATGTAGAGGCCGTTGCGCACCTGGCGGACATCGAAGTCGGACTGCGTGCCAGCATCCTCCTTGAAATCGAAGGTGTCCACATGGCTGATCGCCCCAGCCGCCTCGACCACGATCGCGAAGCGCGCCGTTCCGCGCGGATTCGACCGGCCCGCTGCGCGGGCCCTAACAGGCCAAAGCCCATCTCCGACAATGCCTCCAAGGAGGCTCCCGGCCCCCAGTCGCAACGTGTCGCGCCGTGTCGGCACCCAATCTCGAACGGTTGGCATGGCTGGTGGCCTCATTGTCGCTCCGATCAGTAATTGAACAAAAACTCGGGCTTGTTCAGCAGCGCCCACTGAAGGTTTTCCGCGCCTTGGGCGAGATCCGCGTCTAGCGCGCCCATGGCCACGTCCATTTCACCTGGCACGGGGCGTCTCGACAAGGTCGAAAGATAGAGCTTCTCGACGATCGCCCGGCGGACTGCGGAATCGGCCTGTCGTGGCGCCGGATCTGCGCCCGTCGCCGATCTCCAAGCCGCTGCAGCAACGATCCGGTCGGACTCGATGTTCTTCAGCAACTCTGAGACGCGGCTGGCTCCGTCGGATTGCACGCGGTCGAGCACTGTCGCGGAGTTCATCATCAACATGGCCTGCAGGGACGAACTCGCCACGCGAGCCGGGAACTGGTCACGACTTTGCTGCCCGAAAGCCCTCATGAACTCCGCGACCTCAGCGTCGACATAAGCCGGGTCCAGCAGTTGCCTCGCCATCCCAACCTCCACGTCCCCTTTCGTGTACTTGCCCGGCACTGCCGTCGCAGTAACCAGGGCGTCGTGCAATTGGGTCGCGCTCAGCATCTTTACGTTCCGGCGTGCGAAGTAGCGGCGGTACCCGGGTTTCCACTCGCCAGGGAACTGCGACGAAAGTTGATACGCGCTCGAACTGGTGATCGTGCGCACGAGGTGGCGGAAGCTGAAACCGCTTTCCTGGAAGTCCCGGGCCAGTTCATCGAGCAAGTACGGGTGACTGGGCTGTACCTCCCATCCGGCCGGCAGGTCCTCGCGCGGGTAGTACCGGGTGAGGTCGAACCCGTCGAGGGGCTCGACGATCCCGACACCCATCAGCTCCGCCCAGATCCGGTTGGCCGTGGCTCTCGCGAACTGGATATGGCCCGTCAACAGCCGGGCCAACGCGTCCCTCGGCATCTCGCCGGGAAGCGCCGGTTGGTCGTCCAGGATGAACTTGGGAGCGTTGGAGCCGCCTCGACGAGGCACCCTTACGATGCTCTCGCTCTCGGTTGGGTACCCAGGCTCCACATCATCCACGGTGTATTCCGTGTTCGCCTGGAAGCCGTTCTCCCAGTTCATGATCATGCGGGTCTTGCCAAAGAAGGCCGCCTGCCGGAAGAAGTCCTCGCGGGTCTTGCCGGTCATGTAGAGGTTGACCTGCTCCAGGTGGTTCGCACCGTCGTGGCACGAGATGCACCCGAGATTGATCCCGAGAAACGCCTTGCCATAGGTAATCGTGAACTCGTCGATGGAATCGGCGCGGTTCACCAGATCATGGGCGTCGGGTTCGTCCGGATCGTCCTTTGCCTTGACAAAGTCGCGTGCGAAGTACAGGGCCCCTGGCGAAGAGTGGCTGCTCTTGGTGCCGTGGGTGAGCAAGTCGCCCACGACGTCGGCATAGGAGCGGTCCAGCGTCAGCCATTCGCGCGTCCAGAAGCGAAACAGGTTCTTGCCGTGCCCCATGCGATTGCCCGCGCGAAACAGATCCTCGAAGAAATACGACCAGCGTTCGACAAACTCCTCGTTGCCGATCAACTGGTCCAGCAGCCTGGCTCGCCTGTCCGGTCCGCTATCGGCCTCGTAAACCTGGATTTCTTCCAACGTGGGTATCCGGCCGATCAGATCGAGGTACGCTCGGCGCATGAACTCTCCATCGCTGGCAAGCCCGGCATGCGGCACGCCATCCCGCTCCATCTTCGAGAAGATTGCCTCGTCGATGAAGTTGCGGCGCGTAACCGGCTCGGACAACATCTCGGCCGGGCGCAACTGCGCCGTTCTCGACGTGACCGAGTCAGCCAACTCCGATGCTGACTGCCCGGACTGCTCGATAGATCGGTGAGCTCGGTCGGCTCGCTCTTCCGCCACAGGGGTGAGCTGTTGCGCCGCGGAGGGGAGAGAGAGGAGGGCCCACGCGGCAAGAGATGGCGCCAGCAGCCACGCCGCACGGCGCGCTCCGCGCAAGGAGATCGTCCCAATGGCCCGCCACTGCTGCTGTCTCATGCCTGCCAAGTCCTGCCTCCCTAGATGCATCTATCGTCTCATGGCGGATTAGAAAATCAACTTCAGTCCGAACTGGACTACCCGTGCGTCGCGCGCGCTTGTGATGGTCCCGAACGTCGCGCTCCGGTTAAAACCGTCCGCGCCTGCACTGAACGAAGTGTTCGGCGCCCGCAGGTTCACCTGGTTCATGACGTTGAAGGCCTCGGCCCGGAACTGGACGTTCAGCCGCTCGCCAACGATCGTGTCCTTGATCAGCGACAGGTCAAAATTCACCGTGCCCGGCGTCCGCACGTCCGGTAACACCCGGCCCAGGTCACCGTAGGTGTAGAGCGGCGGGTTGACGAACACGTCGGTGTTAAACCAGCGCTCCCTCGTCGGACTGTTCAACTTGGCACTCTGGCCCGTCGAATTCGGACGGTTCGCCTGCTCGTTGGCGGCTCCGCGCACGATCAACGGAACACCGGTCTGGATCACGCCGACCGAATTGATCTGCCAGCCATCGAGAAGGCCCTTGGCCGCACCGGATAGCCGACGTCCAAACGGCAGCTCGTATAAGAGGCTGATGACCGCTCGACGAGCAACGTCGGTCGGATCGACCGACCGTGATGCGGTCCGGTCGTAAAGGCCGTTCTGGAAGCTGTTCTCGTTGACTTGCTCGACGGGGCCGAAGTTGACCGGAATCTGTGTGGAGTCGCTCATCTTCTTGCCACCGGTAAATGCGAAGTGCACCAGCAAGCCGTTCTCGAGGCGTCTCTTGATGTTGAACTGCAGTTGATGAGAGATGTAGTTTCCGTAACGGGGATTCCGGACACCGACCGAGCTGTAGTGCGGAAACGCCCTCAGTGACTGCGCGCGGGTGATGGTTGCTCCTGCAAGGCCGCCTTGGAATAGCCCGCGGTTTGGATTCGGGACCCTGTCGTCGAGGGCCTGCTGAAGTTGGAATGTAACGGCGGGATCCAACTGGTTGAGGTTGTAGCCGTTGGCGGAGAAATGATTCCCCTTGTTACCCGCATAAGTCAAGTCGAACACCCACGGGCCAACTTGATGCTGGATCGAGGCGTTCCACTGCTGCGTGATCGGGGTGGTGCCATCCGATTCCCTCAAACTGACGCTCTGCCCGAGCCGGGCACCCGGACCTGCGCTAGCACCCGGCGTCTCGTTGAAGGGGAACGGGAATCCATGAGAGAACTGGAACGCCTTCTCGCCGGGAGCAGCTGCGGGATACGACGTACGTGTGCGGGAGAACAGGTTGATATCCCCGGTGAAGTTGCGGAAGAAGATCGACGGGTAGTAGACCCCGTATCCACCCCGGAAGACCGTCTCGCCTTCGCCGGTCAGGTCGTATGCGAACCCGATTCGCGGACCGAAGTCGTTGTAATCCTCCTCCATGAAAGTCCTCGGCTGTCCGTCGACGCCAGCAAAAACCGTGCAGCCTCGCAATCCAGTGCCTGGTTCCGTGCAATCCGGGTCGAAGTTGATTTGCCCGTTGTGCCGTTCGTACGGCTTCTGCTGGAAATCCCACCGGAGGCCGAGGTTGATCGTCAGGCGGGGACGCACTTTCCAGTCATCCTGCACGAACGCGCTCCAGTTGAAGCCCTGCCAGGAGTTCCCTAAGATGCGGTCGATGCCCGCCGCAGAGACATCGCCCGTTAGGAAACTTGCCAGGTCGTGACCGGTACCTGCAGATCTCTGGGGATTCGTAGTCAGATTACGGAATTGATAGAAGCCGGACAGCGCCCCTCCCTGGCGGTTCCCGCCATATAGGTCGCGGGCATTCAGGCCGAACTTGAAGGTGTGATTCCCGCTGATCTTGGTGACCATGTTCTGAATGTCCCAGTTCAACGAACTCCGCTTTCCAAGCGCGCCGCCCCCGATCCGAGGGTACGGCCTCACGTTGATGTCAGGAACCTGATCCTCGGGCACACTCGCAGGGAGGCCGATCCTTTGGGCATAGCCAAGATAATTCCCGACAGTCTCAAAGAGAAAGAGCTGGCGGCTGGTACCGACGCGAAGACTGTTGATCAGCGTCGGTGAAAAGGTGTGGGTGTTCGAGATGACAAAATTGCGGTTGGTCTGGTCGTCGAACCGGTTGCGACCCACATTCGGGTCTGTAAACACGTCGTTTCTGGATGGCTGGTGCCGCGCCGAGGTGTAGCGGCCGAACAGCGAGTTCTTGTCGCTAAAGCGGTGATCGAACTTGGTGTTCCACTGGGACCAGTTCACCTTGTTGACCTGGGCGTCCTGAAAGTTCTGGCTGAATGTATAGGGATTCGACGGCTCCTTGTTCGGTGCGGGGTACCACGGGATAACGTTCTGCGCGGCAGGATCGAACTTCGCTGCCGGAACCTGATTCCCCGGATACGGGTCGCGAATCAATCCACCACCGTCCGGATTCGGGCGGATGGTGTCCGGGTCGTACAGGGGTATCGGAGTTCCATTCGCTGTGCGCAACTCGCTGAAGTCGCCCCTCAGAAAATCCGGAACTGGCACGCTACGGATCCTCGGGCTGCTGCGCTGTAGGCGGTATTCCTCCCAATTGAAGAAGCCGAAGGTGCGGTTCTTGATGATCGGCCCACCGACCGATGCCCCGTACTGGTTGTAGCGCAGAGGCAAGTTCCTGCTGGCAAAGGTATTGCGGGCATCCACCGCATCGTTGCGGAGAAACTCATACGCAGTGCCATGGATCTGGTTCGTCCCGGACCTAGTCACAAGGTTGACCGCCCCACCGGCTGTAAACCCAAATTCGGACGACATGGTGCCGCTCTGCACCTTGAACTCCTCGACAGAGTCAACGGCAATGGGCACGCCGACTTCGCCGACGTAGCTCAGGATATTGTTGTTGCCGTCAAGCATCTGGGCGTTCATCGAGTTCGGACTGCCATTGATTGAGATTGACGACAGCTGGATTCCGCGGTCGCCGAATCCCGAATTGGTAGGACCCGCGTTCGAGATCACGCCTGCGGTCAGCATGGTCAGGGCGAGCGCCCCCCGGCCGTTGATCGGGAGATCAGAGACGCGCTTGCGTTCGATGACCTCGCCAATGGTTGCGCCGCCAGTGTCTACCAGCGGAGCCTCGCCGACAACCTCGACGACTTCGGTCACCTGACCGATCTCCAGCATGACGTTGATTTCCGCGTTCTGGCCGACCTGCAAGGTAACCCCGGACCGCACGGTACGCCGGAATCCGTCCGACTCGACCGCGATCTCGTACTCACCTACCGCCATGCCAGGAGCAACGTACAAACCACTCTCATTGGATGAAGTTGCGAAGACAGCGTTGGTGGCGGTGTTCCGCACCTCAACTTGCGCGCCAGGCACAACGCCCCCTGCTTGATCCGACACCGTGCCGGAAATCGTGCCCGAGCTTTGCTGCGCTGAGGCGATTGACACAGCGAACAACGCAAGCGTTGCGAGCCGAAGACCCCGAAATGACATTTCTGTGAAATCCTCCTGTGATCTGTTATAACAGATGCGAATCCAGAGTACAGTTGCCAAGAGCCCTTGTCAAGGATACTTTCGCTTGTTCGCTTGTGTTGAGCAGGGCAGGGGCGTTTTGGGGAACGATTAGGGAATTTGTTGCACTTGCGGGTGCTCTCCATTGCGCGCAACCTATCTAGAAAACACTGTTGTCAGACGAATCGGGCGGTCTGGTCGTTTGTTGCCGTAGCCGTCTCGGTTGAGAACCCAAGGTCAGGCAGTGGGCATGACACAAACGAGGCGTCAAGAGCAGCTGCTGCCCGAAGATTGGTCGCATGCTCTTCGCCGTGGCGGACACAACGGCGGCTCCAAGTAGGTCTTTGCACTTCCAGATCAGGACTTGATTCTCGCGCCAACCCTTCCGAGAAGTGCGTGCTGGGTTTGTTCCTATAAACTCCCGGCACCGCCTTGCAGACCGCCCACGCTCCACATTGGGAACCGTACCCCATCCCCACGCTGCTCGGGCGGCATCTCGTCAGAGCGCCTCCAGTACCTGTTCCGGAGTCCGGTCCGTCAAGGCGAAAGGATCGATGACCCGGACCCCATGGAATTCTTGCCCGGCCTGCAGGTCCTCGGTCAACAGAATCTGGCATTTGCTCGCCTGCGCGGCAGCCACGATGAGGGAGTCCCACCACGAGATCTGATAACGTTCTTCGGCCAGCCAAGCTCGTTGCAGGACGGCATGGTCAACCCCAATCGGCCGCCAGACCGAGAGCGCTTCCACGATGTCGCGTGCTTCCGACCGTCCGAAGCTCTGTCCTCTCGGCCGAGTGAGGGTCGCATAGAGCTCCTGGAGTACTTGATAGCTCAGACGACCACTTCGAGTACGGACGAGCAGTTCGATCCACTCTTCCGCGATCTCCTGCTTGGCTAGATCCGATAGATCGTGCCGGTACACGAAGACGTTGGTGTCAACGAAGACCGGACCGATCATGCAACTCCTCGCGCGTCGGCTTGCTGCCGCCAAGCCAACTAAGCTTCCGAGGCTTCATTGCCAGGTAACGTCTCATCGCAACCTCGTAATCGTCTTCATTGCGACGCATCCCTTCTATCAATTCTGCAAGCCACCTGGACACGCTACGATCGTCTTCAGCTGCCTTGACCCGGAGCCACAGAGCCAAGTCCTCAGAAAGGGTGATGGTGATGTTTTTCATCGCGAACGCTTCCATGCAGGAAACACGAAAAAAGTGTAACACGAATATCGTGTCGATTCCGGGCTGGGTGCTGCCCCCGTTGCGTACTCAGTGAATTGGTGTTCTTGGATTCCGAAAACACCGCTCACGCGGAACAGTCTCGATTCGGGATACACCGTCCAGGGAGAAGACGCGTCCGGGTCAGCGGCACTATCGGGTCTCGAGCTTCATAGAACTCTGGCATGACTCATGCTGTGCCGGTCCGGCAGGCGATTCCGGGCAGGCTGCGCGTAGCGCGACAATGGAAGATCGCGCATGAAGCATCTCACTGGGCTCATCCTGGCACTCGGTTTCTCGCTCTCTCCGGCGGCAGCCTCCGATTCGCCGAACTTCGTCGTCATTCTGGCCGACGACATGGGATACGGTGATCTCGGAGTCCAAGGCCACCCCTACATCCGCACACCCCGAATCGATCGCATGGCATCAGAGGGCCTGCGCTTCACGGATTTCTATGCCCAGCCGTTCTGCGGACCAGCCAGAGCGGCGCTGTTGACGGGAACCTACCCTCCCCGCAACAGCCTGATGTTCAACCACATTCCCCGCAGCCGCACGGGCATCCATCCCAATGAGATCACGATCGCTGAGTTGCTCCGCGATCGTGGCTACGCCACCACAATGCTGGGGAAATGGCACCTTGGCGACGCTCCGGAGTTCCTGCCGACCAGAAACGGGTTCGAATCCTATTACGGCCTGCCCTATTCGAACGACATGTGGCCGTTCCATCCGAAAATCGTCCGTCGCGACGACGAAAGCGAGCGAATGCGAGTCACCCGCGTACGGACCGCCTACACAGGTTACGCGCAGTCGGAAGAAACCTACCCGGTCGACTGGTTCCCGCCGCTGCCGCTCATAGAAAACGAAACAATCATCGAGCGCAACCCCAAGCAGGAACTGCTAACCGCAGCCTATACCGACCGGGCGATTGACTTCATTCGCGACAACCGCAACCAGCCGTTCTTCGTCTATGTCGCGCATGTGATGCCCCACGTGCCGCTCTTCCCGGGCGAGGCCTTTCGCGACCGCTCGCTACGAGGTCTCTACGGGGATGTTATCGAAGAGATCGACCATCAGACGGGGCGCATCCTGGACGCCTTGGCGGAACTCGGTCTTGATGAGAACACGCTCGTGATCTTTACATCGGACAACGGTCCCTGGGCTGGCTACGGGATTGATTCGGGTTCAGCCGGCCTGCTGCGCGGCAGCAAGGGCACAGTCTTCGAGGGCGGCATTCGCGTACCGGCGATCTTCCGCTGGCCGCAACGCATCCCGGCAGGTTTGGTGACTTCCGAGGTCGCCTCGATCATGGACATCTTCCCCACGCTGGCAACCCTGTCGGGCGGAGAGCCGCCTCGCGAACGCACGGTGGACGGGCGGGATCTCCGCCCCATGTGGGAAGACCCGGACAAAGCGACCGGACACGAAGCGCTGTATTTCTTCGAGGGTAGCTTCCGGTACAAGGCCGAAGACGGCCCGCCGGAAAACGACCCGCTGTTGAGAGCCGTTCGGTCCGGCCCCTGGAAACTGCATCTCCGCACCGAGCCGAGCGAGGATAACGACGGTGTCGAAGTCTTGGCGGGAGAGCTGTACCACCTGCAGTGGGACCCGAGCGAAACGCGCGACGTGTCCGAGAAGCACGCCGATATCGTGAAACGGCTCACGCAGCAGGCCAAATCATTCGGCAATGGCCTACGCCGAGACACCCGCCCCCTGGGCCGGCTGGCGGACTGAAACGCCTGGCAATTCAGAGTGCTAATCGACGGTATAGAGACCGAAGTCCAGCGCCCGCTGCGCCTCGGCATACTCCCCGGTCACCGCCAGAACATTGGGTCCCTGCCGGAGCAGACCCACATGCGCGCTCATGTCCATGTGCCGGTAGTGGCGTTGCCCGCCGAGCCGTAGACCGTCGAAGTCCAGAATCTCCTGGCCGTTGAGATAGACCGTCCCACTGTCGACTGCGTGGTATGCCTCGATCCAAAGATTGTCCGGAACGGTCTCCAGGTCAAACGCCGCACGAATCCAGATCGGCCCGCCCTCCCAGACCGTGCCTGTGGGTAGGTTTGGGTTGCTTCCGGACTGGAACGGTGCCGCGCCGGCCTGCCACCCGTCGGCGCTGTCCGAGTCGGTCCAGTCGCCCTCGGGAGCGGACATCCGGTACTCCCATTCGTGCGGCCGATACTCGGACGTGGGCAGCAGCACGCCAGCCACGCCTTCGGAAGCGTAAATCCGGTCGTGAAGCGCATTGAGCCGCTCCTCGTCGAACTTGACCAGTTCACGGTCATAGGTCATCAGGCCGTTCACCTCGCCCTCGACGTCAGTGGTCTGCGTATAGATGGCAGCGGCCAAGCCCAGCGCCCGGAGTCCGACCAGGTTGCCGACGACCTCGCTGTACCTTGCGTTCAACTCCTCGCGGCTGAAGTACGTTCGGTAGCCCCAGTTCCGCCTGTCCGTCCACCACAGATGGCCGTCCACGGGCCATCCAAGTCCTCCGAATTCGCCCAGGAGCGTGGCTCGGTCCTGGGGAACGCGTTCCATTCCAGGCCCAGGGTAGAGGTGCGCGTCGAATACGTCGCCAATGCCTCGATCCGTCCAGCCGCTGGTTGCGTTGATCAATCGTGTCGGATCCCGTTCGCGAATCATGCTATCGATCCGGGCGACGTCGTATTGCCCCCATCCCTCGTTGAACGGGACCCACATCACAATCGATTGGAAGAAAGAGAAGCTATCGATCAGTTCGGCGAGTTCCGCCTCGAATTGGGTGGCCGATTCGGCGGGACGGTCCGCATCCGCCTCGTGCTCTGGGCGAACGAGGAGACTGCCGGAACTGCCTCTGCGCAGATTGCCGTTCGGCATGTCCTGCCACACGATCAGCCCCAAGCGGTCGCAGTGGTAGTACCATCGCGCCGGCTCGACCTTGACGTGCTTGCGAGCCGTGTTGAAGCCCAGCGCCTTCGTCACCTCGATGTCGTATCGCAACGCCTCGTCGGTCGGTGCCGTGTACAGGCCGTCAGGCCACCAGCCCTGGTCCAGGGGCCCGAACATGAAGGTGGGCTCCCCGTTGAGCATCAACCTTGTGAAACCCCGTGAATCCTTGCCCAGAGCGATGTCGCGAATCGCGAAATAGCTGCCCACGCGATCCACGTCCTCGTCGCCCCTGGCCAGCAACACATCCAGGTCGTACAGGTTCGGCTCGTCCGGCGACCAAAGCTGCGGATCCTCAACGGCGAGAACCACCGACGTTCCGACACCGCCTGCAGCCTCACCAACCAGCGAGCCCTCGCGGTAAGCGCCAAGACGGACTGTACAGCTCTCGCATTCGCCCCGTGGATTGACCTGAATCCGGACAGCGCCAGCCTCACGGTCCGGAACGACGGAGATCGACTCAATCGATTGAGCAGGAACAGGCTCGAGCCAGACAGTCTGCCAGATGCCGGTAACTGACGTGTACCAGATTCCGCCCGGATCACTTACCTGCTTGCCGCGCGCCTGAGTCCAGGTGTCGGTCGGGTCCCAGACCGAGACCACAAGCTCATGCGTCGATCGGTCCCCGAGGAAATCGGTCACATCGAAACTGAATGGCGTGTACCCGCCCTTGTGCTCGCCGGCTTTCTCGCCGTTGACGTAGACAGTAGCGTGCCAGTCTACGGCACCGAAGTGCAGCAGTACCCGATCGCTGGCCCATTCCGGCGGAACTTCGAATGTTCGGCGGTACCAAAGGCGCTGTTCAGCGCCCGGCACCGTCCCGACGCCCGAGAGAGTCGATTCGATCGGGAACGGCACCAGGATCTCGCCCCCGAACTCATCTGGCCGGGCCGCGTCCCTGGCAGCCAAAGCGTAGCCCCAGGAACCGTTGAGGTTCAGCCAGCGCCCGCGGACCATTTGCGGCCGGGGGTATTCGGGCAACGGCACCTCTGGATCGAGGTCGGCCGCGAATCGGCTCACCATCGGGCCCTCGGCCTCCGGCTGCGCACATCCCAACGCCAGCGTCAGGGCCGCAAAAGCGACCGGTGTGACCACAGTGCCGCCGAAGCTTAACGGTCTCGACATGGGCATCAGGCTAGCACAGCAGTCGGCCGTTCCCGCCCGTCTCGAACCGCCATTCCCGAGCCGCTCAAGGCCCTTGCTCCCAGCGTTTGGAGGTGGTCCTTGCGCAAGATCTAGCTGCCACTCCGCAGATGGCGGTCCAGTTGCTCGGACAGTTGCTGGATGCCTTGGCGGGCGGCCGCGCTCATGCGCGAAACGACGGACCGCACTTCACTGAGCGGCACTTCCTCGGTGATTGATACGGTCGACGACCAGTCGACCATCTCCGTTCCCGCGTTCACCAATTCCAACGAGATCTCAAAGACCGCACGCACGGGGCCGCCGTAGTCAATTTCCTCAAGGCGACGAAGCTCCGGGCGCAAAACGAAGTCCGCCTTCGAGCGGCCGTCATACCGTACGACCGTAGCGAATGTGCCGCGCGCCAGCATCTCGCGGATTAGCGCAGAGGCAACGCTGTTTTCCGGATCTTCGGCCCATCGGTGATACTCGTAGAACCCCACCTCTTCCGGGGATTCGCGGTACACAATCCGGCCTTGGCCGATGACCTGGCCGACACCAACCGGCATCAGAACGGCGGTGTGTTCGAGACGCTCCGCGGCCGGCGGGGGAGCTGGCAGATCAAGTGCGTAGTAGTGGGTCGCCGGCATCTTCCCGCCACACGCCAGGCAACCGGTAACGAACGCCACAGCGGTGACCCAATGGAGCCGGAAGGCGAAACTCATGGTAATCTGAGCCAGCACGTCATTATGCCTGAATTGGCACTGTCCTGCTATCGTTGCGGTCACGCATTGCGCCTGATGGCCCGCGAGAAAGTCCAACGCCGGGACACCTGCGTTGGATGCGGAGCAGAACTACACTCGTGTGTCCACTGTCGCTTCTTCGACCCAGCCCGTAGCAACCAGTGCTCGGAGCCGCAAGCCGAATGGGTCAGTGACAAGGAAAACGCGAACTTCTGCGACTACTTCGAGCCCAGGACCTCCGTGAATCTGACGGCACGTGGCGGCACGACCAAGCAGGCAAACGCCCGTGCTGCTTTCGACGACTTGTTCAAGTAACTGGCGCCGAGATGCCCCGTGAAACAATGGGAATTCGGGTATCGGCATGCCTGCAAACACCTCAACCAGAGTCGGCGCGCCCGGCAGCGAGTCCTGCATTGACGAGGTCTCCAAGGTCTACGGCATCGCGAACTGGGGATTTGGCTATTTCGGCATCAACAGCAAGGGCCACCTGACGGTGGCGCCGCATCGGATTCCGGGCCTCACGATCGACGTTTTCGACGTCGTTTGCGAGCAGGTCCGAAACCAGCAGGCTTTGCCGCTGCTCTTGCGCTTTCCGCAGATCTTGGACGAGCGTCTCGGCTCGCTGCACGAGGCCTTCGCGCTGGCGATCCAGGAATTCAACTACGGTGGCCGCCATATCGGAGCGTTTCCGATCAAGGTCAACCAGAAGGCCGAGGTCATCGAGCGCTTGGTGTATTCCGGCCAGCGCTACAACTACGGCTTGGAGGTCGGGAGCAAGGCCGAATTGGTCGCCGCCCTGGCGATGCCGCTGGCCGAGGGGGCCCTGATCACCTGCAACGGTCTCAAGGACGAGCTGTACCTGCGGCTCGCCATGCTCGCGGCGCAACTCGGACGCCAGGCTGTGATCGTCATCGAAGACCTTCAAGACCTGCGTATGGCGCTGGAAATGGCCCAATCCCTTGGCGTCAAGCCACCGCTAGGCATCCGCGTCAAGTTGAACGCGCGCGGCAGCGGCAAGTGGGAGGACTCGGGAGGAGAGTTCGCCAAGTTCGGCATGGGCACAGTCGGCTTGGTGCAGGCACTGGCGCTCATCGAACAAGCCGGAGCTCATGACCAGCTCAAGATGCTGCATTTCCATATCGGCTCGCAAGTCAACGACATCCGCAGGGCCAAGTTCGCTTTCAAGGAGGCTGCCCGGGTCTACGCAAAGACCCGTCGTCTGGGCTTCGATGTCGAGTACCTCAACGTAGGCGGCGGCCTCGGGGTGGACTACGACGGATCGCGCACAGCCAGCGAGTTCTCGATGAATTACTCCGTCCAGGAGTTCGCCAACGACATTGTCTACGCGGTCGGCGAAGTGTGCTCCAGCGAGGAGGTGTCGCCGCCAACAATCGTGACGGAGCACGGTCGCGCGATGGTCGCCTACCACGCGATGCTCGTGGCGGACGTGCGCAAGGTGGTGAAGCCCGGGCTGGTTGGTGGCGGTGCCGTCGAAGCGATCGAATCCGATGCCGAGCCGGTGCTGGAACTGACCGGTCTGGCCAAGGGAATTAACGCGAAGAACTTCCGCGAGCGCTACCATGACGCGGTCCAGCAGCGCAGCGACCTGAATTCGCTGTTCGAGCTCGGCTACCTCGGATTACGAGACAAGGCCAAGGGGGAATGGCTCTACTGGGAAATCTGCGCCCAGGTCGCGCGCCATTCGCGGACGATGAAGCACCGGCCTCAGGAATTCGAGGATCTCGACCGCAGGATGGCATCGAAGTTCGTCTGCAACTTCTCAATGTTCCAATCCCTTCCGGATTTCTGGGCATTCGACCAGCTTTTCCCGGTCCTGCCAATCCACAGGCTCAACGAATTGCCAACCGAAAGAGGCGTGCTGTGCGATATCACTTGCGACTCGGACGGCACGGTGGATCGCTTCGTGGATACAAAGCACTTCAAGGAATCCCTGGAATTGCACGAGTTGAGACCCGACGAGCCGTACTACCTCGGGTTCTTGCTGCTTGGCGCGTACCAGGAGACCCTTGGCGACATGCATAACCTGTTCGGCGTCGTGAATGAGCTCCATGTAGGGGTTGAGCCGGACGGTCGACTGACGATCGGCCAGCCGCTTCCCGGCGACCGGGTCCGGGATGTCCTGAGCGGTACCGGCCACGAACCGGAATCCCTGCGCAAGGCGATTGCACGGCGCTTGGCCGACCGCAAGGAGTCCGGGGTCATTGACGACGACGCAGAGCACGACGTCCTGGCGACTTGCTCACGCGTGCTCGACGACTACACTTACTTGGTCTGAGGCGAACTGCGCACGCCCGGGAACCGATGCCGCAACAAGACGAACCCCCGCCAGTCACGCTACGTGAATTGCTCCTCGGACATCCGGCGGACCAGACCGCGCTACGGTCCGCGACCGGTGCGAAGCTGACTTACGGCCAGCTCAGGGAGCAAGTCGATTCCACGCGAACGGCCCTGAGCAGTTGGGGAGTAGGACGGAGTGACGCCGTAGCCCTGGTCCTGGAGAACGGTCCCCACATGGCGGCCGCGTTCGCTGGCGTCGCTTCGGCCGCTGCCGCGGCACCGCTCCATCCCGGCTTGCATGAGCACGAATTCCGGGACAGTCTGGACAGTCTCCGCGCCAAGGCCCTGATCGTCGATTCCGGAGGCGAGTCAGCCGCCACGGCGGCCGCACGCGGGCTTGAGATCCCGACCCTGCAGATGGAACGCACAACGCCGGCGGGAGGCTTCCGCCTTCCGCGGGGGAGCGGGCCCAGTCCCGACCGGCCCGGGCCGGCTTCGAGTGACGACCCGGCCCTGCTCCTGCATACATCGGGCACAACCGCCCGACCAAAGCTCGTCCCACTAACCCACGCGAATCTGACCGCCTCGGCTCGCAATATCGCCAGGACGCTGCAACTGGCGCCCGGGGACTCGTGCCTGAACGTCATGCCGCTGTTTCACATCCATGGACTCGTCGGGGCGCTGCTGTCGTCGCTCTCCGCCGGGTCCGAGGTGGTGGCGACTCCGGGCTTCCAGGCCCTGCGGTTCTTCCATTGGCTTGAGAGCTTGCAGCCCACTTGGTACAGCGCGGTGCCGACGATGCACCAAGCGATCGTGCAACGCGCGGCACGCAACCGAGCCAGCCTAGCGCGCGGACAGCTGAGACTGATTCGGTCATCTTCCGCGGCCCTTGCACCAACGGTTCTGGCTTCGCTGGAAGATGCGTTCGGCTCGCGGGTGATCGAGTCATACGGCATGACCGAGGCGGCGCATCAGATGACGAGCAACCCACTGCCTCCCGGCGAGCGGAAACCCGGCACGGTCGGGATCGCCGCAGGCCCGGAAACCGCCGTGATAGGCGCGTCGGGACAGCTCCTGAACACACTCGAGATCGGGGAAATCGTGGTACGGGGCGCCAATATCATGGAGGGCTACGTCGACAACCCGGAAGCGAACGCCGCGGCGTTTAGCAGTGGCTGGTTTCGAACCGGCGACCAGGGCTTCCGGGATGCCGACGGTTATTTTACGATCACCGGGCGGCTCAAGGAGTTGATTAATCGAGGCGGTGAGAAGATCTCGCCCCGTGAGATCGACGAAGCGCTGTTGGAGCACCCCGCGGTGGCGCAAGCCGTCGCTTTCGCCGTTCCGCATGCGAAGCTCGGCGAAGAGATAGCCGCGGCTGTCGTGCTGCAGGACGGAGCCTCCCTGACGCAACGCCAGCTCCGAGAATTTGCCGCCGAGCGCCTCGCTGGATACAAGGTGCCGCGCCAAGTCCTTTTCCTTGACGGCATCCCCAAGGGCCCCAGCGGAAAGCTGAAGCGAGTCGGTCTGGCCCAAGAGCTCGGATTGGGCTAAGGGCGGACTCAAGATACCGGTGCAGCAGAGCGTCCACGACCAAGGTTTCGGCTTGGCTACCGCCGCAAGCGCCAGCGAGCGCACAGACCACGAGAACTGCCGGAAACCGAAATCAGGAGGAAGCGAAGATCTCTGCGATCGTCCGCTGAATCGCTTCCGCCGCCGCGCGCGGATCGCTTGCGTTGCGGATGGGCCGCCCGACCACGATATGGTCGGCTCCGTTCATGAATGCCTGCCGTACATCGACGGTACGCTTCTGGTCATCGGCGGGGCGATTCTCCACGGGCCGGATGCCCGGAGTCACAACAACGAGCCGGGTGTCCAGGTGCTCGCGCAGAGCTGGCACTTCAAGTCCCGACGAGATCACTCCGTCGCACCCGATCTCAAGAGCCCGTCGTGCCCGGGATAGCACCAGTGCCGCCGGATCGCAGTCGAAGCCAAGATCGTTGAGATCCCCTCTGTCCAGGCTGGTCAGCGCAGTTACGGCGAGGATCTTGACTTCACCGCGATTCGCGCAGGCGGCCTTGAGCATCGCGTCGTTTCCGTGTACGGTGCAGCACGCCACTCCGCGGCCGTTCAGCCGGCGCACGGCCCGGCCGACTGTCTCGGGTACGTCGAAGAACTTCAGATCCACGAACACGCTCTTGCCGTCCGAGACCAGCGATTCGAGAAGCCGAAAGTACCCCTCGTCCATGAACAGCTCAAGCCCGAGCTTGTAGAACGAGACACTGTCATCCAGAGTTGCCGCCAATGCTCGCGCCGACTCGGCGTCCGGCACGTCCATCGCGAAAATCAACCGGTCCCGCAACGCAACAGGATTGTTCGAAAGCGGCATTCTCCGTCTAGCCTAGCGCGGCGCGTAGTCGGGCCCGCCGTGCCGGAACGGGACTACACTCATCACATGAAATGTTGGCGATTCCCGCTCATCGTAGTCCTCCTGGCCGGGACCCTGGCTTGCACCGCCCCGCCGGTGGAGAGAGGGCAGGACCCGTTCGCAGGCTATCGGATCGTCGACCTGACCCATGCATTCGACGAGCAGACCGTGTACTGGCCTACCGGCCAGCCGTTCCAGCACGTCCGGACGGCCTGGGGGCTGCAACCGGGAGGCTATTTCTACAGCAGCTACGACTTGGCCATGAGTGAGCACACAGGCACGCACCTCGACGCGCCGATCCATTTTTCCGAGGGGCAGGAAACGGTCGGAAACGTGACGCTTGATCGGCTTACGGGGCCTCTTGCGGTTGTCGACATCCGCAACCAGTGCGAGGAGAGCAGGGACTACGCCGCCGCTGCGTCGGACTTGGAAGACCACGAAGCCGATTTCGGGGAGATTGAGCCGGGCATGATCGTGATCTTCCGGACGGACTGGAGCAACCGCTGGCCGAATACCTTGGCTTACCTCGGTGACGACACGGTCGGGTCGGCCAGCGACCTGCATTTCCCGGGTGTTTCCACCGAAGCCGCCCAGTGGCTTGTGGACCGGGGCATCTCGGCGGTGGGAATCGACACCGCCAGCATCGACACGGGGAACTCGACCGATTTCAAGTCGCACCAGATCCTGGCAGGCAACTCGATTCCTGTCCTGGAGAATGTCGCGAGTCTCGAGGAGGTCCCCGACCGCGGGGCATTCCTGCTGGCATTCCCGATGAGAATCGGGAGGGGTTCCGGCGCGCCGTGCAGAATCGCGGCGTTGGTCCCGGTGCCCTGAGGAGAGAGTCAGAGGGCGGTCGACACCGAGTCCGAAACCGGGTGGATCACCAGGTCATTGGCGACTCGATTCGGCAGGGTCGTAAGCAACACGAAGCGAACTCCGGTAGCCGGATCGGCCCAGGCGAGCGTCCCCGTGGCCCCTCCGTGCCAAAACGTGAGCTCCGAGCAGCCGGCACCCGCGCCTGCTCCCAGGGCGAATCCTAGGCCCCGCGACCTACCCAGCTTCGCGGTGTGATCGCGGACCATCAGAGCGGCGGTTTCGACTCGTAGCACCGTGGTGTCTTCGCCGGGGAGGAATTCCGAGAAGAACCGGGCAACATCCGATGCCGAGGCGTGCGCACCTCCCCAGGGAGAAGCCAGTTCACGCCAGTAGCGACTGTTCCAATCCCAGTGCGCGGCCTCGGGCCTTCCCAGTCCACCGTGCGGCGGCCCCTGCTCGACTTGGCTGCGCTGCGTATCTTCCAAGGCGAACGGACCCAGCCCCAGAGCCGACCTCCCCATGCCGAGAGGACCGAAGAGATCGTTCGCCAGGAATTCCGGAAACGGCGTGTCGGTAATCCGCTGACAGAGTTCGGCTGCCAGCAAGATTCCCATGCTCTGGTAGGAGTAGCGCGTGCCCGGTGCGAAGAGCAGGCCGGTACGGATTGTGCGTTCCACGAATTCGCCAAGCGGCGCGTTCCGCTTGCGCAACTCGACGTTCTCGGGTAATTGGTCCGGCAGTCCTGACGTATGGGTAAGCAGGTGCCGCACGGTGATGCGAGCCCTTGCTCCCTCGCGGAACTCCGGAATGAATCGGTGCACCGGATCGGCCAGGCGCAGTTCGCCCCGGTCGGCAAGCAGCATCACCCCGGCCGCGGTCATCGGCTTGGTGATCGACGCCAAGAGGAAGATCGCATCTGTATCGCCCGCCGTGCCGTAGGACCTGGCGTAGTCTCGCCCCCCAGCCCGCACGTCGAGGACCGCCCCACGCACGGCCCCGCTATCGACGTGCACGGCAACAAGCCGAGACGCTTCCTCGATGTCACCCCTTGCAGTGGCAACCGACGCGGCCGCTGCCAGGGAACTCTCGAAGAACCTCCTGCGTCTCACCTGCGGTTAGATCCGACTACTCAAGATCCGCCTGGATCTTCTTGATCAAGTTCGGCAAGTACGCGCGGAACTTCGAGTGGGCGTTCGGGTCCAGCTGCGGCAATTCAGCTACAGTGGCGAGACCGGGCCGCCCGCGTTCGTCCATGTAGTCCAGCCCGTTGAGCGCAGCCATGGCCACGAAGACGTCGTGTCGCTCGGCGTTGGAATGCTCCAGCAGGACGCCCAGCGCTTTCTCCACGTCGGAATCGCCCCCGTAGCGGCCCAGCGCCTCGGCTGCGGCAACCCGAACAGCGGGATCCTTGTCAGACAATCCCGTCCGGAGTGGCTCAACAAGAGCTGCCACACTGTCCTTGCCACGCATGATCGTTCCCAGTACCGCCCAGTATCGGACCGCACTATCGGCATCCTTCATGCCGGCTGCGAGCCTCCGGTCGACATCCGGACGCAGAGACGAGGCGAGTTCGGCCATGCTCATGATTCGGCTCATCGGAAAGCGAGCAGAGTCGGCACCCATGGTGTGGGGTGCGTCGTCGCCCGCCCGCGAGTGGATGGCGCTCTCAGGCAGGAATCCGAGGTCGCGGATCGCCAGGGACCACTCGACCCGCGCGTCCTGGAATCGCCGGAGGATCGCCCGATGCGAGCGACTTCCGGCGAGATTGCGAGTTTCGTCCGGATCGCTCTCCAAATCGTAAAGTTCTTCCGCGGGCTTGGTCTCCCAGAAATGCGTTCTGGGCGGCTTCAGTTTGCCCTCGCTATAAAGACGGTGCCAAACCGCCGTGGTGGGTGTCTGAAACATGTACTGGATGTACTGGCCGTAGATGCGGTGCGGCATGAAGTTCCGGATATAGATGTAACGTTCGTCCCGCACGCTCCTCACCATGTCGTAGCGTTCGTCCATCCGCCCGCGGAAAGCGAACGAGTACGGCGGCGGGGGTGATTCGAACTCGCCCGCGAAGGCATGACCCTGCAAATGGCTCGGGGGCTCGATCCCGGCCAGGCTAAGCACGGTCGGCGCGAGGTCGATGAAACCGACCAGTCGCCGGCTCTCTCCGCCTTCCTCGTACTCGGCTGGCCTCAACTGCCGGTACTTCTCGGGTACGTACAGGATCATGGGGACATTCAGGCCGGAGTTGTAGGTCCAGCGCTTGCCCCGGGGCATGCCGGGACCGTGGTCGGCCCAGTAGAAGACGATCGTGTCCTCCGCAAGGCCGTCCTCGCGCAACTCGGCCAGCACTCGTCCGGCCATCCCGTCCATTTCGGTGATCTTGTCGTGATACTGCGCCCAGTCCTGGCGGCTCTCCGGCGTGTCTGGATGGAAAGCCGGCACGCGGACACCCGCCGGATCGTGAACCGCCTCGTGAGGCCGCCGACGGATCTGGGATTCGTGCGTCACATTGAAGTTGAACACCGCGAAGAACGGCTGGTCCGGCGCCCGCTTGCGCCAATGGGCCCCGCGGCTCGACTCGTCCCAGACCTGCCCCGGCTTCTGGAGGTTGTAGTCTTCCTTGGAGTTGTTCGAAACGTAGTACCCGGCCTCGCGCAGGTACTGCGGGAACATCCTCATGTCGGCTGGCAGGCGGGTGAGGGATCGCATGTGCTGGGAGCCCGTCGAAGGTGGGTACATGCCGCTGATGATCGTGGTCCGGGCAGGTGCGCAGACCGGCGCGGTGGACCAGGCGTTGCGGTAGATCATGCCCATGCGGCCCAGCGCGTCCAGGTTCGGCGTGTCCGCGTACGAGTCGCCGTAGACGCCCAGATGGGGCCCGTTGTCTTCTGAACTGATCCAAAGGATGTTCGGCTGGGCTGCCGCAAGTGGCAGGACCAGGAAAGCTGCTAAGAGAAACACGGCCAATCGCATGAAACCGAGTATAACCGCGCGGTATTCCCGTCGGCTCAACAATTGGTTCGTTGCGGGCGCAAAGTGATGAGAAGACCCCGCAGCTTGCCCGTGCGTCATCTAGAATCAGGGTTCGGACCGCCCCTACCATGATCTGTCCCTACTGTTCGAGCCTCCGAGACAAGGTGATCGATTCGCGCATGAGCAAGGAAGGCGACGTGATTCGCAGGCGTCGCCACTGCCTGGACTGCGACCGGCGGTTCACGACCTACGAACGAATCGACGATGTCCCGTTCATGGTCGTCAAGAAGGACCGTCGGCGCGAACGCTTCGACAGGCAGAAGGTGTTGCAAGGCCTGTTGAGAGCCTGCGAGAAAAGACCCGTTACCGTCCCGCAAATGCAAGCGATCGTCGACTTGGCAGAGACGCTAGCGACCGAGTCGGGCGACCGCGAATGCAAGTCCAGCGCCATCGGGGAATTGGTGATGCGCGAGTTGCGGAGGCTCGATCGCGTCGCGTATGTGCGCTACGCGTCCGTTTACCGCGACTTCCAGGGCGAGGACGAGTTCGTGCAAGAGATCCGGCGCTTGCATCTCGGACGGTAGATCCCAGACCAACCCGGGGCCAGTTGCTGCCTCGTGTGGTCAATCGCGCTCGTCGAGCAGGAACGCGCTGCCTTCGCCCGTCCCGTTCCATGCGTAATAGAGCAGCATCCCGTCCAGAGGCTCCCCGCTCGCGCCGCGCACGAATTTCACACTCTGATATCGCATGCCGGGGTGGGGGGTCAGGTCGCGGGATCGGTGCCAACCCGAACCGGCCCTGTCGGAACGCCATTCCTCGACGCGGTCCCCCCAGCCGTATCGATTCATTTCGCTTTCCTCGTTTGCCTCGCCTTCCCCGGCTATCAGATAGGCACTAAAGGATCCGTCATGATTCCTGACGAGGTGCGTGGAGTTGAACGGATGGCCGGTCGAGGCCAGCGCAGACCGCTTCCATTTCCCGCCCTTCATCCGGACGAAGTAGAAGGTCGAGGCGTAGGGCGTCTCACCGGACACCGGCAGTAGAAAGTAAGGCTCGCCGCGTGTGCCCAGGGCGATCGACGGACCCACCGAGGCGCTGCCGCCCTCGGTGTCCCAGACGAGGCAGTCACGCTGGGCAGTGGCAAAATTGACCGGTCTCGGAAGTTCTTTGCCGTGCGCGTTGAACACCCTTCCGGATCCAAGATCGGCGCGCACATAGTACAGATTGTGCCGACGGGTGTAGTCATGCAGGACGCCACCGTACCGCTCGCTTCCAATGGGTTCCTCCACCTTCCAGATGAAGGCAATGTGCAACGTGCGTCCATCGACGCTCACTCGGGTCGTTTGATACGAACCAGCATGCGCAGCCAGGGGAGACTCTCGCGGGGGGGCGTCCATGTCGATCACCGGACTGACCGGCGCCAGCCAAGTCCGGCCCGCGTCTTCAGAGATGCGATATGTCCAAAACCCGAGGTGGCCGCTCTCCCGGAAGTAGACCAGCGTCTTGTTCCCGGCGATTCTGTGCACCTGCGGGTAGGAAATCGAATTCGAAATCTCCGCCAGCGGCTCCCAGCTGTCAATGTCACCCGGTCTCTTCGTGGCGAGATGGAACCCCGGGGTACGGTGGAAGCCGAAGGCAACGTGCACGCGCCCGTCCGATTCAGCCCACACCACGGGAGCGTAGTGTTGGTCCCTCTCGAACTGCCGGGCGTCGATTTGGAGCCCCATTCCCTCGAGGAGCATTCGCGGCTCGGCAAACTGGCGTGTCGCCAGGTCATACGAGCGGACCCACGGCAACCCCTGACTGCCGCGCCACACGATGAAGACCTGGCCTCGGCTCTCTACCGCCTGCGGGTACATGCGATTGTCGTAGAGCATCTTCAGCGCCCCGCGATCAGCGAAGCGGACTGCTTCGGCCGACAGCGTGCAGCAGGCGAACAGGAGGCTGGCGACAAGCCTGTTGAGCATCGAACCCAGAATAGGGGGGCTTCCGGCTGTTCCGCAAATCAATCGGTCCAAGGCGGGCGGGACCGGAGCGACGAAGGGCGAAAGCAGCCTTCGGAAGCCGCAACCTCCCGGGAATTCGTTGCCTGTCAAGCGACTTGCCTTCGAACGAGATCCTGGAACACGCCCTCGGTCCAGGCCAGTTCCGCGAATGAATCCTCCTGGACGCCCCTTCCAGGCTGCATCACGTAAGTCCGATCCGCCTGGCGAAGCGTGGAAAGGCGGTGAGCAATGACAATCCGTGTCGAGGTAAGTCGCCGGAGATTGCGCATGATTTCGGCCCGGCTTTCGTTGTCGAGCCAGTTCGTCGCCTCGTCGAGCAACAGGTTACGGGAGTTGCGAATCAGCGCGAGCGCGATCAGTGAGGTGAGAGCCAGCACCTCCCTCCATGACTCTGGTGCTGCCGCTCGTCTCCGCTTGCCCCAGTTTCCTGTCGAGACCGGCTATAGAACACTGACGGCAACTCCCAGAGGCTTGCCAGGATCCAGCCAACAGCCAAGCCAAACGGATCCATGGCGATACGCCACAATTGCCGGGATGCCCCCCGTGCCCCCCAACACTCCTTGTGAAAGTCCTGTCCGTAACCCATACTATGTATAACCGTTGAACAGGTATTTCCCTTTGTGCGTGGGGAGGACAGGAGGTAAGGACATCGGTCCACAAAGGCGGTTGTATCTGGAGTCCAGCAGAAGAACGGGAGACAGACTATGACAGCGTTCACTCAATCGGAGAATCAAACAGCGGAGGATATGCGCAGACAACTCACGGAGAAGGCGGCAGAGGATTTGGCGTTCCGGGAGCAACTCGTGTCGGACCCCAAGGGAGCCATCCAGCAGGTATTCGGCATTCAAGTTCCAGACGACATCGTGATTCGGGTTCATGAAGACGACATGCACACGCTGAATCTGGTGGTGCCGCCCAGTCCGAACCTAGATGAGGAACAGCTCGAGAAGGTCGCGGGAGGGCTTTACTGCTGCGTCTGAGTCGGGCATCCCGCCGTAGACTGAATGAAGTCTGTCTGAGTCGCACCGGTCAGGACGATCGCCATTAGCACGGATTCCCAGGCGGACAGTCACCGGGTATTGGGCCACCCACACTGTTCTGCGGGTGCCCACGGCCAGTTCGCCGTGTGCCGTCTTCAGCTTCGCCATAGACTCCTGCTTTTTCTCTAATAGCGCGAAAAGCAGGAGCGGGTGTTGTTGTCAACGGGATGGGATCATTTCCAATACCGTCGACACGACCCAGCCTGAAGATACAGCCTGAAGAAACCCGGCCGAATGGCGGCTGTGCTAGACTCAATTCTTGAGGATTCCCGCGAGGCTGATGCCCGGGAGCAAGCAACCAGGAGGGGTTGCGCATGCCGAAAAGAACGTACCAGCCGAACCGGCGCAGAAGAGCCAAGAAGCATGGTTTTCGCATCCGGATGCGGACCCCCGGGGGACGGCGCGTGCTCGCCGCCCGTCGAGCCAAGGGCCGCACGCGTCTCAGCGTCAGCGACGAGTAGTTCACGGCCCACCTGCGACTCGTTACCGGGATCCGGTTTCCCGCAAGCCCGCCGCATTCGCAAGCGCGGCGACTACCAAGCGGTCTATCATGGAGGAGTTCGGCTCGGCGCCAAGCACTTCACTGTATTCGCGCTCGCGACCGGGTCTGGTCTACCATCCCGCATCGGACTGACGGTTACGCGCAAGATCGGCAACGCAGCGGTCCGAAACCACTGCAAGCGACTTCTGCGAGAGGCGGTGCGCAAGAACTGGAGCTTGTTGCCGGATGGCTTGGACGTGGTGCTGCACGCGCGGCGGTCGCTGGCCAAGGCGCACGCCCAAGATGTGGAGAACGAGATTGTCCGAGTGCTGCCACAAGCCGCCCGCCGGTTTGAGTGAACCAGTCGCAGCACCTGTGCGCCCGTTGGAGCCAACCAGCCCCCAGACGGTTCCACAGCGCATCGCGGTAACCGTGCTATGGATGTACAAGACAACGATTTCGCCGCTGCTCTGCTCGGCCTGCAAGTTCCATCCGACCTGCTCCGAGTACGCCCGGCAAGCCATTGTGACCCACGGCCTCCCGCAGGGTTCGTGGCTGGCCCTCAAACGCCTTCTCCGCTGCCGGCCCTTCTCGCCCGGCGGGATCGATCCGGTTCCTGAACTAACTGGTCCAAAGGATGCCTGAGCCCCTCAACGACGAACAGTTCATCCAGCGACGGATGGTGATGGCTGCGCTGCTGTCCGCCGTGGTAATGGGTGGCTATTTCTACTTCGCGCCACGCCCGGAGCAGCCGACAGAAACGCAGGTGGCTTCCGAAACTGTCGAGACGGCCGCGCCCGACGCGGCGAGCACCGCAGTACCTTCAAGTCCCGCGATTGAATCCCCTCCCGACGAGCAGTTGATCGAGGCCAGTCGCGAGGAAGAGGTGGTGATCGAGACCGATACGCTACGTGTGGAATTCACGAACCGCGGCGCCACGGTGAAACACTGGATCCTGAAGAACTATAACGACGCTGCCGGCAATCCCCTGGACTTAGTCCACCAGGGCGGCGCCGAGCAATTCGGCGCGCCGTTCCGGCTAGTGCTTTCCGGGGGAGACGACTTGGCAGGCTCGGATGACGCGTTGTTCAAGGTCAATCCGGGCCCTACGTTGCGGCGTGCCCCGGAGACCCTGGTGTTCGAATACAACAAGAATGGCTTGGGTATCCGCAAGACGTTCGGTTTCCAACGCGATGGCTACGTCGTGGAGGTGGAAACCGAGGTCGCCGAAGGCGGTCGGCCTCAGCGTCACCTGATCGGCTGGGGTGGCGGCTTCGGAGACACCGCGCAGGTAGGCAACGAGACACACAGCGAGACCTTCTATTACGATGCCGGAGACATCGAGCATATCGCGGCATCAGATGCCGAGGACGAACGTATCTCCCATGAAGGGCCGTACCCATTCGTGGGAATTTCCGACCTGTTTTTCACGGCAGCCGCTATCCCGGAACCAGCCGAAGCGATCCGCATCGAGACCAGCGCCGTCAAGATCGTGCCGGTTGGCTCGGATGCCGATGATCCGGCGGTCTACGCCGCCGCCGCGTTCGGAGGAGCGCCGACCAACCGGCTCCGGGTGTACGTGGGCCCCAAGAGCCGAGATTCGCTCGCCAGCGTTGAAGGCGTAGGCAACGCGTTTCGCGGAATCGTCAACTTCGGGTTCTTTGCATTCATCGCCGAGCCCCTGTTTGCAATGCTCCGGTGGGTCTACGGCAACATCGTCTCAAACTGGGGCTGGAGCATCGTGATTGTCACGATCCTCATCAACACGATTCTGTTTCCACTCAAGTACAAGAGCACCAAGTCGATGCGGAAGATGCAGCAATTGCAGCCGCTCGTCAAGCAGATCAATAACAAGTACAAGGGCGTGAAGATGCGGGATCCCCGCAAGGCGAAGCAGAACGAGGAATTGCAAGCCCTCTACAAGAAGCACAACGCCAATCCGGTCGGCGGGTGCCTGCCCATACTGCTGCAGATGCCCTTCTTCTTCGCGTTCTACCAACTGCTGACCGTGGCGATCGAAGTGCGCCAGGCCGAATGGCTGTGGGTTACCGATCTGGCCAACCCGGAAACACTGCCAATTCGGATCCTGCCGCTAGCCATGGTGGCTACCCAGTTCTGGTCGCAATCACTGACACCGACGCCGACAACAGACGCCACCCAAGCACGTCTGATGAAGTTCATGCCACTGATCTTCGGCTTCATCTTCTACCAGTTCCAAGCGGGCCTGGTGCTATACTGGCTGACCACCAATTGTGTCGGCATAGGCCAGCAACTCATCTTGAACCGGTTGCCGCAGGAGAAACTGCAGCTTGATTCGGGGCCGCAGCGTGGCAAGAAAAAGAAGCGCGCCCGGTAGCTGCGTATCCCGCCGGTCGAGACAGGTCGGACCCCATGGCAGATATCGAGTGGACGGTAGACGCACTAGGCTCTAGGATCGAGGCATTCCTGGACCCTGTCCTGGACGCTGCGGACCTGGACCTTGAGTACGACATCTTCACAGTTGATCGCAGCGAAAAGGATATCGGCCCCGAAATCGCTGTCGACTTCGACGGTGATGACACCTCGCTGCTGCTGCAACGCCGCGGGGAACTGCTGCTCTCCCTTGAGCAACTGACGGTTGAGGCTCTCCGCATACCGCATCACGATCGGCATCGACTGCTGTTCGACGTGAACGAGTACCGCATGGTGCGGATCGACGAGCTGTGCCTGACTGCTAACAAAGCCGCGGAGCAGGTCATTCGCACCGGCAAGCGCTTCACTTTCCAGCCGATGACCTCGCGAGAACGCCGCATCGTGCATATCAGCCTCCGCGGCTACGATTCGATCACCACTTTTTCTGAAGGTGTCCCTCCGAACCGCTACACCGTCATCGAAACGAAACGTGACTAGGCGGCATCGCCAAGGGCTCCGTCGCTGCGCAATCAGACACGACGCCCGGCGAAGCGACGGCCGAGCCAGAAGCCGTGCCACCGATCGACTCGAACCTGCCAGCCAGTGACAGCGACACCATCATTGCGCCATCGACCCCGCCAGGGCGCTCGGCGGTCGGCGTCGTGAGGCTGTCCGGGCCACGGGCAGAAGAGATCGCCAGGCGGTTGGTGCGGTGCAAGTCGCTGTCTCCTCGAACCGCCGCGCTTGGGCCAATGGTTGACAGCGCAGGCGCGGAAGTCGATCAAGTGCTGGCCACTCTCTACCCGGGGCCGGCAAGCTATACAGGCGAGGACGTGGTCGAGGTCTCCTGTCATGGCTCGCCCCCGGTGCTCAGGTTCGCGATTGAGAGGGCGCTGGAATTGGGTGCGAGGCTTGCGACCCCCGGCGAATTCACCCGCCGCGCCCTTCGCAACGGACGCATGGACTTGGTCCAAGCCGAAGGCGTGCGCGACCTGATTGACGCCACGACGCTGTACCAGGCCCGAGTGGCTGCGCGCCAGACGATCGGCGCACTCTCCAGAAAGCTGCGCACTGTCAAGTCGCAGCTCGTCGAACTCATCGCATTGCTTGAAGCCGGCATCGATTTCGCCGAAGACGACATCGCCATCGCAGGCAAGGACGAGATCCTGGGTCGGCTTGCACCCGTTCGCGAAGAAGTCTCGGCGCTGGCAGACGGGTTCTCGGTCGGTAAGGTCGTGCGAGGCGGACTGAAGCTCGCAATTGTCGGCCGTCCCAATGTCGGCAAGTCCAGCCTCTTCAACCGCCTGTTGGGGCGAGACAGGGCGATCGTCAACCCATCAGCCGGGACAACCCGCGATGCAATCAGCGAAAACGCCTCGTTTGACGGAATTCCGGTTGAACTGATCGACACCGCCGGTATCCGGGTTAGCAGCAACGTAATCGAATCCGAAGGGGTCGAGCGATCCTGGCAAGCCTTGGCGAGCGCCGATTGCGCTCTCGTCGTAGTCGACCTCTCTGAGGGGGCAGCGGGATCGGACATCGAGCTCTGGCAGCGAACTCTCGAGGCGTGCCCCGCGCTACTGGTTGGGAACAAGCAGGACCTGGAGGAGCGCTATCTCGGGCAGAGACCCATGGTGCGGGTGTCCGCAAAGACCGGCGAGGGAGTCTCCGAATTGCGCGCGAAGATCCTGGACCAAGCAGCGCCTGGGCTCGAGGGTATGCACGAGGAGTCGTTGGTCACGAATATTCGGCAAGAGCGGTTGCTGCGCGAAATGCTCGGAGCTCTAGAGAAGGCAGCGGCTGCAGTCGACAGCCAAATACCCCACGAGATGATCCTGATCGACCTGTACGAGGCTCTCGCTCCCTTGGACTCGATCACCGGGGGAACCACCCTGGACGATATCCTGGACAGGATCTTCTCGACATTCTGCATCGGAAAATAGCCAGCTCGAAGGTTGCCGGACCGCCCGGTCACCCTCCCAAGGATCGACAGGGAGGATCAAGCCGCCATCGAAGGAGACCGCTGACTGCCCAGCACCGGCGAGCCGTCGAACAGACACTCGCCCGCTCGTGCGAGCGCTCGCTTCCGGGCGGCTCAGCAGCCACCTCTCCATCGAGTTCCCTCATCGGCGAGACCGATAACTTCCGTCCAGTTCTGATCGCGCTTGCCCAAAGACCGGAGTCCATGGTGCCGTAGTGCACGACGCCAGGGTCGCCGCAATCTGCGTGGCGCACGGTGTCGAAGCATTGCTCTCTCGCGTGACCGCGACTTCACGCTGTTCCCTGAACTCCGCACCCGCGACCCAATCAGGTAGGAATCGTGGCAGCCCTGAAGGGCAGAACTTGCCCGATCCCGATATCGAACCTGCCAACGTCCAGCGAAGACCCACGCGGCCGTTTCCGCGACCAGCTCGTTCCGACACGCGATCTCGCCACGCGAGTGGCGCAGGCCGAGCGGCAGCCGTTCGGGGGCCGCTTCGGGCACTTGGACAGACGCGGCAATATAATGAGGCATGAAGGCAATCATCCAGGTCGCGCTGAAGAAGACCGTCCTCGATCCGCAGGGGCGCGCGATTACGAAGGCCTTGCAGAGCCATGGTCACGATGACGTCCTTGCGGTTCGGCAAGGCAAGTTCTTCGAGATCGAACTGGCACCGGGACCGAGCCGAGAATCGGCGCGGCTCAACCTTGAAAAGTTGGCCGCGGAGGTGCTGGCAAATCCCGTGATCGAAGACTACGACGTAACCGTCCTGGACTAGGCCAAGGCTGGTACCCGTCCCAATGGCCGGAATCATAGGATACGTTGGAAGCAAGCAAGCCGGCCCAATCATTCTCGAAGCCCTGAGACGTCTGGAATATCGCGGCTACGACTCCACTGGCCTTGCAGTGGGATCGGCAAAGGCGTTTCACGTCCGTCGGGCCGTCGGCAAGTTGCGCAACCTCCAGGCAGCGGTGCGACTGGATCCCGTTCGCGGCACCTACGGAATCGGCCACGCCAGCTGGACGGCGGCCCAAGCAAGCCCCACCTCTCCGGACGGCCCCGCGCCAGCCGCTTCCCTCAGTCTCGCTGTGGTGCTTTGTGGCAAGCCGACTAACATGGCGGACCTTAGGTCGCGGTACTCGGTCGCGCTCACAGCAGATTCCGAAATCTCCGATGCGGACGTCCTGACGCGACTTGTGATCAGCCGGCGCGAGGACGGTGCACCCCTGGAGGAAGCCGTGCAGCGCGCCACGGCTGAGGTTGGGGGCAGCTGCGCCTTCGCTGCCATTGCCGAGGATGAGCCAGGCAAGGTTGTCGTTGCCCGACGAGGGCTGTCAGTCTTGATCGGCCTGGGAAAGCGTGAGCATTTCATCGCAACCGATGTCAGGGCGATCCTGAACCGTTCTCGCGACATGATCCAACTCAAGGACGGCGACATTGCCGTTGTCACCGCGCGCGGCGTGCGGGTGATGGACTCGGAGGGGCTTCCGGTGTCTCGAATGGTCGATCACGTCCGCTGGGATCCGCTAATGGCTGAACGAAGCGGGTACAAGCACTTCATGGTCAAGGAAATCTTCGAACAGCCGCGAGCGATCCGCGAGACCGCCCTCGGCCGATTGGACGAAGAAACCGGCGAGGTGATTCTCGACGAACTCGGCGTCACGTCACGAGAATTGCGAGACATAGGACACCTGAACATCATCGGGTGCGGCAGTTCCTGGCACTCCGCGCTGACAGCCAAGGCCATGATCGAGCGTCTTGCCCGCGTGCACGTCGAGGTCGAATACGGCAGCGAATTCCGCTACAGCGAGCCGCTCATAGATCGGAAGGTATTGACCTTGGTTCTAAGCCAATCCGGGGAGACGCCCGACTCGGTGGCGTGCCTCAAGCTCGCCCACGAAAGGGGGTCGAAAACCGTCGCCGTGTGCAACTCGGAGGAATCGACGATCGCCAAGACGGCACGCGGGGGAATCTACACCCAGGCAGGCCCGGAACTGGCAGCCCTGTCGACCAAATCGTTCACCAGCCAACTAGCGGCGCTGTACCTGTTTGCGATGCATCTGGGGCAGGTTCGCGGCAAGCTTCCGCCGGAGCTATCAAAGCAGTGCGCTCGCGACCTTCTCGAACTGCCGAGCCTGGTCGAGTCCGCGTTGGAGCTCACAGTAAGCTGCGAGCGGCTCGCACGGCATGTCGCGCATGGCAGCAAGTTCCTCTACCTCGGCCGAGGCCTTCATTTCCCGATCGCTCTGGAAGGAGCGCGCAAGCTGCAGGAACTAGCCCACATCTCTGCCGAGGGTTGCGCGGGAGGGGAGATGCGGCACGGTCCCAAAGCGCTGATCGACGCTGACATGTTCGTTGTGGTGATCGCGACCGTCGATGACAAACATCGGTTGAGCCGCCTGCGCTACGAGAAGACCGTTGCGCAGATCGGCGAAGTGGCCGCACGGCAGGGCCGCGTGATTTGCGTGACGAACCAAGATGACGACCGCCTGCTGGAAAACGCGCACGAAATCATTCGGATTCCGTCGACTTCCGAACTCCTGCAGCCGATCGTGACGATCGTTCCGCTACAGTTGCTGGCGTACCACGTCGCCGCACTGCGCGGGTACGATATCGATCAACCCCGAGATCTCGGAAAGAGTGTTACAGGCGGTTAGGAGCCGCCCGGCAGCTCAACGCCGCTTCAACGTCGGACGCTCGTCCTCCTCTTCCTCGGTCGACTCAACGTCGATGTCGTCCGTCGGGATAGTACCTCCTGCGCTGGTTCGCCGCAGGCGCGGCTTGGTGGGATCGTCTGTCGTTGACTTGCGGCGCAGCACGAGTTGCTCAAGCCGCTCCTTGACCTGCAGGAACTCCGAGGTGGTCACGACGTATTCCGACCGATTCGGTAGCAGTTCGTTGATCGTTTTCTGGGTCTTGCGGATCCGGGAGCCATGCGGGGGATGACTTCGGAAGAACTTTGAAATCGTGCCCGGCTTGCGTTTCTCGTCGGCAAGCATCTTCTCGAAGAAGTCGATGAATGATGTCGGGTCGTAGCCGCTCTTGTAGAGGTACTGGACTCCGAGGAAGTCCGCTTCCGATTCCATGCCGCGAGAGAACCTCAGGAACGTCATTGGAATCAGGAACGAACTCGCCTGATAGATTCCATAGCCGGTCCAACCACCGATGAACATCAGTGGAATCGTCGCAATGCTAATCAGCCGCCCCTTGGTGGCCTGGCGTGTTCCGTGACGGGCGGCTACATGCGCGATCTCGTGTGCCATGACGCCAGCAAGCTCCGATTCACTCTCCGCACGGAGCATCAGGCCGCTGTTCACAAAGAAAAAGCCGCCTGGCAGGGCAAAGGCGTTGACGTCGGCGCTGTCGATCAATTTGATGGTGAACGGCACCTTCGCATCGGAATTGCGAACCAGGTTCTGTCCGACCCGGCTCACATACTCCGAAATAACCGGGTCATCGATGATCTTGGAGTGGCGCTCGACATCTTGGGCCATGCGCTTGCCCAGCGCGATCTCTTTCTGGATCGAGTAGAAGTTCGGGCCCTTGGCGATCTGGCGCTCGCCGATCGCCTCGACGTCCTGCTTCTGGTTCTTCGGAGCCTTCTTGGCAGGGGTATCTTTCTCGTCCTTTCCAAACGCCGTGCAGACGAGGGAAAGAGCCAGTACAATCGGCAGGGTCCTGTTAGTCCAAGTCATTCCGATCGCTCCCTTCAGCCCGGCCGCGAACACTCCTTTCGCACCCGATCGGCTTTAGTATACCCCCGTTTTGACTAGCGTGTCTTGCGTATCGCGCAAGGCGCTACGTGGGGAGGCGGCCAGTTGATCGCCGAGAACATTTCCGGGCCCGAGCGACAACGGTTCAGCAAGCCCGGAACGGGACCCGATCCGGGTGGGACGACGAGGCGGATCTCGATACATTGATAAGTAGGAATCCCTCCGCGAACGTGGACGTCGAAACGATCCAGCCAAGGAAGGCCGTAGTCCTGGCAGCGGGCCGAGGCACGCGGATGAAATCCTTGACCGACGACTGCCCCAAGCCCATGCTGCCGCTGGCAGGTCGCCCAATGCTCGCTCATCAGTTGGATCGCCTTGCAGCGGTCGGTATCGAGCACGTGTGCATCGTGATCGGCTATCGGGGCGAAGTGATCCGCAACTACTTCGAAGCTCATCCTCCGCGTGGCATCGAAGTCGAGTACGTGGTCCAGGAGAAGCCGGACGGAACAGGTAGCGCAGCCCTGCTAGCTCGCGAATTCGGGGCCGGAACCAGTTTTCTGCTGACGTTCGGAGACATTCTTGTCGATTCGCGAGTCTACGCCGAACTCTATGGACTCGCTCCCGGATCGGAAATCGTCCTAGCGCTGACCGAGGTCGAGGACCCGTACCGAGGCGGCGCCGTCTATGTCGAGGACGGGCGGGTGGTCAAGATCGTCGAGAAGCCACCGAAAGGGACGTCAACAACGAACTACCTGTGCGCGGGGATCTACCTGTTCACCGACCGTGTATTCGAGGCGCTCGAGAGTCTGACGCCATCGGCAAGAGGCGAGTACGACCTGACTGATGCCATCAACGGTACGGTCCGCGAAGGAAAGACGGTTCGCGCCTTCGCCGTTCCCGGATTCTGGCGAGACGTGGGCCGGCCGGAAGACCTGAAGCCCGCAAGCGACTACTTGAGAGACTCATGACCGAGAACCTACCTCAATTGCTAGCCAAGGCCGACCGTGGAATCGAGGCTGTCGCCGTGCCGGACGAGATCAAGCAGGCAGCCCGCGAGAATCTTTCCGAGTGGATCCAGACCGAGAAGTTCGCGGGCCTCGTGTCGCCGAGCGACTACGGCGCCATCCTGCGATGGATGATCGAGGCGGAAAGGTTCGACCTGCTCATCGACAGCTTCTACCAAATGATCCCGTTCGGCACCGGGGGGCGTCGCGGCCCCGTCGGAGTCGGCCCCAACCGAATCAACCCGTACACGATCGCATCTTCGGTACAAGGGCATGCCGAGTACCTGCGGCGGCGATTCCCGACAACCGATCGAATCAATGTCGTCGTTGCGTACGACGTGCGTCGCTTCAACAACTTGAGGTCCACCTATCCCGACTCGCTCGAGAACCCCCTTGTGGGGCTCGGATCGAACGATCTGGCAAGAACAGCTACCTCAGTGTACGCCGCTGCCGGGATTGGCGTGTACACCCTTCCGGTCCACGCAGCGGACTACATCTCGACGCCGGAGCTCTCGTTCCTGATCCGGTATCTCGGCGCGCACGGAGGGATCAACGTCAGCGCCTCACACAATCACCCCGACGACAACGGCAGCAAGTTCTACAACGGCGAAGGAGGTCAGGAGATTCCTCCTGATGACGAGGAACTTGCGGCCATAGTGGCTGAAGTGAGAGCCGTCCACAAAATCAGCTACGACGAAGCCATGCAAGCCGGGCTGGTCCACGAGGTACCGGCGAAAGCCCGCCGTGCCTTCATCGACATGAACCTCGGCCTGCGCTTGGGTCACATGCCGCCGGGCGCAAGCTTCGTCTTCACCGGTCTGCACGGAATCGGCGTGAACACCGTAGGTCGTTGCCTCGAGGAGATGGGTTTCGCCAAGAACAAGCAGCTCTTTTTCGTGGATGAACAGTGCGAGTTCAGGAGCGATTTCAAGTTCGTAACGTTCCGGAGCCCCAATCCCGAGGTGCCAGAGTCGCTGACACGGGGGATCCAACTCGCCGGAAAGGTCAACGCCGACCTAGTTCTCGCGACGGATCCCGACGCTGACCGGCTTGGTGGAGCGGCGCGTGACCACGACGGTTACAGGTTCGTTTCCGGAAACGAGTTCGCGGCGATCCTGACACGCTACCGACTGGAATCCCTGGAGTCTGCCGGCAAGCTTCCGGAGCGACCACTGGGGATCAAGACCGCAGTGACAACTGACTTGATGCGGAAGCTGATCGAGTCCAAGAACGGAGTCGTTGTGGGCGACTTGCTGGTGGGTTTCAAGTACATCGCGGCCGTCTTGGAATCGCTGGAACGCAACGGGCGGTTCCGCGACGTGACCGCCTCGCTCGATGACTTTGTCATCGCGGCCGAGGAGAGCCACGGATTCATGCTGACGCCTGAGGTGCGTGACAAGGACGCCGCCGGGGCAGCCGTCGTGCTCGCGGAACTGACCTCTGAACTGAAACTGCGGGACTGGACGGTCTACGACTACCTAATTGACACCTACAAGCGCTACGGGTACCACAGCAACACCGTGCGCTCAACCGTGATGCAGGGCGCCACGGGATCTGCCAACATCCGCCAGATCCAGCAACTGCTGCGCGATTGCCCGCAAGCGTCAATCGGTGGCCGGCCAGTTCTGGAGGTCAATGATTACTGGGATGAATCGCGGTACGGACCGTTTCTGTCCCAAACGGACCGGAGTTCGCGAAACCTTATCAGCTACACGGTCGAAGGCGGGATCAAGGCCACGATCCGGCCGTCCGGAACAGAGCCCAAGAACAAGATCTACCTGGAACTCGCCGCCGATCCGCTAGGTCCGGACGCCACTCGGGCGGAATTCGAGGCGCACCGGGCACGAGTCGACCGGGAGGTCAAGGATTTCTCGAACCAGTTCCTCTCAGAAACACTGGGCCTGATTGGCGTTGAGCTTCCGACCTATGCGTTCGAGATCTCGGATCTGGTCTCGTTGGAATACAAGATCGATTTCTGCGATCGTTTCCTGCCGGAGTTCGCGCGTAAGGCAGGGTCGGCAGCACACAATCCCGAAGAAGAGGCGTCCGTGAGTTCCTGGGTGGACGAGGCGTTGCGCCCATACGGCCCGGACGGCCGGATGCTGGTCCGCAGGGCGTACGAGTCGTACGCTGCAACAGCAAGGCCATCGCAAGCACTGGATGCGCAACGCAGGATTTTCGGGGGATAGCGGCCAAGAGGTGCAGGGCCGCAGCGAAGGACCGAGCGTACAATGAAGGGGCCAAATCGGTATCCGTGCCGGACCTGCATTGCGGAGAGGTGGCCGAGCGGCTTAAGGCGCACGCTTGGAAAGCGTGTTTAGGGGAAACTCTAACGAGGGTTCGAATCCCTCCCTCTCCGCCATTGATTTTCATTATAATATTGATAATAAACCACTTATGTGCAGTATTCAATGTCCAGACCCCCTAAATGTCCCACACTCGGCTGAAGGTAGGAAGACCACGAGATCCCGCAATTGGCTGACCTCGCGCCCTGCGGTAGAGTGCCGCGACGCTCACGTTGATTCGTCTTCCAGAGGAATCGGCGAGATGAAACGAGTTGCAATCACGGATTAGTGAAGCGGGCGTTAGAGTTCCCGGTACGCCTGCGGAGACAGTGACACACTCGTCGGCCTGAAGATCTATTGACTAACTCGGCTTCCCCTGCCACAGCTCATTCCGTGGAAGTCTCTAAACAGATCAGACATAAACGACTGTTCCAAACGCTATCCTCCGTGCAATGTTCATTCCGACCCCCCGGTCAAGCGTCTGGCACCGGACTAGCAGCGATTCGAGGTGCGGCTGGAAACGGTCCGATTGTTGGGCACTCCCGCTGAGCAGCATGCTTGGTTGACCGCCTGTACAGCGGCCCGGCGAGGAGCCTGCGTGATTTCGAACTCCTGGAGAAAGTGTTGTCAGGGCCTCGTTGCCTACGGCCCTTTGGCAGCATCTCGACATCACTCCGGAGTGCTGAGAGGGAAACCGGCGGGAGCGGACCGCCCTAACGCCAAGGCGTGTCCGTTCAGATTCGAAAGAGCAACTCTACCCGGACGAAGCGGCGAGGCTCTCAACCCCAAGCGGGAATAATATCAGGGCTTTTCAAAGGCCGACTGAGCCGGGGGTAGCGGAAAAGGCAGAAGGTTCGCGGCTAGTCGGAGTTGCGGGCAGCAAGGCTGGGGGGTGTACGCGGGGATTGGACAATAGACCGCGAGTGTGCGATCCGTCGAGCGATGAAGACGGGCGCGATCCCTTGGCGCGAGGTGCCAGTGGTGCGGGCGGACGAGGAGCGTCGCTGGAACGAACTTGTCCGGACACACCACTATCTGGGATTCCGCGACCTGCGCGGTCGTCGTCTCGATCGCTTTGACGACTACTGGGAAGACCGGGCCGTAGCGTAGGTTTCACAGAATTGTCGCGCGCCCTGCCTACGTTCTTTCCGCCGGCGCAGCCGGTCTTGGCTGGTCCTTGCCCGGCTCCACGTCGGCGGCTTGCGGCTTGGCTGGCCTGACAGCCCGAGCGGCCGACCCGCGAGGTCGACCTCGCGCAGATCCCTCGCAACCGTTGGCTTGAGAGCGCGGATCCTCAGTTCTCCAGTAGAGCGGTAGAATATCTGAAACTCTCGGAACCTATGCCGGACCCGAAGGACGGTGAGGTCTCTCGTCCGCTAGCCGAATGCTGTTGCTTAGGCCGTGCGAAAGAGCGGGGACCAAGAACGTGAGCAGTATCGACCAATTGACGCGGGCCATGTCTCGCGGAGTGGGCTTCCTTGAGGAGCGTCAGGACTCGGACGGACATTGGCAGGACTTTAGCGTTCCCTACGAGAGCGACATGTGGGTGACTGCATATGCGGGCACCATGCTGTCGGAGATATCGCTCGGCAACACTCGTTCGATGGCCGAGCGGAGCTACGCATGGCTCCAGCAGGTTGCCAATCGCGGTCG